>WNGA01008585.1_pt1 | contig 13970 bp, 9 predicted proteins | sample 5400061 | NCBI WGS metagenome assembly WNGA01 (sample SAMN13153366, study PRJNA577476) | soil metagenome | isolation source: 100 cm soil or saprolite under grassland replicate 2 | place: USA:California | collected 2016-06-15 | reverse complement strand
CGATCGACGCAGCGAGGGCAAAGCCGTCGTCCGCGATCAGCTCGGTGACCGCGCCGTAGAGCACCTCCCACGCGCGCCGCAGCTTCTTGAGCATCAGGTGACAGCAACGGTGCAGACTGTCAAAGGTTCCTTGGCATCGACGAGCCGCCGGGCGGCCCCGGGGGCCCAAGACGGTCGCCTGCCGCGTGACAGCGCTCCGAAGGCGTTTGGACGTCCAGCCAACCGGCAGCAGAAGCGCGACGCCTGCGAGGGGATTGTGACGACGGGCCTGCTGATGTTGGAGGTCTACCTACTGACCAACGACGAGAGCCGCGCGTCGCCTCCAGTGTGATGAGGAGCAGGCGTCCGAAGCCGTCGGGGCGACAGCCGAGGTGGTCCGTCACGGGCCGCGCTACTCAATCACCTGAGCCGCCTGCAGGAGCAGCGTCTGCGGGATCGTCAGCCCAAGGGCTTTGGCGGTCTTGAGATTGATCACCAGCTCGAAGTTCGTGGGCTGCTCCACCGCAAGATCGCCTGGCTTGGCACCTCGGAGGATCTTGTCGACGTACACCGCGGCGCGCCGGAACTGGTGAGCCACGTTCGACCCATAGGACATGAGGCCCCCGCTTTCCGCGTGCTCCCTGGAAATACATTGCGGGCAGGCGGTGCCTCGCCGCCAGACGGGCGACCTGATTTCGCCCCGAAAACGGCACGGGGTCCGGAAGCACCACGACCCCATCAGCATACTGCCGCACCATAGCGGCGAACGCGCCCTCGAAGTCGTTGTGTCCACGGACCTCTACGGGCAGCAATGGGTACGCCCAGCTTCCGGGCGGCACTCTCGACCGCGTTCCGGTAGGTACCCGCGCCCGGAGGGACAGGATTCCACAACAGGGCCACGCGAGAGGCTCTTGGTATAGCCTCCTTCAAGAGCTCGAGATTCTTGCCGAGTATTTCGGGGGCGGGATCGTTGGCCAGTCCCGTAATGTTTCCCCCTGGACGGGCCACGCTCGCGATGAACCCCGAGCCTACAGGATCTCTCGATGCCGCCATGACGACCGGGATCTTCGCCGTTGCTTGCTTAACCGCCGCGATCACGTAGCCAAGCTCCCGTAGCCCCTCGTCCAGCGCCTTGACGAGATGCCCCGCTTCATCAGGCGCCGCGGTCAGGATGAAACCGATCCGGTACACCTTTCCCGCTGACTCCGCTTCGGCGGCGAGCGGCGTAAGAGTGAGGCCGGCAGTGAGAATAACCGCGAGCCCGATCAGTCGCATCGGCACCTCGGTTGATGACGGCTGCCAGCGAGTCTAGCCGAAGGCCACGACGCGCACCAGACGGCGCCGCACGCGCACGCGCTACTCGATCACGTGGTCCGCCCGCAGCCGCCGCCTGCTCTTGGGGCAGCGTCCTTGAGGACCTCCAGTTGCTTCGCGGTGAACGCCTCCCACTCGATGCTGGTCAGGCCAGTGACATTTCCGCCGGGCCGGGCAAGGCTCCTGACGACCTTTCGCTCCGAGAACCGGCGTTCGATGTGATGTCCCTCGACGTAGCCGTGCTCGCGGAGGCCCAGCGCGACAGCGCTCCCAATCGCGGACTGAGGGTCCATCGGGAACGTGCCGAGATACCCGATTCGCCACATCTTCCCCGGCTGCTGCCCGTCGGCAGCAAGCGGCGCAGCGAGGAAACCGACGCGCAGGAGCATAGACGCGCGGAGGCGGCCACAACGAGGTTGGTCTGCCGTGATACAAATGAATCGGTGCGCAGAGGACGAACAAAGCGAGGGAGGCATCATGGGCGGCACCGGCCTCATGAAAGTGGACCCGCGCGCGGGAACGCTCGCAGTGCCGACTATGCTGGTGAACATTCCGCGCCTGATGACGGCATACTACACGAGGCGGCCCGATCCCAAGCGGCGCGAGCAGAGGGTGGCGTTCGGAACGTCGGGCCATCGTGGCTCCGCGCTCGTGGGCTCGTTCAACGAGACCCACATCCTCGCTATCACTGAGGCCATCTGCGCATATCGACGTGCGCAGGGCATCGACGGGCCCCTGTTCCTCGGAATCGATACTCACGCCCTCTCCGAGTCGGCCTTGGCCAGCGCCCTCGAGGTGCTGGCGGCCCACGGGGTCGACGTGATGATCGACGACCGCGATGGGTACACGCCCACGCCCGTCATCTCCTACGCGATCCTCACGTACAACCGCGGGCGGACGAGCGGCCTCGCCGACGGCATCGTCGTGACGCCCTCGCACAACCCGCCCGAGGACGGCGGCTTCAAGTACAACCCACCGCATGGCGGGCCCGCCGACACCCACGTCACCGGATGGATCCAGGATCGGGCGAACGCACTCCTCGCCGACGGTCTCGCGGGCGTGAAGCGGATCCCGTTCGAGCGAGCGCGCCGTGCATCCACCACCCACGGCTTCGACTACATGGGCGCGTACATCGCTGATCTGGGAAGCGTGATCGACATGGAAGTCGTGCGCGGCGCTCGGGTCGCCCTCGCGGTCGATCCGTTGGGAGGTGCCGGGGTCGACTATTGGTCAGTGATCTGTGACCGCTACCGCTTGCCGATGACGGTGGTGAGTGACACGGTCGATCCGACGTTCGCGTTCATGACGGTCGACTGGGACGGCAAGATCCGTATGGACTGCTCGTCGCCCTATGCGATGCGGCGCCTCGTCGGGCTCAAAGATCGCTTCGACGTCGCGTGGGCGTGCGATACCGACCACGACCGGCACGGCATCGTAGCCCGGAGCGCCGGTCTCATGAATCCGAACCACTATCTCGCCGTGGCGATCTCCTACCTTTTCCGACATCGCCCCGCGTGGCCGCGAGTCGCCGGAATCGGCAAGACACTCGTGAGCAGCAGCATGATCGACCGTGTGGCCGCCGGGCTCGGGCGATCGCTGCTGGAGGTGCCGGTCGGGTTCAAGTGGTTCGTCGACGGACTCATCGCAGGGTCGCTGGGGTTCGGGGGCGAGGAGAGCGCGGGAGCCTCGTTCCTGCGTCGCGACGGCACGGTGTGGACCACCGACAAGGACGGAATCATCCTCGGCCTCCTTTCCGCGGAGATGACCGCGGTGACGGGCCGCGACCCCGGAGAGCTCCACCGCGAGCTCACGGCGGATTACGGTGAGTGTGCCTACGAGCGCATCGACGCGCCCGCGGCTCCCGAGGAGAAGGCGCGGCTCGCCCGGCTATCGCCGGAGCAGATCACGACCTCCGAGCTGGCGGGTGAGCGGATTACGGCGCTGCTGACGACCGCGCCGGGGAACAACGCTCCCATCGGCGGGTTGAAAGTGGTCGCTCCGAGCGGCTGGTTCGCGGCGCGGCCCTCGGGCACCGAGGATGTCTACAAGCTCTATGCGGAGAGTTTCAAGGGGAGCGACCACCTTCGCCGCATCCAGGAGGAGGCGCTGGCGATCATTCAGAACGCCCTCCGGAGCGGGCCTTGAGCGAAGATCCCGTCAGCTCGCCGGCGCCGGTGGGTCCTTGAAGAAGCTGCCGGTGAAGACGACCGAGTTGGGAAAGACGACGACGCGCCCCGACGGTCGGAGCGGGTCGCCGGCCAGCTCCTGCAGCTTGATTCGCACGAAGCCGATCTCCGTGACCTCGCCGTGCACGTACCCGAAGGGCCCTTGCAGGCTCACGCGGTCTCCCACGCGAATCCCGTTCGGCGCGACCATCGTGAAGTAGCCGGCGACCGCCAGGATGACGTTCTGGAGCGCGAACGCGATCCCGGCCGCGGCAAAGCCGAGCGCGGTCACCAGCGCCGTCATTTCGCTGGTGAAGTGAAAGATGAGCACCAGCGCGACGGCGACCGTCACGACGACGCTCCGAACGGTCAGGAGCAGCCGCCGGCGCGTCGCGTCCGTCACATAGCGGATCACCGCCACCCGCCACAGCACTCCGCCGACGAAGACGACGGCGAGCGCGACGACGACCCCGACGAGGTCCAGCGCCAGGCCCTGGAGCGCCTGGCGGGACTCACGGTCGATCACCTCATTCCAGCCCTTGAGATCGGCGGCGTACCGGCGGGCGAGCGCGGACTCCTCCCGCAACGGCAGCACGACCGCCGCCAGGAGCTTCTGGCGCTCGAGCAAGTCGCGAAATTCCCGCTGACTGTCCTTCAACGATATCCCGGAGTCCGTGGGATCCTTCGCCAGCACTCCCAACCTGGCGATGATCGGCTTGATGCTCGCCCGGACGGCGGTGATATCGTCGTCCACGCCGCGCACCAGGTCGTTGGTCGCCGCCTCCAGCTCGTCGAGGTTGCTGCGGTTCCTCTGCACGGCGAGCAGACGCTGGACCATCGCCCACGTGCCCGAGGTGGCCGGCTGCGGTGGCGCTGCGGAGACCGGCGGCGCCGCAGTCGGCGTACGCAGCTCGGGCACGGCTGCCTGGAGCGCCTCGATCTGGTGCTCGAGATCGTCGTCGGAACCAGTACGAGACGACTCGAGCTCTCGCAGCTGGGTGAGAAATGCGAGGCGGGCTCGGTCGAGCTCGAGTCGGTTGTTCGCGGCGACGGACGCCCGTTCCAGCGCCGGTCGTTGCCCGGGCGCGGCCTCGCGAAGGCGCGCCCGAAGGCTCGCGACCTCCTGCTCGCCCTGCCGGACGGTCGCTTCGAGCTTCACCCGCCTCTCGCCACGACGCCCGTCCGCGCTCGCCGGAGCGCCCGTCTCCCGGCCGAGTAGCGCGGCCTGCGCACGCGCGGTGTCGAACGCGCGGCCGAGGAGACGCACAGCGGTCTGCTCGTCGGTGTTGGCGAAGACGCCGGTGCCATCGATGGATCGCATGACGATCCGGGCCTGGCGATACCAGGCCATCGCCCGATTCAGCGACGCCAGCACCTGCTCTGGGGAACGCGGGGAGCCATGACTCACCGTCGACCGCCCGTCCGACGCCGCCTTGGGCTTCTCCTCGTCAGCGCGCGCTTCTGACAGCGCGATCGTTCCGACCGTCGCCCCCAGGGCGATCAGCGCGACCAACAGTCGACCCGACGTCGTCCGCGTCGATAGCATCTCTTTGCAGCTTACGACCTCGATCGGGGCTGGCGCCACCGACCGTTGGTTCGCCTCCCCGGCCGGCTCAGCCCTCTCGGCGCCCGTCCCTTTCAGTCGACATGCGCACCGTCCTGGGGCACGGGGTGGGGTCCGCGGAGCCCGAGCGCCGCGCGCGTACGCAGCGTGGCCCGCCCCACCGCCACACGGAAGCGCTCCATGTAGAGATAGATGACCGGCGTCGTGTAGAGCGTGAGCAGCTGGCTCAACAGGAGGCCGCCGACGACGGTGATGCCGAGCGGGCGGCGAAGCTCGGAGCCCGTGCCCGTCCCGAGCGCCAGTGGCAGCGCGCCCAGGAGCGCGGCCATCGTCGTCATTAGAATTGGCCGGAACCGCCGGAGACACGCCTGGTGGACGGCGTCCCTGGCGCCGAGGCCGTGGTTGCGCTCGAGGTCGAGCGCGACGTCGATCACCATGATCGCGTTTTTCTTCACGATGCCGATGAGCAGGATGATTCCGATCATCGCGATGACCGAGAGATCCATCCCGCAGATCAGCAGCGCGAGTAGCGCGCCGACACCGGCCGACGGCAGCGTGGAGAGGATCGTGACCGGGTGAATCAGGCTCTCGTAGAGGACGCCCAGGACGATGTAAACCGTGATTAGCGCCGCCAGGATGAGCAGCGGCTGGTTGGCGAGCGCGGCCTGGAAGGCCTGCGCCGTGCCCGTGAACTTCCCGCTGATGTTGGTCGGGAAGCCCATCTTCCGCTCCGCGGCGTCGATGGCCTTGACGGCATCGCCGAGCGCCACGTTCGGCGCCAGGTTGAAGAACACGGTGACCGACGGGAACAGTCCCTGGTGGTTCACCTGGATGGGACCGGTGCCCATCTGGAACTTCGTGACGGCGGTCAGCGGTACGGTCTGGCCGGTGGTCGACCGCACGTAGATGTTCGAGAGCGCGTCGGGACGCTCCCAGTAGCGCGGCTCGAGCTCCATCACCACGTGGTACTGGTTCAGCGAGGTGTAGATGGTCGACACCTGGCGCTGCCCGAACGCGTCGTAGAGCGTCTCGTCGATCATTCGCGTGCTGACGCCGAGCCGCGCGGCCGTCGCGCGGTCGATGACGACCGGCACCTCGAGGCCGCGATTCTGCTGATCGCTGCTGACGTCACGCAGCTCGGGCATCTCCCGCATGGCGCGGACCAGGCGGGGCGCCCACGTATTCAGCAACTCTAGATCATCGCTCTGCAGGGTGAACTGGTACTGCGCGTTGCTGCTTCGTCCGCCGAGGCGCACGTCCTGCACGGCCTGCAGGTAGAGCGTGGCCCCCGGCACCTGCGCGAGCTTCGGCCTGAGACGCGTGATGACCGCGTCGGCGGAGATCTTTCGCTCCTCGCGCGGCTTCAGCGAGATGAAGCCGCGGCCGGTGTTCGCGGTCGTGCCGCGCCCGCCACCGCCGCCCGTGAACAGGGTCACTGTGTCGACCGCGGGATCGGATTTCAAGATTTCCGCGTAGCGCATCATCTTTTCGTGGATGGCCGCGAACGAGATGTCCTGCTGAGCGACGATGTTGGCGGCCAGCCGTCCGTTGTCCTGCTGGGGGAAGAAGCCCTTCGGCACGAGGTTGAAGAGGTAGGCGTTCACGGCGAAGGTGGCGAGGAAGATGATCATCGTGATCGCGGGATGTCGCAGCGCGACGGTCAACGTCCGATCGTACACGTGGGTGATGCCATCGAAGATTCGCTCGCCCAGGACCGCGAGGCGTGGGCGGTGCCGCGGGTCGTGAGGCCGGAGCAGGAGGGCGCACATCATCGGCGTCGTCGTGAGCGAGATCGCCAGCGACACGAGGACCGCGACCGAAAGCACCACCGCGAACTCGCGGAAGAGACGCCCCACGATCCCGCCCATCAGGAGGATGGGGATGAACACCGCCACGAGCGAGATGCTCATCGACAGCACCGTGAAGCCGATCTCCTTGGCGCCGGTCAGTGTCGCCTCGAGCACCGAGGCGCCGCGCTCGATGTGGCGCATGACGTTCTCGACCACGACGATGGCATCGTCGACGACGAAGCCGGTGGCGACGGTCAGCGCCATCAGCGAGAGGTTGTCGATGCTGTACCCGACCAGATACATGATCGCGAAGGTGCCGATCAGCGAGACCGGCACCACGACGCCGGGGATGATCGTCGCGCGGACGTTTCTGAGGAACACGAAGACGACGAGCACGACGAGGCCGATCGAGATCAGGAGCGCCTCTTCGACGTTCTTGACCGACGCTCGGATCGTCACGGTCTGGTCGAGCACGGGCCTGAGCGCGACCTCCGCCGGCACGAGCGCGCGAAGGTATGGCAGCTCAGCTCGAATCCGGTCGACGGTCTCGATGATGTTGACGCCGGGCTGGCGGAAGATGACGAGGACGACGGCGGTCTCGCCGTTGGACACCGCGCCGGCGCGGAGGTCTTCGACGGCGCCGTGTACGCGGGCCACGTCGATCAGACGCACGGGCGCGCCGTTCCGCCACGCGACGATCAAGGGCTCGTAGCGCGCCGGCTCGCGCAGCTGGTCCGTGGCGTTGATCTCCCAGGTGAACCGGCCGTCGTCGAGCTGGCCCTTGGGGCGGTTGACGTTCGCGGCCGCGAGCGTCCGCCGGACCTCGTCGAGACCGATGCCGTAGCGCGCGAGCGCCATCGGATTCAGGTCCACGCGGACCGCCGGCAAGGAGCTGCCGCCGATGAAGATCCGCCCGACGCCTTCGAGCCGCGCGATCTTCTGTTGCAGGATCGTGGAGGCGATGTCGTACATCCGTCCCTTGTCCACGGTCTTCGAGGTGAGCGCCAGGATCAGGATCGGCGCGTCGGCCGGGTTCACCTTCTGGTACGTGGGCAGGCTCGGCAGATTCGGCGGGAGCTGACCGGCGGCCGCGGCGATCGCCGACTGGACGTCCCGTGCGGCGCCGTTGATGTCACGCGCCAGGTCGAACTGCAGCGCGATCGTCGTGGCGCCGAGGAAGCTGACGGACGTCATCTCCGAGACGCCGGCGATGCGGCCGAACTGGCGCTCGAGGGGCGTGGCGACGGCGGACGCCATCGTCGCGGGACTCGCGCCGGGCAGACCCGCGACGACCGAGATCGTCGGGAAATCCACTTGTGGCAGCGGCGCGACCGGGAGGAGCCGGAACGACATCGCCCCCGCGATGACCAGCGCGATGGTTATCAAGGTCGTGCCGACGGGCCGGCGAACGAACGGGCTGGACAGGCTCACGGCGTGGTCACCGGCTGACCGGCGCGGCTGCGCTCGGGCGCGCGACGGCGCGCGAGCCGTTCGGCGAGGCGGTCGAACGCCAGATAGATGACCGGCGTGGTGTAGAGCGTGAGCACCTGGCTCACGATGAGCCCGCCCACGATAGCGACGCCCAGCGGCTCGCGGAGCTCGGAGCCCACGCCGTGCCCGAATGCCAGCGGAACGCCGCCCAGCAGCGCCGCCATCGTCGTCATGATGATCGGACGGAAGCGGAGGAGCGAGGCCTGCTCGATCGCCTCGCGCGCCGGGCGCCCCTGGGAACGCTGCGTGTCGAGCGCGAAGTCGATCATCATGATCGCGTTCTTCATGACGATACCGATCAAGAGAATGATGCCGATCAGCGCGATGACGGAGAGGTCGAGGCGCACGAGGAGGAGCGCCAGCAACGCCCCGAGCCCCGCCGAGGGCAAGGTGGAGAGGATCGTGATCGGGTGGATCCAGCTCTCGTACAGCACGCCGAGCACGATGTAGACGGTGACGATCGCCGCCAGGATCAGGAGCGGCTGGTTGGCGAGGGACGCCTGGAACGCGCGCGCCGCGCCCTGGAACCCCGTCTGGATGCTCGGCGGCATGCCGATCTCGCGCGTGATCCGGTCGATCGACTTCACGGCGGCGCCCAGCGAGACGCCGGGTGCCAGGTTGAAGGAGACCGTCACGGCCGGGAACTGGCCCTGATGGCTCACGGCGAGCGCGGTGGCATGCTGCTCGATGGTGGCCAGTGTCGAGAGCGGCACCTGGCCGCCGGAGGCCGATCGTAAATACACCCGATCCAGCACGGACGGATCCACACGGAACTCCGGCAGAACCTCGAGCACCACGCGATACTGGTTCAGCTGCGTGAAGACGGTCGAGATCTGGCGCTGGCCGAACGCGTTGTAGAGCGCGTCGTCGATCATCTGGGGCGTGATGCCGAGCCGCGAGGCGGTGGCGCGGTCGATCTGCACCCTCGCTTGCAAGCCCTGGTCGAGCTGGTCCGTCGCCACGTCGTGCAATTCAGGCAGCTCCCGAAGGCGCGCCACGAATTTCGGCGCCCAGGCGCGCAGCTCCGCCTCGTCCGGATCCTCGAGGCTGTACTGGAACTGCGTCCGGCTCACGCGATTCTCGACCGTCAAGTCCTGGACCGGTTGCAGGTACAGCGTGATCCCGTCGACCTTCGCGAGCGCCGGACGCAGCCGGCTGATCACGTCGCCGACGCTCTCGCCCCGTTCGCCGAGCGGCTTCAAGGTGATCTGGATGCGGCCGCTGTTGAGCGTCGTGTTCGTGCCGTCGATGCCGATGAAGGACGAGATGCTGGCGACGGCCTCATCTTGCAGGATCACGCCGCCGAGCACCCGCTGACGCTCGGCCATCGCGTCGAACGAGATGTTCTGCGGCGCCTCGGAGATGCCGAGGATGACACCCGTGTCCTGGATCGGGAACAACCCCTTCGGCACAAACAGATAGAGCATGAGCGTCAGGGCCAGGGTGCCGATGGCGACGATCAGCGTGCCGGTCTGATGCCCGAGCACCCAGCGCAGCGTGCGGCCGTAGAAGGCGACCAGATTGTCGAATTGCCGCTCCGCGGCGCGCGCGAAGGCGCTGGGCCGGCGGTCGGCCACCGGCTTGAGCAGCTTCGCGCAGAGCATCGGCGTGAGCGTCAGCGAGACGACCGCCGACACGAGGATGGCGGCCGAGAGCGTCAGCGCGAACTCGCGGAACAACCGGCCGACGATGTCACCCATGAAGAGCAGAGGGATCAGCACGGCGATCAGCGACACGGTCAGCGACAGGATCGTGAAGCCGATCTGGCTCGAGCCGACGAAGGCGGCCTGCAGCGGCGGCTCGCCCTCCTCGATGTAGCGGCTGATGTTCTCGATCATCACGACCGCGTCGTCCACGACGAAGCCGGTGGAGATCGTCAGCGCCATCAGCGAGAGGTTGTTGAGGCTGAAGCCGAGCCCGTACATCACCGCGAACGTCCCCACGATGGACACCGGCACCGTGATGCCCGGGATGAACGTCGCCGCGGCGCTCCTCAAGAACACGAAGATGACGAGGACGACCAGGACGACGGCCAGCATCAGCTCGAACTGCACGTCGTGCACGGAGGCGCGGATGGTCGTCGTGCGGTCGGTCAGCACGGTGACCTGCACTGCCGTGGGCAGGGCGCTCTGGAGCTGCGGCAAGAGCTGCTTGACCCGGTCGACCACCTCGATCAGGTTGGCGCCGGGCTGCCGCTGGATGTTGAGGATGATCGCCGGCTGGTCGCCCATCCACGCGGCCTGTCGGATGTTCTCGGCGCCGTCGATCACCTCGGCCACGTCCGAGAGCAGGAGCGGCGCGTTGTTACGATAGGCGATCACGAGCGCCCGATATTGATGGCTCTGGAGGATCTGGTCGTTGGCTGCGATGGTGAACGACTGCAGCGGCCCGTCGAGGCTGCCCTTCGCCTGATTGACGTTGGCCGCGGCGACGGCGGTGCGCACGTCCTCCATGGTCAAACCGTTCGCGGCGAGCCGGGCCGGGTTCACCTGGATGCGCACCGCCGGCTTTTGACCGCCCGACAAGGTGACGAGGCCCACGCCGGGCAGCTGCGCGATCTTCTGCACCAGCCGCGTGTCGGCGAGGTCCTCGACGGCCGTGAGCGGGAGCGACTTCGACGTCACGCCGAGCGTCAGCACCGGCGCGTCGGCCGGGTTGACCTTGCTGTACACGGGGGGGTTCGGGAGGTCACGGGGCAGGAACGTAGCGGCCGCGTTGATGGCCGCCTGCACCTGTTGCTCGGCGACGTCGATGGAGAGCGCCAGATCGAACTGCAGGGTCACGATCGATGAGCCGCTCGAGCTGATCGACGTCATCTGCTTGAGGCCCGGCAGCTGGCCGAATTGCCGCTCGAGCGGCGCCGTGACGCCCGAGGCCATGACGTCGGGGCTCGCCCCCGGATAGAACGTGACGACCTGGATCGTCGGGTAGTCGACCTGCGGGAGCGCGGCGACGGGCAACTGCCGATACGCCACGACGCCGGCCAGCACGATCGCCGCCGTCAGGAGCGACGTCGCCACGGGCCGGACGATGAACTGGCGGGAGAGGTTCACGCTCCCGGCCGGGGAGGGCGCGGCGCCGTACCCGGCGTCCCGGAGGCGCCGGGCATCGCCGGCGCGCCGGCAGGGCCCACCTTGCGCACCGTCGGCTCGACGCGCGCGCCGTCCTGAACCTTCTCCGCGCCGTCCACGACGAGCGCCTCGCTGTCCGCGACGCCGGCGCGGATCGCGATGACCCCGCCTTCGCTCGGCCCCAGCTGCACCCGGCGCATCTGCACGACCTTGTCCGGCTTGACCACGTAGACGTAGGCCCCCTGTGGACCGCGCTGGATCGCCTCCGCGGGCGCCAGGACCGTGTCGTGCAGCACGTCGATGAGCACGCGGGCGTTCACGAACTGGTTCGGGTACAGCGCTCCGTCCGTGTTCCCGAACGACGCCTTCAGACGCACGGTGCCGGTGGTCGGATCGATCTGGTTGTCGATCGCCACAAGAGTTCCCGTCGCGATCTTCGTTCGCCCCTCACGATCGTACGCGTCGACGGGCACCTTGTTGCCCGTGCGGAAGCGCCGCAGGACCGGCTGCAGGCTGTCTTCGGGTACGCTGAACACGAGCGCGATCGGCTCGAGCTGGGCGATGACGACGAGGCCGCCCGTATCGGACGCCTTGACGACATTGCCCGGGTCGACCAGCCGCAGGCCGACGCGACCGGTGATCGGCGCCGTGATTCGGCAGTACGTGAGCTGCAGCTTGATCGCGTCGATCTGCCCCACGTTCATCTTGATGGACGCTTCGGCCTGGTTGACGATCATCTGCTGCGTGTCCAGCTGTTGCCGGGCGATCATTTCCTGCTGGGCCAACCGCTGATAGCGCTCGAGATCGAGGCGCGTGTTCGCGAGGTTGGCCTGGTCGCGCGCGAGCTGCCCTTCCGCCTGCGTGAGCTGCGCCTGGAAGGGGCGGGGATCGATCTCGGCCAGCACATCGCCGGCGTGGACGACCTGGCCCTCCGTGAAGTGCGTCTTCAGGAGCTGGCCGTCGACGCGGCTCTTGACCGTGACGATGTTGAGCGGGGTGACCGAGCCGAGCGCCGTGAGGTAGACGCTCAGATCGCCGGTGCGGACGGGTGTGACGACCACCGGCACCGGTCGCGTCTGCGGTCCCGCAGCACCGCCCCCGGTGGCCTTGGTCTGCTGCTGCGTCCTGGCCTGACGACCGTTGGCGATCCAGGCGCCGGCGACGACGAGGCACGCGAGGCCCACGAGGATGACCCAGATGCGGCTGCGGCCACGGCCCTCCCGAGTTTCCGGATCTCCTTCGCTGTCTCCCTGCACGCAGGCCCCCTCGTCGTGTCGGCCATCCCCGCCTCGCGAAGTATGTCCATGAGCTTGAAAGAGCGGGCGGTGGTCATGGTCGCGTGACTCGCTCCAGCGAATGCCGCTGCGCTCAGTCCGTCACGTCGCCAGCATACCGCGAATCACACGAAGATGCGCATCGTCGACGGTCGATCCGCCGACCCGTACACGACGAAATCAGCCGCCCGCGGGGCGCGCACACGTCGTTCATATCGAAGCGCCTCGACCGGATCCAGGCGCGAGCCGCGGGCGGGGTCGAAGCCGAAGGAGACGCCAATACCAGCGGCAAACCCTACCGCCGCGCGCTCGTCGGCGGCACGATTCCGTTCATCCGCAGATAGACCACGAGCTGGCCGTGGTGGTTGCGGATCTGGTACAGCGGGCCCTGCCAGAAGGTGGCGCGGGTGACCGTGCGATCGCCGAACGGGAACTTCACGGGCTCGAGGAGCTGGGCGTCGGTCAGCGGCGTGATCATCTCCTGCGCGTTCTGGAACGTCTTCTTCAGTAGGCCGATGACCTCGGGCTTCGCCATCGCGCCGTGATGGGCCGCTTCCGTCTTGGTGCCCTTGGCGGTGTCGATGAAGCGCTGGGTGATGCCGGCGACGTGCACGAGCTGGTCGCCGAAGCTCGAGACCTCGGGCGTCGGCTTGTAGCCGTACTTTTCAGCGGGCATCACTTCCGCGACGTCGAGGATCTCGGTGGCGGCGCGCTGGAAGCTCGCCGCGAGCTCCTTGGCCAGGCTCGGCGCCGGCGTCTGGGCCGAGAGCAACGAGGGCACGGCGGCTGCGACGACGGCGAAGAATACCACGCACGCGTAGGTCAGGGTTTTCATGGTCGCCTCCCGGCGAGATTCATCCCACAGCGTTCACTTCTGGTCAAGGTAACCGAGCCCCGCGCGCGTGCGGGGGCCGTCACCGGCACAACCGGCGGTAGAGCGCTTCGTAGCGCGGCACGATGACCTCGGCGGAGAACCGCTCGCGCGCGCGCGCCTGCGCGGCGCGCCCGAGGGCGTGGCGTCGCGGCGCGTCGTGGATCAGGGCCTCCAGCGCCCCGGCGAGCGCGGCCACGTCGCCGGCCGGCACGAGCAGGCCGCTCTCGTTGTCCTCCACCACCTCCGGGATACCGCCCACGCGCGTGGAGACGCTCGGGCAGCCGAAGCACATGGCTTCGAGGATGCTGAGGCAGAAGCTCTCGGCATCGGAGGTGTAGAGGCCGACGTCGGCGATCTGAAGGTAATCCTCGATGGCGTGGACCTTCTCGCGGACGATCACGCGGTCGGCCAGGCCGAGGCGCCGCACGTCGCCGGCGAACGGCGCGAA
>WNGA01015827.1_pt1 | contig 13971 bp, 10 predicted proteins | sample 5400061 | NCBI WGS metagenome assembly WNGA01 (sample SAMN13153366, study PRJNA577476) | soil metagenome | isolation source: 100 cm soil or saprolite under grassland replicate 2 | place: USA:California | collected 2016-06-15 | reverse complement strand
ATGAAGAAGATCAGCCGCCAGCTGACCGCCTCGACCAGCCAGCCGCCCAGGAACGGCCCGATCGCCGTGGTCACCCCGCTCAGGCCCGACCAGGCGCCGATCGCCGCGCCGCGGTCGTCGGGATGGAAGCTGGCCTCGAGGATCGCGAGGCTGCCAGGGGTCAGTAGCGCCGCGCCCACGCCCTGGAGGGCGCGGGCGGCCACCAGGGTCCCGGCGGTGGGCGCCAGGCCGCACAGCAGCGAGGCGACCGCGAACCAGGCGACCCCCATGACGAACACCCGCCGCCGGCCGTAGTGGTCGCCAAGGGAGCCGCCGAGCAGCAGCAGCCCGGCCAGGGTGAGGGTGTAGGCGTTCACCACCCACTGCAGGGTGGAGATGCCGGCGCCGAGCTCCCGGCCGATGGTGGGCAGGGCCACGTTGACCACGGTTGCGTCCAGGAACGCGATGCCCGAGCCGAGAACGGTGGCCAGCAGCACCCACCGCCCGGCCGGCGACGCGTAGCGGACCCACTCCTGCGCGCCCTGGTCGGTCACCTGGGCGGTGCCCGGCGTCGCCCCAGGCGTCAGGGCCGGGCCCGGGGTCACGCCGGGCGTCCCTGGCGGATCCGGCGCGGCCCGCACCGGACGGGCAGAGTCGGGGGTCCGGTCGTCCCTGTGGTCGGTCACGGCACCATCCCTTTGCTGTCGGTCTTCCGGGAGCCCGGCTCTGGCAACCGGATGGCCGCTCCAGCCCGAGCCGGTCGCCGGTCCCGCGCCCCATGGTCGGCCCCCGGGGGCTTCGCTTCAAGGCGAAACGCCACCTCGCGGCGTCCCGCGGGTGTTGCAGGTGGAGCGGTGCGCGAGCATCCTGCCTGGAGGACACGGAAGGAGTGAGACGATGGGCAGAGTGTCGCCAGGGTTCAGAGGGAGGCGGAGGCGCCCCGGCGTTGAGCTGCCTCCGGGCCAGTACCTGGTCGAGGACTTCCCGGTCCTGTCAGCGGGACCGACGCCGAGAATCGACCTCGAGGACTGGGAGCTCACCGTCACCAACGAGACCGGTGAGCAGCGGCGCTGGGACTGGACCGCCCTCCGCGCCCTGCCCACCGAGTCCGTCACGGTCGACATCCACTGCGTGACCAAGTGGTCCAAGCTGGGCACCGCCTGGGAGGGGGTGTCGCTGGACACGCTGCTTGCCGACGTGGAGACCAGCGCAAGCTTCGCGATGGCGCAATCCTACGGCGGCTACACCACCAACCTGCCGCTCGAGGACCTGACGGACGGCAAGGCGTGGATCGCGTTCCGTTTCGGCGGTGAGGATCTGGAGCCAGAGCACGGTGGCCCGGCGCGGCTGCTGGTGCCGCACCTGTATTTCTGGAAGAGCGCCAAGTGGGTGCGCGGGATCCGGCTGCTGGACCAGGACGAGCCAGGCTTCTGGGAGAGCCTCGGCTATCACAACTACGGCGACCCATGGCGCGAGCAGCGGTACTGGGGCGACTGACCCGGCTCGACCCGGCTGAGCGTGCGGGACGACGGAGGCAGCTATGACCGGCTCGGACATGTGGACCGACGGCAACGCGCTCGCCGGCCCTCTCCATGACGTCTTCGGCCCCGACGTCACCGCCGCCATCGGCCGCTGCGCCGTCTGCGGGCGCACCGGGCCCATGGCCGAGGCGCGGGTCTTCGACCACGCCCCCGGCGTGGTCGCCCGCTGCCCCAACTGCGACGAGGTCCTGCTGCGGCTGGTGCGCGGCCCCGGCCGCGCCTGGCTGGACCTGCGCGGCCTGACCTACCTGCAACTTCCCGAACCGGACGAGACCTGAGCCGGCTGGCCGCGACGGTGGTCGGGACGATCGACGCCGACAGCCTGCGGTCCACGTTCCTGGCGTTCTTCGCCGAGCGCGGTCACGTCATCGTCCCGAGCGCCTCGCTGATCCCCGAGGGCGACGCCTCGGTGCTGTTCACCACCGCCGGCATGCATCCGCTCGTGCCGTACCTGCTCGGCCGACCCCACCCCGCGGGCAGGCTGCTCGCCGACTGCCAGAAGTGCCTGCGGACCACCGATATCGCCGAGGTCGGCGACACCACGCACCTGACCTTCTTCGAGATGCTCGGGAACTGGTCGCTGGGCGCCTACTTCAAGCGGGAGTCGATCACCTGGAGCTACGAGCTCCTCACCCGCGACGACCTCCTCGCGATCCCGCCGCCGCGGTTGTGGATCAGCGTCTTCGCCGGAAACCAGGCCACGCCCGCCGATGAGGAGTCCGCCGGCATCTGGCGCCTGTTGGGGATCCCCGCGGAGCGGATCGTCTACCTCCCCGAGGAGCACAACTGGTGGGCCCTCGGGCCCGAGGGCCCCTGCGGCCCTGACACCGAGGTCTTCGTGGACGCCGGCGTCCCCTGCGAGCGAGGCGACGCCGAGTGCCTGCCAGGCACCTGCGACTGCGGACGGTTCGTGGAGGTCTGGAACAACGTGTTCATGACCTTCGAGCGCCGTGGGGGCGAGCTGCTCCCGCTGCCACAGGCGAACGTCGATACCGGCATGGGTCTCGAGCGGACGCTCACCGTCCTCAACGGCGCTGCCAGCGTCTACGAGACCGCGCCGCTCGATGCCATCCACCTGGACGTCGACGGCTTCGAGCGACTCTTCGCCCAGCACCGGCAGCGCTCACGACAGCAACGCGACCGATCGTAGCACCAGCGCCAGCTCTCGCCTTCTCCACAGTGATTGCGCGAACCGCGGGTCCAAGGGGCATTGACCCGATCAAGGAGTTTCTCTACGCTTGCTCGGGCGGGAGGGTTGGCGGCCCTCCGGCAGCTATGGGGGGCCAATGATGTCGTTCCAACCTCTGCCGGAGGCTGATCGCAGCTCCATGGTCTCAGTGCTCGGCGGATTCCACTTGTGGTGGAGCGGGAACGCACAGGTCGGTGTTCCAAGAGCATCACAGCGCCTGCTGGCGTTCTTGGCGCTTTACGGTGGGGTGGCCAGCCGGGCCGTAGTTGCCGGCACGCTGTGGCCGGATGCCACCGAGAGCCACGCCTACTCCAACCTGCGCTCAGCCCTTGCGCGCGTGGAGCGCACGTGCCGCAGGGCGCTGCGAGCGACCAGGCTCGAGGTTGGCCTCGCCGAGGGCGTCACGGTGGACATCCGCCACTCGCAGCGGCTGGCCTGTCGGCTGCTGGACCCGGCAGCGACACCGAGGCAGTCCGACCTCGGCGCGGCCGCTTTCGAGACCCTGTCGCGCGACCTGCTGCCAGGCTGGTACGACGACTGGGTGCTGATCGAGGCCGAAGACTGGCGGCAGCTTCGATTGCACGCCTTGGAGGCGCTGGCCGGCCGCCTCACCGCCGCCGGCCGCTGGGGTGAGGCCGCTCAGGCCGCCGGTGCGGCCGTGCGGGCAGAGCCCCTCAGGGAGAGCGCCCACGCCGCCCTGATCCAGGTGCACCTGGCCGAGGGCAACCAGTCGGAGGCCGTGCGGGAATTCACCCGCTACCGAGCGCTGTTGCAGGCCGAGCTCGGCCTCGAGCCCACCCCGCGACTGCGTCGCCTCGTCCACGGTCTGCCCAGCCGGTAACGCTGCGGTCATGGCCGCGCGGTCACGATCAGCCCGTGACTACACCACGCACCGGCCTGTTCATCATCCGAGCTTGGGTCGAGCCCGGGTCGTCGTCGCCCCTCCGGGTCCAGATTCGCCTCACCACTGATGTCTCCCAGGGGTTCGAGCGGGACCTGACCGTCGCCCTGGAGGAAGCGGTCATCGCCACGGTCCGGGCCTGGCTGTCGGAGGTGCTGGCCGGCTCACCCGCCGTCGAGGATGACCCCGACGTCGTGTCCAACCCGTAGCGGTCGCGCTGGCGTCACGCTGGCGTCGCGGCTCAGGCCGACGATGTGCAAAGCGGACCAGGTACCCAACGCGAGCGATGCGGGTGAGGATCACGCCATCGGCCGCACCGATGGCTCAGATGAGCATTCCAGGCCGGTCTCCTGCCCACCTTCTACCAGTTCACGGAGGCGTCGGGGGGAGGTCAAGCACGCCTGACCGCGGCTGGACAAGGAGAGAGACCGTGCAGGTGTACGAGGCGATCGTCAAGGGGCTCGAAAGCGTCGGGGTGCAGGCGGCGTTCGGCGGCAACGGCGAGAACGTGGCGAGCCTGACGCTGGCGCTCAAGCACTCCGAGAAGATCCGGCCGATCATGACCCGCCATGAGCAGGCGGCGTCGTTCATGGCGTGCGGCTACGCGATGTACACGAACCGTCTGGGCGTCTGCTTCGCCACCGTCGGGCCCGGTGCGTTCAACCTCTTTTCTGGGCTTGCGGTGGCGATGTCCGATTCCTATCCCGTCCTGGCGATTTCGGGCTTCGTGTCGCTCGACTGGCGCGGAAGAGGAGCGGCCAACGACACCTCCGGTCTGAGCCGCACGCCTGACTCTCAGGCCATGTTCGCGGCGACGACCAAGAAGTCGTACCTGCTCACCGACATCGCCGACACCTGCGACGTCCTCGAGGACGCGGTCAACACAGCGTTGGAGGGCAGGCCCGGCCCCGTCCACATCGGCGTGCCCCAGAACCTCACGGATCGTGGCGTGACGGTGGAGAACTATCACGACGTCCGGCTCAACGTGAGGCCGCTACTTCCCGGCCGCTACTTCCCGATCCCGCGCGCGTCGAGGCGATCGCGGACGCGCTCGCGGACGCGCTGCGGAAGGACAAGCCGATCGTTGCGCTGGTCGGCTTCGGTGCGATCCGCAGCGGCGCCGGGCCGGAGATCAAGCGCTTCATCGAACGGTTCCAGATCCCGCTGCTCACGACGCTGGACGGCAAGGGGATCGTCTCCGAGAACCACCCACTCTCGATCGGCGTGTTCTCCGACAGCGGCCACGCCAGCGCGTGGAAGGCATTTCGCGAAGCCAAGGTCGTCGTGGCGATCGGAAACGCACTCAACCAGCACGCGACCTTCAACTATCGCGACGACCTGTTCACAGACAAATCGCTGATCCACATCAATATTTCCGAGATGGAGATCGACAAAGCATACAAGGCCGATCACGCACTTATCGCCGACGCCAAGCTTGCGGTCGCGGCGCTTGCCGACGCGCTCGACCGTAAGGTCGGTCCGGTCGCGCCGAGGAAGGTGGACGGGCGCGACTACGAGGCCCGACACATTCCCCACCTGCCCGGCGCCATCCACCCAGGGCGGCTCGCACAGGAAATCGGCAAGATGCTGCCCGCAAACGCCGTCCTCCTGGCCGACGCCGGCGCCCACCTCGCCTGGCTCGGCTACTACGTCGAGCTGGAGGAGGGCCAGAACTTCCGCAAGGCCGGCGAGTTCGGGCCGATGGCCGGCCACGTCAACGGGGCCATCGGATTGAAGGTGGCCCATCCTGATCGCACGGTCGTCGTCGGCTGCGGCGACGGCTGCTATTCGCTGTCCGGCTTCGAGCTGATGACCGCGGTCGAGCACAACATCCCGGTGATCTGGGTGATCTTCGACGACAACGAATTCAAGCTTATCAAGCTCTACCAGTTCACGACCTACGGTGAAACCGGCCTCGTCGAATTCCAGAACCCCGACTTCGCGGCGTACGCGAAGGCGTGCGGCGCGGATGGATATCGCGTCGAGACCCTCGACGAGTTCAGGGACGCCTTCGCTTCAGCGCTTGTCTCAGGCAGGCCGACGCTGATCGACGCCAAGATCACCCGATGGGCGATCCCCCATTACAGCCCGTCGCCCGACGGCGTGATCGCGGGACTCGTCGAGACAGTGGAGCAGCGCTTTCGCCATGACTGACGGGTGGTTCGAGGAGATGCGCGATCGTGCAACACGGGGAGGAACGCATGATGGCAGCGTGGGCTGAGGAGTACCAAGGGGGCAGCCCTGAGGCGGAGCGCCGGCTGTTCGAGCAGCTGGCCAAGGAGATCATGCTCGTCCAGCTGAAGACGCGTAAGCGCGCGAGCGCCCACGGGGTGCCACATGCCGTGGACCGCGCCTTCCACGCCAAATCGACGCTGGCTGTTGAGGACGCTGAGCTTCGTTTCCTCGACATTCCGGACGACCTGCGGGCGGAGTTCGCCGAATCGGGGGCGGCGTATCCGACGGTCGTCCGCTTTTCGAATGCCGCTGGGACCGGGCAGCCCGATTTCAAGCCCGACCTGCGTGGCGTGGCGCTTCGGATCGAGGCTTCGCCGGAACAGCACCACGATCTCCTGTTGACCAATTATCCCGTGTCGCACGCACGCGACGCGCGCCAGTTCGTGAAGTTCGCGAACGCGACCGCGGGGGGCTCGGTCTCACGCGTGCTCGGCCTGGTGAGACTCGTGTTCACCTACGGTCCGTTCGAGACCGTTCGCATGCTGAAGAACGTTCTGACCGCGAGCCGACGCAAGGTGCGTAGCGTCGCAACCGAGACCTACTGGAGCCGTGGCGCGATCCGCTGGGGCGACACGCTCGCGGTCCGCTATCTGCTTCGTCCGGTGTCCGATGCGCCGCCCGGGCCCGAGCCATCGGCGCACGATCCCGAGTTCCTGTCTCGCGAGATCGCCCGCCGGCTCGCCGACGGCGACGTGCGCTTCGAGCTCTGCATTCAACGGTTCAGAGACGCCGAGTCAACTCCGATCGAGGACACCGCGGTCCGCTGGTCCGAGCGCGTGTCGCCGCCGGAGCCGGTGGCCGTGCTCACGATCGGCAAGCGGGACGTCGGTGCCGCCGACGCGCGAGCGCAAGCGCGCGCCATCGACGGCATGGCCTTCAACCCATGGAACACCACCGACAGGTTCCGTCCGCTCGGCAATCTGAACAGGGCGCGCAAGGCCGCCTATGACGCGAGCGCCGCCCACCGCCTTGCCTATCGCTGGCGGGTGGACCCACCGCTGCGCAACGTCGTCCTCGGCGCCGGCTCGCGCGGGCTGTTCCGCGTCGTCAATCGCTTCGTGGAGTGGCACCGGCTGCCGGTGCCGCTGGGCCTGCTGAACCTGGACGCCTTCCGCCATGTCCTGCGTCGCCGCAACCTGATCGATACCGAGCCACGCGAGGCACCGCCGATGGCGCGCCCAGTTCCGCCGCCACCTCGCGAGGAGTTCCGGGTGTCGCGGACCTTCGATGGCACCGACAACGATCTGTCCGAGCCAAGGATGGGCGCGGTTGGTGCCGCCTTCGGCCGCAACCTGAGGCCGGATTACCGCCCGGACCTGTTCGACGAGCCAAATCCGCTGATCGTCAGCCAGCAGCTGCTCTACCGTAAGACCTTCCTGCCGGCGCGGTCGCTCAATCTGCTCGCCGCCGCCTGGATCCAGTTCCAGGTTCACGACTGGGTCAATCACGCCCGCCACCCCCTCGGGGTGAAAGACGTCAAGGTACCCTTGCCGGGCGGCATGGCCGGGTGGTCGAACATCCCGGGGGGGCCGCCCGAGCCGGAGATGCGCATCGCCGGGGACCGCTCGTTGGGCGAGGATCCGTCCGACGGGCCGGAGCGGCTATTCCCCAACTCCGCATCGCACTGGTGGGACGGCTCCGAGGTGTACGGCGCCGACAGCGAGAAGGCGCTCAAGCTTCGCGACGGGGCCAAGCTGCGGCTGTCGGCGCAGGGCTATCTGCCCGAAGACACGAGGGGATTCGAGATCACCGGCTTCAACGAGAGCTGGTGGCTCGGCCTCAGCGGTCTGCATACGCTGTTCGCCCGAGAGCACAACCTGCTCTGCGATGAGCTCCGCGCACACTATCCGCGATGGAGCGACGATCGCGTCTATCAGACCGCCCGACTGATCGTCTCGGCGCTGATCGCGAAGATCCACACGGTGGAGTGGACTCCGGCCATCCTCGCGACCAAGGGGATAGAGCTTGCACTGACCACCAACTGGTACGGCCCACGCCCCAACGACTGGATCACCAGACTGGGCCTCTGGCTCATGGACGCGAGCGCGTTGGTGGGAATCCCGGAGACGATGCCGGACCACCACGCCGCGCCCTATTCGCTGACCGAGGAGTTCGTCACGGTCTATCGCCTGCATCCGCTGCTGCCGGATGACTATTGCCTGCACGATTACCAGACGGGCGAGCTGTTGGGTCAACGCACCTTTCTGGAGATCCAGGGGGACAAGGCCGACGACGAGTTGCGATTGCTCGGCCTCCATAACCTGCTCTATTCGTTCGGCATCTCGCACCCGGGTGCCATCGCCCTGCACAACAATCCGCGGTCGCTGCAAGCGTTCGAGCGCGACGGCGAGCGCATCGACCTGTCGGTCGTCGACTTGGTGCGCACCCGTCGACGCGGCGTACCACGCTATAACGATTTTCGCGCCGGACTGCACAAGCCGCGGATCAGACGATGGGAGGAGCTGTGCGCTGATCCGGAATCGGTGCGGCTGATGCGCGACATCTACCGAAGCATCGACGAGGTCGACACGATGGTCGGTCTGTTCGCCGAGACACCGCCCTCGGGATTCGGTTTCTCTGATACCGCCTTCCGCGTCTTCGCCCTGATGGCGTCGCGCCGGCTGCAGAGCGACCGCTTCCTGACAGTCGATTTCCGCCCCGAAATCTACTCGCCGTTCGGGATCGACTGGATCGCCAGCAACGGCATGACGAGCGTGATCCTGCGCCACTGCCCGGGACTGGTGGCGGTGCTCCCGCGCGACACGAGCGCCTTTGCTCCGTGGCGCCCCGTGGCGGTGCGCTGACGATGTCCAGGAAGAGGGGAGCCTGATGACGGATCAACGAACGCTGAACCTCCACCCGGGCCTCGATGCACTGTACAGCCGGGGGCTGCTCGAGACGATCTGGCGCCGCCGCACGCACCGGGTCAGCCGCGGCAGCTCGGTCACGGCCGGCTCGATGAGCTACACGTCGAGCCAGCCACGCATGCCGTTGTCCGAGATCGAAGAGGCGGTGCTCATCGCGCTCACCGGGTGCACCGCGCTCACCATGCCGGATCGCCCGTTCGCCGACCCCCGGGACGGCAAGCCCATCATGGCCAAGCCGAACCTCAACATGGCCGGCCGGACGGCGGGCAGCCCCGACAACGCCCAGGGGACCCATTTCTTCCTGATCAATGACAGCGGCACCTACTTCCTACGCAAGTTGCCGCCGATGGCCAATGGTGCCTCGCCGTTGGATCCCGAGGTGATGATCGAGCGTGCGAACCAGGCGAAGGTGCGGATCCTGGATCACCGCATCGACGTTCCGGACGGCAAGAGGGATTTCCCGGCGTATCTCGATTCAAACCGTTTCCTGTCGAACCTTCCGGGGACGACAATCCTGTTTCCCGTGGTGGACCTGTCCCGCCAGTACATCAACGGCATGATGTACCTGCTGACGCAGCCCGAGGGGGCGCGGCCGACGATCGTCGACGACCGCAACTTCTACCGCCTCGCAGGGGTCAAGAGCTGGGTTCGAAAGGGCTTTCTCAACAAGGACATCAAGCTGCCGCTGGGCGCGATCTGGGCGATGCGCACGCCGATCGAGGCCGATCTCATCCTGCAGAACTTGATGCTGGCGGCCGACGCGATGGGCCTGGGGGCGTGGATTCACGGCTCGATCTCGCCGCCCGTCCTGCTGGGCGACCCCAAGTTCCGCAAGGCCTACGGCAGGATGCTCGATTTCGACTGGGCCATTCCGAAGTGGAAATTAGTTGACCTATTGCGTTGGCACGTGCCTCTGCCGCGGTTGGCACCGCTGAGAGCCAACGCGATCGGGCTCCGGCACAAGGGCGAGCATCTGATCAAGGCGATGTGCCCGCCCAATTACGACACCATGGCGGAGGCGGTGGATGCGGTGGTCGCCGACAAGTTCGGCCCGAAGGGCATCTACGCTGATAAAGCGCTGTTCGAGCGCATCTACAAGGGGGACTTCGGCGAAAAGTACCTGAAGGAGGCCAGCGACTACGGTGCTGACGTCATCGCCTGCACGCGAGATATCTGCACATACATCTACGAAACGCACAGACGATTTCCGGCGCACTGTGAGGCAATCCACGTGCCCGGCGTGTGGCTCCAGGCGCATCATGTCGAGGAAGAGTATTACGATCGGTTCTTCCGCGATGGACTCACCGATGCTCACCGGTCCCACCATCGGGCGTGGCACGCCACGGCGGGCGAAGCAGCTGGATGAGATGCCGGGGGTGGGCATGATCGGGGCATGGCGATGACCGCGAGTGCGGTTGGACACCAGGTGAAGGAGCGAGCCTCCACCGCGGCGACGCAGGAAGACGCGATCGCAGACGAGCCGTCGGCTGGCGTCCCGTCATTGGAGGGACAATCGCCCGGCGGCTCCGGCATCGGTATCTGCTGCTCCGGCGGTGGCATCCGCTCGGCGGCCTTCAACCTGGGAGCCCTGCAGGCCCTGTCCGCCGCGGGCGTCTACCAGCAGGCCGACTTCGTCACCTGTGTGTCGGGCGGCTCCTACATCGCGGCCAGCTTCGCCACGGTGGCGCACGGCCCGCGGTTCGACGGCGAGCACGCCGATGTCGTGTGTCCCCAGGCTCCCGACTACGCCTATGCTCCACAATCTCCCGAAGAGCAACGCTTGCGGAACCAAAGTCATTACCTGTTCCCCAGGCTCGCCGTCACTGTCCGTGGCGTCATCTGGATGCTCTTTGGGCTGCTCGCCAACCTCGGGCTCCTGCTCGTCTTCGTGTTTGTCGGCGCGCGGCCGCTCGGCTGGTCCCTGCGGGCGTTCGGGATCGTCCCGGGACTGGGCGGGCCTGATCCCCGCCTGCACCTGCCGCTGGGTTGGTGGGTGTGGGCGCCGGCGCTGCTCGGTGCGGCGTTGGCGCTGCTGTTCGGGGAGAACTTCCTCGAGGTGTACCACAGGCCACGGACTGGCATCGTGACCAAGCTGCGTGGTCTTGCCAGTGGGCTGCTGGTGGCGAGCCTGGTCGCCGGGGTGCTCATGCTCGCCATGCCCGCCGTGACAGTGGGGCTGCAGCGGCTCGCGCTCAGCAACCGGCCCGATCCCACCACTGCCCGTGTGCTCGCGGGGATGGGGTTCGCGACTCCCAGCGGCTGCGCCGCCGCCGCGCGCGAGCGGCCGAACGGCGCGTGTGGAGCGAGGCGTCCGCCCGTTGCCGGGGCGAACGCGGCTGACGCCGGCCCCACCGAGACCAGGGGCGTCCTCGCCTTCTTCGTCGCCCTGCTCGCGCTCATCCGCCGGATGGTCAAGCTCGCCACTGGGGCGAGCGGGCATCTGGGGTCCAAGCCGATGGCGGACGCGGCGCAGCGCCGCGGTCTGTCCGGGCTCGTGCACCGGATCGAGCAGCGCCTGTGGCCGTGGCTGGGCAGCGCGCTCGTGGTCGGGGCGGCCGCGCTGCTGACGCTGCGGTGGATCGGCGACGCGGCCCTGCGGGGCTTTGGCTTCGTCGAGATCCAGTACATCGTCGCAGCGCTCGTCGGGTTCATCGTTATCAAGACGTTCACCGATATCAACCGGAGCAGCCTGCACCCGTACTACCGAGAGCAGCTCGCCAGCGCCTACACCGTCCGGCGTGAGCGCCGTGGCGATACGACCGTCGCGGAGCCCGTTCCATTCGAGGAGCCCTTGTCCCTCACCCAGGTCGCTCCCGAGGCCAACGGCGTGGGCGGCCCAGACCTGGTGATCTGCGCCGCCGCGAATATCACCGACGAATCCGTGCCGCCCGGCAGAGGCTGTGTCTCGTTCACCTTCACCACAAAGGACGTCGGCCTTGCGGAGAGCCCGCTCGTGTCCAGGGACCAGGACGGCAGCGCGCGACGCCTGCGCGTCCCGGTCCCTCTGTATGAACAGGCCGCCGGCCCTCGGCGCGTCACGCTGCCCGCCGCTGTGGCCGTGTCCGGCGCCGCGGTCTCGCCGCTGGCCGGCAAGATGACCCGGCCGTCCCAGCGGCTGCTGTTGGCGGTGGGGAACGTCCGGCTGGGGCTGTGGCTTCGCAACCCGATGTACTGCGCTCCGCCCAAGGACGCGGCGCAACCTGAACGCCGCAAGACCTTGTGGCGCAAGCTGTGGGATCAGTGGCGGCAGCCCGGGCCCCGCCTGCTGCTGCTCGAGCTGGCCGGCAGGACGCACCTCAACCACCGCTGGCTCTATATCACCGATGGCGGCCACTACGACAACCTCGGCCTGGTGGAGGCCCTGCGACGACAGCCGAAGGTGATGTTCGCATTCGACGCGAGCGGCGATAGAGTCGATCGCTGGAGCACAATCGGCCAAGCGCTCGCGCTCGCGCGCAGCGAGCTTGGCGTTCGCGTCGAGATCGATCCTCGCCAGATGGGGACCGTCGACGGCCAGCATGTTCACAGTCCGTTTGTGCGGGGCGACATCTGGTACGCGCCGCTTGACCCGAGCCGGCCGCCCGACGCGACCTTATGGGTGACCAAGCTCGGCATCCCGGACCAGGCTCCCTGGGACGTGCGGGCGTATGCGCAGCGGTTCGGCTCGTTCCCCTGCGACCCGACCATCCAGCAGCTGTACGGGGACGAGCAGCTCGAGGCGTACCGGGCGCTGGGACACTCCTCGACCAAGCTGATGCTGGCCGAGTCGTTCGCAAAAGCCGGTCGACAGGCGTGAGCTCCCAGCTCGGCACGCACGACCGACTCTCTGGCAAGCACACGCGTCTCGGCGCCCACGAGGCTGTAGGCTCTGGCTGATCAATGCGCGAAGACAGCATCTCACGGGCGGTCCTGGTGACCGGTTGCTCGTCCGGGATCGGCCGGGCGACGGCACTTCGGTTGGCGCGGGCGGGCTGGCTGGTCTATGCAACGGCGCGGCGACCGGAGATGCTGGAGGATCTCGCCGCGGCGGGTTGTCGGGTCCTCGCGCTGGACGTCACCGACGAGCGCTCGATGCGGGCGGCCGTGGCGGCCGTCCGCGGAGAGACGGGCGCGGTCGGCGTGCTCATCAACAATGCCGGCTACAGCCAGTCGGGAGCCCTGGAGAGCGTCTCGATGGAGTTGGCCCGCCGGCAATTCGAGACCAATGTGTTCGGGCCACTGCGGCTCACCCAGCTGGCGCTGCCCGGAATGCGCGAGCAACGCTGGGGCAAGATCGTCAACCTGAGCTCGATGGGCGGCAAGCTCACCTTCCCGGGCAGCGGCCTGTACCACGCCAGCAAGCACGCGATCGAGGCGCTCAGCGACGCACTGCGCTTCGAGGTCCGTGGGTTCGGCGTCGACGTCGTCGTCATCGAGCCAGGGGTGATACACACTCGGTTCGGTGAGACCGCAGCCGCCGGCACTGGGGCGGACGACGTGCAGGACGGAGACGGTGCCTACCGGCAGTTCAACGCCGCGGTGGCGGCCGCGACCCGCATGGTGTACACGTCCAGTGCGCTGGCGCGGCTCGGCGGCGAGCCGGAACGGGTCGCAGCAGTGATCGAGCGGGCCATAAGCGCCCGGCGGCCGCGCGGCCGCTACCGTGTCACACCGTCCGCACGGCTGCTGCTCGCGCTGCACGCGGCGCTGCCCGATCGGGCGTGGGACGGAATCCTTCGCCTGCAGTTCCCCACACCTGGAGCCCGGCGACGACCTTGACGGGCTCTCCGCACCAAGCGGAACCGGCCGGGACCGTCGCGGTGGGCTGGAACGAACGTCACGACCGTTCGCGTCCGCCCGCCTCGGACCCGTCCGACGGTGAGACCCGCGCGGCGCCGCCGCCGGGTGCCGGTGCCTGCAGTTCGCCGCGGATTCTCGGCAACGCCGTCGGGTACTGGCGCTGCAGCCACGCCAGCAGTCGCTCGCGGACCTCACAGCGCAGATCCCAGGCGTTCTGGGCGCTGTCGGCGCTGACCAAGGCGCGTAGCACCATGGTCTTCTCGGTGGCGTCCGTAACCTGCAGCACCGCCGTCTGGCCGTTCCACAGTGGCGACGCCTCCAGGACCCGTTCGAACTCGGCACGGACCTCCTCGACCGGCGTCGAGTAGTCGACGTACAGGAAGACCGCGCCGACGATGTCGGCGGAATAGCGCGTCCAGTTCTGGATCGGGCGCTCGACGAAGTAGCTGCACGGCAGCACCAGCCGGCGACGGTCCCAGA
>WNGA01015184.1_pt1 | contig 13974 bp, 20 predicted proteins | sample 5400061 | NCBI WGS metagenome assembly WNGA01 (sample SAMN13153366, study PRJNA577476) | soil metagenome | isolation source: 100 cm soil or saprolite under grassland replicate 2 | place: USA:California | collected 2016-06-15 | reverse complement strand
ACTCGGTGGACGCACGCAGCCTGGTGCTGCTGGCCTCGCGCTGATTGCTCACGCAATCGCACCGAGACGATCGTCGGCGGCCAGCGATGCCAAATGCGTCCGACGAGCAAGGAGCGATGCGTTTTGCGTATGGAGATGGTTCGACGCGAAACGGATAACACACAATGAAAACACGTATGAGCGGCACGAATCCCCTCATCTTGATCATCGAGGACGAGCTGGCGACCCGGCGCTTCCTGCGTGTGGCGTTGGCGAGCCAGGGCTATCGGCTGGCCGAGGCAGTCGCCGGGCGCGCGGGGCTGGCCCAGGCCGCCACGCTCCGGCCCGACCTGATCATCCTCGAGCTGGAGCTGCGGGATATCAATGGGTTACACCTGATGGAGCAGCTGCGCGAGTGGGCCAGCACGCCGATCGTTGTGCTCTCGGCCAGGTGCCAGGAGGACGCCAAAGTCGCCGCGCTGGATGCCGGCGCCGGCCAGAACGCCAGGTGTCCCACGGCGCCGTCGCGGTCCACTTGACGCCGACCGAGTACCGTCTGCTGATCGCACTGGCCCAGCACGCCGGCAAGGTGCTGACGCACCCCCAGCTGCTGAAGCAGGTCTGGGGCCAAGCCTACGCCAACGCGGCACACTACGTGCGTATCTACATGGCCCACCTGCGCCGCAAGCTGGAGACTGATCCCGCCCGTCCGCGCTACCTGCTGACCGAGGCGGGCGTGGGGTATCGCCTCGCGGCCGAATAAATAATTGTTCCTCTCGGGAGGTATGGAAGAACCGTAGGTCCTTCCATACCTTCCCAGGGGCGGGGGTTTGGGAGCGACTTCGCCGCCTCCGAACCCCCCAACCCTGAGCTGACAAAAATCGACGACCCCTAAAGTGGGTCACTTGTCACGACGACCGCCATGCTTATCAACATCCGGTATACTGATAGGCGACCGGCGATATATGCCTCGACGGTCCACCAAAGATGCAACGGGCGCAATGGGCGCACTGTATGACATGCTGGTGCGCGACATGTGAATACGTGAGAGTGAGCTATGAACCAGCAGGAACCACTTGTCTACTACGCGTGGAGCGACCCGCAGCCACTTCCGGCCGCTCCCGCGCTGCCACTGCCCATGCAGCCCTATGTCAACGAGCTGTATGTCCCACCTATGATCCAGCCAATTCCGAGCACGGACGGCGCGCGATTACGCATCTGGATGGTTCCGGCGCAGGCGCAGTTGCATTCCGGGCTGCCAAATCGCACCGCCATCTGGACCTACCGCGCGTCGCCAGATGCACCAGAAGATCCGCAGCCGCCAGTTGGGCCGACGATTGAGGTGCAGCAGGGCCAGCGCACGCATATCGCGTGGGTCAACGCACTCACCAACCCCGACGGCAGCTTCGCCCGCCACCCGGTCGCCGCGGTGCGCGATCTGCCCGCCGTCGTGCAGCTTGCCGAAAGCGGCACGGTTCACGCACCACAAAATCTGCCCGGCTTCACGCTTGGCCAGTACGATCAGGCGGCCAGGCAGGTGCCACCCTGGACAGTGGTGCATTTACATGGCGGGCGGACGGCGGCCGACGCGGACGGCTGGCCGGAGAGCGGGTGCTACCCCGGCCAGGTGCAAAGCTCGATCTATGATAACCAGCAGCCGGGTACGCTGCTCTGGTATCACGATCACGCGATGGCGATCACGCGCCTGAACGTGTACGCTGGCCTTGCGGGCCTGTACATCATCCGCGACCCGCAGGAGCACACACTTCAGCTGCCGCGCGGCGCGGACGACCACGAACTGCTGCTCCTGGTGCAGGATCGCGCGCTCACCCAGGCGAGCGATCATCCCGATATTGGCGCCAACCAACTGCTCCACAAGACCGGCACGGCCGGCGCTGATTCGATCGCGATCGACGGCGGCCCAGACCACGTGGATCAGGCTCCGATGGAGTTCTTCGGGCCGCTCACATTGGTCAACGGCCGGATCTGGCCCAGGGCGACTGTCCAGGCAGATGTCTATCGCCTGCGGATCCTGAACGGCGCCAATGCACGCACCTTCCGGTTGCGTTTTACCGATACCGACGGAAACCCGGTCGTCGTGCCGCTCCAGATGATCGGCAGCGATGGGGGTCTGCTGGCGCGGCCCGTCGACCTGAACGACGGTGCCCAGCGCGGCTACCCCGGAACTATCACCCTTGCGCCAGCCGAGCGCGTGGACGTGCTGGTCGACTTCGGCCCATGTTCGGGCCAACGAATCGAGCTGCGCAACTCCGCGTCGTCGCCATTCGATGGCGCGGACGCAGACGCCGCCAACCCACTCGCCGCGTTCCTGGCCTACCCCCAGGTGATGCGTTTTGACGTCGGCGCACGGAGCGAGCGGCATCAGCTGCTGCCATGGGACCAGGCGCTGCTGGCGTCGGCAACGCCGTGGTCGTACGAGGCAGTCCGCCGACTCAAGCCGGTGGAGCGGCTGGTTGCGCTGGTCGAGAATGATCAGGGCGTGCTGCAGCTCGTGGAATGCGCGCCGCTGGCCGATGGCGGGCATCAGCGGCATTGGGATGGGCAGTCACGACTACCGATCACGCAGCTCGCGCTGCGCCAGCGCGGCGATGCGCAGCACCGGCTCTACCGCATGCTTCCTGGCATGTTTAGCGACACGGTGAACTATCTCGCTCGCGATGGCGATGTCGAGATATGGAAGATCATCAACCTGTCGCCCGACACGCATCCGATCCATATCCACCTGATCCATTTCAAACTGCTTGCGCGTGATACCTATGCTGAGGTTGAGCGCGTGCCGGAGCAGAACCCGACGAGCGATAGTGCGGCCGGCGGCTACGCAATCCACTTCGACCCCGCTGCGGACACCATCGCGCTCGATCCGGCCGAGACCGGCTGGAAAGACACCATCCGGGTGAATCCGTCCGAGCTGGTCGTGCTCGCGATGCCGTTCAGGGCCTACGCGGCGACCGACACCGCGCCGGAGCAGGGGTCGCGCCTGTACAGGACCGGGCGCTACATGTACCACTGCCACATTCTCGAACACGAGGATCATGAAATGATGCGACCGATCGTGGTCATGCCGCCCGAAGTCATCGACCACATGCATGCTGTCGGCGCATCCCAGATCGCGCCAAGCGCGGAGCCACCGACCGGGTGGTACATGGACATGGGTGAGCATGGGGACAGCATGGATGGCATGATGGGATGACATGATGAGCGGGCTATGCCCACCCCGTTTTTTCTCCTCGTTTTGGCGGCTACATCGCCAAAACGAGCAGGAAAAAGTGATGCTCCGGGGCCTGCGGCCCCGCCGTGCAACATGTGACCGGCGATCTCGCGAAGGCCCGCGTGATGAGCGCAGGCTTATTACGTTTGCGCGTTGCGCTAGGGTTTCAACGTCTCAATAGTCCACTTGCCGTAGAAGTTGACGTAGCGTGCGTTATAGGCCTCCATGATGCGTAGCGCTTGCTCGCGTGCCTCCGCCTTCGGCGCGTGAACAGCGATCACGCTCTGGCCCTGGCGGAGCGCCCGCTCGTAGATAACTGCCTGCTCGTGCTCGATCGAATGAACGTGTAGCAGGCGCGCCAAGTGCGGGAACGGGTCGAAATCGGTAGAGTGGACGGTGTGCTCGGCTCCACGCGTCCCGTGCTGCAAACCGATCGCGTCGGGCGCAAAGCCGGCCTCGATCAGTTCGTGCCGTGCGTGCTCGGCATCGGGCATGGCGTCGATGATCGCAACCAGCTTGTCAGTTGGATAGCTCAGCTGGACGCTCGGCTGATTGGGTGTGTTCGTTTCCATGGTTTGGTTCGCTCCTTTCTTTGCTTGTCCTGGTGCGATCGCCGATACAGGGCCAGCGCGGGGTGACAGAAGGGGCCAGCGGTGCGCCATCGGCGCACCGCTGGCCCCGCCCTTGCTCCCAAGCCGCTCCGCCTCCTTAGCGGCTCGTCGAGCTCTGCGACGGCTGGAAGCTCCTCAGCCGGATGCCAGCGGCTATGTACAGCACGCCATAGACAATCGCGTAGATCGCAATCAGCCAAGCCCAGGCCAGCAGGCCCGCGCTCGGCGAACTGAACAGCAGCACGCCAAGGATGATCGAGAGCACGCCAGCCAGGCCGAGCATCCACGTATCCGACAGCACCTGACGCCACTCGAACGCCGCAACGATCTCGAAGATGCCGGTGATGACCGCCCAGGCCGCGACGATGTAGACCAGCACCACCGCGGTGATGCTCGGATAGATGAAGGTCAGGATGCCGGCGGCGATGCCCGCGATCCCTGAGAGCACCAGCCAGCCGCGCCCGCGACTGACGTCGAAGGCCAGCGCGAGCGCGATGACGCCGTCCAGCAGCGCGTAGATGCCGAACAGGTAGACGAACACCTGGATTGCCGTGCGGGTGTAGGCAAACACCAGGAAGCCGAACAGAATGCCTAACACGCCGCGCACGACTGGAATCCACCAGTTCCGAAGAAGTTGACCGACCATTGTGTGCCTCCCTTTCAAGTGTCAGCAGAGAGGGACAGCCACGGCTGTCCCTCCCCGCCGCGCCGCTCAGTATGTCACGGCGATGTTGTTGGTCACGTTAGTCACACCCGGCGCGCGCCAGGCGACGTTCTCGGCCTGGTCGTACTCGCTCCAGTAGCGTACCGTGCCGCTGAGGGTCACGCTGTGCCCGCTGGTCGAGACGCTGACGTTGTCGTCGAACAGCTCGCCGTTGCGCGCAAACGCGGCGGCAATCTGGTCGTCGATATCGGGGGCTGACGCTTGATCAAGGACGGCGATGTTGGAGATCACGTCACGCACCCCCAGGATGCTGGCAGCATCGTCCTCGGCCGCGTCACGCTGGTAGAAGTAATCGACATCGCCACCCAACGTCACCACACCGTCGAGGGCGCTGACCGTGATGCGCGTGTCTGGCACATCCAGGTCGAGCGCCAGCATGCTGCGCACATCGGCGGCGATCTGCTCGTCGGTGCGCAGCCCGAACGCCGCGGGGTCTACGATCATGTCGTTGTCGACATCTTTGACACCGTAGACCCGAAAGGCGGCATCAGTCGCCGCGTACTTCGTCGCGTAGGTGGAGGCGGTGCCGGTCAGCGTCACAAAGCCATCCTTCACGGTTGCGCCGATGTCGGCTACGGTCACTTTGGGATCCCAGGCCATTTCGGCCAGGACATCCGCCTGAATATCACTGTCTTTCCGTGCCACGAGGTTCCTCCTTTGTGTTCCACATATGTTGCTTGACCAGTTGGCGGCCATCTCAGTGTCGGGCCACCAGGGCACACATCGCGGAGATGTGTGCGACGTACCTCATCGACAGGTCGTGCGGGGGAGCGGCGCTAGCTTCCGCTTCAATTCCATACAACGTCTACGATGCGGTAGCGCGTATATAGCATACCCAACCAGCACGCGCTTGCCCTCTGCCATGAGTGCAGATCTACCTCGCGCGAAAGGCCAGCAGTGACCTGGCCGTTCCATAGAAATGCGCGCTGATGGAACGATCGAGATAGTCCCACTCCTGCAACCCTGCAACGAATCTGTATATTCGTTCTCTCGAAATCAAGCTCTATCGGATGATGTGGATAGACATGGCTGGACTGGCTAGTTGTGCCCCGACCTTTTGCACGAAGCACATCTACGCTTGCGACAGACGACGCGGAACGCGCCAAGGCCTAAGCTAGAGCTGGCGAACACAAAATTTGGACATAACGGTTCCGCGGCTGACATTCGAGGAGCAAGCAGGATGCAGACGCCAACTGACGCGCGCCGTACCTTTGTGGAGGCGATCATGGATCGTTTACGGCGGCACTACGCCGAGCAAACGCCCCTGCCGGGCAACAAAGATACGCAGACACTCTCGTTAGCCCAGCTGCAACGACTCTATCGCTATGTGATGAGCGAAGGCTATGGTGAATAAGGGCCGTCTCAACGCTTGATGCAGTGTCGGAAGGAGTGCTATCAGCTATGGCCATGTACAAGAACCACCATCTCAACCCCGATCACGTAGCCACGGTACGGCCAGGAGCTGGTGCGTACGAGGATCGAACGGACAACGAGCTGATGACGCTGATCTCAGCGGGCGAGAGCGAAGCCCTGGAAATGCTCTACAAACGCTATGCGGCTGCCGTCTACCAGACAGTGCTGTGCGTCGTGCAGGATCGGGCGCTGGCGGAAGATCTGGTGCAGGAAGTCTTCTGGCGGGTCTGGCGACGAAGCACCCGCTTTGCCGCTGAGCGCGGCCAGATGGTGGCGTGGTTGCGCGCGGTAGCCCGCAACGTGGGCGTCGACGAGCTACGGCGTCTGCGCGCCGGGCCGGTCCTGATCCGCACCGAGGTTGAGCACGCGCGCATGCGCGAGCTTGCCGACGAACAGGCCGATGTCGCCGCCTCAGCGATCAAGCAGGAGCAGCGCCATATGCTCGTCTCGGCGCTTCAGCAGCTGCCCTTCGAGCAGCGCCAGGTGATTGAGCTGAACTACTTTGGCGGTCACTCGTACCAGGAGATCGCCGCCGCGCTCAACCACCCGCTGGGCACTGTGAAGACACGTGCGCGGCGGGGGCTGCAGAAGCTGAAGCAGGCCCTCATGGCGGAGGGTTCACCAGCGAGCCTATCTGTGTAGTCACGGGTGTTTCTGCGACATCCACTGTTGGAGCGAAAGAAGACCAAAAGGCGCTGTCATTGATGTGCCTTCCCCGAGAGTGTGTCAGATCCGCTCGTTCCCTTCTTTCTCACATGCTGTCAGCCATTGTTGTCATAGCCCTCACACATTATGACGACACATCCCTTCGTGCGTTTTGCGCGTCCCTTTCAGACTCACAGGCCAGCAGCCGCGTGATTTTATCGGCGGTTCCAGTGTTGCGCGGCGGATGAATCAGCAGTCGCAGATCGGAGGAATCGACCGTCTGCAACCAGAGAAAATCAAAGCTCAGTTCTCCTGCAAGCGGATGATGCATCGTTTTCCGCCCTTCCGACACGTTGAGCACATCCTGACGGGGCCATAATTCCCGAAACTCCGGGCTGATCCGGTTCAATTCCGCGATCTGTTCGGCCCACCAGGGATCGTTGATGAAACGACCATATCCAGCGCGGAATTGCGCCAGATACACGCGTGCAAGTTTCTCCCACTCCTCATTTCTTTGCTGCGAAGGGGGAGAGAACAATCTCCAGATCAAGTTGCGCTCGCGCTCAGACATCGTGGCATTGTAGTCAAAAACGACACAATGCGCTTTATTCGGTAGTGACCCTCAGTATCCGTGATGAGCAGTATCAAATGATGGAAACAACCGTTCGGAATCGTCCAACTGGTCAAGAAATGTGGCAGGCGCCCGATAGGACAGCAATTCCCTCGTCGTCCACACATGATCGGTCAGTCCTGCGGCCATGGCCGGCGTGACCGCTTGCCAGCGACGCGCTGAACCCGTTCCACGGGTTGGTTCTGGCGCGGCCAGCTTCGTTCGTAAACTGGTGTGGGGGGCACAAAATGATAGTAGGCCAGCGTCAGCCACAAATGGCGTTCCAGCCAACTCAGTTCTTTGCTAAAGCCGTTGGTCTTGCGGGTCAACCTGCGGTTCTGTTGGCGCAATGTCAGGTTGTCCCGCTCGACGAAACTGGTATTGATCGTGCTGCTGGCCGCCGACGCTTCCAAGCAGGTCTGCACCGCCTCGGCACTGCCAAACACCACCTTGTGCGTGACCTCCACTACCTGCCCGCGCTCACGTCGCTCGACCACTTGTGCATACACCAAGTCGGGCGGCGCCACGCGCCAGCGCTTGGGAAAGCAGCCACGACTACCGTTGCGCGCCGGTTGATACCACTGACCATACACGTGCAGCAACGCCGTGCGATATTCGGCCAACTGGTCAGAGGTGAAAAACGGGATGCGGTCATCAGTCACGTGTACGACGCGTTCCAGCAGCAGATTGGCGCTCGCTTGGGTGCGTTTGCCGACCACAAAAGCCACCACCAGTCGCCAGGTTGGCGCAAAGGCCACCCAGACCCAGGCATCGCCGTAGGTCTCACAGCCCAACTTGGCCACGAACAGATTTTGCTCTTTGGTATGCACAAAGCTCCACAGTTCATCCAGTTGGCATTCGGTCACAGGCAAGTGCTGCCACAAGCACAGCATGACCGTCCGACAATGCCGCGCGGCACGATCCAGCCAAGCAGCAGCGGTATCCTTATCGATTTGGACGATCCGCGCGGACGAGCGGCTCCACCTCGTCTCGTTCCGCCTCCGGATCGGTCGGCAAGTCCGCACGCTGGAGTGCCTGCTGCTCGACGATATCCCACTCTGGCTCATCAAGGTTCGCCCGCCGCGTGACAACGCTCAGGCAGCCGAGCGGCTGCGCTATGTGCAGAACTACCTGATTGCCAGCGTTCGCTCGGCGTTCGCAGCGCTCACCGGCTTTCCCGACGCGCCCAGCAACCAAATCGAAGACCTCCAGGAGCTTGACGTTATCGATCCATCGCTACAGGCGCTGCGGGAGCTCGCCGAGCGCCAAACGCGCCTCGAGGAGAGCCAGGACCGCGCGCGTGAGGCGTGGCGCGACATCGTCGCACAGATCCGCGAGCTCCACGGCGTGCTGCCGCTGGTCGAGGAACTGCGAACGCGCATGCAGGAGGTCGAGCAGCAGCTTCGGCAGCGGATGTCGCCCGAGCAGCGCAACACGATCTACCGGCTCGTGCAGGCTTACGGCGAGGCTCGCGCTGCGCGGAGCGGTCAGGCGAAGCCCGGCGTCGAGATCCGAAAGAGTTGGGCGGAGTTCAACGTGCACTTCGATAGCGCGACCTATACCGATCTGCCGGCGGCCCGCTTCGACGAGGCAGTGCAGTTCGTGAAGAATCAGTACCGCGCGCTGACGGGCAGCGATATCGAGTTGGGCACCCAGGAGCGGCTGTTATGACACCAGAAGCTTCCTCTCTCGTGGTCGTACAGATCGGCGAGCGCTTGCGTGAGGCCCGCCTGAACGCCCGGCTGACGGTGCGTGAAGCCGCAGAGCGCGTCGGGCTCCGTGCGCACGGCACGCTGGTGCAGTACGAGAATGGGCGGGTGCTGCCGCCGCTCGATCGGCTCGCCGCGCTGGCGCGGGCCTACGATGTGCCCCTCGCGAGTCTTGTGGTTTCGCGCGATGCGCTTGTACCGGTAGTGACGATGTTAGAGCACGCCACGGCGTCGCAGATCAACGCCTTTGCGCAGATCCTACAGCACGTCGTCGTCGAGGAGAACGGCGAAAGCGCATAATCGCAGCTTCGCAGTTTCGCAGATACAAGGAGGCAATGGTGCCATCTTTTCGTAAGGTCGACCCTGCCGAGGTCCAGACGCCGGCACCGCGCGCGCGCTCCGAGCGCGCCGAGATCGAGCAGCAGTACGATGCCTTGCTGGAAGAGTTCGCGGTTGGCGAGCCCCATCGCGGAACTGGGGTAGATCATCTGGTTGCCCGTGAGCGATTATCGGCGGTTGCGTGCGCTTTGAGTCGGGGCCACGGCCTTGAGGGCGTGCGCACGGCGATGTCTGTTCGTGCAGGGCACGGGCGGACACCGCATAGCGTCGGTTTCTCCGTCGAGCGGTCCTGCCATCCCGCCGCGCTGGGCGGCGGCTCCCGCCATGCCGGACTAATGATCACTCAGCCGTCGCCAGCAGGCGATCGGTGGTCCGCGGTGGCGACTACGGGCTGCTCCGGCGCCTCACGCCGCGCAATCTGCGCCGCGAACTGCTCGATGCAGGCGTGCAGCAGCGGCGGCGACGCGTTGGCGACCCACCAGAGTGATGGCGCGCCTGCAAAGGCTAGTGGCGGCTCGCCACTAGAGCGCACCACGACGCACCAGGGCGTATGGCGGGAGTGCATCCATCGCGCGCGGGAGCCGCTCGATAAACCGATTCGTGTCACCGGTAGTTACAAGCGCTGGCTGCCGCATGGCTGCTGACTCATAGCAGGGCTGGGCTGGCATCGCGCCTCCTTACGGGATGTAGCGAACAGTACAACCAGGGTAGTATACACCTTCGGCGTGCGCGCCGCTAGATCAGCCGCGGTGCTCCGCAAGCAGGCACGCGTTGGCGGCCAGCTGTCGTGGGCATACCGGCGTAGTGTTGTGGGGACCACTGCGAGCTGCCCTGTCCCATTGGCGCTGCGTCGCGTGCGGAGACAGTCACCCAGTAGCCACCACATCCAAACCTCTTGACCTTTAAGGCGTCCCAATGTGCACTAAACGTCATAGCTACGGCCGTGACGGAGCAGGGAGGTGGCGAGCGCTTGCTGCATCTGCACACCGAGCGGTGCGCGGACGGCCTGGGCGTCGTCGAGCATCCCTGCATCACCCCACGCTACCCTAGCTAGCGCCGCAGCATGTCGGCGAGGCCGGCTCGGACGCGCTCGCGGATTACGCCCCAGACCCCGCACAGACCATCCAGGAGCGTCCGCTGGAGGCGCCGCAGCGCCTGCAGGTGCAGCCGGGTGTAGTGGGGTCGCTCCCAGGTCTCGTGGTGCTGGGGATGGTGACTCCACTCTACCGGGCAGGTGCTTCTGCCCATCGCCACGACCCTCCGCTAGCCTTGTCGTTTGCATCGTTTATCGGGTATGATAGAGACCAGATGCACCTGACACAGGGGCATGACCCGCCAGGGCGCGCGCCGATCTTGAACTGAGCCTGCGCCCTCAGTCCGACGGCACCGATGCCGCCGACGTGCGCGTTCACGCCCCTCACAGCACCAGCGGCGCGGAGCGCGGATCTCACCGCGCTCGACTGGCGGTACGCTGAGGTCACCGAAGACCAGGTGCGCGCCGTGCTGGCCGAACGACGCCGGCACTCGAGGTGCAACGATGGCCAAGCTCAACTACGAACGACACGCGCTCGCCGCGCTCGATGCCTTGCTCGCTGGCGGCCTGCAGATTACAAAACTAGCCCGTAAAGCCCAGCAGCTTGAGCGCTGGGATATAAGGGCTTGTGGAGCTTTAGCGGCTTTAGCCCACCCTGTTGCCGAATACCGCTGATTGTGGTAGACTACTCGCACAGGTGTTCGCAGCACCCAGAGGGTACCCGCACGTTGACAACTGAGCCTTGGCGGTTCGAGCGGGCAATCCTCCGCTGGCTAAAAGGTTCAAGGTAGCAGACGTGCTGCTGACTGTCGGGCGAGAACCAAGTCCGGCACATCCTCACCATTTCTCCCGTCTCCGTGGGGCACACGGAGACGGTAAACGCTTGTGGAGAGGCAGTAAGACCTACCACGGTAGGCACGCCTCAGCGAAGCAAGAAGCCCATCCACCTTTAGGGGTGGGAGCAAGTCACGCAGCACTACTATGATCCGCACCCGAACGAGTGGTATGTCAAAGGTCCGATGGGCAATGTCGACCCGTTCGAGACACCAGAAGCAGCGGTCAAAGCCGCCATCCACGCGCTCTCTAGCCAGCTTGCCGAGCACGCCGCTGTCATCGATGCGTTGAACGCGGAACTCGCGGTGCTCCAAATGAAACTTGACCAGGCCGTGAGCAGCGATGGGCTCTAACCATGGCGGCGCGCGTTTTCGTAGCTGAGTCGCTCTGTATGCCGTTTGAACGCCCTCCACACTGAAGCTGCACTGGGGCAAACGGCAGCAAGCACAACGAGGAATGCACATGCGCAAACGCATCATTCGACCGACGGCTCCAGCGGTCCCACCCACGGCTCAGTCCTGGCTAGACCTGGAATCGCTCGCCCGGGTCGAGATCACCTCGGAGGATTCTACCCACCCGATCGAGGCGGCCTTGCGGCCTGGTGCTGAAGTGGGCTGGCAGGCAGCCGGTCCTGGGCAGCAGCTGATCCGGCTGCTGTTTGATGCGCCACTGCGACTGAGGCACATCCGCCTGGTGTTTCACGAAGACCAGCGCGCGCGCACGCAGGAGTTCGTGCTGCAATGGTCGCCGGATGCTGGGCAGTCGTACCGGGAGATAGTGCGGCAGCAGTATACGTTCAGTCCACCGGGCACGACCCAGGAGGTGGAAGACTACACTATCGACCTCGACGGGGTAACGGTGCTCGAATTACAGATCATCCCGGATATCAGTGGGGGGGCTGCGTTGGCCTCGCTAGCCGGATGGTATATGATAGCGAGGTAAGGCGCCAGCGAATGTGCGGACGCGGGTATTGGCCCATGGAGCTACGTAGCTCACGCTCGTGCCTATCATTCGGCCGGTCTTGTGACTGAGTACATGGGGATCGGCTCGCTTTGACGGCGCACCAGCATCAAGGAAATCCGGGCCATCGTGGGGACGGTCGCCAGCGAGCTGCCAGGGGTCACATTTCATCTCTTCGGCGTCGCGCTACGCCTGCTCACCTAGCGCGGGCTTGCATCCGGTTGTCCACAGCCTCGACTCCGGCGCCTGGAATGGCCGGTTTGGATCTGATATTCCTGCATTTAATGCGGAGATGCGGGCAAACAAATCGGGCCAGCGCGAGACGGCGATCCGGTGGGCGCTGCCGAGGTATGCGGCGAAGGTCCGGGCGGCGCTACAGGGAACGAAACAACTGACGTGGTGGTAGAGTTCTGAAACCTTTGACAAAGTATAGCTCTAGCTGTATACTTATAGTGTACTTATCGCTCAGGAGGGCTGCTTTCAACGAGCGCATCAAAGGAAGTGACCGATGACATCCACGACGCGCCCCCACGATCTCACAGCGCAGGCTGAGACGGCCCAAGTCGCCGCGTTCCGGCAGATGTCCAATCCACAGCGGATCGGCTTGGCACTTGACCTCAGCGCCAGGGCGATCCGTCTGGCGCGCCGCGCCATTCAACGCGCCAGGCCCAACGCCAGTGACGCTGATCGATTTCTCCTTTTTGCGAAGGTGCATTATGGGCACGAGATCGCCGATCGCATCGCCGACTACGCCAGGGAGCATGACATGACACCCTTCGACCCGGAATTGCTCGCCCTGCTCACCGATGTGGTGCAGTCCTTCGAGACACTCGGCATACCCTATCATATCGGTGGCTCATTGGCCAGCTCGCTGTATGGTGTGGGGCGCTCGACCAATGACGCTGACGTAGTTGCCGATGTCAAGCCGATGCATGTCCCATACCTCGTCTCGGCTTTGCAGGACGACTATTATATTTCTGCCGAGGAAATCTCCGAGGCGATTCGCCATCGCTCGACGTTTAACATCATCGATGGACGGCGGGGGACGCGGGTGGACGTCCATCTTCCCAAGCACACAGCGTTCGACCAAGCGGAACGCAGCCGGGTGCGGGAGGATACTTTGAGCGATCAGCCCACCGCCCGCACCTTTTGGGTGTGCTCACCAGAGGATATTATTCTCCGCAAGCTGGCATGGTATCGCGCTGGTCCTGGGCGTGAGAGCCAGTGGAACGACGTGATCGGCGTCCTCCAAGTCCAGGCCGATATGCTTGATCTGGTCTATCTCCGAAAATGGGCACCGGCGCTCGACGTGGATGATGCGCTCGAACTGGCGCTTGAAGCGGCAGGGCTGGTATAAGAGGAGGCCAGCGACGTGACCAATGACACGCTCCTCACAACTGACCAGGCGGCGGCGCTCCTGGCGGAGCGCGGCATTACCGTGATCAGCCGGAACGGGCGGAAGGCCCCAGATCAAGACACCGTAACGGCCTGGTGCCGTGCCCAGCGGTTTCCCGGCGCGATCCGCATCGGGGGGCGTCGGCGCGGCGTCTGGTTGATTCCGCGCGCGGTGGTTGAAACCTTTGAGCCGCCAGCGATGGGACGGCCACCTGATTCCGCTCCCTCGGCGACGGCCCTGACGCAACGCCGCTCGCGATCACGGCGCCACGGGTCTTGAGCGACAGCATCAAGGCAAACTGCCGCTCCGACAAACCAGTCCGGTCGGTGACTCGTGCCCCAGCGGCACTAGCGGGAAGCGCGAATAAGCGTTGGGTCAACTTGCCACGAGTGACAGAACCTGGCGCTGCTGCCAGTACTGCTCCCAGCCCTGATTCAACCTGAGCGTTCGTAGGGCCGCCAGCGCATCGCTTGTACCCCAACTCCACTGCAT
>WNGA01008574.1_pt1 | contig 13979 bp, 8 predicted proteins | sample 5400061 | NCBI WGS metagenome assembly WNGA01 (sample SAMN13153366, study PRJNA577476) | soil metagenome | isolation source: 100 cm soil or saprolite under grassland replicate 2 | place: USA:California | collected 2016-06-15 | reverse complement strand
GAGCGCGAATGATCACTCGATCGTCCCGCACCCCAGCCGGCAGCGCAGCAGTTGTGCCTATCCGCGCGAACTAAAAGGCACTACCTAGTGCAGTTCCAAGCAAGGTTTTAGGTCTTGGGTGTTGGGTGTTGGGCTTCGCAACGCCGCCCGCCTGACACCCAACACCTAACACCCGCGCGGAAAGCGCACTAGTGCGTGCAGGCCATCGTGTGGGCGTTGGCGCTGGTTCAGATGTGATAGCGGAGGCGTGGTATTGCCGGTATGTGACGGCGTGCTATTGGTTCGCCGTTCGAGTGCTATCGCAACTGGCCCGCCAGTGCCATGATGGCATTCCATGTGCCGTCGTACAGACCTGCTGGGTTCGGGCCGCGACGTGAAACCATTGGCTGGCGACGTGTGCGGCGACAACGTAGGTACGTGCAGCGGTCACGCCGGCTCGACGATCGGCGCTGCCGGTGGATAAGGCACAGTATCGAACCTGAGACCGGCGCCTCGCCGTCGCTGGCTTTGCGTGCTGACACGCATGAACCGCTTGTGTACGCTATTGAGTGCAATGATGCAGGCGCGAAGATAGGGAGGTGGCCGGGCGCGCTGGCGCTGCACCGCGCCCGGCGTGGTATGTCAATTGAGGCCTCAGAGATCGAACATCGGGGATTGGAGTGACTCGGCCTGCTGCTCGATATCCTCACGGCGCGCCTTGCGGGCTGCGCGCAGCGCCTTGCCAATGTCGGCCAGGTTGCCGAAGGCGACGCTCGCTTTCTGTCCCACTGACTCCTGTGCGGTGGGGACAGGCGCGATCGGTCTGCGCTCTTTAGCAGAAGGGGGTGGCGTGGACATGGCTGGCGGGTGCCAGAGTGGGTGGGGGGTGGCAGCCCGCATGAACGCCATGCGATCGGGTAGTGAGTCGTGGTCGATGCCGAGCCAGTCGCGGCCGGCCGCGATTGCGCTCGTCAGCTCCGCATGCCTACGGGCGAAGGCGGCGCTGAGGTCGCTCGCCGCGCCCAGCTTCTGGGTAATCTGCGCCAGCGCACCCTGGTCGGCGCCGACGTGTTCGGCCAGGCCGCCCTGGGGGGCGTTGCCGCTAAACAACGACGCGGCACCGCCCTGCGAGGCCAGCTGCTTGAGCTTGTCGTGGCTGACCGTGCCGGCGTAGGCCAGGTAGAAGATCCGGACTTCCGCTTGCTTGCCCAAGCACCAGGCGCGCTGGCTCGCTTGGGTCAGCAAGATCAGGTGCTGCGCCATCTCAACCCAGATGATTGAGTCCACAATCTGGAGGTTGAGCCCTTCGCTGACGCGGCGGTAGCCGACGATCACCACACGGTGGCCGCGCTTGACCGCCGCGACGATGGCGTCCTCGCGGTCTTCGGCGTCCACGGTGTCGGGCAGCTTCCAGGGGTTGTGCTGCGCAAGGATCTGCATCAGCCGTGCGCCGACGTCCCTTTCTACAGATTGCTCGTAGTATGCCATCACGGTTCGCCCCTCCGCCAGCTCGGCGCCGACGATCTCGTGGCAGCGGCGCTCCAGCGGGTAGCGGTGGTCGGGAGACAAGGTCGGCGCCTGGTATTCGAGCACGCGCCCGAGGTCTTCCGACCACTTGCCCTTGCGGGTGATCCAGATCTGGAATGGCGGGTCAAATGGGTGGGCGACAAACCAGCGCGGCAGGATGCCGCCCATCATGCGGCAGGTGCTGCTGCCCTTTTTGGCACGCTCAGTGAGCGTTGTGGTCATCTCCTGATAGGCGCCGGCGAGGTTCCGCGCGCTGGCCCACTGCCGTCGTTCCGCCAGTGCGCTGGCTGCAGTGCGAAGGTGCTCCTCTGCGGCCACGATCACCTCCGGTTCCTCGGTCGTCTGGGCATCTTTCAAGGCCGCCGTGGCAGATGTATGCGCTTCGCTGGCCTGGGCCACGCCTGCGAGCAGCTCGTGGTCGGCCAGGCTGACGACCTCGGGGTACTCGAACAGTGGCGGCATATAGGCGGCGACATCGAGAATATCGATATACACAATCTCGGACAGCAGCTCGGGCAGCAGGCGTGATGAGATTCCTGGGGCTGAGGTCTTGCTGGTGCGATAGTCACTCAGGCCGGAGCGACTGCGGTCGCTGGCTGGCACCTCGCGGGTGGTGTACATCGCAAAGCCGTAGTCCTCGATTGCCTTGGTACTGTCCTTCCAAGTGTAGCCGAGCCGCAGCCAGAAGTCCGGCGCAAACCTGAACCAATAGCGGAAAAACAGCTCCAAGCTGCCGGCGTAGTGGGTACCGGAGGCGTAGCAGACACTCTGTGACGCGCGCTTGGCACGGGCGATCGCGCGGGCGATGTCGCTGTTATCGCCGCGTGTGTTGTGCGACTCGTCCACGCCGAGAAACGCGCAGCAGCCCTGATAGAACTGCTTGAGATAGTCAAACGGCGACCAGGAGGTTGGTGATACCTGGGCCAGGGCATAGCGTGGGTTCTGATTGGCCTGCTGACGAACCAACTGCGCCTGGCGGATGGTCTCGCGGCGAGCGGTGATGCGCCCGTCCGCGCTAGGGGTATCCCAGCTTGTGACCAGATGCTGGGCTCGTGGTGTAAGGACGATCGGCCCGTCGGCGGCGCGCGCCAGGCGCGCGTGGCCGCGCTTGCGCGGGACGAAGATCATCCCGCCCTTGCGCTCGATGGCATCCATCGCAGCGCTCCATTCCGCAAAGGGCAGGCTCGGATAGGCGGCCGCGACCGGGTCGATGTAGGTCTTGGTCCAATGTGCGCCGCCGCAGTCCCGACACCAGCGCCGTTTGGCCAGGAAATGGGCGATGTCGCCGACCGGCGCGAGCGCCTCCTGGCCCTGCGCATCGGCCACATCCGTATCGACGTCGACCTGCGCGGTGATAATGGCCTCGCCGCGTGGAATGTCCTGAATCACCTGGCCGCAATCGGGGCAGAAGAAGCGGTAGTGGTGTTCGAGCCTGGTGATGATCCGACCCTCCGCGTCCTTGACCGCGATCGTATGCCCCTGTGCATCGGTGATCGCTTCGCCTTCAGCGTCGAGGTTCGGGTACACTAACAAGTCCCTGATCGACCGGCTGGACAGCGGTGGTCCAGGTGATGCGTCCCGGCGCGGTCAGGCTCTGCGAGATGATCGCGATCACACTCGGCGCGGTGCTGACCCGGCAGCGTTCCATCCAGCGGGCGATGTCGGTGTAGTCCTCGACGACGACGATCTCGGCCTCGGGCCAGGCGCCGCCGATCTCCCGCTCCCAGGTGGTGGTGACGCGCTTGGGCGTCGTGATCGCCTGCGGCAGCGCATGCGGCAGGTTCGGACCTGTGCACGAATTGCTGCGCCAGGCGACCTTGAACGGCTGCACCCAGGCGGGCTGTTTCTTGCCGAGCGACGTCTTGGGGGTGCGGTGCTGCTTTCTGAGCGCGTGCAGCGCTGCTACGGTCTGCTTATCTGTGGGCAGTGCGCGCCATGCCACCTGGGCTTGCGCCTCCTCCTCGACCGCGGCTGCTTCCTCGCGTCGAAGGGTTTGCCAATAGTAGGCGTTCTGCGCCATCAGCGCGATAATCATCCGCGTTTTCCCTGTCCCAGGCTGGCCTTGAATAGCCACGCGACGCTTGCTCGCCAGGGCCAGAAACATCGCGTTGACGCGGTGGATCTGCGGATCAGCCAGTCCAGGGTGGGCCGCGCGCGGGAGCTGCTTGTCGGTGCCGATCCGCGCGGCGACCTGGAGCATCCAGTCGTCGGCGTTGTTCAGATCGTAGCGCGGCTGGCGCAGATCGAGGATCTGGCTGGCCAGGATCGGCAGCCAGTCGTCCAGGAAGCTGAACACCGCATCGCCCTGGTAGTAGCTGGTCTCGCCAGTTGTGAGGTCGAGGACGCCCAGCAGCGGGTTGTCGATCTCCTGGCTCTTGGCCACCACGCCGCGCTCGCGCTCGGCAGTCTCGATGCTGGCGGCGATTACCTGCTTGCCCATGTTGGTCAGCAGGACGACCTGTTGGCCGCTCGGCCCGCTGATGATCCGTCCGTCCAGCCGGCCGTTCAGCACCTCGGCGGCCAGGTGCGCCTTGCCAATCAGGGGCATCAGTGGCGGCGGGGTGGTGATACCGCCTGGGGTATATGTGGTGGCCGCGGCCCAGCGCGGATCGCGGTGGCAGCCGCTGTGGGCGAGCGCCTGCACGACCAGCGCCTCGCTGGCCTTGCGGATAGTGATCGTCGGACGCGCTGCGGCCGGTGGGACACGGTAGGGATCAGCGATCGGCTGATCGGGCAGATCGGGCGGTGGCTCCTTGCCGCCCCAGTGGTATTCGCCATCCGCGTCGCGGATGTAGCGCCACTGCTGCATCAGCGCAATGTCGCGTTCGTCGGCCTCGGCGAGCGGCTGTGGACGTTTGTAGCCAATCACGACGATCTGGCTGTAGCGCTCAAAACCGGCGCGATCCTCGATATCGCCGCTTGAGGGGAACTTCCAGGCCCGGACCTCATAGCAGCGGCGCGCCCAGGCAGTGATGAAGCGCCGATCCCAGGCGCTGCGTGCGGGAATGATGCAGGCAATCACGCCATGCGGCTGAACCGCATCGCACAGCTGGCGAAACACCTGCAGCTCCATCCGCCCACCATTCGTGAAGAGATACGGTGGGTTGAGCGTCGCCAGGCTGATACTATTTGGGGCGATCGTGACGTGCTCGACGGCCGCGGTGATGATCTGCGCCTGTGGCAGCCGCTCGGCGGCGAGATCGGCCCACTTGCCGTTGATCTCAATGCCAATCAGCTCGGCGTGGGCGTTGCCCTGGAAGGGTGCCAGCAAATTGCCCTCGCCGCAGGTGCCGTCGATGACGGTGAAGTGGCTGCGCGGCAGCTTGAGCAGATTGCGTGCGATTTGATCAGCCCGTTCGTCGGGCGTGGGCTCGTGCCCGGCATTGGCGATGTTGGGCAGGGTTCCGTAGGCCATGGGTGTACTCCTTGTTTGATGGACGAAAGACGAAAGACGAAAGACGAAAGACGAAGGACGAAGGATTGTCGTCCTTCGCCTTTCGTCTTTTGAGGATTGGTCGTTTGAAATGCCGGCGCTATGCTGCGCGTTGCTGCGGGAGCGGTGTCAGAACGGGGATCGAGAAGCGTTGCTGCTGAATAGCGTGCCTGACCAGGTCGACCCATTTGATCAGGTCGCCATCCACGCGCCAGCACTTCACGCCAGCAGCGGGGATTGACGTGACGAGTTGTGCGTTGATCGCGAGATCCAGCACCGCCTCGGCCCACGCATCGGCCACGACGACGCCAATCGCGCGCAGATGCCCGAGCAGGGCGTGCGAGTCGGGGGTCATGGCGGACGCCGTGCCGACGACGTAGTGTGGGGGCGGCGTGGCAGGTGGCTGGTTGGTCGGCGCGGCAGGCGCTACCTCGGCGGTCGCCGGCAGAGGCGGGGGTGGCAGCAGCTGCGGGGGGATGAGTGGTGCCCGCCGGCGGCTCTCGGCGATATTGGCAGTCGCGATCAGCAGACACCAGTTCTTCTGGTTCAGCGAGCCGCCAGGGGTGGCGAGTGCGCTGCGGAAGGTGCTGTAGCGGATACCGGGCTGGATGCTGAGCTGCGTTGGGATGTTGGTCGGCTGGCGTGCAAAGAGGGTCGGCATGAAGCCGACACCGTTGCTCTTGCTCCTGAGCAATTCCATGATGACGGCGGAGACCGAGGCATCGGCGCCGACCAGGTTGAGCAGAACCAGGCCGCGATCGGGATCGACCGCGACCGCGCGCACGCTGGGCATGTGCTTCTCGTGGGCGGCGCTGCCGATCTCCTCGTCGATGAAGGGAATGGGTGGATCGGCGTCGATGGCGGCTGGGAAGGGTGGTGGGTGCATAAGTTGCTCCTTCTAGTGCTTGTCACAGGTCGGAGCAGGTTCACCACCGCAGGTCAAGGTCGAAGAGCAAGCGCGAGTGCGCGCAGCGTACCTTGACGCGGTGGTACAATCGCCAGCGCCTGTGACACGCACAGACGACAGGTAGGAACGAGTATGTGAGAATGGGGGTGAGTGCAGTCAGTTGGGATGGGCGAAAAGAAAAGGCGCGCTGCAATCACAGCACGCGTCTGCGGAACTCCAAGGGGAACGGAGAATATTACTGTGAAATAATGCTCTCATTACCATTCTGCCCGTTGTCAGCGCAGTGGTGGAGAGCGCGGGTGCAGAAATGTGCCGACCTTCATCACGGTCAGCTAACGTCGCATTTTGGAAGATTCCCAATACATCAGTCGTGTGTAAGCGACCAGAGAGACGCTTGGTGTCGATCTACGACAAAGGGAGTGTTGGTCAGCACACTAAAATCGGCGCTGCACCAGCATCAGCTTGCTGTGCGTTACTGCACCATACAACAAGCTGTCATCTGTTCAGTAAGACGGATAAGCTATCATGCGCGTTATCATGGTCCAGGGCTGATGCAGTAGTAGCTCCAGGTTGCCCTATGAAGCCATTCGTCCCATCGTCTTGTTTGCCGAATCGGTCACCACGCGCAGTGAGCAAACCGAACTCGATCGCACCACTGTCGGCGACAAGGCTCGGCGGTTTGTCCAACAGGGCATGCTCGGCCTGCTCGACCAGCGCTTGAGCAAAGTCGGCCACAAAGCGCATCAGTTTCCCGATCCGGCAGTTTAACCGCTTGTTAGCTCGCCCTCCCACTTCACCCCGCTCCGGGACAAGGCTATACGTCCGGTGCGCCGCGTGGCCGTATTCATGCATAGCTTGTAGCACCGATCCTGCGCTAGCCGCTGCCTTTACCACGGTCGGGATCGGCAATTCCAGCCCCCCAGAAGAAAGGCCCAAAAAGCGGGGTCACCCTGATGCGCCACCCGAGGCGCTCAAGTCGCTCCTCGAGCGCTGCCGGCGTGTACGGAACCTTCACCAATCGGAAGCCGGTGCCGTCAGTGAGACGGCGGCGGATCGCCGTGGACGAATCGCCCTCGATGAGCTCCTCCGGTGTGCGGTCGTTGTCATCGACGAAAAAGACCCGTCCCGCCGGCGCGAGACTGTCGGCCACCATCGACCAGAACGACTCGAATCGATCAAACGGCACGTGGGAGAGCCAGAAGCCAAAGAAGACGAAGTCGTAGCGCTGGTCCGGCGTCCAGCGGAAGAGGTCGGCTTGGATGAAGCGCACCCGCTCCACGCCAACACGGGCCTTCGCACGGGCCAACATTTCAGGCGCCGAGTCAATGGCGGTGACACTCGTCGCATAGCGGAGCAAGAGCTCGGTCCACGCCCCTGGGCCGCAGGCGAGTTCGAGCACGCGCCCCGCGGGCTGATAGGCTTCGAGCGCCGCAGCCAGCGCACGTGCGGCATCGACGTCTACCGTATATTCCATCGCAATGGCGCGGTAGTAGGCGATCTGCTCGGCAAGTAGGGGGTCGATCGATTCTGAACTACTCATTACGTCTCCACGTCGCTGTGGCCGCAGGCAAACACCCGAGCGGCGCTCAAGAAAGGGCCAGCATGTTCTTCAACAGGTATGGACACCTAGCCCCCTTTGCTTCGGGATGCAATTCTGTCCCTGCATTTTTGTCCGCGCGAATGTTGGAAGGGCAATCAATGTCGTGATGGGGCGAGCTAACACCCTGCGTGTCAGGCACTGCCCCTTCGGTTCTGGCTGTTTGATGCGCTCTATTGAGTCTTTTTCTGGTTTCTTGATGTGCTCGATCGGCGTGTGGTTTTCGGCCCGCCCAACGCCGGGCATGAGCCGCGCGCTTCAGCGCGTCGGCTCCATCCGGCCATCACGGTGGGCGTGACTCCCTACCAGAGAAACCCCCCTTGGCGCCTTCCCTCGCTATAATGTTACCACGACCAGCAGCAAGCGATCGTCACGGGCACTGGAGCCGCTGAGCCCATGCTCCATCCTGGTTCCCACGCATCGGTGCCCCCGTCACTGGTGGCGCTCGTGGCTTCGGCCGCGAGCGACCCCGATCAGGATGCTAACTGCACAGATGCGGGGGCTGGTCGCTCAGGTAGTGTTTCTATGTTCCAGGAGGTTGTCATGGCACAGATGCGCCGCACCCCCAAGACCCTTCAGATCGAGGGACTGCCGACTATCCATCCCAACGCCGCTGGCATGGATATTGGCGCCGATGAGATTGTCGTCGCGGTGCCTCCCGACCGTGACCCCCAGCCCGTACGCGTTTTCCGCACCTTTACGCCGGACTTAGCCGCGCTGGTCGCCTGGTTGCTGGCCTGTGGCATCGATACCGTCGCGCTTGAGTCGACTGGGGTGTACTGGGTGCCGATCTATGAACTGCTCGAGCAGCACGGGATCGTTCCCTATCTGGTGAATGCACGGCATGTCAAGCGCGTTCCCGGTCGCAAGAGCGATTGGAATGCTGCCCAGTGGCTGCAAAAGCTCCACGCGCTCGGGCTGCGCGCGGCCGCGTTTCGCCCGGACGCGGAAATTGCCGCATTGCGCACGCTGGTGCGCTATCGGGCCGAACTCATCCAGCATCGGGCGCCGCATATCCTGCACATGCAGAAGGCGATGCAGCAGATGAACATCCAGGTGGAACGGGTGCTGAGTGCCATCATGGCACCACCGGTCAGGCGATCATCCGCGCAATCGTCGCTGGCGAGCGTGACCCGGTACGCCTGGCGCAGCAGCGTAATCCGGCCTGCAAATCGAGTGAGGAGACGATTGCCAAAGCGTTGACCGGCGCCTGGAAGGACGAACTGCGGTTCGTGATGGAGCAAGCGCTGGTGATCTACGACGTTTACACGGCCCAGATCGCGATCTGTGATTCCCAGATCGCGCAGTATCTGGAGCGCATAGAGTCGCGTGGCGCAATGGATGCGCCATTGCCGGATCTGCCAAGGGCCAAAGCCCACTCGAAGACCAAAAACGCACCGCCTGCGGAGACCCGTGCGCAGTATGCGCGTATTCTGGGGGTCGATCTTGTGGCGGTCATGGGCCTCTCGGCGTCGAGTGTGCAAACGATTGTCAGTGAGATCGGCACGGATATGAGTCGCTTCCCGAGCGTGAAGCACTTTTGCGCTTGGCTGGGATTGGCGCCGCGCAACGACAGCTCGGGTGGCAAGGTGCTGCGCTCACGGATCCAAAAGGTAGTCAATCGCGCCACCCAAGCCTTCCGCCAAGCCGCGCAGTCGGTGTCGCGATCTGACTCGGCGATTGGCGCTTACTATCGAGCCATGCGAGCGCGGAAAGGGCCGCAACAGGCGACGGTGGCGACCGCGCACAAAATTGCGCGGATCGTCTATCACCTGCTGAAAGATGGTGAAGCCTATGAAGCGGAAAGTGCCGAGGCGGATGACCAAAAACGCCAGGAGCGCGAGCTGCGCCAGTTGAGTCGTCGAGCGCAGAAGCTGGGGTATACCCTCACGCCTGCCGCCATGAACCAACCAGACAGCACGACCGAACCCATACCAGGTTAGGGGTTTCTCAGGATGCCCGTGTTCGGCGGCACGCCGACTAGTCCTGCTACGGCTTCTCGCCGCATATCATCAAACTCAGCCAGAGGGTATACGCATCAGGCAAGGCAGCGAACGCTATCAGCGCGGCACGAAACCGTTCGAGGTCCTCCTCTGACAGGAGCCCGCGTTCGACGAGCGAGCGCATTCGGTCCGGGTGTATATGCCGCAAAAAAGGTTCGACGCCACTGTCGGCGCTGTGTGACCCAACGACCTCCAAATCGATAGTGCAAAATCCCGCAGCGGTGAGGATACGCCACAGACCCCGCCCGATATGCCGATTGCCGCCCCGTGCTGCTTGCCCCTGCCCGAACGCCTCGAGCACAGGTGCGAACTCTGGAAGCGCTGGCTGGAAGAGACCGAAGAGCTCATCATCAATATCATAAATGACCAGCTTACCACTTGGCTTGAGCACACGCCAGATCTCTTTGGCTGCACCGATCGGATCACGGAGATGCTGAAACAACAAACGTGCGTAGGCAAAGTCAAACTGGTCACTCTGCAGGTGTGTATCCATCACCGACCCTTCCACGAACCGGACGCGCTGGTTGGCTTTGTGGTGCAGGTGCTGCTCAGCCTGATCAAGGAGGGTGCGGTCGATTTCGACACAGGTAATAGGGCTGGTCGGGACAAGCGTTAAGAGTTGCTCGGTAATAAAACCGGGCCCACTGCCGAGTTCAAGCACGGACATACCATCTTTCAGTCCGAACCAAGACAACGTGCGTGATTCTTTGTCCCAGCCCGAGTGTGCCTGAGCGGCCAAGCGCTCGATTTCCGCTTGCGCATCGCGGTGTGAGGCAGGCAGATGGTATGATCCTGAAGCACTCATCGTCTTCTCTTTGAGCGTGCAAGCCGCCGAACTCGTTGCTATTATACCCCTTCAGATAGCCCCCGGTCGAGATTGATTTTAAGGCTCTGTGAGGCCTTTGTGAGATCACGCAGCGCGATTAAACTGCACGTTCGGTATAACTTCGGAATAACGCGCTTTCAACCGCAACCACATGGGAGGAAAATTCTTCCCAGAGATGACAATCGTCATGTGGCCAAGTCCAGCAGCGTCAAAAGCCTCTACCACCGTTTTACCCCCTACCTCCACTGTCGCTTCTTCCGACGATCCCTTCGATCGCACGCGTCGGCGATTCATGCCGACCCGTCGTAGGTGCTTGTCACTGGAGCTGCTGATTGTACCACCGCGTCAAGGCCCGCTGCGCTTCTTAAGCCTTGACATGCGGTGGTGACCCATTGTTGCCGGTGACATGCCCACACCAGCGTGCATACCGGCATTGGTCTCACACGCTACAGCTTTGCACAATGGAGCAACAACGATGGAGATATGGGCGTTGGTAACTATCCGGTCACGCTAGATAATGTGTGTTGTAGGAGGTTGAGAGCGCCTCCACACACGACATCCAGGCGGAATGTGTTGATCCTGGAAAATGCCGGCCAACCCACCGTGCCTCAAGCAGGACGCTGGCTCGGCTGACGAGAGCATGACGAGCCTCGACGCCTCGACGCGCTGACGTGCGAGCATACCTTATCCGCTGTATACTGCTTCGAGGATGGCTCCCAGGTCGCGGGACGCCCCGTGAGCAAGCAGCGGTCCGTCGTTTGGCTTGCTGGCCTGCTCGTTCACCCCGAGTATTGATACGCTCGACAGGGAGGTCATGGTGAATTCCAGCATCAACCGCAGCCGAATCGTTCCGGTTCAGCGCTCGATTGTATCGGCTGATGCGCTCGCGAGCGTCGTGGCCGCGGCCTATGGTCTCGACGGCGTGCGCTGCCACCTGATCAAATCCGCCATGCTGGATACCTACCAGGTCACAGCCGCTAGTGGTCCTGCGATTCTACGGATCTACCCGGCAAGCCGACGCACCGAGGCGGAAATCCTGGCCGAGTTGGATGTGCTGGCCTACCTCCACGCGGCCGACGTCTCGGTGTCCGTACCGATCCGGCAGCGCAGCGGCGAGCAGCTGCTCACCATCCAGGCACCCGAAGGCGTACGTTGTGCTGCCCTGTTCACCTATGCGCCAGGGCGTCCGCTCAGCCAGCAGTGTACGCCACAATACGCTCACGCGTATGGGCAGGCGCTGGCCCAGGTGCATACAGTTGCGGATACCCTACCGCAGCTGCCGCTGCGCCCGCGGCTTGACCTCGCGACCCTGTTGGATCAACCGCTTGCAGCCTTAGCGAGCGCGTTTGCACAGCGCGACACTGACTGGGCGTTCCTGCGCCAGGTTGCTGCCGCCATCCGGCCACACATCGCGGCGCTACCTACCGAACCACCCTGCTATGGCTTGTGTCACGGCGATGCCGGATCTGCCAATGCCCATGTTACGGCCGATGGGCGCCTTACACTCTTCGATTTCGACATGTGCGGAGTCGGCTGGCGGGCGTATGACATTGCCACATTCCTCATCGATGAGCCGGAGTCGATCGCCGCTTCGTTCCTGGAAGGGTACACAGCTGTGCGAGCGCTTACAGATACAGAGCTGGCATCCCTGCCGCTGTTCCAGATCGTCCAGAGTATCTGGGTGCTGGGACTGCGCGCCGACTACATCAACGATTGGGGCAGCTCGTTGCTCTCCGAACGGCTACTAAACCACATCCTCAGCTTCATCACCTATACGAGGGAGACGATGGAGCGCGGGCCTGTGACACTCAGCACTGCTCTTTCGTTGTCAGAAGCCTCCACGCTCATCTCAGTTACCGGCTCGGTCGTGCTGCTCGCCCAGGCTCGACTTGCAAAGTTACCGACTCGGCTGTAGAGTAGACCAAGTTACCGATCTGCTCCATCACGGCAGTCTGAAAGGGCACGGCGATGGCGCGCACGACCCCACGAGTGGAGCGTAGCACGTTGGTCGGCGGTGCAGGCGATGGGAGCACGATCGCCATCGACACTCCGGCCTGGTACGCCTGGCTAGAGGCGGCGACCACATTTGCCTTTGTCGGTGACCAAGGTAGCTTCACGGCGCGTAAAGAGCGCAGCGCGCGGGCCGGTGGCTATTGGAAAGCCTATCGCAAGCACAAGGGCACACTCCGCAGCGCCTATCTCGGGAAATCGGCTGATCTGACGCTCGAGCGGCTCACTGCCGTGGCGCTCAGTCTCGCAACTCCAGCCGCAGCTCCCAAGCGCGAGCCAGTTGACGGATCCATCCCCTCAGCAGCATCAGCGCCCAGCTTGCCCGCCGGAACCGTCACCTTCCTGTTCACCGACATTGAAGGCAGCACGCAGCTCTGGGAGCAGCACCCGCACACGATGCCCACTGCCCTCGCCCGTCACGACGTCATCCTGCACCAGGCGATCGAGTCGCATGGCGGGGTGGTCTTCAAAACCGTCGGCGATAGCGTCCATGCGGTCTTCGCCCGCGCCAGCGACGCGCTCGTCGCCGGCTTGGCCGCACAGCGCGCGCTAGACATAGAACCGTGGGAATCGAGCGGCCCACTGCGGGTGCGCATGGCGCTGCACACGGGTGCGGCGGAGCTACGCGACGGCGACTACTTCGGTGGGCCGCTCAACCGCGTCGCCCGCATCCTCGCGCTCGGCCACGGGGGGCAGGTTCTGCTCTCGCACGCGACCCACGACTTAGTCGCTGATGATCTGCCGGACCGGACGACCCTACACGCCTTAGGTGAATATCACCTCAAGGATCTCACTCGTCCCGAGCAGATCTTTCAGCTCGTCTGCCTGGATCTGCCCGCCGATTTCCCGCCACTCGGCACCATCGATACACCCCCTCCGTCTCAGCCTGCACCTCCCAGCCCACTCCTGGCGACTAAGCTCTACATTCCGCCGCCACGCCCACACCTGGTGGCGCGTCCCCGCCTCGTCGAACGCATCCAGGCCGGGCTAGCGGGCAAGCTCACATTGATCGCGGCTCCCGCCGGCTTCGGCAAGACCACCCTCGTGAGCGAATGGATTGCAGATCGCAGATTGCAGATCGCAGATTACACCAAGCGGGATCTCAATCTCCAACCTCTCGTTTCCAATCTGCAATCGCCGGGGATGGCCTGGGTGTCATTGGATGCCGAGGATAACGATGCAACTCGCTTCTGGAGCTATATCATTGCCGGTTTCCAGACTATTGCGCCGATGGTCGGCACGACCGCGCTGGCGCTGCTCCAATCGCTCCAGTCGCCGTCGGCCAAGATCATCCTGACCATGCTCCTGAATGACCTGTCCGCACTGGCAGCCGACGCCGTACTGGTACTCGACGACTACCACGTGATCGATACACCAGCCATCCACAAGGCGCTCGCCTTCATGCTCGATCACCTGCCACCGCACGTCCATCTGGTCATGAGCACACGGGCCGACCCGCCATTGCCACTGACCCGGCTGCGCTCGCGGGGTGACCTAACCGAGCTGCGCGCGGCGGATCTGTGTTTCACTGCCGACGAGGCCGCCGCATTTCTAACCAGGGGTCTTAACATCAACGGAGCAGAATCTAGCGCTAAGCGCATTTTTCACAAAGTCGTCACTGACATTGCGCATTGGAATGCGGTTTCACTCATGGGAACAGCGCGGCGCATCCTAGTCGTGACGTTCTCTAGGAGTGA
>WNGA01008573.1_pt1 | contig 13980 bp, 14 predicted proteins | sample 5400061 | NCBI WGS metagenome assembly WNGA01 (sample SAMN13153366, study PRJNA577476) | soil metagenome | isolation source: 100 cm soil or saprolite under grassland replicate 2 | place: USA:California | collected 2016-06-15 | reverse complement strand
TCTCCATGCCGCCCGCCACACCGTCACGACTCGGTTGGTCGAGGCCGGGCTGGATTATGACACCGTGGGATTGATCACCGGCCATCGCGCGAAAGAGCTGATCGCCCACTATTCGCATAGACACTCTGGGTCAGTGGCGCGGCCAGTCTCACGGCGATCATCAGGAAGCCGCCGAGCACCAAGAGGTACAGGTCTCCGAAGGCGAGTATCCCTCGTGCAAAACTTAAGATCGAGAAGAGCAACGGCATGTCGTGCGAGAGGGTCTCGAATTTATTGTTGACATCCTTCGGGGAGGCGACCACGTCACGGAGCACGCCGAGCACGGCCTCTCCACCGCCCGGAGGCGGTTTCAGATTCTCGCCGGTAGGCTCTACGGTGAAGTGCCCCTTGGCAAATCTGCGGTACCCCTCTTCAAAACTATTTCGATGATTTTTGTAGAACCTGTGTAGAACGCTATCGCTGTTTCCGCTTCCGCCCCAGGCGATCTCCTGGCCGATCGCGTCGAGTTTGCTGACGATTGCCGGGCCGCTTCCCGCAAGCGCGAAAATGATGGCGATTCTTCCGAACCACCAGAAGAGATCGGCGCCCGCGCCTGCGTTCTCTCGCCACAGCCGAGCAAAGCCGAAGATGATAACGAGCACGGCCAGCCACCAAGAGAGGTTCTCCAGCCATGGCAAGAGAGGGCCTTCGATCTCATTTTGCAGCATCGGTATGAGAGCGCCAGCGCGCCCGATCAGCTTGTCGAAGAATTGCGGCAAGGAGCTGCCCGCCGGGCTGGCAGGCGCGGGAGACAGCGTGGGGCTAGGCGTCTGAGCGAAGGCGGACAAGCTCAAGCAACTGGCAATTGCAGCGATGCGGAGGATATATAGTGCTGACCGCTTGAATTTGCTTGCACGCATGATTGCTCCTTGATCCGATGGACTACTACGGTTGGAAGCTTCGCTTTGAAGTGACGACTTCGCCCGCTTTAGCGCATCTGTTCTTCCAATGGGGCGCAGTATCAATTAACTTTGGTGAGCGCCTTTTGAAGCTCGTCCAGCGAGTCATTGAACCGGCTCCACCCATCATTCATGGATTGCACTTGCTCGCCGAACCTGACCCGCTCCTGCATCTGGATGTTGTACTGCTTGACGCGATTCTCGATTTGGCATCGGAGCTCTAAGATCTCTACCTCAAGCTGTGCTATCAGTATCTCGTAATTGGCCAGTTCATCCTTGAGACTAGCTATGCACGAGGAACATTTTTGCGCATCAGGTTTCTGATCTTCTGCGTAAAGAAGTTCTGTAGTCATTTTCTGTTTCCCTTTTGCCCACGACTTCTTTTGCTCCTTGAGGCGCAGTTCGCGCTGCCACAGCTCAAGCTGATTGTCCATTCGTGCAAGCCGTTCGCGGTTAGCAATGGTGTCCTGGCTGCTCCGGCCAATGGAATTTCTTAGGTACTCATCGAGGTCTCGAAGGTCGGCTTCAGGGTCAAAGATGCCGTTGCGAAGCCGGTCGTCGATCCTCTTGATCATATCCAACCGTGTCGTAACAATCGCTTCAAGCTGATCCTTTAGTTGGAAGGAGGCTCGTATAGTCCGCCCGATGTTGCTCATCGTCGTTATCGCGTTTTTCTGCTTGGCCACCAAGTCGTCGGTTTTCTCCAACACCCCTTTCAATGCCGTAAGTTGTTCGACGAGATTCGTGTGGTGTTGAATCCACCGGTTCGCGTCCTCTACTTTTTTTGCGACTTGAAGCGTGTATTGCGCGGGATCAAAGACTGTCCATTGCGCATGTGCGACTGACGGCGGCAGGATCAGAACGCCGACGCGGAACCCGTGAGACTGTATTGAGAACACCGGCTCGTAGATTCTTTCCAGAATGATGACGCAGGAGTGCTGATAAAGGACTATCTGGGAGACTTCGTCTCCAATCACGTGGATTTGAGCGACGGCAGAGTGGCGCTCAATGTCTCGTCGAGAGAGGTGGAGATACTCGGCGAGTCTCTGGTCAAGGAAGTGATCGGCTGGGCGATGGGATCCGAAAGCTCACCCTGGCCTGTCTACGGCAATTACGACGCCGATTTTCTGGCCGGCCTCCGCAGCGGCCAGCAGGACGCAAAGGAAGACGACGTGGTGGTCAGATTCACGTCCAGCGACGTGCTGGCGCTAGGCCAGTTCTTCGTACTGGGGATGCTCAAGTGGGTGCAGAGCGTGCAAATAGCGCGGCGGCGCGCTCACAGGCTCAGGGAAGCCATTCTGGCGAAAATGGGCTCCGGGTTGGAATACGACGAAGATTATGAGGACGAAGTCCTGATTAACTGAAGCCCGAAGTGGAAGGACGATATGAATGACGTTCAAGCTATAGAACCTCCTCCAGGCCTCGACGTGGCCGCCGGCGAGTCGGGCAAAGTCGAATCGAGTCACATCGAGGGACGCCATGCGACTGTCGCGCAATCGTCACTTCAACCCCTCTACCGCGACCCCGCCGACGTCAGAACCATCCTTAGCATGGCCTGGACTGGAACGCTGCTGGTTCTTTTGTTGCTCGCGAGCGTCGCGTTCAACATCTGGCAATACTGGCGGCGTCCCGACCGCATCGTCGTGGATCGTTCGTCAGGTAGAGTGCTCCAGATCAATGACCGCGAATACGGCGAGACGGAGGCCGTGAGGCTCGGCCCTGACAGGCTCACCGGCGCGGATAAGCAGTACATCGCGGGAGAATTCGTCAAGGCCATCTATCAGATTGATCCCGCCACCCGCCCCCGCGACATAGAACGGGCGCTGCGAATGATGGTTCCTGCGAGCGCCCTTCTATTCGCCCGTTATCTCAAGGAGACGGGCGTACTAGACAAACAACGGGCCGAATCGTAGCAGGCGGTCTGGACGCCACAGGACATTTCTGTAGACGGGGCGGATCCCTACACGGTGCGCGCCATCGGCAAGCAGGAGACCACGAAGGTGATCGCTGGCGCCACTCAACAAGAGACGCGCCAATTGAGTCTTACGCTCAAGCTCGTGGCCGATCCGCAAAGACGGGCGGACCGCAATCTGCGCTCAGGGTTTCTCATCGCCTCGTTCGACTACAAAGAACTCGGCGCGCCGGGCGCTAACCCGGCCGCGGCTCAATAACGGAGAAAGAGATGGCTCATCAAACAATCCATATTGCGCTTCTTGTGTTCGCCCTAAGCGCGCTCTCTTCCCCTGCCGTCGCGCAGGCGAAATCGCAGCGCGACCGGACGACGGGGACACCGAGGACAGAAAGCTCGCAAGCGCAAAAGCGGGAATCAAAGCGGGAAAACGGCTCAAGCGGATCATCTCCGGTCACACTCGCAACGCCGCCCCCGGCCGATTTCCTGAGCGGTGAAGCGAACGTCGCGGTGAGCGGCAATCAAAATCCAGTCATCCGGCTCGGGCTTTCGCCGAACGGGGCGACGATCATCGAATTTCCGGCGTCGGACAAGCTGTTCAACATCATTCCCGGCAACAGCAATCTGGTGACCGTCGAGGAATCTCCGACGAAGGAGACGGATCGCTTCATCATCGTGCGACCGGGGGACGGCTTCGCCTCCCCGGCGACGATGGCCAATGCCAGGCGCGCTGCCCCGCATGACGCCGGAACTGAAGCGCGTCGCCGAAGCCGTGTTGAAGGAGCAGAACAGATGATTCAGAAAAACTTCTCCAAACCGAGCATAGATCCGCGCGAAGTGATCGAGCGCGAGGGTGTCGACGCGCTCGCGGAGTTGCTCGCCAGCGCGGGGCACGTCATCCAGCGTCGCATTCTCATCGATCTCGCGCACGCGCTCCGCAGCCGAAAGCCGCTGCTCATCGAGGGGCCGCGCGGCGGCGGCAAGACCGCCCTGGCCGAATCCCTGGCGCAGGGGTGCAACCTGACGAGTTTCTACCTGCAAGGCATGGACGAGCTGAACATCGCCGACGTGCTCTATTCGTGGGACCGCGAAGCGCAAACGCAGATGGTCAGGCAGGAACTGGCCGCAGGCTCCTCGCTTAGTGAGGCGCAGGCAAAACAGTTCTCGCGCGAATACCTGATCCTCGGAGAGGCACTCGCGGCCTTCAATTACGCGGACATCTACTTCGACCCGCCAGTGCTAATTCTTGATGAGGCGGACAAGCTCACGGAGAAGATCGAGGACATGTTGCTGCAACTGCTCGGGCGCGGGTGCGCCCACGCGCCGCGATTCGGGAACGTCGGCGTCAGCGACCGATCGAGGTGGCCGATAGTCATCCTGCTCTCGAACGACATTCGCCACGACCTCTCATCCCCGCTGCGTTCGAGATGCCTCTACACCTGGCTCGACGCGCCAACGCCGCGCGAGGAAGTGCGAATTCTGCATGCGCGTGCGCCGCTGGCCTCGCACGGCCTGGTGGGGGGAGTGACCAGGCTCATCAACTGCGTCCGTCGTGACATGCCGGCGGTGCGCGACAAGCCTGGATTGCGAGAGTCGATTGACCTGTTGGAGGCGCTGGCGAGAGACGGCGTCAGATCTCTCACTGCGGAGGTGATCGATCAATACCTGTGTTTCCTGGGCAAGCGTCACAAAGAGTTGCTCAACCTGCGCCAGGGGCTTGCCAGACTTGAAACGGCCGCGCACAGGGCCGATGACGAGATCGACGAATGGGTGGAGCGAGCTTTTGCGAATGAGGCTCATGCGCTGGAAGAGGAGGCGTGAGATTTACAAGAAGAGACGCCGCGCCGCCCGTCGAGCCGATTGGAACATACCGGAAGTTATGTGGAATTAAAAGTCAAGGAGGGATGGCGATGATCACCGTGGTCAATAAACGGTGAGCTTTCGGAGCGCCGGTACGGCAATGGGCGCCAGCGCACCGAAAGCTCATCGTATATTCCACACAGCGCCAATCGAGAAGAGACGTTGTTTCATTGATTGTCTCGAGTTATAGAGACCGGCCGGCGAAAAGTCCTTGAGCTGATTGGATCGACAGGAAGGGCCGCTTCCAAGTATTTCTGGTCGCCCCCCGCCTCATTCGTGTCGAAGAGCCTGTAGCGGATCGACCTTCGTCGCGCGCCGCGCTGGGACGTAGCTTGCAATCAAGGCGACAGTGACCAGAAGCAAGGAGGTGAGCGCGAAAATCGCCGGGTCGGTAGCGCTCACGTTAAAGAGCAGACTCTTTAGTGCGCGGGTCAGGGCCAGGGAAGCCGCCAATCCGAGCGTTACGCCGATCAGCGTCAATATCATCCCCTGTCTGGCTACCATCTTAAGCACATCGCGCGGTGTCGCGCCCAAAGCCATCCGAATGCCGATCTCGTTCGTCCGCCGACTGACGGCATAGGAGATGACGCCGTAAATTCCCACCGTCGCGATGATCAACGCCAGCGCAGCGAAGGCGCCGAACAGAAGCATCCGGAAACGACGCGGCGCGAACGAATCCGACAGACGCTCCTCCATCGTGACGACCTGCTGGACCGGTGAGTATGGGTCCTGCGCCTGCGCCTGATTGCGTATGGCGGCGGACAGACTTGACAGACCGGCTTGACTAATTTGAGCTAGGTCGACTCGCGCGGCCAGGCTCGTTTCGGTGTGCGAATATCGCGTGTAAGGCAGGTATAGTTCCGCATTAACCTCTTGATCCATGCCGGAATGACGTGTGTCGCCCACCATACCAACGATGATCTTTAAATGTGTTCGATCCGGCTGCATCATAGCCAACCCCGGCAACGATAACCGATGGCCGATCGGATTCTCATTGTGAAAGACAAGCCGCGCCGTAGTTTCGTTGATGATTGCCGGTTGCGGCTCCGCACCGCCATCCTGAGCGACGAAGGGGCGCCCTGCAAGCATTTGCATACCCATCGTCCGAAAATAATCCTGGCTGACGTAATTGATAATGCACCCGACTTCTTTCTCAGGCTCTACTGGACGCCCTTCGACTTGAACCGCTAAGGCAAGGCTCGGCCTTGTGAGTGGGAGAAAACCGGTCAGGCCGGCGTATCGAATTCCCGGCAACGCCTGGACGCGCTCGAGTACCCCCTGAATGTATACATAACGTTGCGGCGCCTCCAGCGGATATCTGGCCTGACCAGGGGAGAGGTTGAGTGTGAGAACACCCTCGGGTTCGAAGCCTTTGGGGACGGCCAACAGGTTTAAGAAACTCTTGATCATCAGCCCTGCGCCTACAGACAAGACCAGCGTGAGCGCGAGTTCGGTAATCACCAGGGCAGGCAGCGTCCAACGCCCACTCCCCACAGCCCTCCCCGCTGGAGATTGTGCCTTGAGCGATTCATCCACATTGGGTTTTGACACTAGCAGCGCCGGCAACACGCCGGCAATCAGGCCCACAAGCGCCGTAACCACGCACGTGAATCCGAGCACGCGGCCATCCACGACGCTCTCATCGAGACGTGCGATGCCGCCGGGGTTCATATTCACGATCAGCTTTACACCCCAAGTCGCCGCGATCACCCCCGCGACTCCGCCCGCGAACGAAAGCAATAGGCTTTCAGTCAGCGCCTGCCGCACGAGCCTGAAGCGTCCGGCCCCCACCGCGACGCGAATCGCCATCTCTTTTTGTCTGGCCGATGCGCGCGCCATGAGCAGGTTCGCTACGTTGGCGCAGGCGATGAGGAGAAGGAAAATAACTGCCCCGAACAGCGCCAGCAAAGCCTGTCGAACGTCGGAGACTAGCCTCTCGCTCAGCCTTACAACTTTGATCTGCGCGATCGTATAAAGAGGATTATCGGGAAAGGCTTGCTTCTGGCGGTCGAGAGAAATAGACAAATCCGACCTGGCGGCTTCCATCGCAACGCCTGGCTTGAGACGAGCAATCACCTGCAGTCCCGAAAGTTGACGGTCGTCCAGATCAAGCGGCGCCCACAGATCCCGTTTTCCGGGAAATTGGAATCCGGGCGACATAATTCCGATGACCGTATGGCTTTTCCCCTCCAGGGTGATAGGACGGCCAATAACCTGGCTGTCGCCGCCGAAACGTCGCTGCCACAAGGAGTGACTGAGAATCACGACCGGTGCGCCGCCTGACTTATTCTCGTCGGGCGTGAAGTCGCGACCAAGAGCTGGTCTGACGCCGAGCGTCGAAAAAAGATTAGCGGATACAACTGCTTTAGTAAGTCGCTCGGGCTCTCCACTCCCGGTAAGATCGGCGACGGTAAAGGTGTATGCGGCGATCTGTTCAAATGCTTTTGATCGCTCACGCCATTCCAGGAAATCTGCGCCTTGGGCAAAGTCGAAGTCACCTCCTGAAAAGTAGCTGAGCGTGACGAGCCGTTCAGGCTCTACATATGGCAGTGGCCTGAGCAACACGGAGTTCACGACGCTGAAGATCGCCGTGTTCGCCCCGATGCCCAACGCCAGCGTGACCACCGCCGCAAGGGTGGAGCCGGGATTTTTGCATAATATCCGCGCGCCGTAATGCAAATCCTGGAGCGTTGACTCTACCAGCGACAAGCCAATGCGATCCCTATATGCTTCCTTGACCTGCTCAACACCGCCGAATTTGCGCAACGCCGCCCGACGCGCGTCCTCCCGGCTCATCCCCTGCCGCAGGTTCTCCTCGATCTGCATTTCGAGATGAGAGCGGATTTCGTCCTCCAGGTCTCGTTCAAGCCTTCGCTTGAAAATCATCCCGCGCAGACGGTGAAAGAAGACTCGGAGCCGGGTCATATGCTTCCTCCCGAGGGTTCCAGGAATCGAGTCATAATTTCAGATATCTGCCGCCAGTAATCTTCCTCAGCCGCGAGCTGCTTCCTTCCTGCACGCGTGATCGAGTAATACTTGGCCCGCCGGTTGTTTTCCGACACGCCCCACTTTGAGGAGATCCATCCCATCTGCTCCAGATTCAACAGAGCGGGATACATCGTCCCTTGGTTGAGCTGAAAGCGGTCGGCGCTGATCTGTTCAATGCGTCGGGCAATCCCAAATCCGTGCAACGGCCCAAGAGTCTCCAGGGTTTTGAGGATCATCAGATTGAGGGTTCCGGGAAGTAGGTTGTTCTTGTTCTGGTCCATATGACTCCTGTTGATAAGCAACAGCAGTCTATCTCGTTCTCCTGTAGATAGTCAACATCAATGTGTCAAAGTATGGAAATAATAGTGACTCAGGTTCTGAAGCGATGTCGCGCTGAAGGCGCCGGCCACCGCCAAGCATCATCCGGAAGCGCGGCTTTCCTGACGGCGTTCGGCGGTCTCGAATGCAGATAGGACGGGCAATTCACGGTGGGCAACGACGCTCAATTCTCGTGGAGTAGAGCCATCCGGAGTGGGCATGTCGGTCAGCCGCCGGCAGAGTTGATTCATAAACTCGATGCCTGATTCAACCGCCGCGATCTCTTCTTCCGTAAGGGAGATCTCTTTCAGCATGCGTTGTAGGTTGGCCGACGCCTCCAGCATTTGCGCTCGGCTCGACTCCTTGGGCACATAGAATGAGCATTGCGCACAGGCCATCCGGTGCGGGCACTTGGAGAAATAATCATAGGTGCAGTAACCGTGTCCGAGGTCGAAATATTGCCACGGCTTTCCCTGGGCGGCAGCGCCGCTGCGGATGGCATCCTGATCGATCAGCGCCTCGATCGTCCTGAGATTGCGCCGGAAATAATCGGCATCAGCATAAGCCTTGGCCAGTTTCGTCGGGGTTACTTTAGCGTAATGCTGTGTTGTCGATGGAGACCGATGTCCCAACCACTCCATCAATTCAAACAAAGTCATTGGCTGTTTAGCGTTGTAAAGTTGCGTGGCCAATGTCGAACGGGCGCGATGACTCGTGATCTTTCCGCGCGAGTCGCTTTCCGGCACTCCGGCTTTGCGGCAGAGCAGGGGAATGAGAACCTTGTTTAGGTAGGACGGGCCAAGCCTGAGTCCACGATAACAAAAAAGATAATGCGCCATTTCTCCTGTCTTGAGATCCGCCGCTACCAATTGAGCAGGGCGTATCTTTTCCCAGGTTGCGATGGCATCAACCGTAATGGTTTCATAATACCTCTTTTCTATTTAGATTCGCCCAACGGGATTTGCCGCAGGCGGTTGATTCTTTGTGCTCATTGAGACCTGCGGCGTACCAGCGTACGCGACCATCGCAGGATCTGTTGGGAGTCATGGCCTCCTATATCTTGGCTGGACATTCCACCTGGCACACTCTGAGGCCATTGGTCAGCGACTGCTCGACCGCCTTGGTGATCACTAACCGTGCCGGATCCGCTACCCCGTTGGTGATCACCTGCACACGCATATAGTATGAGTTATATAAATTGGCGATATCTAGCAGATGACGCACGAGCAAAGTCGGGTTTGACTGCTCGGCTGCGTCTCTTACGCGCTCCGGAATCTGCTGGATTTTGAGAAGCAGGGTCGCTTCCTGCCCGTCGATTGCGGCATCCTTAATGCATTCGGCACGTGGAGGCTCCGCGCCATACTTGCGCAGAATGCTGCGGGCGCGACAGGCCGAATACACCACATATGCCCCGCCGGACTTCTCGAAGTCGGCTATGGTCGTGTCCAATGTGGTGGTATCAATTGGCGCCGAACCTTTCACATCTTGTTTCAAATCATTGAATACAACTGACCCGACGGCCAACTGCCTGGCGGTGGTATCCAGTTCCTCCGGGGTTAGGTCGCCGCGCTCGGCTGATTTGACCCGAAAGTGCTCCACTGACGCGGATAGGAGATGGTTGACATTCGCCACCGTGTCCCGACTCGACAGTTTACGGCCGGTGCGTGCGTCGACGTAGAACCCGAAATAGACATGGTGAAACCGCACTTCATCCGGTGTGGCGATGCCGATGGCATTGGCCGCCTTGAAGAGGCGCGAGAAATGAACCCGCTGCTCCTGGCCAACCACATACGTCAAATCGGTCGGGGCAAATAACTCCCGCCGTAGACGAATGGCGCCGAGGTCGCGGGTGGCATAGATGCTCAGCCCGTCGGCGCGACGCACAACATAGCGCTCTCCGTCGTCCAACGGTATCACCACGGCGCCGATGTCTTTGCGGATGAACTCAGCACGCTTGTTCCTCTCGGCTTGGGTGATCTCTCCTCGTGTCAGCATGGCGTCGACTTCCGCCACGTCGGTTTCGGCATCGGCTTCGGTATAAGAGATCGCAGTCCCCGCCTTCAAACATTCATTGATCAGCTCGTCGCCGGCCTGGAAATAGAAGCTCTCGCCGAGCACCAGGTCGATGTGGATGCCAAGAGAATCGTAAAATTGCTCGAAGTCCTTGAGACTCCACTCGACCATGCGCACCCAGAGATTGACTTCATCCGCGTCGCCTGCCTCTAATGCGGCGAAGCGAGCGTCAGAGGCAGTGACAAAATTCTCATGTGCAGTAACTAGAGTCTCACGGTCGGTGATCTCCGGAAAATAGCGCGTCAAAAGAGCCCGGTCGGCCTCGTCCACATTCTCGAATGGGATACTATCCTCAACGAGGCGTTCCAGTGTGCGCCGGATCCGGTAGATTTCAAGCAAGCGCTGATTGTCACTCATCTCCTTGGGGAAGTGATCTTTGAAGCGGCGGTATCCCTCCAGCGTGAAGCCGAAGCCCCCAAAATCGTTGATATGATTTACCCTATAAATCATCGCGCCGCAGGCCTCGTGCAGGTTCCCGAGGACGTGGCCGATGATCGTCGATCTGATATGCCCGGCATGCAGGACCTTGGCGACGTTGGGTGATGAATAATCGATCAGGATGGTTCGGTCGGCCTGGACATCACTCATCCCGAAGGACGGCCCCAGATCGGCAACGGCCTGGGCTGATGCGAGCAGCCAGCGGTCGGAGAGAGTGAGGTTGATATACATCCCCTTGGTCCGGACCGCCGCGATAGCATCAGCAAACGCCTCCCCTTCAAGAATCTCGACTATCCAGGGCAGATGATTTTTGATGAAGCTGGCCGGCCCGCCGTCGTTCGTCAGTTGCGGCAGCTTCAGGGCGAGGTCGCCGCCGAACGTGTCGCGATTGATCAGATCGATCTGCGGTTCCAGCCGCCCTTTTCCCCATCGCTCCGATAGCGCATTGGCGATGCGAGCCTTCAGCAATGGGAACGGGTAATTAGTGAACTGAGGCAGCAATCGCCCCTTGTGAGTGTTTACAAGCGCGTCGCGCAAGGTCTCGACCTCGCGACGACGGGTTGCATTGTGTTTGGCGAGTTCGTTCATTGTCCTCTTCGCTCATAACGTGGTTCTGTCGGGAAGTTGGTGATATTGAGACCAGCGCCTCCTTGGTCGCAGGGTCAGCGAGAATTGCCTTCATCTAGCGACATTCTCCTATCTCTGTCAATCCCCCTCACCAACTTCCCGACAGAGCCAGTTGATCCGCCAAATACGCCAATGATGTTTGTAGCGGGCGCATTCACTACGCACTTCACAATTCTCAAGACCTCAGGCGCCATTTCGATCTCACTCTAAAGAGGCTTCTCTTGGCTACTGCGAGTGATCAATATTCATAACCTTTTTTTACCCAATAATGCCAATCTCCGATTGCCTGACGGGTTTCTTTGTCAACCTTGATTCCCTCCAATTGTGACAGGGGAACGCCTAATCCCTTCTTCCCCCACTCGATCATCACAAAGATTTCACGTTCGCACTCCGATTCAGGCGCCATCCCAATCACGGTGACCTCGTCTTTGATTTCCAAAGGTGAAATCGGGCGATATGCGATGCATCTGGCAAGAAATGGAAATTGCAGTTGTTGATCGAGATAATAATACCAACCCATCGCACGCTCCGATGAGTCGTAAGCATCAACCAAAATTTCCGTTGAGATCCTCTTTTCTCTGACCTTGTCCGTTTTTACTTCCGGTCTTCTTTTCAGTACGTGTATCTTCATTTGGATTGCTCACCAGCCGTCAATTGCCTGAGTAGAGTTTTTCGGCGCCGCTTTGCTTGGGGTAGCCGTGCGTATTCCCACAAGCATGAAATTTGTTCCTCGGTCAACCTGATTTTCCAGGCCCCTCCTTTGCCTGATTGTCTCGCGTCGAGCAACCCTCCTCGCAGCCACCTATGTATAATGCTCGCCTTAACACCGATAGCCGCCGCCGCTCCTTGAACCGAGTATGTCCCATCTTCCCATCTCTGTGGATTGCGCCCGTCTTCACACTGCCGGTTGGCACGGATTCCCCAACACTTTCGCATATGGTATACCGACACACTGTTGATCTGTCCCCCCTTGGTTGTTCGGTACCCCTCGGACGCAAGCATCGCAGCGATCTCATTATCGGTTTTCCCCTCGGCATTCAGCGTTCTGACCCTGGTTTGCAGTTGCTCAAGATCAGCTTGCTCCCGGTAGCTTGTCGTTCGCCGTTTGATCCAGTGTTCAGTTGTCGCGCCCGTCTGCCAGTTGATCTTGAACCATAATTTCCCTCGCTCCCGTTTCTGATCCAGAACCACATCTTTGATGATCAGGCGAATAATCTGTTTGCGGTCAGCGTTGGTCGTAGTCGGCGCCGCCCACAATTTTGGCAAATCCTCGCCCAGGGCAAGAATCTGCTGCCGGTCTTCATTGGTCAAAACAGTGCCGTTTTGCCTGCGCCATGCCTCAAACTCCTGCTCCGCTTCCTCAACGGCTCGGAGTTTGGTCTCCCAAAGGCGTTCGAGATTTCGCGCCACCAGACGGTTCTCCGGCTCGCACATCTCGTATTGACGCTGAGCCCGCGTAGCTTCATAGCGCGCCCGCTCGATCCGCATCTTCCACTGTCGCTCAAGCATCGCCGCTTCGCGTTCGAGTTGTTCAAGAGCGCCCAGCGCCAACGCGACGCGATCCGGCTCGAAGGCCTGAAGGACCAACCGCTCGATCTCCGCATCCAGGGCCAATCCCCGGACCTGTTGACATCGGCGGCTCCCGTAATCGCGAACCTCAGCATCGCAGATATAAACCAGATGATCACCGCGCCCACCTTCATAGCATGCTTATGTGGAATCAAGAGTCAACACTCATCTCTTCTCGGCTATTTGATGACCGACGTCGACAGTATCGGCAACTCTCGCCGGACATCGTTCTTCAACTCGCGCGGCGTCGGTCCGGCCGGAGTCGGCACGTCCACCTGTATGCCACCGCCTATGACCCGAAGCGCCCGAAAGTCAACTTTGACGAATCGAATAAGCAACTGATCAAAGAGACTCGTAGGTCGCTGCCGGCCTGGCCCGGTCAACTCGCGCGCTTCGATTACGAATATGAGCGCAATGGCACATGCAACCTCTTTCTGTTTGTCGAGCCGCAAGCCGGATGGCGACACGTCCAGGTCACAGAGCGACGCACTAAGCTCGATTTCGCGCATCAGATGAAGTGGCTGGTGGATGATCGTTATCCCGAGGCAGAGATAATTGAAGTGATCTTGGATAATCTCAACACACACAAGCCTGCTTCTCTCTATGAAGCCTTCGAGCCTGCGGAAGCCAGACGCATTTTGAGAAAGATCAATTTTCACTACACGCCGAAGCATGGGAGTTGGCTCAATATGGCGGAAATCGAATTGAGCATTCTGCAACGGCAATGTCTCGACCGCCGTATCCCTGACGAGCCAACGCTCAAACAAGAGCTTAGCGCTTGGGAGGAACGACGGAACGAACAGAAAGCAACGATTGACTGGCAATTTTCCTTGGAAAACGCCAGAACTAAACTGAAACGGTTTTATCCATCAACTTCATAGTGGCGCTCTACTAGCTCGACGACGTTACATCCCATTTCCCAAGTTGTTGAATCTAAAGGTGAACGAGTTTTGGCGAAGGAAAGAATAGGAGAATGACGAGCGAAGTTGTTGAAAATACAGGTGAATCGAGTTTTGGCGAGGCACAGGGATATTACAACCAAAACTCTGCAGATGAGAAGGAAAATCCAGGGGGCAGCCGCTTTAACGTGCGCCGCGGCATCGATTGGCGCGCATTTTAGGTAAGACTGCACGGGCGTTGTGAATGGATATAGCTCAGGCCCCGCTTAATCGCTCGTGCGTTTGGCGACCGGCAGTTTCCCTGGCAACCGGACATTATCATCGATCAGATCGTCCACCGATACGCCGGCTTCGTCGGCGT
>WNGA01008569.1_pt1 | contig 13981 bp, 7 predicted proteins | sample 5400061 | NCBI WGS metagenome assembly WNGA01 (sample SAMN13153366, study PRJNA577476) | soil metagenome | isolation source: 100 cm soil or saprolite under grassland replicate 2 | place: USA:California | collected 2016-06-15 | reverse complement strand
ATGTCCCGCAGAGCAGACCGCGCACCTTGCGGGTCGCATGACAATGGTCGACGTGGAGCCGGCGATGATGCTTCTTGCAGATCCCGCAAACGCCGCCCTGGCGGGCCAAGAGCGCATCACGATCGTCCAGGGACATGCCGTAGCGACGCCTGAGGTAGGCTTCTACTCTCCCCCGCCGGCGCGCGTTGAGCTCGTCCTTGTGAGCTGCCCAGTAGGCGCGCAGGCGTTCACGCTCTTTCTTTCGATATTCCGGGTCTTCGGCCAGTTGCTTTCTTCTCCAAATGGTCTGGCGGGAAACCATGTCTGTTTCCCTCCGCAGTCCCATTGGTGAAATCGTTCAGTCAGCGAACGTCGGTCCGCCGCCGGCACCGCCATGGATGGCGGCACGGCTCGTTCCAGCATCCTGCGAGGCTGTCCCGGCCAGGGGCAGGATCGCACTCCGGATGACGGTCAGTAATCGAGGTGTGAGAGCCTTGGTCCGGGGGCGAACGAGGGGCCGCCCGAATCAAAACACCCGCGCGGCGGGGCCGGCGGGCGCAGTTCGTCGAATCGCATTTCGCCAAATAAGTGTTTCGGCGAAGCGAGTCAAACGATATTCGGCGGCCTCAAAAGCCCGCGTTCTGACGCCGATTTCTGCTCGGCATGGACACGCTGTTGATCGGCTTCGGCCTCGACGACGACCGCATTTCATTCGGCGAACGAGAAGTACGACCTCACATCGTTCCACAAGGGGATACGGAGCTGGGCGCGCATTCTCGGCGCGTTGGCGGTCTGAGTTGGCAGCGAACTCGGAGGCTCGACATTACGAAACGAACTGCGAATCCGGCGAGTTAGACGCGTTCAACGGCTCTACCCGATCTTGACCACAACCCGGCCGCGTACCCCTCCCTCGACGATGCGCCGGCCGGCCTCCATGACCCCCGACAGATCGATCTCGCTGGTCATCGCGGCGAGTTTGCCCGCGTCGAGATCGGATGCCAACCGCTTCCAGGCCTCCCGCCGCCTTTCCAGGGGACACATCACGGAATCGATGCCGATGAGCGACACCCCGCGCAGAATCAATGGGGCGACCGTTGCTGGCAAATCCATCCCACCGGCCAGTCCGCAGGCGGCGACCGCGCCGCCATAGCGGGTCATCGACAGCACGTTGGCCAGTGTGGTCGACCCGACGGTATCGATGCCGCCGGCCCATCGCTCTCGGCCAAGCGGCTTGGCCGCGCCGACGAGCTCCTTGCGTTCGATGATCTCGCGGGCGCCCAGGCTTCTAAGGTAATCCGCCTCGGTCGGACGTCCCGTCGAAGCGATGACGGCAAAGCCAAGCTTGGCGAGCAGCGCCACTGCGACCGAGCCCAATCCTCCGGCCGCTCCGGTGACGATCACCGGCCCCTGTCGCGGCGTGACGCCGTGACGCTCGAGCGCCATCACCGCCAGCATGGCGGTGTAGCCCGCGGTGCCGATCGCCATCGCTCCGCGCGCGCTATTGCGCGCGGGCAACCGCACCAGCCAATCGCCCTTGACCCGCGCCTTTTCCGCGTAGCCGCCGAGATGCGTTTCGCCCAACCCCCAGCCGTTGAGAATGACCCTGTCGCCCGGCTTCCATTGCGGATGCGAGGAGGATTCCACCGTGCCGGCGAAATCGATGCCGGCAATCATCGGAAAGCGGCGGACGACCGGCGCCTTGCCGGTGACCGCGAGCCCGTCCTTGTAATTCACCGTCGACCATTCGACGCGGACGGTGACATCGCCCTCCATCAGATCGGCTTCGTCAAAATCGGTGAGGCTGACCTTTTGCCCGCCATCACTCTTCTCGACCACAATTGCTTTGAATGTCGGCACGTATCCCCTCGGCACTGGCATTCATACGCACGAAAAGCTTACCGTGCACCGCCGGCGGCGGCAACTCGAGGTCTGGGATCGGCACCTTTGAGACGGAGCCAGTCTTGCGCATGATCTCTTGGTCCGGCACCGTTCTTGGTCAGGCTGCTGGCTGAGTACGATGGACGGAATGACGCTCGACGTTGGTCCATTCTTCGTCTCGATCCTGCACCGGGCTATGTCGCCGCTGTGGCCAGTGTGCATCCGATCCGATCGCTGACATTGCAGAATTGGAACCACTGGCGCTGATTGATGCCGGTGCCCACGCTACTCATACGACTGCGAGCCGTGGACATCTATTAGGAATTGTGCAATGTTTGCAACGTGATCGATGCAGCGAGACCGTTGGGACGGGAACGTCCCTGAGGTTGTTGTTTGTAGAGCGGAGTGCTTCATGTTTTCCGACAACGCGCAGCCGCATCCGTCAAGTTCTGACAAGCCCGAATCCAGCCTCCGCTTTGGCATGATGCTTGCCGAGCTTTGGCATGACTGGTTCGAGGCGGTGTCGGAGGTGGCCTACCAGACGCACAGAGCCTGTGAATTTCTTGCCGAAAAGGGAGGGCCTGCGAACGGACGATATGGACCTTTCGATTCCCGGCCCTCGCGCAGTCCATCGGAAGGGCCGAACAGTTCGATCGACATGGATAAACTTAAACAGTGCTTACAATCGATGGACCCGATGCAGGCGGCCCGAGTCATGCATGCCGTTCAGACGATGCAAGCCATGGAGGCTATGCTGAACCGACGAAGATCGCGCGCGAACGAGGCAGAGGGGGCTGCTTGGTAGGGGGTGAACGGCAACGCAGGGCGACAACGGCGGGCGGTCATGAACCGTCATTGGTTGACTCAGCGATTGCCATTTTGGGACTCCAACTCGACAACGTCAAAGACGTCACCGTGCACGGCCAGCCGAATCCGATCACCGGTGAGGTCGTTGCAGCAAATCACCCCGCTCGTGCCGGAGGATCCTGACGCGCTCAAACAGCGAGTCCGCCAATTCTGCCGCGCGCGACTTGAGCGCTACAAGATGCCCGCCGTCATCGATGTGGTCGTGGAGGATCATTACGGTGCGCGTTTCAAGAAATCGCGCATCGAACATTGATTTGGCGTCGCACCGGCACAGACGCCGGAAGTTGGTGGAGCGTGAGGACACGACGACCATGCCACAGACCAGAAAGGTCGCGCTAGTTAGCGGGGGTCGTCGCGGTTTGGGAGCCGAACTCGTATCGGGGTCTCTCGACCGGCGGTATGAGGTCGCGAACGCCGTTCACTTCCTGACCTCCGACCAAGCGTCTTTCATCACTGGACAGACCCTTGTGGTGGGAGGCATCACATGCCGACTGCGCCGACGCTCGCGCAAATCGAATCCATCGGTCAAGCGAGCTCAGACCAGGCGAGCGCGGAGGGAGCGGAGATGATGGGCGGGAATAGTTCCGCAGGCGTTGCGATTGTCGGTATCGCCTGCCGTTTTCCCGGCGCTGCCGATCACCCCGCCTTTTGGCAAAACCTCTGTGAAGGCGTGGAATCGATCAGTGCGCTGAGCGACGAGGATCTCCTGTCGGCGGGAGTACCTGCCGAGCTGTTGCGCAACCCGTCCTACGTAAAGGCTGCCTCATTGCTGCCGGACATCGACCAGTTCGATGCTGCCTTCTTCGAATATTCGCCGGAGGAAGCGCGGCTCATGGATCCGCAGCAGCGGCTGCTTCTGGAGGTGGCGTGGGAGACCTTCGAGGACGCTGGACAACCCCTCGGAAGCTCGGCCAAGCCGATCGGCGTTTTCACGGGATTGGGCGGGGTGGTGAGCAGCTATTTTGCCGATCGACTGCCATTCAGCGCGGACCTGCCGGGCTACACGGGCAACCTCGCGCACCTCGGCAACGACAAAGATTTTCCGAGCACTCGAATTTCCTACAAACTCAACCTTACCGGACCAAGCATCAACGTGCAGACCGCCTGTTCGACGTCCCTGGTCGCCGTGCATCTCGCCTGCCAGGCGATTCTCGCAGGCGAATGCGATATGGCGCTGGCGGGAGCCGCTGCCGTGCGCGTGCCCCAGTGCGTCGGCTATACGAGCGTGAAAGGCGGCATCCTGTCGCCCGACGGACATTGCCGTGCCTTCGATGCCGACGCGCAGGGCACGATTTTCGGCAGCGGTGTCGGCGCAGTCCTGCTCAAGGAGCTCGCCGCTGCCGTCGCCGACGGCAATCACATCTACGCGGTCATCAGAGGATCAGCGATCAACAATGATGGCGCCGACAAGGTGAGCTACACGGCCTCGAGCGCCGCGGGCCAGGCGCGCGCGATGATCGAGGCTTTGCTCATAGCCGACGTGTCGCCGGACGACATTGCTTATGTCGAGTGCCATGGAACGGGCACGGTAGTCGGTGATCCACTGGAGATTGACGCATTGACCCGCGCGTTCCGCACCAGGACGGACCGGAGCGGCTTTTGCGCGATCGGCTCAGTGAAGACCAACATTGGGCACCTGGAACAGGCGGCTGGGCTCGCCGCTCTGATCAAGACTGCCCTGGCGTTGAAGAACGGAAAAATCCCGCCCAGCCTCAACTTCCGGAACCCCAACCCGAAGATCGACTTCGCCGCGAGTCCATTCTTCGTCAATCCGCAATGCCGCGACTGGCCCGCGGGCGATCGTCCCCGGCTCGCCGCGGTCAATTCGCTCGGCCTCGGCGGCACGAACGCTTTCATCGTGCTCGAAGAACCGCCGGCGGCGACCGAGATAGCGGGTGAGCCAGATCTGGCCTTGTTCACGCTATCGGCAAGGACTGACGCCGCATTGCGTACATTGATCGAGCGTCACCTCACGTGGCTTGCTCGCGATCAAGCGCCGTTGCCGGACATTTGCTTTACCAGCACCAGCGGCCGAATGCATTTTCCTGTGCGTTTTGCCGCCGTTGTGGGGTCGAAAGAACAGTTGCGAGAAGCGCTCGCCGTGGAGACCGCCAACGGCGCCGCGCCTCAACCGACTGGAGAGCGCCGGCTGGCCTTTCTGTTCTCCGGGCAGGCGTCGCAATACGCGCGAATGGGTGCGGAACTCCATCGCCATCAGCCAGTATTCCGAGAGGAAGTCGATCGCTGCGCCGAGATCGTGGGCAACCGTTTGGAGCGGCCGCTCGGAGACGTACTCCTATGCGACCATATGGATTCGAGTCTGATCGACGAAACTGCCTACACGCAGCCGGCGCTGTTCGCGGTGCAGGCCGGCCTCATCGCGCTGTGGCGGTCCTGGGGCCTCGTTCCCGATGTCGTCCTCGGACATAGCGTCGGCGAGTTTGCGGCAGCCTATTGCGCGGGCGTGTACACGCTGGAGCAAGGACTTGGGCTGGTCGCAGAACGCGCGCGTCTCATGCAAGCTCTGCCGCGGGACGGCGCCATGGCCGCCATTTTCTCGGACGAAGCGACCGTAGCGACAGCGATCGAGCAACGCGGCCGTGCGGATGTTGCGATCGCTGCGCTGAATGGGCCGGAGAACACGGTTATCTCGGGCGCGCGTGATGCCGTGACGGCTTTCATCGCGCGTTTTGAACGTCTCGGCATTCGATGCCAATTGCTGAGTGTTTCGCATGCCTTTCACTCTCCATTGATGCGGCCGGCAGCGGACGAGTTCGGTCGTATCACTGCTGCCGTGCAAGGCCAGGGGCCGAAAATCGCGTGGATCTCGACCGTGTCCGCGACGCCGATGCAGGAACCGCCGGATGCCAGATACTGGTGCGACCACGCGCTTGATGCCGTGCGTTTCGTCGAGGGACTGCGGGCGTTGAGCCAGACCGGCGTTTCCGACTTCGTCGAAATCGGGCCGGGCAACACCTTGCTTGCGCTTGGGCGGCAATCCGTGAAGGAAAACGGGAAGGCATGGCTCGGCTCGCTCAGCAAGCGAGGCGAGTTGAACGAGATCCTGACGAGCCTTGGCGAGCTTTACCGCCGCGGTTTCGACGTTGATTGGGAAGGATTCAATCGACCATACCCTCGCCGTCGCGTGTCACTACCGACCTATCCTTTCGAGCACCGCCGCTTCTGGATCGAGGCCGATGCGACAGCGCGATCGACAGGACCTCTTTCCAACGGATTGACCGGCGTGCGCTTGCGCTCGCCATTGCCGGATGCCCAATTCGAGAGCACCTACAGCTTGCAACGTTTCGCTTATCTCGATGATCATCGCATCTATGGCATGCCGGTGCTGCCGACGACGGCTGGTCTGACGGCTTTGCGGGATGCCGCGCGCCAGTATTTCGGCTCCGACGCAGTCGAGATCGCCAATCTGCAATACCGCGAGGCAATGGTCTTGCCGGAGAGCGGCGAGTGCATCGTGCAATCGATCCTCACATCGCTGGACGATTCGAGGGCCGAGTTTCGCTTCGCCAGCATGGATGCAAATGTCGCCGATACGTGGCGAACCCATATGGTCGGCGTGGCGCGCAAGGAGGACTCGGCGCGGAATGCTCAGACCATCCCACTCCAGCTCGATCACGTCAGGCAACGGTGCGCCAGCTCGATCCCGATCGACCGCTATTATGAAACCTTGCGCGTTTTGGGATTGGAATATGGCGCATCGTTTCGCGGGATCGAGATGCTGCTGCGGGGCAGCGGCGAGGTTTTGACACGAGTTCGGCTGCCTGCGCATCTCTCCGTCGATGGCCAATCCGGGCTGCATCCGGCGCTTCTCGATGCCTGTCTGCATCTCTATCCGGCACTGGTCGACGCCTATGGCGATTTCACGCAAGCGGCCAAAGAGCCGCGGCGCACCTACCTGCCGATCAGCGTCGAGCGTTTCCGCTGCGCCGGGGTCCGTGCCCGGGAGGTTTGGGTGCATGGCGTGCGTCGGCCACCAGGAAGCGGCGACACAGAGATCTTCACCGTCGATATCGCCATCTACCAGGATGACGGTCGGTTCGCAGCCGCGATTGAAGGATTGTCGCTGAAACCATTGCCGCCGGAAGCATTGCGACTGCATGCCACGACAGGGCCAGTTGAGTCAGCAAACCAAACGGCGGAAGCCGGCCCGGCGATCCGAAGCGGAGGGCGCGGCGCGGATGCGGCGGCGATAAGGTCCCAATTAAGAGCAGCGCCCAGGGCGAAACGCCGCGAATTGCTGGTCGGGTTTGTCCGCCAGGAGGCGATGAAGACCTTGGGCATCACCGAAACGATCGATGCGGCTCGCCCGCTTCGCGAGTTCGGCCTCGATTCGCTGATGTCGGTGACGCTTGCGAACCGGCTGGAAGCGCTTGGGATCGAGGTCTCGACCGTAAAACTGATTCAGGGTCCCAGCATCGAGCAGCTCGTTGATGAGATCCTCCTGGAGCTGACGGGAACCGACGATGAAGCCGTGCCGCAACCGATCATGCTCCAGCCCGAACGTAGTGCCGACAGTTGGCCTAGCACGATGTACCCGACAGCCGAGGATGAAGCCCGGCCGCAACCGATTGTGGTCCAGCCTGAACATTCTGCCGGCAGTTGGCCGATCGCCCCGGACCCGACGGCCGCCGATGAAGTCCGGCCGCAACCGATCGTGATCCGGCCCAAAGGTTCCGGCGGCAGTTGGCTTATCATGGTGGGCCCACGAGCGGCTCCCCGACTTCGGCTGTTTTGCTTTCCGTTCGCCGGCGGAGGCTCCGCCGTTTATCGAAACTGGGCGCAGTTCATCGATCCAACGATCGAGGTGGTCGCAATCGAGCCGCCCGGCCGTCTCGGCCGTATCACCGAAACGCCGATCGCCGACATGAACGAGTTTGTCGAACAGCTCGTTTCCGAGATGGCAGAGCTGCTGGACCGGCCGTTCGCGTTCTTCGGCCATTGTCTGGGCGCCTTGAGCATGTATGAGACCGCACGCCGGCTGATTCATACGACCATGTTCCGCCCGGACCACTTGTTTGCCTCGGGCGCGCGACCGCCCGACCTGACCACTGACCAGGGTCCATTCGAAGAACGTGTGATGCATGATTTGCTGAAGCTGGCGGAATTCCGCATCGGTCTCCCCGCCTACGCACAGCCCGATGATGTGTTCGCCGAACTCATCCGCCATTTCAATATTCAGGCGACGGAACAGCTTCTCAGCAATCGCGAATTGCGACAGCTGATGTTGCCGGTCATTCGCGCCGAATTTCAAATGGCGACCAACTACCAATTCGTGCGCGAACCGCCTTGGGAAATTCCGATCACGTGTTTCGCAGCAAAAGGCGATCCGTATGTGTCGCGCAAGCACGCGCTGGGCTGGGGACGTTTCACCGATTCGCGTCTGCAGGTCCACATCCGGGAAGGCGCCCATTTTGCAGTCGTGGACGACATGGCGTTCATCCACGGCGTCATCAATCGGGAACTGCAGGACCATCCTGGATCAACGCGCGACCAGGGCGGCGAGGTCGCCTGGTGATGGATTACGCCAAACGTCCGCTTTCGCCTGAGGCTTGCCGGAGGCAATCAAGTCGGTTGACCCCGCCGCTTAGCAGGATACCATGGGGTTGTGGGAGATGACGCGAACAATCGCAAGATGATCGGCCGGGTACCGCGACAGTCCAGGAACGATCGCACGTGAATGTGGACCGAAGACTTGACCGCCGTAGGGTGCGGTAGCTGGGGGTGTCACATGAGTCCCGACAAGAGCGATACAAGCGGCAAGGGCAGCAAGGACAGGAAGAGCGGCGGCGCGGCCGACGCGCCGAGCGCGCCGGACCAGGCGAAGGTGGCAGCAGCTATCGAGGCCTTCAAGGAGTGGGCCGCGAAGGACCCCGGGGCGGCGACCGCCGCCATCGAGGCATTCAAGGAAATTGCGCAACGCGCGCCGGGCGCGACGTACAGCGGGCCGAAGCGGGCGATTTGCCTCGCCGGCGGTGGACCCGCGGTGGGTTTGCACATTGGCGCTCTGGAAGGGCTGAAGGAAAAGGGAGGAATAGATTTCGGCAATGAGCGCTCGATATGGGCACTGTCATGTATCGGCGCGTGGGTTGGGATCGTCTATAACCAGGCCACAAAAGGCAGCGAGCTCGAGGAAACCTACAATTTTTTCCACGACGTGTTTCGCGATGACAAGTCTTTCCAAAGCTTTCCAATAAACACCATCTTTGCGCCGGATTGGGCCGGTTGCGCCGAGGCCGCGTGGAATTTTCTGCTCGAGCCGGAGCATTACAGGAACGCATTCTTGCCGCGACACATCATGCAATCCTACCTACACACCCTGTCCTATCTGCGCGATCGGAAGAATTGGGGGAAATTCAGTGAAGGAGATTTCAACCGCTGGACGCTCAATCACGTCATGGCAGTGCACCCGGCGGTGCGTTTCTTGACGGCCCTGTTGTACAAGTCCGAGATCGACGGCCGGTCCAGGCTTCATTATAAGGACAGCAAGTTCTTGAAGGACATCAAGTTCGAAAAACTCAATGAGCGTGGAAGGCCCTACATCTTTCACAATGCGTTCAATTTCGCAAAGCAAGACATCGACCTGTTTGCCAACGACTCTCCGAGATGGGGTCGCAAAGGCTACAAAGCGATCAGTGCCGCGAGCCTATGCGCCTGTTCCGCCCTGCCTTACATCGAACAAACCGTACGGGTCGACGGAGATGTCTATTGTGAAGGGGCTCTGGTCGATACGGTCAATTTCGCGACGTTGCTGCAAGACCACCATAGTAAGAGCGATCCTCTCGAAGAGATCTGGATCAACAGGATCGTGGATACGCGTCAAATTCGCAAGCCTGAAAACATGCATGACGCGCTAGCAAATCTTTGCGAGATGTTCGCGGCGACGGTTGGCGAAGACGATGTGAAGCTGTTCAAGTTTCATGTGGAGGAAAACAATCGATTACCCGAGGACAAACGCAAAGGACCGGAGTGGACAGGCACGATCGTCGAAATCGAGGTCGACGACCAGATCGATTTCCACTGGTCTCACAAAAATCTGGATCGAGGACGGATTAATGGCGCTCGGAACGCAGCCAACGCGTACAAGTTGTACGAAAAGTACAAGGACTTTAAAAAGCCCTATGTCACGATGATACCCGACGATCTGACGGACGAACAGATCTTGGCCGCTGGAGTCCCGCTGTCGCCGAAAAGACTACGTGAGGCCAAACTACGTCAGGCCAAATAACATCATTGCGCATGGGCCAGCACAGCCTTCGCCTCCTTGAGATCGCGCGTGTCGAAGCCTTCGCTGAAGCGGCCATAGATGGAGCCGAGAACATCGCGTGCCTCGGCACGCTTGCCTTGATTCATCCAAAGCCGGGCCAGGTCGGTTGCTGCGCGAAGCTCGAGCGATCGCGCCTGTTGGCCGCGGGCCGTTCGCAAAGCCTGGTCGAGCAAGGTCTCCGCCTCGGCATCCGGTGCGCCGCGCATGAGCAGCGCGCGGGCCTTTAATCGATACAGTTCGGCCTCGAAGAACCGCTCGCTGTTGTGGCTGACGATCGAGAGCCCGTGATCGATCACCTCCAGCGCCGCCTCGGGCTCGTTGCGGAGCAGCAAGGCCGGACACAGCAGCACGAACTGCGCCGTGATGCCGAGCTGATAGCCGGCGCGCTGATACTCATCCAACGCAGCCTTCACCTCGTCGAGTCGGCTGCCTGATGGATCCAGCGCGGCCGCGCAGATGCCCCGGATCGCGCGCGACAGTCCGAGCCAATGGCGGAATCCGTGTTGCTCCGATATGGCGAGACAGCGCTCCGCGTAGCCCTGAGCGACTGCCGGCTCGCCGCGCAGAGCGTGGAGAACAGAGGCATAATACCAGGCGTAAGCGTGCGTGTGCGCATGCTGGACCGCGTCGGCGCGTTCAAGCGCGGCGGCCATTCGCGAAACCGCCTCGTCGACCTGGCCGAGAATCCAAAGCACCCACGCCATGAGAACCTGCATGGCTACTCCAGCGTCCTGGCCGGCTGCCCGAGCAGCCATTCTGTCGGCCTCATGACTTGCGCTGAACAGCTGGACGGCGCGTTCGAGCGCCTCGCGGGCCTCAAGGATGCGTCCCATGAACATGAGAATCATCCCTTGTCCTCGTATCCCATTGAGCAATGCCGGCTGATTACCGCGCGCTTGGGCGGCACTCGGTAAATCCGCGATCGCTTCGAGGGCCTGCGGCAACTCGCCCCGCACGACGCTCGCGGTCGCCAGCCAGAACATCACCTGAAGGTATTCCGGCGGCTCTCCGAGCCGCTTGCACAGCTCACGAGCACGGGCGAAGGTCGCCACGGCCTTGCCCGCGGCCGGCCCGTGCGTGGCGATGAGGCACGGCCCCAAGACCAGCTGGAGATCGAGTTCGGATTTGTCCTTGCCCTCGCCGGCCGGCAAGCGGCCTGTCACCTCGATCCCTCGCTCCAGGTGTGCGATGGCCTCGAGGTTGGCCGAGCGCAGGGCCGCGTTCTTGCCAGCCTGTAGCCAGTATCCGATCGCTTTTTCGGTCTGTCCGGCTTCCGTGAGATGGTGCGCCAGAGTTTCGGGCTGAGTTTGCAGGATTTCAGGGAACTGTTGCTCGAGCGCGTTCGCAATGGCGGCGTGCAGATGCCCGCGTCGGCTTTTCAGGAGGCTGGCATATGCGGCGTCTCGCACCAGCGCGTGCTTGAAGGCATAAACCGCGTGTGGAATCTCGCCCCGGCGGAAAATCAATTCCGACCGCACCAGTTGGCCAAGCGCCTCTTCCAGTCTCTCCCTCGGCAACCCGGCGACGGCGTTCAGCAATTCGTAATGGAACTCGCGACCCGCGACGGCGCCGATCTGCGCCACCTCCCGCACCGGTGCCAACCGATCAAGACGCGCCATCAGCGACGCGCGCAACGTTGTTGGGATCGCGAAAGACGGCAGCGGACGCTCGAGCACGTAATGGCCATCCTGTTCCTGCAACAGCTCGCTTTCCAGCACCGTCTTGGTCAGTTCCTCGATGAACAGAGGCACGCCATCGGTGCGAGCGAGAATCTCGTCCATCACCTCCTTCGGCAGTGTCTTGCCGCCCGTCACCCGCTCGACCAATGCCGCGCCGTCGCGTCGGCCAAGGCGTGTGAGCGGGATCGTCGTCATCTGCGGGTAGTTCGGCCAAGGCGGCGTGAATTCGGGCCTGGCAGTGACGAGCAGCAGCACCCGAAGCTTCGGCACGTGCTCCACTGTAGCCGCGAGCAGCTCCAGCGAGGTTGGGTCGATCCAGTGGATATCTTCGAAAATCATGAAAACCGGCTGCCGTGCCGACAACCCATCGAGCTGAGCCAGTAATGCCGCAAACGTCTTCTCCTTGCGTTTCTGTGGACTCAGCTCCTGTAGTCGGTAGCGATCGCTGGGCGGCAACGCGAAAAGGTTGGCTAGAACCGCCACATGTTCCGGGTCCGACGTGGATTGCGCAAGGTGAACGTCAAGTTTAGACAGCTTCTCCGTGGGCGAGTCGCTGCGCTCAAACCCGGCAGCGCGTTCGAGTTGGCCAATGAATGGGAAGAGAGCACTGTTGGTATGATGCGCGGAGCAGAAATAGCGCAATGTGATGTGCGGTTCACTCTGGAGCCGCTCGTCAAGCGCGAGCGCAATGTGCGACTTGCCGATACCCGGCTCCCCCGTAAGCACCACCACCCGGCCTTCCTCCTGCGTGGCGTGTCGCCACCGACGCAGCAGCAGCTCTGTCTCCTCTTCACGCCCGAACAGCGGCGGCAGCTTGGTCTTGTGCATCGCCTCGAAGCGGCTCTCCACGCCGCTCGTCCCCAGCACCTGCCAAACCTGGACCGGCTCCGCCCAGCCTTTCAGCGCGAGAGGGCCGAGATCGCGGTAATCGAAGTGCCCCCCAGTGAGCCGGCGCGTGCTCGGGCAGATCAACACTGTCCCTAGCTCCGCCAGCGTATGCAGGCGCGCGGCGAGGTTCGGCGTCTCACCAACGACGGCCTGCTCCGCCGAGGTCTCATCAATCAGAAGCTCGCTGACAACGACAGTGCCCGTCGCAATGCCAATGCGAACCTGCAGCGCGGCGTCGACATTTGTCGGGAGATTCGCTACGGCATCGACGAGTGCGAGCCCGGCGCGCACTGCCTGTTCGGCATCATCCTCGTGGGCGTGCGGATAGCCGAAATAGACGAGCATGGGCGATGGCGTGTATCGGGCGATCATGCCCTGGTAGCGGCCGACGACCTCGCCGATGCAGGCGTGATAGGACTCGATCACCCGCCACATGTCTTCCGGGTCCAACCGCGCCGAAAGGCCAGGCGAGCCGACCAGGTCGCAAAACATCACCGTCATGTGGCGTCGCTCGGCCTCGTCCGGTTCGGTCGCTGTTTCGGCCGGTGCAAGAGCGGCCCCATCAAGCTCCGCGATGGCGCGCAGCATCTTGCGGCGATGCCCCAGCAGGACGCCGAGGTCCTTGAGGTCCTGCTCCGTCAGATCGCGGACGACCGAGAGGTCAATGGCGTTCTCGGCGAAGCGTTGGGCGTACTCTCCCAGGCCGATCGATGCTAGCCACTCGGCACTGCCTCTCATGGCACTTCCCATCGCAGTTGCCCCACACGGTTATAATACCACACAAAGAAGGCGTGCGGAGGTACCTGGCTTGACTGGTTCGGTGGTGATCAGATCCCGACAAGCAGCGCTCGATCGCGGACGTGTCCGCCCCGCGCCGAAACCGGCGCGATCGTATCGAGCAGATCCTCCCGGTTGCCGATGCCGCGCTCGGCGGCCTCAAAAGCCCGCGTTCCGATGCAGCAAGATCACACGACCTGGGGGCAAGGGCGTATGTGGATTACGGCTTCGCCACCGTTCTCAGCCGATCGCCTTCTCGCCGAGGAACCGCATGTAGGTGCGACGGCCGGCGGGCCCGAACAGGATCACGTCGTACGGCTCCGGGGTGCCGCCCTCCATGCCGGGCGAACCGATCGGCATGCCGGGAACCGCAAGCCCCGCCGCCTTCGGCTTTTCGGTGAGGAAACGCTTGAGCGCGGCCGCCGGAACGTGGCCCTCGACGACGTAGCCCGCGACTTGCGCGGTATGACAGGCGGCCAGATCGTTCGGGACGCCGAGCCGGGTCTTGATGGCGTCGAGCTCCGCGGTGTCGATGGCCTTCACGGTGAAGCCGGCCTTCTGCAGGTGCTGGACCCAGCCCGAGCAGCAGCCGCAATTCGGGTCTTTGTGGACCGTGATGATTTGTTCC
>WNGA01008568.1_pt1 | contig 13981 bp, 12 predicted proteins | sample 5400061 | NCBI WGS metagenome assembly WNGA01 (sample SAMN13153366, study PRJNA577476) | soil metagenome | isolation source: 100 cm soil or saprolite under grassland replicate 2 | place: USA:California | collected 2016-06-15 | reverse complement strand
GTACGGCGTTGGCGTGGCGACGCCGCGATCGGCTGGGACTCACGGGGTTGGCGACCGGTGCCGTCGCCCTCGGTCTTGGGTTCCTCACCGCGGCCACGCTGCCGATCGGCAACGTCGGCACCCCGGGTCACCAGCTCCGTTGGTTGTGGCCGATCTCCATCTTCCTCACCGCTGCGGTGATCCTCGCGGCGCTGCGACGATGGCGCGGCGCGGTCTACGTCTTCACCGCGATCGCCGTGCTCCTCGGCGCCTTGGCCGTGCCGGCGCACAACTCCCGGGAAGGGCCGAACACCGACGAGTGGTCGTCTCCGCTCATCCATCAGCTCGCGGCGCAGCTCGGCCCCCTCGATCACGCGGGCACGATCCTCTTCGATGTCAGCACCCTCCGGTTCGCCGAGCCGTTCAGCGCCGCCGTGATCCTGGAGCTCGAGCAGCGGGGCGTCGACGTCGTGGTGTCCGACGGCGGCATGATCCGCCAGCTCGGCGACGCTCGGCGAGACTCCGGCGACGCAGTAGCGAGGTTGTATCTGCGCAGTGGCCCGACCGCGTTCGAGGTGCCGCCCGGCGAGGATCGGATCGCGTTGGTGCGGGGTCTCGGCCCCGAGGAACGGGCTGAGCTCGACTCGCGCGCCGATGAGGTTCAGGGGATCCTCGAACGGGACGGGCTCCATTTGAACGACCACGGCGAACGGGCGGTCGAGCTCGGGCAACTGCCCACACTCGCCGCGCAACGCGCCGCGGGCACGGTCGACATCGGCGCGTTGATCGAGGACCGTGAGATCCAGGCCATCATCCAGTTCGGCTACCTCGTGCTCGACCGCGACGACCGGGCCATGTTCAAGCGCTACGCGACCCTGCAAGAGCACTGGGATCGGGGGACGGTGGCCGCGTTCCTCGCTCCGATCGACACCGCGCCGAGCGGATCGTGAGCCAGGGCGACGTGCCGGGGTCGGCGCTGGGCCTGGTCGTGCCCGTCTTCAACGAAGCGGAGCGCCTCGGCGACTACGCGAAGGACCTGCTGGCGTACATCGACCGGCTCCCGCCCGGGAGCGAGCTGGTCTTCGTCGACGACGGCAGCACCGATCGCACCGCCGAGATCGTCGACGACCTGCTGACCCGGGCTTCTCGGACCGCACGCGTGCTCCGTCGTCCCCATGAGGGCAAGGGCGCCGCGGTGGTCGCCGGCCTGCGCACGATCACCGCGCCGTACGCGGGCTTCTGTGACCTCGATCTATCGACACCGCTCGACCAGTTCGACCTCGTCGCCGCCGCGGCGCGCCGCGCGCCGGTGCTCGCGATCGGCTCGCGGGATCTGGCGGCCTCGACGCTTCTCCGCAGCGAGAGCTCGGTGCGGGAGACGCTCGGCCGGCTGTACAACCGTTTGTTGCAAGTGACGGTCACGCCGGGCGTCGTCGACACGCAATGCGGTGCCAAGGTGGCCGCGACTCTCGTGTGGCACGAGATCCTCCCGTGGTGCCGGGAGGTTGGCTTCGCGTGGGACGCCGAGGTCGTCGCAGTCGCGCTCGCGCTCGGCATCGAGGTGGCGGAGGTCGCGATCGAATGGCGCCACGACGACCGCTCGCGGGTCCGCCTCACACGCGACGGCGCGGCCATGGTCCGGGCGACGCCCCGTATCGCGCGCCGCGCCCGCGCTGCGTCGGCCGCCCGCCGAGCGAGGGTCGAGGCGCGGCAGCGTGATGGCGTGTTCGACGATGTCAACGCCCGGGATCTGGCCGCGTCGGACCGCAACCACTGGTGGTTCCGCAGCAAGGCCGCGTTCGTGGCGACCGCGCTGCGGCGCACGTCTGCCGGCGCACCGCATGACGGCTGGCTGGTCGACGCCGGCGGCGGTGCCGGTGGCGTCACCGCGCTCCTCGGCTGGCACACCCACCGTGTGCTGGTGGTCGAAGGCAACGCCGACCTCGCACGGCAGGCCCACGCGGTCCATGGCCTGCATGCGGCCAGGGCGGAGGTGGCGCACGTCCCGCTGGCCTCGGGACGCGCCACCGTCGTCTGTCTCCTCGACGTGATCGAGCACCTTCACGACCCGGGCGCCGCCCTACGCGAGGCGGTGCGGTTGTTGCGCCCCGACGGGCGACTGGTGGTGAACGTCCCCGCGCACCAGTGGCTGTGGAGTCCGGCCGACGAGCAGCTCGGCCATGTCCGTCGGTACACGCGGCCGGCGTTGCTCTCGGAGCTGGCGGCCGTCGGCTTCGAACCCGTCTTGACCACGCACGTGTTCAGCTGGTTGCTCGCCCCGGTGTGGTTGAAGCGGCGGGTCGTGAGCCGTTCGACGGCAGAACTCGGTCTCGACCAGACCTCACCGCTGGTCGACCGCGCGGCGATGGTGCTTACGGCGGTCGAACGGACCGCGCTCGGCCGCCTGGCCCTCCCGTTCGGCACCTCGTTGCTGTGCGTAGCCGTTCCCCGACGATGAGCCGGCCGGCGCCGCCGCCCCCCCGGCGTTCCTCCGCGGTTCCCGGATCGGGACCGCGACGGCCCTCGTGGTCCTCTTGCTGATCGTGACGGGCGGGCGGCCGCAGGCGCTGTTCGAGCACGGCCCGTACACGAGCGACTTCATGGACGCGCAGGCGCACGCCCTCGTCGCCGGCCATCTCAGCGTGGACCCGGGCGTCGCGACCATCGAGGGCTTCGTGCACCGCGGCCACACGTACTTGTACTTCGGCCTCGCGCCCGCCATCCTCCGGCTGCCGGTCGCAGCCGTGACGGACAACCTCGACGGGCGGCTCACCGCGTTGTCGATCCTGGCCGCGCTGGCCGTCGCTATGTGGGAGGAGCGCGGTCCTCACCGGGCCCGGGTGGCACCTCGACACCGCGGTCTCGGGAGGAACGGTGGTGTTCGAATACGCGCGAGACGGGCGTGCACCGGAGCGGGGAACCTCCGTGTCGGTCGCTCGACTGGAAGGGCGGACCGTCCGGTTCGTCGCCGACCCCTCGACGGGCGAGGTCCAGGCGTGGGTGGGTCCGGACCGGGAGTTGGCCGTCCTCCTCGCCGACGCCGGCGGTCCGGTGACCGTCGACTCGCACTGGACCGTCGCGCCTGATCAGCGGGCCGCGACCCCGCTCTGCGACCGGCTCGCAGCGCGGTTCGATCAGGCGGCCTCGAGCTCGTAGAGCAGCTGGTAGCCGAACAAGGTTCGCCGGGCGCGCACCGTCGTGGCGTCGACGCGGCCGAGGAGCCTCCTGAGGCGGGCGCCGAGGCCGCCCCGACCACCTCGGTCCACCACATCGAAGGGCAGGCCCGTCGCCCCGGACCGCAGCACATGCCAGCCCGTCTGATGGAGCAGCCGTTCGCGCGTACTGGCCATCGCCGTGCAGCAGGACGACGATGTCGAGGCCCTGCTCGATCGCCCACTGGTAGCCCGCTTCTGGTTTCCGCCGTAGCCGAGGTTCCGGTGCTGGCGCACGACCGTGATCGGCAACTCGGGCCAGCGGCCCTGAGCGGCGAGCCCGACCGCGTGGGTGGCATCGCCCGAGTGGTCGTCGCTCACGAGGATGGCGGCGATGCGCGGTCGGAAGGCGGCCGGGATGCGGTCGAGGACCCCCTCGAGGGTGGTGGCCGCGTTGTACGCCACGACGAGGATGCCGATGCGCGGTTCGCCCATCCCCGCCGAGGTTACGGGGCGCGCCTCCGAGCTTCTCGGATCGCGACGACCGCCACGGCGGCCAGGACGCACACCACGCCCTCGGCCGGTGCGCGATAGCGCGCATTCGCCATGAAGAGGACGGCCATCAGGAGCACGGTCACGATCGGGCCGCCCAACTCGACCAAGGAGTGACGTCGACGGCGGAGATGGATCGTGCCGATGATCGCCAGCGCCGTGACGACGTAGAACGACCCGATGGCCACGACGGCGAGGCCGTACTCCCGCCCTTCGACCTCGGAGTCGAGGCGTGCTTGGCCGGGCGGGTTCCACAGGTTGAACGAGCGAACGACGCGTGCGGCCATGACCACGGGAAGCCGGCCCGGGTGATCGCCCAAGTACCGCAGCCCGGCGCGGCGCCACACCGCGCCGCGGTCGGATTGGTCACCGTCGGCGAAGGTCATGCCCGCGGCGTCGAGCGCACGGACGTTGCAGTCCGCGCTCCAGAACCCGATGCGCGATCCGTACCAGGTATCCGGGCAGTTGGTGGTTGCGAGGGTGTAGTCGAAGTTGGACGAGAGGAGCACCGGGTGGTGGAAGCGGACGAGGTTGAGCGCGAGCCAGGGCAGCGCGATGGCGATGCACATCGCGCCGGCCGCAGCCACGCGCACGATCCCGTCGCGCCGGTTCGTCGTGGCCCGCAGGACGACGGGCACCACCACCACGAGGCCGAGGAGGAACTGCTCGGGGCGAGTGAGGCCGGCCCACGCGACCAGCGCGCCGAGCCCGGCCGCGGCGCGGACCGTCGGGTGGTGCTTGTACCGCAGGGCGGCGTACGTGAAGCCGGTGACGACCAGCACGGCCATCGACTCCGACTGGAGCGATCCGTCCACGAGCACGAGATCCGCGTAGACCGCGGCGATGCCAGCGGCGACGAGGCCGACGCGAGGTCCCGCGACTTCGCGCCCGACGAGCCCGACCATCGCGACGGCCGCCGTGCCGAGCACTGCGGAGGCGATCATGTGGGCGAGCGGCGTGGTCAGCCCGAGCACCGAGAAGATCGTCAGATAGAGCGTGTAGGCGGGCGGATGATCGGCGGCGGGCTTCACGACGCGGCGGCGCAGATACTCGTAGGGGTCGATGAAGCCCCGGCCCTCCGACAGCAGATTGGCGCCCTGGTGGTAGAGGAACGCGTCCGGTGCGAGAAAGGTGTCGTGGGGCCGAACGAACACGATGTAGACGAGCCGCAGCGCGAACGCGCCGGCCGCGATCAACGCCAGCCTGTGTTCGAACCCCCGTCGTTCCGCAGCCCACCCCCGCCCGGTGGCGCGGGCGAGGGTACGGGGCTCGACCACTGGGGCTTGGTGCTATCGCCGCGGGAGGACGGGTGCGGCTCGGCCCGTGCCCGCGCTGTCGGCGCCGCCGCGCTCGTCGAGCTCTTCGTGATAGTCGGCTTCGACGTTGACGGACCAAACGTCGTGGGGCACGCCGTCGCAAATGGTGTCGACGGTGAGCATCGCCGTGTACATCGAGTGGTCCTGGTTGTTGTACCGGTGCATGCCGTTGCGCCCAACGGGGTGCACGTTGGACGCGTGCTCAGCGAGCCACGCGCGGAGCACGTCGACGTTGTCCTGGTAGTCGGCGTCGTAGACCGGATACGCCTTGGGCATGCGCACGACGAATCCTTCCTCGACCTGATCGGCCCGGGCGAGGCCGAGGGCGTCGAGCTCGCTCGCGCCGAACGCGACCAGATCCTCGTCGGAACGGGTCCACAGGTCGTCGCCCTCGTTCACGAAGTACTCCAGGCCGAGGCACGTCCGCCCGTCGCGCACCATGTCCGGCGACCAGGCGCCGAAGTTCTGCACCCGGCCGAGGCGCACGCCGGGTTCGTGGACGTACACCCAATTGTCGGGGAACGCGGCCTCGGCCGGCACGACGAGTGCGACGGTCAGGAAGTCGCGGTAGGCGATGCCCGCCGCCGCGGCCCGCACCGAGTGCGGTACCGGTGGCTCCATGGCCTCGAGCAGGTGGGGGAGCGGCATCGACGAGATCACGTGGTCGGCGGGAAACTCGGTGCGCCCGTCTCCGGTCTGGGCGACCACGTTGACCGCCTGGCCACCCGCATGCCGCACCGCAACGACCGGAGCGTCGAGGAGCACCTTGTTGCCGGCCGCCTCGACGTGTTCCCGGCAGCGCTCCCACATCATCCCCGGCCCCAAGCGGGGGTAATGGAACTCCTCGATGAGGCTGGTGATGTCCTTCTGGTTCCGCCGCGGGATCAGGGAGTTGAACACCGCCTTGGCCAACGACAGGTTCTTGATGCGCTGGGCCGCCCAGTCGGCCTGAATCTCGCTGGCCGGCACGCCCCACACTTTCTCGGTGTAGGTCTTGAAGAAGATCCGATAGAGCCGCCAGCCGAAGCGTGCTGCAGTCCATCCCTCGAAGGTGGTCTGGTCCTTCGGTGGCCGCACTCGGACCCACAGGTACGAGACGACGCACCGCGTCGCTTCGATCACGCCGAGGTTGCGGAGGGCGTTGCCGGCCCGGAGCGGGTAGTCGAAGAACCGGCCGCGGTAGAAGATGCGGCTCTTGCGCGGGCGCACGAGGAAGTCCTCGTCGCCGAGGATCTCGCGCCACAGCTCGAACACGGCGGGGACCTTGGTGAAGAAGCGATGGCCGCCGATGTCCACCCGGTAGCCGTTGCGCTCGGAGGTGCGGGCCAGGCCCCCGACGACGTTATCGGCCTCGAGTACGGTGGCGGTCGCCCCGCGCTTGCCCAGCTCGTACGCGGCCGTGAGACCGGCGGGCCCCGCCCCGATGACGACGACGTTCGGGCCGGTGCGGGGTGGTCGATCGGCGGCAGCGTCGGTCATGAGGGCGGTCGCGCAGCTCACGGCGGCGGCGCGGGGACAGCATAGGCAACCCCCTTCGCCCTCCTGGGTGACCAGTACAGTCCGGCGCGTGTCGATGACCACCCGCGAGGAGTCGCGGGTCGCTGCTGACCAATCGTCGACGCACGCGACGGGAGTGTCGCGGGCGACGGGCGCGGCTCGCGCCGAACGGCTCGTCGTGGGCGTGGTCGTGCTGGTCGGCGTCGTGCTGCGGTTCGCGACGACGTCGCACCTGTGGCTCGACGAGGCACTCTCCGTCGACATCGCTCGGCTACCGCTCGGCCAGATCCCGGAGGCGTTGCGCCACGACGGTCACCCGCCGCTCTACTACTTCCTCCTCCACGGTTGGATGCAGATCTTCGGGGAGGGCGATGTCGCGGTGCGAGCCCTGTCGGGCGTGTTCGGCGTCGCCCTGCTCCCGCTCGCCTGGGTGGCCGGTCGCCGCCTCGGCGGGCGGTTGGTGGCCTACACAACGGTCGTCGTGCTCGCGCTCTCGCCGTACGCCCTGCGCTACAGCACCGAGACCCGCATGTACTCGCTGGTGATGGTGCTCGTGCTCGCCGGCTGGCTGCTCGTGGACGGTGGCCTCCGCGGGGGAGCGGAGCGCCCGCGTCCGGTCGTGCTGGTCGGGATCGCCATTGTCTCGGGGATGCTGCTCCTCACCCACTACTGGGCGCTGTGGCTCGTGCTGGCGACAGTCGGCTTGCTGGTGATGAGAGCGGTCCGCCGGCGCGAGAGCCGCCGGACCTCCCTTGCCCTGGCAGTAGCCGTCGCCGCCGGGTTCGTGTTGTTGGTCCCTTGGGTGCCGAGCCTGCTCGACCAGACCGCCCACACCGGCACGCCGTGGGCGACGCCGGCTCGACCGACGCTCATCGTCTACGAGACCCTCACGGACTTCGGAGGTGGCGATTACGCGGAGGGCTACCTCCTGGGCATCGGGCTGCTCGTGTTGGCTGCCGTCGGGCTCCTCGGCCGGTCGGTCGACGACCATCGCATCGAACTCGACGTGCGTACCGTCGGTCCGGCTCGACCACTGGCCCTCGCGGTGGCGGCAACGCTTGCGGTCGCGTGTGCCGCCGAGTACGCGACAGGTACGACGTTCGCCAGTCGCTACGCCGCCGTCGTGTTCCCGTTGTTCATCGCCGTCGCCGGCGTCGGCCTCGCCCGCTTCGACGGGCGGACCGCTCGGTGCGTGGTGGCTGCCGGTCTCCTCGCGCTCGGGCTCGCGGGTGCCTATGACAACGTCACCAGCGACCGGACTCAGGCCGGCGACATCGCGGCGGCCATCCGTGCGGAGGCCGGCGTCGACGACATGGTGGTGATCTGCCCCGACCAGCTCGGTCCCGCCATCCACCGCCTGCTTCCGGCCGAGCTTGCGCAGGCCACGTACCCAAGGTTCGAGTCGCCCGACCGGGTCGATTGGGTCGACTACGAACCGAGAAATCGGGCCGCCGATCCCGCCGCCTTCGCCGCGGAAGTCGTGCGCCGAACTTCTCCGGACGCGACCATCTGGCTCGTCGCCAGCGGCGCCTACCGCACCCTCGAAGGGCAGTGCGAGGCCGTCGGCGACGTCCTCGGCCGGGCCCGCGGCGGTGTGTCGATCGTCGTCGTTGAGAACGCCGACGACTTCTTCGAGCACGCATCGCTGCTGCGGTTCGCTCCCGCACCGTGACGGCCACGGGCGGGCGGGCGGGACTCTCCGACGACCTGCGCGCCGTGTTGCCGGCGTGGATGGTGGCGCGGGTCATCGTGTTGGCAGCCTGGGTCACGTCCGTCGTCGCCGTGGATGCGCTCGGTCGCGACCGGACCATCCAGCAACAGCAGGGACTGTTCGCATGGGACGGCGCGTTCTATCGGGAGCTCGCCGAGCGCGGGTACCACCAGGTTCCGCTGGAAGCCCTGCGCTTCTTCCCCCTCTACCCCGCACTCGGGCGGGTTCTGTCGGTGTTCTCGTTGGGACGTGTCGGCCCCGCGCTCGTCGTGCTCGCCAACCTCGCCGCCCTCGGAGTGGGTGTGCTCGCTCTCTGCTTGGTCCGGACCGAGACGGGCGACCAGGCGGCCGCCCGGCGGGCCGCGTGGTTCGTCGCGATCTTCCCGGCGGGCTTCGTGCTCGTCCTGGCCTATGCCGAGGCGGTCTTCCTCGCCCTCGTGCTCGGGGCCTTCCTCGCGCTGCGGCGCCAGCAGTGGTGGTGGGCGGCGGCTCTCGGCGCGGGGGCCGGGCTGTGCCGGCCGGTCGGGCTCGCCCTCGTCGCCGCCGCGGCGGTTGAGGCGGCCCGTGGGTTCCGGGCAACGACGGGGCCAGAGCGCGGCGCCCGTCTCGCTGCCGTCGTCGCTCCGGTGGTCGGCGTCGGGGCGTATCTCGCGTGGGTCGGCGCCCAGTTCGACGACTGGCAAGCGCCGCTCCGAACCCAGGACACGCTCAGGGGCGGGTTCGTCGATCCCCTGAGCCGCTTGGTGGACGGCTTCCGCGACCTCGCCGGCACCGAGCGCCTCGGCGACGGCCTCCACGTGCCGTTCGCGATCGTGTTCCTCGTGCTCCTCGTCGTCGTCGGCCGCCAGCTGCCGGCGTCGTACACCGCGTATGGCGCCGCGATCCTGCTCCTCTCGCTCAGTGCCGACAACCTGAACTCGCTCGAGCGCTACGGCCTGAACGCATTCCCGATCGTCCTCGCCCTCGCCCTCGTCACGACCGATGAGCGAGTCGATCGCACGGTCCTCGCGATCAGCACCGCCGGCCTCCTCTCGTTGACCACCCTGGCCTGGCTCGGCGCGTACGTACCCTGATCCTGGGTCGGTCGACAGGAGGGCCGCTACGGGGCTCTTCTGACACATTCGTGGACGATCTGGCGCACGCGGGCCGTGGAGGCGTGCTGAGCACGGCACAGCGCCTTCGGCCTCGCTTCGGCACTCTGTTCTTCTGGGTCACTTCGTCGAGCGCGGTCACATCTCGGCGCTGTAGTTCGTCAGGAGATGGAGGCGTTCAACACAACGGCGAAGGGAGAGCAACCGTGACTCTGCAGGTGACCGCCATCATGATCGGGGTCGAAGACCTGGCCCGCTCGAAGAGATTCTACGGGGACGGCCTGGGCTGCAAGGTCGACCAGGATCACCCCAACTTCGTGTCCTTCGACCTGGGCGCTGGATCGTCATCGCTCGCCCTCTACCAGTGGGAGGCAGCCGCCGAGGATGCGGGCGTTTCTCCGGAGGGATCCGGGTTCCGGGGCGTTTCGCTCCACGTCATCGTTCCGTCCCGTGAAGCCGTCGATGAGTTGATGAGCAAAGCCGTGGGCGCGGGCGCCGCCGTCGTGAAGGCGGCCGCCGACGTCCAATGGGGCTACTTCGGCTACTTCAGCGACCCGGACGGCCACCTCTGGAAGGTCGCATCCGGCTCTTAGTGCCAGGCGATCGGGCGGGCCGGCATGCGGCTCGCCCGGCGGGGCGGGCCGAGACCGGCGGCCGCGATCAGGCGGACGACACGGCCGCGGTGGCCGGCATACGGCGCTAGCAGCTCGAGCATGCGGGCGTCGTCGGCCCGGCGCTCGCCGGCCAACACCCATGCCACCTGATGGGGGAGGTGGTAGTCACCGACGCTCACCGCGTCGGCGTCGCCGAGGGCGACGATCGCCACCTCCGCGGCGGTCCAGGGGCCGACCCCGGGGATGGCGGCCAGCCGACGGTGCGCGTCGGTGAGCGGCATCACGGCGGTCTCCTCAAGGCGCACGGCCGCAGCGGCGACCCGCCGCACCGTGTCCGCCCGCTTCCGTTCGATGCCCCAGAGATGGAACGCGTGGTACGGCAGGCGGGCCACCTCCGCCGGTGGCGGCGGCACCACCAGCACGCCCGCGGCGGGACCGGGCGCGGGCGTGCCAATCGCGCCGAGCATCCGGCGGTACGCCCGCCGCGCCTCGAACCCGATGACCTTCTGCTCGATGACCACCGGCACCAGCGCCTCGAACACCGCGGCCGAGCGGGTGATCCTCAGGCCGCAGAGGTGCCGGGCCAGCCGGGCGACGATGGGATGGTGCGGCAGGAACCCATCGAGGCGGTCGGCCGCGCCCACAAGGCCGGGCACCGCCCTGAGGGCGCTGCCGGCGCCGGGGCCCCACGCCTGGGCCCGGACGATCGCCCCGTCGGCCGTGAGATGCACCGTGGCCGGCCCGTCGACGGTGCGCGTCGTGCGCCACACGCCGTCGGCCGCGAACCGCATGGTCGGATCGGCACGTCCATGGCAGAGCGGTGCCAGCGTGAGCCCGAGGTCAACGGGTCGATCAAGGACGATCGTGCGACAGGCCATTTCGATCCCCGAGCGACGAGGAGAGATACGCTCAGCCGCCCGACGGTAGCCAGCGCCGCGAGTCGACACGTGGATAGTCCACCGATAGGGCCGCACTCATGAGTACGCCCGTCCGCCCTCGGAAACCTCGCCGCTCGGCGGTGACCGGCGTGGTCTGCGCGGCGCTCGTCACGATCGTCGTGCTCGCCAGCGGGGCGGGGGGCGGACGCCACGAGAACCGCCGTCTCAAGCTCCCGGACCTGCACGGGCTGCTGGGATGGATCCTGGGTCTCGCCGCGGTCTTCGCGGTCGTGCTCCTCGTGGCGAGCCTGTCGGGGATGCGTCGCCACCGGCAGTTCCGGCGGCGCTCGTTGCTGGCACAGCTGTTGCCGCTCGTGCTTCTCGTCCTGTTCATCTTCGCGTGGTCGCTCACCGTCGAGCGGAACGACCAGGCGCGCCGCGAAACCCTCCCTGATACCGGCGGCGAGGCCGGCGACCGAATCGACCCGCGGCAGGTGCCGCCGCCGGCCGCGAGCACCGGTGAAGGGTTGCTGGTGGTCCTCGTCCTCGTGTGCGGTGCGGCGGTTGCGCTGTTCTCCGTCCGGCGGCCGTCGACGCCCGACGACGACGACCGCACCCTCACCGAGCGCATCAGCGACGTCCTCGACGACGTCATCGACGACCTGCGCCTCGACCCCGACCCGCGGCTCGCGGTCATCCGCGCCTACGACCGCATGGAGCAGACCTTCGCCGCCCACGGCATGCCCCGGCGGGAGTCCGATGCGCCGCTCGAGTTCGTCGCGCGCGTGCTCACCCATCTCGACGCGACCGAGCCGTCGATCATGCGCCTCACCGCGCTGTTCGAACGGGCGATGTTCTCGCGGCATCCGGTCGACCGCTCGATGCAGCTCGACGCTGTCGACGCCCTCGTCGCCATCCGCGACGAACTGCGAGCGCGCAGCATGGCATCCGCATGAGCGTGACGCGAGCGGTCGTTCGCTTCCTCCTCCTCTCGATCGCCGCGGGCATCGTCTTCATCGCCGCCGGCCGCGGCCGCGGGGACGACAACGTCGTGTCGCTCGGCGCCTACCTCGCAGCCGTCGCGACGCTGGCCGCGATCGAAGCCTTGCGGTGGATGCGGCTCGCGACCGGAGCCGACGCGGCGACGGTGCCGTCGCTCGTACGGCGAGGCGTCCCGGCTCCGTCGCCCCGACCGGCCGCGCTCCTGGGGCTCGAAGCCCTCGTCGACAGCGCCTGCCTCAACGGTCGCGCCGCGCGCGTTCGCCTGCAGCCGCGGCTGCAGGAGCTCGCTCGCCATCGCCTGGCCGCGGCGCACGGCATCGATCTGGCCGGCGACCCCGACGCCGCGGCCCGCGTCCTCGGGGCCACGGCGTGGGGCGTTCTGGCGCCGCCTCGTGGACCCGTGCCCGATCCCGACGACCCAGGGTTGCCCCTCGCGGACATCCTCGCCACCGTCGAAGCGTTGGAGCGGCTGTGACGCCGACCCTCGCTGATGTCGCGGTCATCGGGAACGCCGTCCTCGACCAGGTCGAGCGGGCGGTCATCGGCAAGCGGGAGGCCGCCCGTCTCGTGCTCGCCGGTCTGCTCGCGGACGGCCACGTTCTCATCGAGGACCTCCCCGGCCTCGCGAAGACGCTGCTGGCCCGTTCGCTCGCCGCCGCCACGAGTCTCTCCCTCAACCGCGTCCAGTTCACGCCGGACCTGATGCCCGCCGACGTGACCGGCTCGTCGGTCTTCGACCCCGCGCAGCGGGCGTTCGAGTTCCGCCCTGGGCCGATCTTCGCCAACCTCGTCCTCGGCGACGAGATCAACCGTGCGCCACCCAAGACGCAGTCCGCGCTGCTCGAGGCGATGCAGGAGCGGCAGGTCACCGTCGATGGGGTCACGCATCTTCTGCCCCGGCCGTTCCTGGTGCTCGCCACCCAGAACCCGATCGAGTACGAGGGCACCTACCCGCTGCCTGAGGCGCAGCTGGACCGGTTCCTCCTGCGCGTTTCGATCGGCTACCCGTCGGCCGACGACGAGCGCGAGATCCTGGACCGGCGCATGGCCCGACGGGCCGACGAGGTCAGCATCGATGCGGTGGCCGACGCTGCGACGGTCGTCGGCCTCCAACGCGCGATCGAGGACGTGTACGTGGCGCCGCCCGTCGTCGGCTACATCGTCGAGCTCGTGACCGCCACCCGGTCGAGCAGCAAGGTCCAGACCGGGGCCAGCCCGAGGGGTTCGGCGGCGGTGTTGAAGGCGGCCCGGGCGCACGCCGCGCTGGACGAGCGGGACTTCGTGACGCCTGACGACGTCAAGACCGTCGCCCTCGCCGCCCTCGGTCACCGACTCATCCTCAGGCCCGAACTGTGGGTGCGGGGCGTGCACGGCACCGAGGTCGTCGCCGACTGCTTGGCGTCGGTCGCGACGCCCGCCGCGGCCGACGTCCTGCCGCACCGGTGAGCCGCCGAGCCACAGGCCGGCTCGGCACCCACGCCGCGCTGGCGACGGCCGCGCTGCTCGGCGCGCTGGCGTCGGGGCGACCGGAGCTGGCGGCGCTCGGGCTCCCATCCGCCGTAGCGGTGGTCGTGGGACTGCTGGGCGCGCCGCGCGCCGACATCACGGTCACCCTCCAGCTCGACGCCACCCGCGCGGTCGAGGGCGACACGGTGGGGGTCGAGATCGTTGCTGTCTCTGAGGTCGCTCTGCCGTGGGTCGAGGTCGCGTTGCAGCTCCCGTGGCCCCTCGAGGCCGTCGGGGGGCCCGCGGTCGTCCTGGCGGTCGCGCCCGGCGTCCGGGCCACGGGGACGCTGCCGGTCCGCTGCCACCGCTGGGGCGCGTACCGTCCGTGCCGGGCCACGGTGACGGCGTACGACCGCCATCGGATGTTCGTGAGCCACTTCGCCGTGGCGGCGCCTGCCGTGTTGCGGATCCATCCGCCGACTACCGCGCTGCGTCGGCGCCTCCACCCCCTCCGGCTGCTCGCGCTCACCGGGGGCCACCAGTCGCGGACCCGCGGCGACGGCATCGAGTTCGCGGACACGCGCCCGTTCGTCGTCGGCGACCGGATGCGCTCGGTGAATTGGCGGGCCAGCGCCCGGCGGTCCGGCTTGTGGGTGAACGAGCGGCACCCGGACCGGAACGCCGACGTGGTCCTGTTCCTCGACTCCTTCGCGGAGGCCGGGGCCGATCTCGACACGACCCTC
>WNGA01009244.1_pt1 | contig 13985 bp, 12 predicted proteins | sample 5400061 | NCBI WGS metagenome assembly WNGA01 (sample SAMN13153366, study PRJNA577476) | soil metagenome | isolation source: 100 cm soil or saprolite under grassland replicate 2 | place: USA:California | collected 2016-06-15 | reverse complement strand
CGCCGTAAGGTCAAACCCCCACTGGACTCCTACACCGTACGCCTGCTGTCCAAGCAGGACGCCCGGTGCACCCTGTGCGGGGAAAACCTGCTGATCTCCGACCAGCCACCCCAGTCCCCCGAGGGCTGGGAATGGTGGTACATGTGGGTGACGAAAAAGGCGATCAAGGCGGACCACCTGGTCCACCACACCGCACCCAACACCCCGCGCGGTGACCGCACACACCTCGTACACGCTACCTGCGCCCGCACGGGCAACACCCGGGCGGTGAACGCAAACACCGTGCTGCAACCAACCATCTGAGCCGCCCCCGTGGCTTGCTTGGGCCGTGTGCGCGGGAACGTGCATGCACGGTCCTTAGGGGGGCCCGGTGCAGTAATGCACCGGGCCTACCCGGCCGGCCGCCTAGCACCGCGACCGGGCACAATGTGGTGGTGCGCGTGCTCATCGTCGAGGACGAACCGCTGCTGGCGGACACCATCGCCGATGGCCTGCGCCGCCAGGCGATGGCCGTGGACGTGGCCTACGACGGCGACGCCGCGCTGGAACGGCTCGCGGTCAACGACTACGACGTCGTGGTACTCGACCGCGACCTGCCCATCGTGTCCGGCGACGAAGTCTGCACCACCCTCGTCGACTCCGGCACCGACCTGATGCTCACCGCCGCGACCGCGGTCACCCAGCGGGTCGCCGGGCTCGGCCTCGGGGCGGATGACTACCTGACGAAACCGTTCGCCTTCGCCGAGCTGGCCGCCCGCATCCACGCGTTGGGCAGACGAGCCCGACCGGTCCGCTGGCCGCGGCCGCGCCGGGCCTGGCCGGGTTGGATGCCGGGCGGGTGCGCCGCATGCTCGCCGATGGCGCGACGGTGGTGGACGTGCGCCCGGTCGCCGCCTACGCCGCCGGGCACCTGCCCGGCTCGGTGTCGATCCCGCTGCGCGCCCATTACGCCACCTGGCTAGGCTGGCTGCTGCCGCCGGAGACCCCTATCCTCATCATCCGCGAACCCGACCAGGACCCGGCCGACATCCTCTGGCCCGCCCTCAACATCGGCTACACCGGCATCGCCGGGGAACTGGCCGGCGGCATCACCGCCTGGGTTGCCAGCGGCGGCGAGGTGGCCACCACCCGAATCCTCAGGCCATCCCAGGTGGACACACCGGTCTTCATCGACGTGCGGCAGGCCAGCGAGCACGCCGCCGGTCACCTGCCCGGCGCGCACCTGATCGAACTCGGCTCCCTGCCCCGGCACACCGAGGATCTGCCCAGCGGACCGGCGACGGTGATGTGCGGACACGGCGAACGCGCCGCCACCGCCGCCAGCCTGCTCGAACGCGCCGGCCGCACCGATCTGTCCATCCTGGACGGCGGGCCGGCCGACTGGTCACAGGCGACCGGCCGCAGCCTGACGGCCGGCCGGTGAGCACGCACACCGCTGCGCGCCCGGTCCGGCTGGGGCTGCGCGCCAACGCCGCGCAGTTCGCGCTGCTCGTCGCGGTCAACGCCCTTGTCGGTGGCATGGTCGGCCAGGAGCGCACCGTCCTGCCGCTGCTGGCCGACCAGATCTTCGGCCTGAGCGCGTTCACCGCATCGCTGACCTTCATCGTCGCGTTCGGCATCACCAAGGCCCTGACCAACCTCGCCGCCGGGGCACTGTCGGACCGGTACGGCCGCAAACCCGTGCTCCTGGCCGGGTGGCTGGTCGGAGCGCCGGTGCCGCTGCTGTTGATCTGGGCGCCGTCGTGGTGGTGGGTGATCGCCGCGAACGTCCTGCTCGGCATCAACCAGGGACTGACCTGGTCCACCACCATCGTCATGAAGATCGACCTGGTCGGACCGGCCCGCCGCGGCCTGGCCATGGGGTTCAACGAGGCCGCCGGCTACCTCGCCGTCGCCGCCACCGCCGCCGCGACCGGATGGCTGGCCGCCGAACACGGCCTACGCCCGGCACCGTTCCTGCTCGGCCTGGCTTTCGCCGCCCTCGGCCTGGGCCTGTCGGTGGTCTTCGTGCATGAGACGCATCACCACGCCCGGCAGGAGGCCCGCACCCACGCCGCACGCCGCGGCGGGCAGCACGGCGGTCTGACCGGCCGGCAGATCTTCACCCTGACCAGCTTCCGCGAAAAGGCGCTCTCCGCGGCCAGCCAAGCCGGGCTGGTCAACAACCTCAACGACGGCCTCGCCTGGGGCCTGTACCCGATCCTGTTCGCCACTTCCGGCCTGGGCGTGGCGCGCATCGGCGTCCTCGTCGCCCTCTACCCGGCCGTGTGGGGCACCGGCCAGATGCTCACCGGCGCCCTGTCCGACCGGTACGGCCGCAAATGGCTCATCGCCGCCGGCATGCTGCTGCAGGCCGTGGGCATCGCCCTGGTCGCCGCCGGCACCGGCTTCACCGTCTGGGCCGTCGCCGCCGTCCTCACCGGCGCCGGCACCGCCATGGTCTACCCGACCCTGCTCGCCGTCATCGGCGACGTCGCCCACCCCACCTGGCGGGCCCGCGCCATCGGCGTCTACCGGCTCTGGCGCGACGCCGGCTACGCCGCCGGCGCCCTCATCGCCGGGATCACCGCCGACCTGCTCGGTCTCCGCGCCGCGATCTGGTTCGTCGCCGCCATCACCGCAGCCTCCGGCATCACTGTCGCCGTGCGCATGTACGAAACCCACCACCCGAACCCGCCCGCCGCGCCGACGCACGCCGCGTCCGGACACCAGGAGCAGTAATGGACCCCCATCCCGGGCTGGCGGGCGGGCCGGTCTACCTGGACTACAACGCCACCACCCCCATCGACCCGGCCGTGGCCGCGGCGATGCAGCCCTACCTGGCCGATGAGTTCGGCAACCCCTCCAGCGCCCACCACTACGCCACCACACCCGCCAAGGCGCTCCACACCGCCCGCGAACAGGTCGCCGCGCTCATCGGGGCCACCGCGGATCAGATCGTGTTCACCGGCTCCGGAACCGAGGCCGACAACCTGGCGATCCGCGGCACCGTCCTCGCCAACCCGACCCGCACCCCGCACGTGATCACCCAGTCCACCGAGCACCCCGCCGTCCTGGCCACCTGCCGCGCCCTGCAACGCCTGCACGGCGTGCAGGTCACCGTCCTGCCCGTCGACAGCCACGGCCTGCTCGACCCGCAGGACCTGGCCGCCGCGATCACCCCGCACACCACCCTCGTCTCGATCATGCTGGCCAACAACGAGATCGGCACCATCCAACCCGTGGCCGAACTCGCCCGCATCGCCCACCACCACGGTGTACCGCTGCACACCGACGCCGCCCAGGCCGCCGGCAAGATCCCCCTCGACGTCGGCCTGCTCGACGTGGACCTGCTCACCATGGCCGGACACAAGATGTACGCACCCAAAGGCATAGCCGCCCTCTACGCACGGCCCGGCCTGACACTTGAGCCCCTCATCTACGGCGGCGGGCAGGAACGCGGCCTCCGCTCAGGCACCGAAAACGTCGCCCTCGCCGCCGCCCTCGGCGCCGCCGCCGACCTGGCCCGCGCCGACCTCACCGCCGGCGGCCCGCGCCGGCTGGCCGACCTGCGCGACCGGCTCCACCATCGCCTGAGCGACGCGCTACCCGGCAGGATCTGGCTCAACGGCCACCCCGACCATCGGCTACCCAACACCCTCAACCTCAGCATCACCGACCTCCGCGGCGACGAGCTGCTCGCCGCCGTACCCGATCTGGCCGCCTCGACCGGCTCCGCCTGCCACGCCGGCACCACCGAGCCGTCGCCGGTGCTGTCAGCGATGGGCATCGACCCCGACCGCGCCACCTCCGCGATCCGCCTGAGCCTGGGACGGTGGACCACCGAGGCGGACATCGACCGCGCCGCCGACCTGCTCACCACCGCCGCCCGGCGCCTGCGTGCCCCTACCACAACGCAGCCGTGACCCCCGGCCGACAGTGGTGCGCTCGCGTCGGTGCTCCTTCGCGGTGGTTCAGGGGCGTGCCGGAGTTCCTGGGTGGTCGGCTGCGGTGGTCATCCGCCGTTGTGCTGGCGGTCGAGGGGCAGGTTGGCCGCCTCGGCGTTGGTGTAGTCGTCGTTGACGCTGACCGCGGTGCGGCCGCGGGCGGCGAGCATGGATGCGGCGATGGTCGAGCGGTGTCCGCTGCGGCAGTACACCCAGACTTCGCCGTCCGGTAACTCGCCAGCCCGGGTTGGCAGTTCGTTGAAGGGGATGTGGTGGGCGCCGGCGATGTGGCTCTCGGCCCATTCGAGTTGGCGCCGCACGTCGAGCACGACGACGTCGGGGCGGTGTCGGGCGGCGGCCAGGTCGGCGTAGTCGGCCAGCCGGATGCGGGCGGGCGGTAGGCCGCCGGTCCATTGCCGGGGCCGTCCGGTCGCCGCGGCCTGGGGGCGGTCGATGCCGATCCGGACGAGTTCCCGCTGTGCCTGCGCCACCTGGTCTGGGGTGGCTCCGAGCAGGGTCAGCGGGGTCCCCCACGGGATGGCCCAGCCGAGGTAGGTGGCGAAGCTGTGCTGTACGGGGAAGCTGAGGGAGCCGGGCAGGAAGCCGGCGGCGAACGCGGTGCGGTCGCGTAGGTCCACCACCCACTCGCCGGCCTCCAGGCGCCGGCGCAGTTCCGCGGCGTCGGCCCGCCGCGGCGGGGACAGGTCCGGACCGGCGGGTCCGGCGGTGTTCGCCGGTCCCATGTGGGCGTAGTAGGCCGGCCAGGCGTCCAGACCGGCGAGCAGCGTGCGGAGGTAGTCCTGCTCGGTCAGTGTCAGCGCCGGGTTGACCGCCTTCTCCCGGCCGATGGTGGAGGACTCGGCCTGCGCCTGGGTGGCGGCGCAGAAGCTGCCGAAGCCGTGGGTGGGCAGGATCGCGGCGCTGTCGGGCAGCTCGCGGGCCAACCGGTGCGCGGAGGCGTACTGTGCGTGCGCCAGCCCGGCGGTGTTGCCTGGTCCGAGCAGGTCCGGGCGGCCGGTGGAGCCGTAGAGCAGTGACCCGCCGGTGAACACGGCCGACATCTCGCCGGCGGACTCCAGTGCGTAGGACAGGTGGGTGAAGGTGTGTCCGGGGGTGGCCAGGACCCGTACCCGCAGGCCGGTCCCGACCTCGAACGCGTCGCCGTCGCGGATCGGTTCGCGCTCGAATGGCACCGGGTCGGCGGCGTTGACCAGGTACCGCGCGCCCACGGCGCGGGCCAGGGCCAGGCCGCCGGTGAGGTAGTCGTTGTGGATGTGTGTCTCGGCCACGTGGGTGATCCGCACGCCGGCGGCCTCGGCCAGGGCGGTCACCCGGTCGGTGTCGCGCTGCGGGTCGACCACCAGGGCCGCGGTGCCGTCGTGGGCCAGGTAGCTGCGGTCGCCGAGGCTGGGGGTGTCGATGGGCACGATCTCGACCATGGCTGGTCTCCTTCGGCGGTCGGACGGCGGCTCATGACTCGGCGCCCTTGCGGATGTAGAAGGCCAGCACCCCGTCCTCGGTGCCGGCGGACAGCAGCTCGTTGCCGGTGTCGCCGGCCCACGCCGGGATGTCGGAGAGTGCTCCCTTGTCGGTGGCGAGGACCTTGAGCACCTGGCCGGGCTCTAGCAGGCGCATCGCCTTGTTCGCGGCCAGCACGGGCATCGGGCACATCAGGTCGCGGGCGTCGATGAGTTCGTCGACGGTGTGTTCCTCGGGCACGGCTGGCTCCTGCCTCAGACGAAGACGGTGACGTGGGAGCGGCGGGCCAGCGACATGAACGCGGCCGCGCCGCCGAACTCGACGCCGTCGATGAAGTCGTCCTGGGTGTAGCCGAATACGTCGATGGTCATCTGGCAGCCGATGAGCCGCACGTCGAGGTCGCGGGCGGAGTCCAGCAGGGTGGCGATGCTGGCGACGTTGTGCTTGGCGAAGCGGGACCTCATCAGCTTCGAGGCGAGGGACACCATGCCGGGCATCGCGGTGACCAGGTCGGGCATGGGTACCGGCATCGGCATGGCGGGGTTGCCGACCGGGTCGATCTTGAGTTTGCGGGCGGCGTCCTTGTGGATGATGTTCAGGCCGTAGAAGGTGAAGAAGATCGCTGTCCGCATGCCGGAGGCGGCGGCCGCGGTGGCCAGGATCAGCGGCGGGTAGGCCCAGTCGAGCGTGCCCTTGGACGCGATGATGGCGGCGTTGCGGGCGCCGGGGTCCTTGGTGAACGCGCGGGCCACCTCTTCCCGCACGATGCGGCGCACGTCCTCCTCGCCGAGCGGGGTCTGCTGGGGCGTGGTTGCGTCCACGGTCATCTTCGCTCCCTCTGTCCTCTGGCTGCGCTGTTTCCTCTGGCTGCGCCGTGTCCTCCGGCTGCGGGGTCTCCTCCGGCCATGGCGGCGCGCAGGTGGGTGGACATGCCGGTGTGCAGCAGGTCGGCGGTGGCGGTGGCGCGGTCGGCCCAGTGGGTCGCGACCGGTCCGGCTACCGGCTCGGTGGCCCGCTGCCACGCCGCCCAGTGCTCGGCCCGGTCGGCGAGCCCGCTCAGGGCGGCGGCCGGGTCCTGGTCGATGAGCGCCCGCAGTACCCGCCGCCGGTCGCCCAGCCGGAGCCCGAGCCGGCCGGCGCGGGCAAGTGTGGCCAGGTGACCGCGGGCCAGGACCAGGCCCGAGCGCGCCGGGCACAGCAGGCTGTCCAGCACGGTGTCCAGGCTGTCCTCCGGGCCGGCCGGCGGTGGCGCGGCCCGCAGGTGCGCCGGCAGCAGGTCCGGCGGGCCGACCTCGCCCGCCTCGCCGCGTACCGCCTGGTCCAGCAGCCTGGCCCAGGCGGCGTACGGCGGGGGCGCCACCTCGCTCATCGCGCGGGCGTAGCTGAGCAGCCAGCTGAGCAGGTGTTCGTGTAGCAGGGCGGTGCGGGCGTGGCCGAGCAGCGCCCGCCGTGGTCCGGCCGGCTCGGCCGCCTGCGCCTGGACCAGCGTCGCGTACAGTCCGAGCAGCGCGGTCAGGTGGTCCGGGTCGGCGGGTACCGGCAGGCGCAGTGCCCGCCAGAAGCCGGCGACGCGCTCGGCCGCCTCGCCGCCGAGCATGCCCTCGGGCCCGAGGTAGATCGCGGCGTGCGGGGGTAGTTGGACCACGAACGCCTCGGTCCAGTCGGCGCCCGCGGGGGCGGGCACGCCGAGCAGGTCGGCCAGCCGCCGGTGTTCCGGTCCGGGTGGCTCGGCGAGGACGCCGAGGGCGCGCAGCAGGTCGGCGCGGGTGTCAGTCAGCGCGTTCATCGGGGGCCGTCTCGGGTAGCCGGTAGGCGTCTCTGGCCGGTTTGAGCGGGCGCATCAGCCAGTACGGGCGGCGGGTGCCGTCGGGGGAGTGCGTCTCGGCGCGGCGGGCCAGGCCCAGCCACTTCTGGTACACCTCGTGCGCCTTGGCGGTGTCCACGGTGATCTCGCCGTACGCCTGGCCGGGCGCCGCCCTGGTGACCCGTACCGCCTGGTGCCAGCAGTGCTGGCCGGAGATCGGGTCGGGGTGCACGGGGAAGGTGAGGTTCTGGTGCACGCCGACGTCGGTCCACCAGATGCGGGCGGTGTCCGGGTCGCCGGAGGCGTAGGGCGCCACCCCGGCCAGGCGGGTCATCCGCCACTGGTCGTCGCGGCGGGTCAGATCGACGGTGGCCATGACCTGCCGCTGCCCCTGCTGCCCCTGCTCGCGCAGCTTCCAGCGCCCCATGTGGTGGCTGCAGGCCACCACGCCGGGCCGGATCCCCTCGGTGACCCACGCCTTGACCACGAACGCGCCGATCTCGGTCTCCACCCGGACCAGGTCGCCGGTGCCCACGCCGATGCGCGCCGCGTCGGTGGGGTGCAGCCACAGCGGGTTGGTGTGGGCCAGTTCGTCGAGCCACTTGGCGTTGCCGCCGCGGGTGTGGATCTGGGTGGGCAGCCGGAAGGTGGAGATGAGCACCATCTGGTCGGCGTCCAGCGCGGTGGGGTGCACGTGGCTGCGCTGGTAGCCGGGCACGGCCTCCTCCCGCCAGCCCCAGGCGGCCAGGGTGCGGGAGTAGAACTCCAGCCTGCCGCTGGGGGTGGGGAAGCCGCGGCGGACCACCCCGTCGACGACGACGCCGACCGGGCGGCGGCCGGCCGCGTCCGGCTCGGGGGTGCCCACCGGCACCACGTTGGGCGAGGCGGCCGCCGGGGCGCGGGTGTAGACACGGCCGAACCCGTCTGTCGCGGCGTCGTCCAGGTCGGAGTCGGGCACCGGCTCCTCGTGCACCGCGCCGACCCCGGCCCGGATCTCGAACGAGCCGTACCGGCGCATGTAGGCCAGCGGGGTCAGGCCCTGCGCGGCGGCCGCCGCGGGCAGCCCCGGCACGGAGTGCTCGAAGATCCAGCCGTAGTACTCATCGACGGTCAGCTTCTGGCCGGGGTGGGCCCTGGACTCGTGGTAGCGGCGGATGCCCAGGCTGCCGTCGGGGTCGATGCGCCAGGACAGCTCGATCCAGAACTCGTTCTCCTCCCACACCTGCCCCGGGTTGACCTGCCGGGTGTCGGTGACCTGCGCGCCGGCGCGTTCCCGGGCGGCGCGCAGCACCGGCTGCCGGAACGCCACCCACTGCCCGTCGTACTGCTCGTAGGAGTGCAGGTCGTGCCGCTCCGGGCCGAGCCCCATCGGCAGCACGTAGTCGGCCAGGAACGCCGTCTCGCTCCAGGTGGGGGTCAGCGCGACGTGCAGGCCGACGAGCCGTTCGTCGGTGAGCACCTCCATCCAGCTCAGCCCGTCCGGGTTGGTCCACACCGGGTTGTAGACGCGCGTGAAGTAGACGTCCAGGGTGCCGCGGCCCTCCTTGAGGAAGTGCGGCAGCAGGAAGGACAGCTCGTTCAGCGCCAGCGGGTACTCCAGCGGCCAGGTCAGCTCATTCCACGACGGGGGGTGCGGCGGGGTGTGGATCGGGCGGGGCACGAACTTGTTCCACGCGTTGGGGTAGGTGCCGCCGGGGGTGGCCACCGCGCCGAGCAGGGCGTTGAGCAGGAACAGCGTGCGGGCGACCTGCCAGCCGCCGAGGTTGCCGGCGGCGGCCGAGCGCCAGGTGTGGGTGGACAGCCGGGTGCCCGCGGCGGCGACGGTCTCGGCGACCTGCGCGATGGTCCGTTCCGGCACCCCGGACTCGGCCGCCGCGAACGCGAAGGTGTACGACGCGTAGAGCTCACCGAACGCCGCCTCGAACGCCTCGAAGGTGCGCGGCGCCTCGGGCCGTTCGGCGGCCAGGTACTCCGCCCAGTTCCACCAGCGGCGGACGAACTCCCGGTCGTAGCGGCCGGTCCGGACCAGGTGGGCGGCGATGGCCAGCAGGATCGCCGGCTCGGAGCCGGGGTACGGCGAGAGCCAGAAGTCGGCGTGCGTGGCGGTGTTGGACAGCCGGGTGTCCATCACGATGAGCTTGGCGCCGGCCTGCTTGGCGTCCATGATGCGCTGCGCGTGCGGGTTGAAGTAGTGCCCGGCCTCCAGGTGCGAGCTGATCAGCAGGATCACCTCGGCGCCCGCGTGGTCCGGGCTGGGCCGGTCGATCCCGGTCCAGAAGTGGTAGCCGGCGCGGGCGCCGCTGGAGCACACGTTGGTGTGCGAGTTGTGCCCGTCCACCCCCCAACTGGCCAGCACCCGCTCGGTGAAGCCGTCCTCGCCGGGCCGGCCCACGTGGTACATGACCTCGTTGGCGCGTCCGTCCACGATGGCCGCCCGGATCCGGCCGGCGATGTCGTCGAGGGCGGCGTCCCAGCCGACCGGCTCCCACCGGCCCGACCCGCGGGCGCCGGCGCGCTTGAGCGGCTGCAGGATGCGGTCCGGGTCGGTGACCTGGTTGATCGTGGCCGGCCCCTTGGCGCAGTTGCGGCCGCGGGAGCCGGGATGCTCCGGGTTGCCCTCGAACTTGCGCACCTGCCAGGTCTCGCGGTCCACGTAGGCCAGCAGCCCGCACGCGGACTCGCAGTTGAAGCAGGTGGTGGGCACCAGCATGTAGTGCCGCTCGGTGCGCCGGGGCCAGTCGGTGGACTCCAGTTCCACCCAGTCGTCCCACCGCTGCTTCGGTGGGAACGCGGCCAGGTGGATCCGGCTGGGCCCGGGGTAGAACGTCTCGCCCCGGGCGGCGGCGTCGGCGCGGGCCGCGCTGACCCGCGCGGCGAGTTCGTCGAGCCTGGTGCTCATGCCGGCGTCGCCTCCTATGCCAGCGGTACCGATTGGCCGGCCTGCACGTAGGCGTGCTCGTGCGCGGCGAGGCCGGCCAGCGCCGGCAGCGCGACCCAGGCGTCCAGCCACGGCGCGGCCAGCCCCACCGCGACCAGGACGACGCCGGTCCAGAAGTAGCCGCGGAACCGGCCGGCGAACATCTCGTGGGCGGCCTGCCGGGCGTGCGCGGTCGGGTGCGGCAGGCTGAGCTCGCCGAGCACGAGCAGCAGGTGCACCAGCGCGGCCCCGCCCAGCACCGCGCCCAGCGCGTCGGCCACTCCGGCCTCGCCGCGCCAGGCCGCGACCGGCAGCAGCGCCGCGGCGCCGGCCAGCGCGGCCTGCACGGCCAGGTGCGGCGGCAGCAGCGGGCTCTGCCACAGGTCGCGCGCGGTGGCCTGGGCGAACAGGTACGCGGTGTAGACCGCGGCACCGACCGCCAGCGGCAGCCCGGGGAACGCGGCCGCGGCGCGCAGCCAGGGTGCGCCGAGCAGGCCGGCTAGCAGGTGCGCACCGAGCACGGCCGCGTACCCGGACAGGATCACCCCGCCGCGCACCAGCCACGAACGCCACTGCGGCCGGGTCAGGATGTAGTAGAACCGCTCCGGGTGCTCCAGGTCCCAGACCAGCAGGCCGGCGGTGACCGCCAGCAGGACCGCGGCGACCAGCGGCGCGACCCACGTCCACAGTGGATCGTCGGAGCCGAGCCGCCCGGACAGCACCAGCAGCAGCGGCACCAGGTAGGCGCCGGCCGCGATGCCCTTGGTCCAGGTGTAGAGGCTGACCCGGGCGTCCCAGGGCGCGCGGTGCGCCACGTCGTAGGAGATCACCGCGGCGGCGCTGCTGTTGTGCGGCCCGCTCGGCCCGGTCAGCACCTGGTGCCCGGTGGGCTGCTCGCTCCAGGCGTAGATGCCGCCGGGCGGGCGGTCGGCGGCCAGCGGGTCGAGGGTCGCCTGGGTGGCGCCCCGGTAGAACAGCTTGGGCCGGGTGCCCTTCTCCGGCCGCCGCACCGTCACCGGCTCCCGGGCCACGATGCGGGCCACCTCGCAGTCCGGGTCGTCCAGGTCGCCGACCATGATCGCCTGGGTGGGGCACACCACCACGCAGGCCGGCTCCAGCCCGACCTCAAGCCGGTGCGCGCAGAAGTTGCACTTCTCCGCGCAGTGGTCGTCGGGGTTGATGAAGATCGCGTCGTACGGGCAGGCGGCCATGCACGCCTTGCAGCCGATGCAGGCCTGCTTGTCGAAGTCGACGATGCCGTCGCCTCGCACGTACATGGCGCTGGTCGGGCAGGCCGCGACGCACGGCGCGTCGGCGCACTGGTTGCACCGGGTGACCTGGAAGGCCCGCCGGGCCTGCGGGAACCGGCCGACGTCGACGCTCTTGACGTAGGTGCGGGTGACCGACAGCGGCACCTGGTTCTCCGACTTGCACGCCGTGGTGCAGGCGTGGCAGCCGATGCACCTGGTCTGGTCGATGACCTTCGCCCACGACCCGGACGGCGGCCCGACACCGATGGAACGGGCGATGACCGGTTGCTCCGTCACGGGCGCCCTCCGTCGGTCGGCAGTGGATTTCTCAGTCGGTGCTGTCGGCGGGAACCAGCACCCGGGCGCGCTCGGCCACGCTGGCGCAGACGATCGCGCACAGTTGCTCGATGCTCGCCTCGACCACCCGGTAGCGCACGGTGTTGCCGGTCCGGCGCCGGCCGAGGATCCCGCCGGCCTCGAGCCGGCGCAGGTGCTGCGAGGCGTTGGCCACCGAGACGCCGGCCGCCGCCGCCAACTCACCGACGCCGTAGTCGGACCGCTCCAGCAGCAGGCTCAGCAGATGCAGCCGGGTCGGGTCACCCAGCAGCGCGAACCGCGCGGCGGTCTGCTGCAGAACGGGGCCGGAGAGTCGGGCCATGGACAAACGTTAGAGTTCAGCGTTCAATTAGTCAATCGAACGCTGAACTAGATGGAGAAGGCGGCCGCGATGGATCTTGAGGTATTCGCCACGCCCGGGCTGGGTGACAGCAGCTACCTGCTGCGCTCGGGCGGCGAGGCGGTCCTCATCGACCCGCAGCGGGACGCCTGGCGGTTCCTCGCCGCCGCCGGGTCGCTCGGCGTGCGCATCCGCGCGGTGCTGGAGACGCACGTGCACAACGACTACGTCTCCGGCGCGCACGAGGTCCGGGCCGCGACCGGGGCCGAGCTGGTGCTGCCGGCCGGCGGCCGGTACGAGTTCGCCCACCGGGCCGCCGAGGAGGGCGAGGAGGTCACCGTCGGCGACCTGCGGCTGACCGCGCTGGCCACCCCTGGCCACACCCCGGAGCACCTGGCCTGGCTGGTCCGGCGGGCGGGGGAGGCGACGCCGCGGGCCGTGTTCAGCGGCGGCAGCCTGCTGGTGGGCAGCGCCGGCCGCACCGACCTGCTCGGCCCCGCCCACACCGAGGAGCTGACCCGGGCCCAGTACGCGACCATCGGGCGGCTGGCCGCGCTGCCGGAGGACGTGCTGGTGCTGCCCACCCACGGCGCCGGCAGCTTCTGCGTCGCCTCGGTGCCCGGCACCCGGCCCACGACCAGCGTGCGGGAGGAGCGCCGCCGCAACCTGCTGGTCCGCGCCACCGACCTGGCCGGGTTCTCCGCCGAACTGTCCGGTGAGCTGATGGCCTACCCGACCTACTACGCGCGGATGGCCCCGACCAACCGGGCCGGCGCGCCGGTGCTGGGCCGGCTGCCCGAACCGCCGGCGCTGAGCCCGGCGCAGGTCGAGCAGGCGCGGCGGCGCGGCGTACGGGTCATCGACGGCCGCGACCGGGACGCCTACGCCGCCGCGCACCTGCCCGGCTCGCTCAACATCGAGCTCAACTCCGGCTTCGCCAGCTACCTCGGCTGGATGCTGCCCTTCGACGCACCGATCCTGCTCGTACTCCCCGAGCCGGAGGACACGTCACTGGCCGAGGCCATGACCCAACTGGTCCGCATCGGCTGGAGCCAGGTCACCGGCTACCTCGCCGGCGGCCTGCCGCGCTGGCGCGCGCACGGTGCGGAGTTGGCGGCCTACGACGTGGTCAGCGCCGCCGACCTGTGCGCGGCCCACCTACGCGGCGAGCACCCCGTCGTGCTCGATGTCCGGCAGGAGCTCGAGTGGGGCTGGGGCACCATCCCGGGCAGCCACCGGATCTTCCTCGCCGACCTGCCCGGCCGCCTAGGCGAGCTGCCCCGTACCGTGCCGCTCTGGGTGATCTGCTCCAACGGCCACCGGGCCTCGATCGCGGGCAGCCTGCTCGCGAGGGCCGGCATCACACCGCGCGTGGTCGGGACGGGAGGAGTCGGCGAATGGCGGGCGACGTGCCGCGACCTGCAGCCCACCCACCGGTAGGCGGGAACCCCGCGCAACCGACCCAGCCCCCACCGGCTGACCCGCCGGAGGGTTCGGGCAGCGCGGACGAGACGGAGACCGAGCCGGACGCCCGCTTCACCTTCGCCAACGAACGCACCTTCCTGGCCTGGCACCGCACCGCGCTCGCGCTCGTCGTCGCCGGGCTGGCCATCGTCCAACTGCTGCCGCCGTTCCCCGGCATCCCGATCGGCCGCCACCTGCTCGCCGTGCCCCTGATCGTCCTGGGCGGGGTGCTGTCGGCGGGCAGCTACCTGGAGTGGACCCGGCACCAACGCGCGCTGCGGCGCGGTGAACCGCTCGGCGTCTCGCTGCTACCCAGGGTCCTCGCGGTCGCGATCACCGCGCTGGCCGCCGCCGCCGTGATCCTCACCCTGCTGGCACCCACCCCCGGGACCTGACCGATGCCGGAAGCCGAACCCGGCCCGGCCGGCGACATCGAGGACCGTGATCCCGGCCTGGCCCGGGAGCGAAC
>WNGA01013007.1_pt1 | contig 13986 bp, 10 predicted proteins | sample 5400061 | NCBI WGS metagenome assembly WNGA01 (sample SAMN13153366, study PRJNA577476) | soil metagenome | isolation source: 100 cm soil or saprolite under grassland replicate 2 | place: USA:California | collected 2016-06-15 | reverse complement strand
CGGGTTGCGAAGCCGGGAATCCGTAATCCTGCGGCGCGGCGCAATCGGACCAGTGCCCCGGCCGGCAACGCAGGGCCAGCCGTATTTTCAACAGGAGGCGGCACGAGTTTTTTAACCGCAAAGGACGCAAAGAACACAGAGAAAAGCTCTTTTCATTCAAGCCTCTTTGCGTTCTTTGAGTTCTTTGCGGTTACTCATTCGGTTGAGGCGTCAGCGGTGGGCAGAAAGATGGGGGGCAGAAAGATGAACGCATTTTTCAAGGACAAGTTGGACCACGGATGACACGGATTTCACGGATGAAGCCGTGGCTCCTTCTCCCATCCGTGAAATCCGTGTCATCCGTGGTCAAAATTTTTCTGCCCCCATTTTTCTGCCGCCGGCCGCGGTTCATGAATCGGGTTGCGAAGCCCGGAATCCGCAATCCTGCGCCGCGGCGCATTCGGACCATCGCCCCGGCTGGAAACGCTGGGCCAGCCGGATTCTCAACAGGAGGCAACGGAGGCGGCAGCGATTTTTTAACCGCAAAGAACGCAGAGAAAAGCTCTTTTCATTCAAGCCTCTTTGCTTTCTTTGAGTTCTTTGCGGTTACTCATTCGGTTGAGGCGTCAGCGGTGGGCAGAAAGATGGGGGGCAGAAAGATGAACGCATTTTTCAAGGGACAAGATGGACCACGGATGGCACGGATGAAGCCGTGGCTCCTTCTCCCATCCGTGAAATCCGTGAAATCCGTGGTCAAAATTTTTCTGCCCCCATCTTTCTGCCGCCGGCCGCAGCTCATGAATCGGATTGCGAAGCCGGGAATCCGAGCGTCACACGGCGCGGCGCATTCGGACCATCGCCCCGGCTGGAAACGCCGGGCCGGCTGGATTTTCAACAGGAGGCAACGGAGGAAACGGAGGCTTCTTTCCCTCTCTGTTATTTCTGTTTGCTCCTGTCCAAACCGGGTGTTCGTCCTTCTGCCGGCGGTCACCTCCGGGGCGGCTGGGGAAAACAGGGAGGACAAAGAGGGCGCAAACCTGAATAGACCCGATCACGGGCAACCCTCGTTTGGATTCCATGCATTAGCTTCGAAGAGTTGCCGCACCGACAAAACCATGTCTTGCTGTCTGTCGTTTACCGTTGTTTTCAGGCCACCATTTGGGAAGCCGGCGGCAGCCCAGACGCGGTAGGCATCCATGTAGTTCATCATGTTCGTGACGATTATTCCTTGCTGGCGGTTCGTATACGCTGCTCTAGTGTTGTAGGGGGCTGACATGAACTTGTCCACGACAGACGCGATGTCCAAGCCGCCCAGAAAGGCTCCCCCGGCGATGCTCCCGCGCCACACGTCGATATTGTATACGAACGAGTTGTTGCGAATGAGAACCTGCTGGGAATCGAGCTCTCCTGTGTGCTTGAACAGACTCAGTACTGAATTTTGGATAAAATAGCCGTGGACGCCGCTGCCCTCCGTCACTGTGGTCGCGGTGTTCAAGTTGGTGGAGTCAATAGAATACGCGGCTCCAGCGTGCGACGCGTAGGTCGTGAGCCATAAGCTAACAAACCACGGTGAGAGATTGACCCGCTCCACCTTGAGGTCGTCGCCCTTTGTCAATCCAGCCAGAAGCGATGTCGCCGGCGGGATCGAGGAGGCATCGTTCCAATTCCAAATCGCATTGAAGTCAGCGGCGGCGGGTATCCCGCTTCCCATCGCTGTGAGCCGCTGACCGATGCTCGAGAGGATAAGCACGCGCGCATTGGCGGGCTCTGCGGCGCATCCGGCAGCGGGCTGTGGATAAGGCAGGCCGCCTCCGCCGATGCTCAGATTGGTGTCGATAAGGAAGAAGCGCGGCTGTTTTCGCCCATTCGTCGTGACGTTGGAAACGTTCACCCCGAGTTCAGTGGCGACGGCCGAAGCCCAATTCGTGTAGGTCGGGATGTAGCGGTTGCGGAGAACGCTCTGTTCGAATGCTGCTCCCATTGATTTCAAGCTGGCGCTTTCCTGCTCGCCGGCGATCCGGTCCATCTGTCGAATCAGCACCGGCACGAGGATGGCAGCCAGGATGGCGATTATGGCCAGCACACCAATCAACTCAATCAGCGTGAGCCCCCGTTGAAGCTGGCGTTTTCTTAGATGCATGGTCGTCAAGTCCAAGTTGATTGCCTATTTGAGAATGCCATTTGCCCCACTGTATTTGTCCAGTGCTTGTGAGTTCCCACCGACCAGGTACAGAAGTTCATATTCCGGTGGAAGCGACGTGCTTCCATGGCGATAGAAACATTCATTCGCCCAAAGTGTGTAATCGAACATGAAAGTGTACATCGTCATGATTACGCTGTATTGCGAAGCACCCTGATTGACGCCGCTGTTCACAGGAGAATTAAAGAACAAGGTTGCCTTGTTGAGGAACTCTGTCGCGGTCTCGTTAAAGGTCTGCCCGCCCTCGACTGCCCCACGCCAGGCACCGTCCTCAAATACAAAGCTGATGCTTCGCTTTAGAGTGTAACGAGTTTGCACGCTGCCGTCGCTGCCGTGAAGCCCAACTTCAGTCCCGTCGAGGTAATATTTGTCCCAGCCCACACCACCGGGCGGCACCACCATGGTGTTGGTGGCGTCGATGGAGAATAGAGCAGCATTGGCCGTGTCATGGTCAATGAGGATGAGGCGGTGGAATAGCGGCCCAACGTCAAGCTTCTTGACCAGAACATTGTCGTTCTCCGCCAAATTCCAAAAGTTGCTGAAACTGGCGGATGGAACGCCATCCAGCGAAGACGCAATGAGCACTCGGGCGTTGAGAGGCTTCGTCGTACCGTTGCTCGTTTGTATGTATCCCAAACCCGAACCATTGATGCTCAAAGCTGGATCGACGAGAAAGACGCGGGAGAAATTTCGCGAGTTGGTGGTGATGCGAATAGTGGGCATGGAAATCTGGCTCGCAACGCTGGCCGCCCAACTATTGGCGTTTGTGCCAGGAATCGTCTTGTTGCGAACAGAGGACTGGGTGTAAGCCTCCGCAATAGTGTTGAGGTCGGCCCTCTCGCGCGTCAAAGCCGCTTGATCCACACGCCGGATGACGCTTGCAGTTACAGCGACTGCCAGGAGGGCGATGACGGCCAGCACGCCGATGACCTCGATCAGCGTAAAGCCCGCGCAGCTTCGGGTGGGGCGGAGTCTCATTTGGTTCTTACTTAATATGGTCCATTAACGACAGAATTGGGAGGAAAATCGACAGGGCCACCGCGCCGACCGTGAAGACCAGGAACACAATCAATGCCGGCTCAAGGATCGTGAATATCTTTGAGGTTGCCGGTCGTTTCGCCCATGATCACCATGCGCAGGAGCATGGCCGGAAAGACCGGCTGGCGCCGGATCGCTTCGCTGATGGTGGAGCCGGCTTTCACGCCTTCTTCCACCTGGACCACGGCGTCCTCGACCACCACGTTGCCCACCAGCCCGCGGCACAGATTGAGGGCCTGGAGAATGGGAAGGCCCGAGCGGTAGAGGATGGCCAGGTTCTGCGCGAAGCGCGACACAGCCAGCATCTGGTTCAACTCGCCGAGAATAGGCAGATTGAGCTTCGCGCGGTCCGTCGTGCGGGCGAAGTTTTTCGACACGCGCCGGCCAATTTGAACGCCCAGCGTGAGGAAAACCATCACCGGCAGCCACATCCACCAGGTCTTTATTATCAAATCGCTCACGCCAAAGATGATGACGGTGAGCAGCGGCAGCGGCACCTTCACCGAGGCCAGCAACGCGGAGAACTTCGGAATGATGTTGGTGAACAGGAACAGCACGAAGCCGGATACCACCGTGAGGACGATCAACGGGTAAAGGCTGGCCTGGCGCACGTCGCCAATCATTTGCTCGACCCACTCCAGGTGGGCTTTCATGTCGCGGAACGTCTCCGGCAGATTGCTGCTCTGTTCGCCGGCCCGGACGACGGCGATGAAGTGCGGCGTGAAGGCCCGGGGATACTTTTCCAAAGCCTCCCAGAACAGCAGCCCCCCTTCGAGATGACGCCGCACGCCGACCAACACTTCCTGAAAGCGCGGGTTCTCGCACTCCATGCCCGCCACTTCGAGGGCCTGGACCAGCGGCACGCCGACCTTGGTCTGGAAAGCCATCAGGGTGCAGAAGTCGATCACTTCGCGCCGGCGGACCCCGCCCCACCAGGAGAGCCAGCCGCGCTGGGACCTGGCGGCCTTGTCCACCATGGGCGCCGGGCGATCCGCCGAAGCGTCGACGAGCCAGCAGCCGATGTCCTTGAGCTTGGATTCCAGGGCCGGCTCGTCCGGGGCGATCATCGTGCCGGTGATGTTGTTGCCGGTCGTGTCGATGGCCTGGTAGCGAAATAAAGGCATGAATCGTTAAAACGTTGAATCGTTGAATCGTTGAATCGTTAAATCGTTAAATCGTTAAAAACGTTGAATCGTTGAATCGTTAAAAACGTTGAATCGTTGAATCGTTAAAGCGTGAATCGTTAAAGCGTGAATCGTTAAAGCGTTAAAACGTTAAATCGTTAAATGGGGAGGGTGGCGAGCCAGGATTCGAGATCGTCGTCGGTTTCGCCGTATGGAGTCGGGGACTCGTGGAGTTTGAGGGACTCGCCGGCTTTGCAGTCGCGCAGGTGGCGGAGATAGCCATTGATGAGCCTTAATAACCTCCAGCCGTCCTCCTTGAGTTTATGGATTTCAGGCAGGGGCAGGTACTTCTCGTCTTGGCAAACATTCAAATCATCGATCAATTCCTCCAACGAGCCGCGGGACTGGAGAACGAATTTGATGTGGTCGAGGTAATGCCACCGGCCGTGGCCTTCGGCGATGTTGTTGGTGAGCGACACCGCCGCGCGCCGAATCTGGCTGGCCAACTCAAACTTTTCAAAGGCGGGCACCCGGCGGCTCACGTCATACATCGCCTTGCGAAACTCTCTCGCCACCTGGTAGCACTCCAAGTCCTCAAACGTCCGAAATGTTCTTGTCGTACTCATCCCGATTCACGATTCAACGATTCACGATTCAACGATTCAACGATTCAACGATTCAACGATTCACGATTTAACGATTCAACGATTCACGATTCAACGATTCACGATTTAACGATTCAACGATTTAACGATTTAACGATTTAACGATTTAACGATTCACCGCGCCGTCAGCTTCGTCACGCGGAGCAGTTCCTCAATCGTCGTCATCCCCCGCACCGCCTTGCACAAGCCGTCTTCGAGCATCGTGCGCATGCCACATTCGCGGGCCAGGCGGAGATACTCCGGCGAGCCGGCCCGCTTGACGATGGGATCGTGGAACCGCTCGTCCAACAGCATCAACTCGAAAATGCCCTGGCGGCCCTTGAACCCGGTGCGCTTGCACTCCGGACAGCCCGCGCCGCGCCACAGGCGAATGGGCAGGTTCTCCGGCGGCGGGACCTTGAGTTGCTCGAAGATCAACTCGGGATTCTTGACCTCCTCCTTGCACTTGTCGCAGACCATCCGGACCAGGCGCTGGGCCAGGATGCCCAGGAGACTGGCCGGGAGCAGGTAAGGCTCGACCCCCATGTCCACCAGGCGCGGGATGGCCCCGGCGGCGTCGTTGGTGTGCAAGGTCGAAAAAACCAGGTGGCCCGTGAGCGCGGCGCGCACCATCAATTGCGCCGTTTCCGTGTCGCGCGTTTCGCCCACCAGGATGATGTCCGGGTCCTGCCGGAGCAACGCGCGCAAGCCGGCGCTGAAGGTCAGGCCAATGTCTTCCTTGACCTGCGTCTGGCGGATGAGCCGCATGCGGTATTCGATCGGGTCTTCCAGCGTGAAGGTGCTCACGTCCGCCGTGCTCGCTTCGCCGAGGACCGCGTAGAGCGTGGTGGTCTTGCCGCTGCCGGTCGGGCCGGTCACGAGGATGACGCCGTAGGGCTTGTTGATGAGGTCGCGAAATTGCGTGAGCACGTCCGGCTCGAAGCCGAGCGCGTTCAGGTTCCCGATCTGCGCGGACGGATCGAGGATGCGCAGCACGACATTTTCGCCGTAAGCGGTCGGCAGGCTGGAGACGCGCAGGTTCACCTCGCGGCGGCCCACCAGCACGCTGGCCCGGCCGTCCTGCGGCACGCGCGTCTCCGCCACGTCGATGTCGGCCAGGATTTTGAGCCGCGTGGTCACGGCGCTCTGCATCGCCTTGGGGATGAGCAATTCGGGGTAAAGCAGGCCATCGACGCGCGTGCGGATGCGCATCATGTTTTCCTCCGGCTCGAAATGGATGTCGCTGGCGCCGCCGTTGACGGCGCGCGTGATAATCTGGCTCACCAGCCGGATGACGGGCACGTCTTCATCCGCCACGCCGGCTTGCTCGGCGGCGTGTTCGAGATCCATCGCCGCCTGTTTGGCTTTCTCATCGAGGATTTTTTCGATCGACTGGTCAATCGTATCGCCCCCTGAGTGATACAACTCCAGGCAATTGAGGATGTCCCGCTCCGGAGCGATGACGACGTCGATGCTCAGGCCGGTGACCTGCTCCAGCGCGTCGATGGCGACCACGTCGAACGGGTCGGCCAGGGCGACGGTGAGGGTTTTGTCGATGCGCGAAAGGGCCAGCGCCCGGTAGCGCCGGGCCACCGCCAGGGGGAGCAGCCGCACCGCCGCCTGGTCCACCGCCACGCGGTTGAGATTGACGGTTTTGGCCCCGGCTTCGTTGGCGAGGAACTCGGCCAGCTTCTCGGGCTCGACCAGCCCGAGCTGCAAGAGGACGTGGTTGAAGGGAGCGGCCTTGCGCTTCTGTTCGCGCAGCGCCAGGTCCAACTGCGCCTGCGTCAACAGCCCGGCGGCGACGAGCCGCGCGCCGAGCGAAAGGCTCTGCGAAGGCGGGCTGGCGCCGATGGCGGGCAGGGTGGCGGTCATGGGTGGGAAAGGGTTGCCTTTGGTAGGGACGCGCTGCCGCGCGTCATGGCCGACCCGCAGGCCGGCCCTACCGGGTTCGTGGAGAGGCGGGCAGAAAGATGGGGGCAGAAAAATGAGGTCATATTCCTGCCCCCATCTTTCTGCCTGCGGCTGCGGTTCCTGGAGAGCCGCCACGATTCGAGCATCGCGCATTGGGGCCAGGAACGGCGGCGATTGGCACGGAGTCCCGGCTTTAGCCGGTTGCGCGTGCGGCCAGGCCCGACCCGCATCCCTTCGGTCGCACTTCCGGCTAAAGCCGGGACTCCATGCGGGGATGGCCGCGCGCCGAGCGACAAGCCTTGGGAGGGCGGGCGGGCGCCGACAGCGGGGTGGGTGGCGATCATGACGGGGGGATGGGCTGGCGGCCGGCTCAAGTCGAGCCGAGCCGGCCGCCGAAGTCCAACGGGTTGTCCGCGCCCGCTACAAGAGAAGCGAGGCGCAGAGGCCGGTTTGCCGTCTAGCGATGGGTGACGTAAATCCGGACGGTCGTCGAAGCGCCCGTTGCGTACTTGACACGTCCCTTCGCATCATCAGTCCCAATCGCGGAGCCAAGCGTCGCCCCGTCGAGCCGGTCATTCAGATCCTTCGCATCATTCTCTGTTACGCCCCCAATCAGTGCCTCAACCACAACTCCACCAGCGGCGTCGTTCTGGCCAGCGCCGCTTCCATCAAGGTCGTACGCGCTGTTGGCGGCGGTCGCAGTTACGTTCGTCCCCAGTGCGGTATTAACCTCCACTTGGCTGTGGCCATCACCAATTTTTACCTGGAAAAGTTTGTCCATGAATCCTTCGGTAAGCAAGGTTTGGTCAAAGTTTGTTGCTCCGGGACCACCAACCACAATCGTCGTGCCATTGCTGGACAAGAGCGAACCGTGTTTGGCGTAGTGATCCGCCAAGGCCGTTTTCACACTGTTGTAACTCACGGCCGCGTTGTTGACGCGCGCGTTGTTGATGGCCTCGAAAATTTTCGGGATGAGGAGGGCCGCGAGAATCGCGATCACCGCCAGCACACCGATCATTTCAATGAGCGTAAACGCTCGTTTCGCCTGCTCTCCGTTTTTTTTCTGGGTCTTCATTTGTTTGTTTTGTTTGTTTGTTTGTTGGACTTGAGCTTTTGTTTCCGCCCTGTGGAATTGCCTTCCCTGGCGAGCCGCCCATCCTGGAACCATCGAATTAGACCAAAACGGGGCCAGCCTGTCAACAACACGATTAGTCGTACCTAACCCCCTGCGCGACTAGGTATTTCTACGATCCCCGCCGGGGTTCGGCCCAACGGGAAATTGAGGAGTGAGGAGTGGGAAAAGCGAGCGTCCGGGCTCTCCACACTTCTCGCGGCTCGCTCGAATCCCAAAGGGATTGGCAGGCGTTCGTTCAATAGCTGAATTGCGCCCGGCGGCTCAGGGCGCATCCCGACACTGCTACGAACGCCTCTGACCGCTCTCGGTCGGCCGCTGGGAAGTAGGGCAGGCGTCTCGCCTGCCCCGCGTCGGCGCAGCCGACGCGCCGCTCGCGCTCGCGCTGGCGCGCTCGCCGGGCAGGCGAGACGCCTGCCCTACTTTGGCCGCGCCCTCGGAGCTTGTCGCATCGCAGTTCCAAGATGCACCCGGCGGCTCATCCGCTCTCGGCCGCGGTTTGACACTGCCCGTTTGCCCGGTATAGTGGCGGGCCTTTGTTATGAACCGAAGTCCCCATGTGGCCGTGGTCGGCGCGACGGGCGCCGTCGGCATCGAAATGATCCAGACGCTCGAGAAGCGCGGGTTCCCGGTTGGGAATCTGACGCTTCTGGCTTCCGCCCGATCCGTGGGAAAGAAGCTCAAGTTCAAGGGCGCGGACGTGCCGGTGAAGGAACTGACGAAGGGAAGCTTCGAGGGCATCGACATCGCGCTGTTCAGCGCCGGCGCCGGCATCTCCAGGGAGTTCGCCCCATTGGCGGCCCGGGCCGGCTGCGTGGTGATCGATAACTCGAGCGCATTCCGCATGGACGACGCCGTCCCGCTCGTGATCCCCGAAATCAACGCGGGCGACGTGAAAAAGCACCGGGGCATCATCGCTAATCCCAATTGCACCACGGCCATCACGTTGATGGCGCTCTACCCGCTGCACCAGGCCTTCGGCGTGACGCGCATTTTCGCCTCCAGCTACCAGGCGGTGTCCGGCAGCGGCGCCAAAGCGATCGAAGAACTTGAACGACAGGTGAAGGAAACCGTGTCCGGCAAACCGGTGACGCGGGAAGTTTACCCGCACCAAATCGCCTTCAACGTGCTGCCGCAAGTCGATTCGTTCCTGCCGAACGGCTACACCAAGGAGGAGATGAAAATGGAGAACGAAGGCCGGAAGATTATGCATCACCCGGCCTTTCGTGCCAGCGTGACTTGCGTGCGCGTGCCGGTCTATCGAGCCCACTCGGTGGCGGTGAGCGCGGAGTTCGAAAACACCGTGAGCGTGGAAGCCGCCCGCGAGGCGCTCCGCAAAGCGCCCGGCCTGGATGTGGTGGACAAGCCGGAGGCCGAGGAGTACCCGCTCCCGCTCCACGTGGCCGGAAAGTACAACTGCGAAGTGGGCCGCTTGCGAAAGGACTGCGCGCTGGAGAACGGGCTTTGCTTCTGGGTGGCCGGCGACCAGCTTCTCAAAGGCGCGGCGCTCAATGCGGTGCAAATTGCTGAAGTGCTCTTGAAGTAGCTTCAATCTTCTTTCACGAAGTGCCGCCAGTCCTCGATGCCGTGGGCGTTGCGGATGAGGGCGCTCGACGGTAGCGCCGCGGGCGCGCGGGGCATCGAGAGCAGCCTCAAGCCGGCTTCGTGCGGCAGGCGGTCGGCCTTCCTCGTGTTGATGCTCTTGCTCGACCACACCAGGTTTTCCCACGTGTCCCGGCCGCCGCGGCTGCGCGGCACGACGTGATCGAGGCTGCCTTCCTCCGGGCGCAGAAGCGCGCCGGTGTACTGGCAGCGGTTGCGGTCGCGCTCGCGAATCGAGCGGGCGCAGAGCTTGGGGCGCTTCTTCGGCACCTTCGCGAAGTTCACGGCCACGATCACAGTCGGCACACGGACGGGCCCGCGAACGGTCCGCACGGCGCGGTCCTGCGCACGAATCGGCAGCGTGAGCCATTCCTCCCACGTCACGGGGCGGATGTGGTCGTCGGCGTCAATGTCGAGCGCGGTGGCGACGGCGGTGGCGAGCATGCAAAAGGCCTCCGCGGGCGTGCGCACGTGGATGGCCTGCCAGTGCCGGTTGAGCACGAGGACGGTCGATTGGTTAAGGATGTCGCTCATGGATTCGTTAGCTATTGAGTCGTTAAATCGTTGAATCGTTAAATCGTTGAATCGGAAAATGGGCGGGCAGCCGTAATGTTTCGATTTTTTAACGCTTCAACCTTTTAACGATTTAACGCTTCAACGCGTTGTTCAGTGTTTGCTCTTTGTCATAGGCAGAAAGAAAATTGGCCGCCTCGTCCGGATTTGCGCCGGAACCTCCGGGGTCAGAGCCCGGCGCGCTGCGTGTTGCGCCACGAGGCAGGGAGGAAATGCCGAATGCCGAATGCCGAATGACGAATGCCGACTGAAGCGCTGAAAGCGCGTCAGCTCAATTCAACAGTCGACGATAGGCTCTCGACAGTGAATCTGGTCACCCGGGAAGGTTACGCTCCCTCGATTGCTGGGTGTAGGCCAGCCGTGATCCTATTTCACCACCGGGCGGGATCATTTATGATTTACGATTGATGATTTACGATTTACAAGCCGGAGTCAGAATCCGGCGCCAAGAGAGGACGTACTCCCAAATCGTAAATCGTAAATCATAAATCATAAATCCAAAAAGGGAGGCCGGGCGCCGTCCTTTTATCGGCGCCCGGCTGGGAGGATACTGCAACCGCAGTGGGGGGTTACGAAAACTTCACTTCAACGGCTTTGGGCTGGGCGTGTTCGCTCTTGGCCAGGCGCACCGTCAGCAAGCCGTCCTTGAACTCCGCCGTGACTTTCGCGGCATCCGCGTCGTCCGGCAGGGTAAAGCTGCGCGTGAAGCTGCCGTAAGCGCGTTCGACCCGGTGATAGCGTTTGTTCTTTTCCTCTTTCTCGAACTTGCGCTCGCCGCTGAGGGTCAGCACGCCGTTCTCGACGGTGACTTTGACTTCGTCTTTCTTCACTTCAGGCAACTCGGCCTTGATGAGGTACTCCTTGTCATCCTCGGTGATGTCCACGAGCGGCAGCCACTGGGCGACGGTCATGTCTTCCTTGCCGGTGCCGACACGCTGCGGCGCGAGGCCGAAAATCGAGCCGAGCCGGCGCTGCAGTTCATCCATTTCCTTGAAAGGATCCCAACGAGTCAGTGCATTCATGTTGTGTACTTTCTACGTTGGCGGTTGGTTTCATTCGCCGCGCGCCCACCGCCAGGGAACGCATGGCGTTTCATTTTCATCCAGCCCGCCCGTGGCGGACTGTCTGCCATTCGACTTCCATTACTATCAGGATCAGTGCCAGCCATTGGCATGGATGCAAATGCTTGAGCACAAGGGCGGCGCCCGAGGCCAGGCGTCGCGGGGGGTGTGACAGCCGATCCAAAGTGGCACAGCCGTGGGGCGCATTGGCGCAGGCGTGGCACACCTCTCACGTTGGAAAATGGCTGCCGGGGATGGAGTCGCACCATCACGGGCGTCTTCAAAGGACGCTGGACTGCTGTTATCCGACCCGGCAGGGCTGCGGAGTTCCGAGTTCTGAGTTTCGAGTTCCGAGTTCACGAGTGGGATGGTGAAGTTGCGGAACCCGAAAAGCTGGTGGAGCCGGAGGTAGTTGCAACCTCACCAAACCGGATTAAAAGTCCGGTGCCGGTCTGCTGTGGCTTCGACTCCGAGGAAGGAAGGGGGAGGTGGGGTGATGGAGTGCTGGAGTAATGGAGTAATGGAGTAAAGGTCGCCTTGGGCGCGGTGGTTGAATTCTCCATCACTCCAACACTCCATCACTCCATCACTCCAACACTCCATCACTCCAACACTCCATCACTCCAACACTCCATCACTCCAACACTCCATCACTCCAACACTCCATCACTCCAACACTCCATCACTCCATCATCCCAATCCCGCCTCACCGCCCTGGCTTCACTCCCGCCGCGCCGTGTCCGCGGGGCTTTTGGGCGCGAGCACGATGAAGCGGCCGATGCGGTCGATTTCGCGGTAGTCCTCCTGAACGCTTCGGACCAATGGCTGAATCTGCGGCGGCGCGCCGTTCTTCCAGCTTTCCGCCGCGGCGGCCACGACCACCAGCAGCGGCCGTCGCGCGTGGCGCAGCGAGCCGAGGATGTGCTCCTGCTGCCGGTGGCTCAACTGGCCCCAGCCCGTGCTGTTCAGGTGCGTCGGCGGCCGTTTGCCCGCCCAGAAGTAAAGGCTGTTGAACCCGGGATACGTCACGAACGTGTCGCACTCCGTCTCCAGGTAGCGGGCAAGTTCCCGATACATGGCCGTCGTCTCCAGATCGAATCGGACATGCCTGGATCCGGGCAAATCCAGCGCCGGCAAGCTCGCGTAATGCCTGCGCACGGCCGGCAATTTGCACCACACGTTCGCGAACACGCAAAGCAGCGCGACCACGGCCAGGGCAGTGGCGAACTGAATCCGTCGTGGCGTCAGCGAGCTGAACCGTTCTCCAAGCCACCCTTCAGCCGCGGCGGCCTTGAACACGTCCGCAAGACAAACGCCGCAGGCAAGAACCGGGAGGAGCGTGGCCATCATCACCTGTGTCCCCGCGATCGGATACGCCTGCAAGCCTTGCCAGGCGGCGGCCAGGCAGAGAAGAATTCGGGAAAAGGATTCGCGGGGGTTCCGCTCGGGCTCTTCAAGTTGCGGCACGGCCACCAGCCAGACCCAGGGCAGGAGAAACGCCAATTGAGGCGTCGGGTTTCCGATCAGGCAGAAACTCCCGGCGACGCCGAAGATTGCCTTGAGAATCGTGACGGCATTGCGCACGCAGCGCTCCCGCGCCTTCACGCGGACGACGACGGCAACAGCCAACGCACCCGCCGCATTGAACAGGACAGCGTCCGACAGCGGCAACGGCAGCAGCGCCACGCCCGGCAGCTTCAATGGTGTCAGCAACAACCCGTCCAGAAGTCCTCTCAGTGAAGTGCCGGTCCACAACACAGTTCCGATGATCGCTCCGCACACCGCCAGAAAGATCGAAGCCGCTCTCAGAACTTTGGCGTTTCCGGTGCCGCAGTGCCCGGCGAAGCGTTGGGCAATCAGCCACGACGCGGCAATCGCCGAGGCGGCGAGCACGCTGTAATTGCGGCACCACTCGGCGTCGCGATGCCTCCACATCAGCACGAATGGCAGCGTGGCGCACACGCCGGCCAGAAGCCACGTCCACACTCCTCGCGCCAGTCGGTCTTGCGCGGTGCAGCACATTCCCAGGAACAACGCGATTCCGAAGAAGATGCCTGCATTGATTTTCGTGAACGCCAGAACTGCAGTAATCGCAGCCAGCACGCCCAGCGCGGCGATTCCACTGGACTCGTAGCCGCCGACGTGAGGAGGCGGAGGCCCGTAGCCGCCGACGTGAGGAGGCGGAGGCCCGTAGCCGCCGACGTGAGGAGGCGGAGGCCCGTAGCCGCCGACGTGAGGAGGCGGAGGCACCGGACAGAGCAACTCATCCGCCTCCTCACGTCGGCGGCTACGGACGGTGGGCTTTTCTTGCGACCTGCGAAATATCCGGGCCAGCCAGTCGAGGGGTCCGCGCTCGCGAGTCGCCGCGAGCATCCCCAGCGCCAGCAGCAAGGCCACCAACTCCTGCGGATGCCCCGGTTCGCCGGCCATGGCGGTCAGATGCACCATGGCCTGCGCGAACACGAACAGTCCTGCAATCCACGAGCGAGTCATCGCTCTGGCCACACACCCCAGCACGACCGCCGTCGCCAGCCAATGGACGATCCCCAGCATCCGAGTTGCGTCGTGGGTCAGTGGCACGGACAGCACCACCCGAACCAGCCACTCGTAGAAATAGTAAACAGGGCCGTACTGAGTGAACACCGAGTCGTAGAGCGGCGCGCCTTCGAGGAAGCTCTGAACGGTGATCATCAAGTAGCCTTCATCCGGAGACATCGGC
>WNGA01008563.1_pt1 | contig 13987 bp, 13 predicted proteins | sample 5400061 | NCBI WGS metagenome assembly WNGA01 (sample SAMN13153366, study PRJNA577476) | soil metagenome | isolation source: 100 cm soil or saprolite under grassland replicate 2 | place: USA:California | collected 2016-06-15 | reverse complement strand
CCAAGCTTTGTTCCAATCGCGATTTCAGAGGTTGCATGGTCCAGCACGTCGGCTGGCCCTTTCGTGAAAATGGAATCGCGTTGCGGGTCGGTGTTGGCGCAGAGGCGGAAGAGGACTTCGCTGGTGTTGTGCACGTCCATGTCGTCGTCCACCACCACGATGTACTTGGTGAACATCATCTGGCCCATGCCCCAGAGGCCATGCATGATTTTGTAGGCCTGCATCGGATAGCTCTTTCTGATGCTCACGAAGACCAGGTTGTGGAACACGCCCTCGGCCGGCAACGCCATGTCCACGATCTCGGGGAAGTTCATCTTGAAAACGGGCAGGAAGAGTTTCACCGAGGCGCTGCCCATGTAAAAATCTTCCATCGGCGGGACGCCGACGATGGTAGCGGGATAAACGGCGTCCTGGCGATGGGTGATGGCCGTAACGTGAAAGACGGGATACGGCTCGGGCAACGTGTAATAGCCGGTGTGATCGCCGAACGGGCCTTCCTCGCGCAATGGCTCGCGCGGGTCCACGTAGCCCTCGATGACGAAGTCAGCGTGGGCGGGTACCTGGAGATCGTTGGTCTCGCATTTGACGAGTTGGACGGATTTCTTGCGCAGGTAACCGGCGAGGAGGAATTCGTCGAGACCATCGGGCAGCGGCGCGGTGGCGGCGAAGGTGAACACGGGATCGCCGCCGAGGAAAATGGCAACGGGCATGCGCGTGCCGGTTTCGTAGTAACGGCGTCCGTGGCGCGCGCCGACTTTCTGGAGTTGCCAATGCATGCCCGTGGTGCGCTCGTCGTAAATCTGGATGCGGTACATGCCGACGTTGCGCTCGCCGGTATCGGGGTCCTGAGTGACGACGCAGGGCAGGGTGATGAAGCGTCCGCCGTCGAGGGGCCAACATTTTTGGATGGGGAGATTGGCGAGCGTTGGGCACTGATTACTGAAGACTGTTGACTGATTACTATTGGGGGCAGAGGGACCAGTAATCAGTGAGCCAGTAATCAGTGAGCCAGTAATCAGCGGGGCCGCGGGCCAAGGCTCGGTGCGGGCCGGTGGAGCGTCGAAACTGTGGATTACCTCTTTGCACGCGCCATCTTTCACGATCTTTGGCTTCATGTGCCGCAAGTCCAATGCGGTGCCGAGGAGCTTAATTGCTTCACGAAAGCTCATTGGCGGTTTCGCTTTCAGCAACGAGCCGAGTTCCGCGGCGATCTCGTCCACGGAATTCGCGCCCAGGCTCAGGGCCATCCTTTTCCACGAACCCATCGTATTGATGGCAAGCGGGAAGGGCGAGGCCTGGCCGTTGACGGTGGGTTTCTCAACGAGCAACGCCTTGCCGCCGGCGGGCGATTTCATCTGGCGATCGGCGAGTTCGGTGATTTCGAGTTCGGTGGCGACCGGCTGCGCGATGCGGGTCAGTTCACCCGCCCGTTCGAGTTGTTGCACGAACTCCCGGAAGGATTCAAATGCCATACGAGTGCGAGCCTACCAGAGGGTCTGATTGTGGCAAAAGAACGATCGCCGGGCAACGGTCTCCGGCGCCGGCATTACAACTCGCTTACCGGGCGCCACTCGGGCATGCCTTCCTGCCAATACTGCGTGTCCGAAGTGATCGAGCCCAGTTCGAGCATTTCCCGGATCCTGCGGCGGGCGAACGGGCCGATTTGTTGTTCGTTCACATAGAGATAAATTGCGGCGGGTTCGTCCGAAACAGGCGTTTCGATGCGGCGCGCAGCGCGGACGGGCGTGATCGCCGGGGCGGCCGGAGATTCGTCTCTCCGGCGAACGCCCCGATTCATAAGCCACATAATGAGTGCTCCCGCCAACGTGCCGCCCACGTGCGCGCCAAACGCCACGCCACCGCCGGCGCCGGTAGAACCGAGGTGCAGAATGAGCGAGCCAAAATCCAGGAGGAACCAGAACGCAATCACGATCCAGGCGGGTATCCAGAATTCACCACTGAACACGCGGAAGAAAATCCACCCGAAATAACGGAAATTGATCCGGGTGCGCGGAAGCACGATCAGAAACGCGCCGATGCAGGCGGAAATGGCCCCGGAGGCGCCCACGATCGGGATGTCGTTTTCCAGGTCGGTGCTGAGGAAAACCTGGCTAAGATTCGCGATGAGTCCGCCGGCGAGGTAGAAAAGCGAGAATTGCGGCCGTCCCATGAGGTCTTCCACGCAAGCGCCGAACAGAAACAGATAAATCATGTTGCCAGCAAAGTGGAGGAAGCCGGCATGAACAAACAGGTTGGTGAGCCAGGTCCACAGTGTTTTCTCGGCGGGAATCAGCCCCAGATTCATCGCCAGCGGGTCTTCCTCACCCTGGCCCGCCAGGAAAAGCGAAAACGCTACGAGGTAGAGGGCGGCGTTGATGCCCATCAGCGTAAAGGTCACGACCGGATAACGGCGCGCCTCATAATCCACGGCCACTGGCAGGATGAAGAACACGGATGGCTCCTGTTGTCCCTGAGCAGACTCTTTCTTCGGTCCGCCGAACGGCTCGAAGCGAACCATTAAACCGGCGGCGACTCAAGCAGAAAAGTCAGGTCCGTCGAGTTTCCCGAGTTTCCCCTGGTTTTTCTCTGGCGTCCGGCCCGGGTCTTTTGAATTCTCGCCGCGTGCCGAAGTGGGTCAAAACGATCGTCGCCGTTTTGCTTCTGCCGCTGTGCCTTGGCGCGACGGGGGCGCTGGTGCGGGTGTTGCGCGCCAGCGGCGGCGCCGACACGGCGTGGGTGGCGATGCTGGCCGGGGCGGCGTGCTGGCTGGTGATCGTGCTGCTTCTCCCCAGGCCGATGTTGGTTTACGTTTTCGGCCATGAATTGACCCATGCGCTCTGGACGTGGCTTTTCGGCGGCCGGGTCAAAAAATTCAAGGCGACCTCCCAAGGCGGCCACGTGATCGTCACCAAAAACAATTTTCTCATCACCCTGGCGCCGTATTTTTTCCCGGTGTACGTCGTGATCGTAGTTCTGGTCTTCATGATCGGACACTGGATCTGGGGTTGGACCCGTTACCTGGTCTGGTTTCATCTTCTGGTGGGCGCGGCTTATGCGTTCCACGTGACGCTGACCGGCCACACGTTGAAGACGCGCCAGTCCGACATCACGCAAGAGGGCCGCCTGTTTTCCCTGGTGATCATCTGGCTGGGGAACGTGACCGTGCTGCTTTTGGGGGTGCCCTTGGTCACCTCGCGCGTTGGTTTGCTGACGGCGCTGCAGTGGTGTTGGGAAAACACGGAGGCTCTTTTGCAGTGTCTGGGACGGTGGCGGTAAAGTCGCCCCGGCCGGCCGCCCAGGGCGCGGGCGATGGAATTCGCTCTTGAAATGGCCGTTCAGTTCAGGCGAAATGGCCCGGCGTTGACAAATTCTGTATGAACCTGGGTGACATCCTCAGTCCGGCGCAAATCATTTCCGAGATGCAGGCCTCCAACCGCTGGGAGGCCATTGACGAATTGATCAACAACCTGGTGCAGACCGGGAAAATCAAACCGGAGAACCGCGACCAGATCGCCGCTGTCGTCAAGAAACGCGAGACCTCCATGAGCACGGGAATCGGGTTCGGCATCGGGATTCCCCACGCCTCGACCGACTTGATTTACGAGGTCGTCGGCGCCTTTGGCCGCTCGAAAAAAGGCGTCAGTTTCGACGCGCTCGACAACCAGCCGGTCCGGCTCGTCATGCTGTTTCTCGTGCCCCAAGGCCAGTTCCAGAAACACCTCCACACCCTCGCCAACATCGCCAAGCTGCTCCACAAAACCGAATTTCGCCAATCGCTCGAAGAAGCGCCCGAACCCGAGACCATGTATCGCATTATCAAGGACCAGTCCGGCGGCGCCACGGGGACAGCCAGGTAGAAGCTGTCTCTTCACCGCGGGCAAATCCAGGGGCGACTCAAATTTGCCTTCGACCCGTGATACATCAATTGCTTCAACACCGTTTGCAGGAGGCCGCCCGCCAGCTTATGCCCGGGACCGACGTTTCCGCGCTCCTGGTCCGGCCCTGTCCCGACCCGAAATTCGGCGACTACCAGTGCAACGCGCTGATGTCGCTGGCCAAAGAGCGGAGGATGAATCCGCGCCAGCTCGCCGCCGACGTGCTGGCCCGATTGGACGTCAGCGAATGGTGCGAAAAAGCGGAGCTGGCGGGCGCCGGCTTCATCAATTTTCGTCTCCGGACATCGGCCCTGGCGCAGGCGCTGCAGTCGGCCGCACGCGCCGCACATCCCATCGTCCAAACCGCCAAACCGCCACGCACGATCGTGATCGACTTCAGTTCGCCGAACGTCGCCAAGCCGATGCACGTGGGGCACATTCGCTCCACCATTCTGGGCGATTGCCTGGCGCGGACGCTGCGACTGCTCGGCCATCGCGTCATCACGGACAACCACATCGGCGACTGGGGGACGCAGTTCGGGATGTTGCTGGTGGGATGGAAGACGGTCCTCGACCGCGCGGCGCTGGCCACGGACGCGCTGGGCGAACTCGAACGCGTCTATCGGCTCGTCAGTCCGCAATGTGACGAAGAGCGCCCGGAGTTCAATCCGCGGGTGCGCGACCGCGCCCGTCTCGAGCTGGTGAAGCTTCAGCAGGGCGACGCGGAGAATCTGGGCATCTGGCGGGAGATGATCGCATTGTCGCAAGTCCAGTTCGACACGATCTACGCGCGGCTGGGCGTGCAATTCGATCACGCGCTCGGCGAAAGTTTTTACAACCCGCGGCTCAAGGCGGTGGTCGAGGAGTTGCGCGCGCAAGGGATCGCGCGCGACAGCGAAGGCGCCATCTGCGTATTCTCGGACGGCTCGCTGCCGCCGAAAGACGACCCGTTCCTCATTCATAAAGACGGCGCGTGGGCGCCCAATCCCTGTCTGATTCAGAAAAGCGACGGCGGTTTCAATTACGCCACCACCGATCTCGCCACGCTGGCGCATCGCCTGGAAACCTGGCGGCCGGACGAAATCATCTACGTCACCGACGGCCGCCAGCAGCTTCACTTCCGGCAGTTGTTCGCCACCTTTCGCCGCTGGCATCCGGAGGCGAAGGTGAAACTCGCCCACGTCTGGTTCGGCTCGATTCTGGGCGAGGACGGCAGGCCGTTCAAAACGCGCGCCGGCGAAACCGTGAAGCTGGCCGATTTGCTCGACGAGGCCGAGGAGCGGGCGTTCCAACTGGTCACGCGTTTGCGCCCGGAGTTGTCCGAGGCGAAACGCCGTGAGATCGCGCGCGTCGTGGGCATCGGCGCGGTGAAATACGCCGACTTGCTGCCCAACCGCCAGAGCGATTACCTGTTCAGTTGGGACCGGATGCTGGCGTTGGAGGGCAATACGGCGCCCTACCTGCTCTACGCTTACACGCGGACGCAAAGCCTGGCCCGCAAGGCCAGGGAGAGTGGCGTAAGCGCGGGGGACGTTTCGGAGTTGAAATTGGGCGCCCTGGAAGAGATCGCGCTGGCGAAGCACTTGTTGAACTTTGGTCTCGTCCTCGAAGCGGTGGGTGAAGAATACCGTCCGAATTTCCTGTGCAACTATCTCTACGAACTCGCCGGATTGCTGTCGCGGTTTTGGGAGGGTTGCCCGGTGTTAAAATCCGCGGACCCCGAGCGAAGCTCGCGCCTCCGTCTGAGCGAACTCACCGGGGCGGTGTTAAAACAGGGTCTTGAAGTCCTGGGCCTTGAGACGACCGACCAGATGTGACCGCGCGGGAAATGGGTACAAATATTGTTATAGCTATAACAAATTTTGTAACGCTGTCCCGAGCCGGGTTGGGGAGGAATCTCTGAAAATCAGGTTGCGATCAATCTGGCCAGCGTCCGGTAGAGCGCCGGCGCGTCCGGCAGGTGCCGGCATTGGCCGGCGCCCGTCACCAGACCAAAACCATCGCCGTAAGCGGCGCCGTTGACGACACAGGCGTTGGTGCGGTTCCCGGCGATTTGTTGCTCGGCCACTCGAAGGACGCGCGCCCGATCGCCGTCGAGTTCGTATTTCCAGCCCGCCAGCCAAGCCAGGGAAAACCAACCGCGCAGTTCGCTGATGATTTTCGGCGTCGGTTGCAGCCCGGCGAGCAACTGCCCTTTCCGCGTGGAGATTTTTCGCTCGGCACAGGGGACCAATTCGCCGCTTTCTTTTCGTTCCCAGACTCCGCCAAAAGTGAAGTCGCTCACGGCGGCGGCATGAAAGACCGCGCCGACGCCTTGCGTGGAGAGAGCTTCAAGTCGCGCGCGCAGATCGGCGGTCGTGGTGAACGTTTCGACACGTCGGGCTTTCTGTTCTCCGCGGTGGATGGCGTAATAACCGATCAACAGGACCACCTCATGTCCTTGCCGGGCGAGAAAATTCGCCAATTCCGTGCCGAGTTTGCCGGTGGAAAAGTTCGTCAGCCGGCGCACTTCATCCAGCGGCTCGTAGGTGGGCCCGGCCGTGACCACGCATTTCATGCCCGGGCACGGTAGCCGAAGGGAGCGCCCTTTGTCATGTCAGGAAATACGGCCTGCGGTGGACGCCGCGCTCGACGACTCTCCGAAATCGAACATCGAACATTGAACATTGAACATTGAACGTCGAACATTGAACTCCCAACTCCGAGGGGGAGAGGGTGCCCGACCTGTCCGCGGCAGGCTTGGCGAAGTCGGATGGGCGGGAGAGGGGGAGGTTCATGGGAAGCTGCGCGTCCCATTCGGACCTGCTCAGGATCTGTTTACTTCGCGGCGGGGGGCGCCATTTCCTTTTCTTTCACGGCCACGGCGCCTTTGCCAATGCGTTTGCGAAGGTACGTGAGCTTGGCCCGGCGCACCGAGCCTTTGCGTTCCACTTCGATTTTATCGACGCGCGGCGAATGCAGGGGAAAGACGCGTTCGACACCCTCGTTGTAACTGATGCGGCGAACGGTAAAAGTCTCATTCAAACCACGGCCGCGCCGGCCGATCACCACACCGGCGAAAATCTGGATGCGTTCCTTGTCGCCTTCGACGACTTTGGTGTGCACGCGCACGGTATCACCCACCCCGAAGTTCACGGGGTTTTTGCGAAACTGTTCCGATTCAATTTTGTCGAGTATTGCCTGGTTCATAAATCTCAAACGGGTTGATGGAGCGATGGAGTGATGGGGTATTGGGCCACGCGCGCGGCTCGTTACACCATCACTCCAAAACTCCATCACTCCGCTACTTATCTTTCAGATCCGGTCTGCGTTCTCCGGTTCGCTTCCGCCCCTGGTCCCGCCGCCACTTTTCGATCTCGGCATGGTTGCCGGAGAGCAACACTTCCGGCACTTTCATCCCCCGGAACTCGGCCGGCCGCGTGTATTGCGGATATTCCAACAGCCCGTAGCTGAACGATTCGTCGCGCGAACTCTGATCGTCACCCAGCGCGCCGGGCAACAGGCGTGTCACCGCGTCGATGACGACCATCGCCGGCAGCGCGCCGTTGGTCAGCACGTAATCGCCGATGGACAATTCATCGTCCGCCAGCGCTTCCCGCACGCGTTCGTCAAAACCTTCGTAACTGCCGCAGATCAGCAGCACATGTTCCTGCCCGGCCAGTTCGCGTGCGATGACCTGGTTGAAGGTCCGGCCGGCCGGTGTGAGCAGGATCACGCGCGTGTATTCGCGCGCCAGATTTTCCACCGCTTCAAAAATCGGCTCGGGTTTCAGCAACATTCCCGGTCCGCCCCCGAACGGTTTGTCGTCCACCGCGCGATGGCGGTCGTGGGTGTAGTCGCGCAAATTGTGGATCGTCAGGTCCAGCAGTCCCTGCGCCCGCGCCCGTTTGATGATGCTTTCATCGAGCGGCCCGGCGAACATCGCGGGAAACAAGGTCAGCACGTCGATTTTCATGGCCGTGGTCCGGGCGACATCGGCGAGGGCCGACAGGATATTTTCCCTTGCCGCCCACGGGTCGCATCAACCTTCCGGCCGTTCTTCAATAATCTCCAAGGTGCAGCGCTGCCCTTTCTTGGCCGCGCCAACCTGCAGCAGCGAACGGATGGCATGAATGGTCGTCCCTTGTTTGCCGATGACCTTGCCGATGTCCGTCGGATGGACGCGCAATTCATAAACGGTCATGCCATCCCGCTCCGCCGGCGTTACATTCACCGCATCCGGACGATCCACCAGGCCCTTGACGACAAATTCAAGGAAGGCTTGCATAACCGGACCGGCGTCAGGCGGCGGCCGGGACGGTTCTGGCGGCTTTGCGGATAAAGCTGGCCACGGTGTCGGACGGCTGCGCGCCCCTGTCGAGCCAGTACTTCGCTCGTTCGTAGTCGAGCGCGAAGTTGTCGCCCTTCTTCAACGGCTGATAGGTGCCGATTTCTTCAATGAACTTGCCATCGCGCGGGCTGCGATTGTCCGCCACGACGATGCGGAAGACGGGGTTGTTCTTCGCCCCGATTCGTTTCATGCGTATTCTGACTGCCATAAATCAAATTCTCCGGCGGGTGATTTCAGATGACACCAACCGCCCTGCGCCTTTTTCAGGCGCCGATTGCAAAAGAGGGGTGAGAGTATTCACGCCTTGTGGGGTTGGCAAGCCCTGTTTTTGGCCATTTTCGCCCAACCCGGCCAAGCCCATTTTCGAACCGTGAACTTTGAACCGGTCCAGACCGCAGCCAACACTTCGATGTTCGACGTTCGATGTTCGACGTTCGATGATGCATTCTCCCCCGCCTACCGTTCCCACTGTCCCCACCACGCTTCAAACCGTTCCGCCTCGCGCGCGACGGTGATGTGAGTGCCGTCATGCCACAGCACCTTCGCGTAACCGTGTGAGAAGCGCGTCTCCCACGGAATGTGATAGGCCCCGGCATCCATCCAAACGAGGCAATCGCGCGGACGAATCGAACGAGGCAGATCGCGGCGGGCGAGCTGGTCGAAAGCCATGCACGTAGGGCCGCAGACGGCCGTGAGGCGGACCGGGCCACGGCGCTCCGGCACGATCAAGATATGGTGGCGTTCCCAGTTGGAGATCAACGCGTGCGTGGTGCGGCCGCCGTCGCAGATCAGTTGGCGCAGGCCGCGGCGTTCTTTGATGTCCCGGACCCGAACCGCCAGCACGCCGGAGCGGGCGCTGAGAAACCGGCCGTTCTCCAGCCACAACTCGCGCGCGCCGGGAAATTTCTCCAGCGCCTGCCGATGCACGCGCGCCAGTTCGTCCAGATCGAATTCCGCGTCGAATGCGCGGTCCTCGGGTGAGAGGACGTTGGGGGGAGGCAGCCCGCCGCCACAATCAACATATTTCGGGACAAAACGCGCGGCCCGACAGATCCCGGCCACCTCCTCGAGCGCGCGCTGGTAGCCGGCAGGCGACGCCACATTTGTCCGCAAATGAAAGTGGACGATTTCCAACCGCAGGTTGCGACGCTTCAAGGTCTTCAACGCGTGAACGGCCTCGCCGCTTTGCATGCCGAAGTGGGTGGGGCATTGGGGATTCTCCGGGTCAAATTCCTCCGTCGTGTGAATGCGCAGACCGACGCGCCAGGCGAGCTTTTTCGCGAGTGGAACCAGAGTCTTGAGCTCGCCCGGCGAATCAAAGTTCACCGACAGGCCGCTTACCGGGTATCGGTTCAGCCACCGGTGTTTGGCGGGTCCATTGATCAGGATTCGTTCCGCCGAAAAGCCTTCTTTGAACGCCGCCAGCAATTCATATTCGCTGACGACTTCGATGCCGTGCCCTTGCCGACGCCACCACTCCAGCAGGGGTCGAACCGGTTGTGTTTTGCAGGAGAGCCAATGCCGGACCGGCACGGTGCGGTTGAGCGTTTTCAGTTCATCCAGGGCCTCGCGAAGCGGATTAACGGAGAACAGGTAGAACGGTGTTCCGTGTGACCGGAGGGCGCGGCCCGCCAGCGCGCGCCAGAAACGAATGGACTTTTTCGTGTGCCCGAAGCGCAAGCCCGTTGGCGGCCTGGACGGTGGGCGTTTCATGTCCGGGGAAGCGCGCTGTCCACGTCGCGGCGCCTTTTCATCATCGTCTTGGAACAGCCATCGTGGTCGGCGTCCGGCGATCGTCAGTCAAACGCCAGCGCGGCGAGGTGGGTCCGCCGCCGTATCGCCTCCGCCAGGGGGTTCAATTCCTCCGCGCTCAACTTTGTCGCGAAGAGTTCCGGCGTCGGACGGGCGACCGTGTAGGCATGCACTTCTTTGATCCTGCCGCCGGCGCGCACGATCTCGTTCAGACGGTCGCAGTAGGCGTTCAACTCCGCTTCAGGCATTCTCTCGCCGCGGATCCTGAGGAAGAGGCTTTGAATCACGATCGGACGGACGCGCGCGGTCTCGAGCAGGTTTTTCAAAATACGGTCGAAACGAACGGTCGTGCGGTTCACCAGCTTGAAATAGGCTTCGGTGCCGGCATCGAGTTTGCCCCAGACTTCGCCCTGGTTGGCCTCCATGATTTCCAGGCCGCGCTTCACGTCCGTTTTGTCCAGGCCGGCGGCGTCGGTAATGAGAACGATCCGGGTTTTGTCGAGGCGCTCCCGGCGTTTCACTTCGGCCACCGCCTCCACGCACTCGGCGAAGTTGTGGATCAGGGTCGGTTCGCCGTCGCCGCTGAAGGAGATATGCTTGATGTTGCGCGTAATGAACGACGGGAGTTCGTTGAACTTCGGTTCCTTGGCCAGCCCGCCGTCGCGCACGAAATGAATCATGGCCTTCAATTCGTCCCGCATCTGATTCAAATCCAGGCGTGACACTTTGCCCGGAACGTTGCGGTCCACCTCGCAATAAACGCAGTCGAAGTTGCAGGTCTTGTCGGGGTTCAGGTTGATGCCGAGGGAGAGACCGCCCGATCGTCGTGAGATGACCGGATAAACGAACGTGAAATCGGCGAACTGGCGTGAATGGTCCCGCACCGCGGCGAGATGGCTGCGAATCTGGATTGGCTTGTCGGCCACGCGGCGAATGTAGCCGCTGGTTCACGGCTGCGCCAGTGAATCCGGCGCGTCGGAAGAACTGTCAGGCCGCGCAAAAGGTCTGAACCTGCGAGCGGCCCCCTCACCCCATCCCTCTCCCCCTCCGAGGGGGAGAGGGTGCCCGATGGGCGGGTGAGGAGAGGATACAGTGGCTTGCCTCTGTGACGCCTATCCTGGGGCGGCCGGCGACAACACCGGGTTTCTTTGAAACGAGCGCAGCGCCAACAGCAACGCGGCGAAGATCATCACGGAACCGGCGAAAAACGCCATGCCCGGCACGTAAGCCGGCGCCCGGGGATGGACGAAGTAGCTGAAGAGGCGCGTCGCCACCAGCGGGCCAAGGATTCCCCCCAGGCTGCCGAGGCTGTTGAGCGCGCCCTGCACGGCCCCCTGTTCGTTCAACGGCACCTGGCGCGAAACCAGCCCCTGCAGGGCCGGATTGGCGATGGCGCCAAAAGACCCGACGATGATGACCGCGTAAATCATCCAACTTTTCGTCGCCAGGCCGTAAGCCGTCATGAACACCGTTCCGTTGATCAAGCCGACGACGATCGCGCGTCGTTCGCCGAGCGCGGGCACGATCCGGCGCGCCAGCCCGCCTTGCACGATCGCCGCCATGATTCCCACGACGGCGAGGGAGGCCCCCACCTGCCCGCTCGTCCAATGATAGCGGTGATCCACGTAAAGCACCCAGGTGCTGGGGAACACCTGATGCGCCAGGTTGAACAAAAAATAAGTCGCCGTCAGCCCGAGCACGATCGGATAACGCTTCAGGGCGACCAGCGAACCGACCGGGTTCGCGCGCGACCAATCGAAAGCGCGGTGCTGTTCGCGCGGCAACGATTCCGGCAGGACCAACAGACCGTAAAGCCAGTTCACCAGGGTCAGCCCGGCGGCGACCAGAAACGGAACCCGCAAGCCCAGGTTGCCGAGCAGCCCGCCCAGCGCCGGTCCGGCGATGAACCCCAGGCCGAACGCCGCGCCGATGAGGCCGAAGTTGGCCGCCCGTTTTTCCGGCGGACTGACATCGGCGATGTAGGCGCTCGCGGCAGTGATGTTGGCGCCGGTGATGCCCGCGACGATGCGCCCGAGAAAAAACCAGGGAATGCTCGGCGCGAACGCCTGCAGCAAGTAATCCAGCCACGAGCCAAACAAAGAGCCGAGAATCACCGGTCGCCGGCCGAACCGATCCGAAAGACTGCCCAGCACCGGCGCGCAGAGAAACTGCATGAGCGAATAGAGCGCCACCAGCCAGCCATACACGCCCGCCGCCGCCGACTCATTGCCGCCGGAAAGCTCCTTGATGAGCTTGGGCAAAATCGGGATGATCAATCCAACGCCGAGGATGTCGAGAAACAGCGTGACAAAGATGAAACCGAGGGCGGGTTTGCGGGAGTTCACAACGGGACAAGGCTGGTGCTCATTCCGCCCATCTGTCGCAACACTTTTTATGTTCGAGGCGGGTGCCGGCCGTCGTCCCCAGTCACGCCCTGGAGCGCCGCGTCGGCGTGCTCCGATTCGGCCTTCGCCACCGCTGCGGCGAGATGGCTGCTGATCTGAATCAGCCGGTCTGACATGCGGCGAATGTAGCCAAAGCCTTCAGGTTGCGCCAGCGTAACCTTAAGGCCGGGGCTGTGAATCACGGCTCGCGGGGACGCCCACTCTCCCATAATCTCATTGATTGCCCAATGATTTCGTCCAATTCTTCTTTCGTTGTGCCGCTGCCGAACGTGAAGCTGCCGGTGAGATGTTTCCAATCCTCGAGCGACAGGCCATAGAGTTCGCGGGCGATGAAGACTTCCAGCGCGGCGCGTTCCTCCACGTTGCGTGGATTTTTCAAAAGCCTGTCCGCCGCAGCCGCGAGTCGCTTCTGCACGGCGGGCTTCAAGTCGGGAACGGGTAGCTCGTACAGATGATGAACGCTGACACCGGTAGAAACCTTGCTGCGAACGTAAAAATTTAACGTGAGCGAATTCATGAGTGCAAGCAGCGCGAGAGCGTCTTGAAGTGGAACTTCTTGTTGTTCCAACGTTCCTTCCGCTGCCAGACTGTAGCGGCATGGCGTCAAATACATCAACTTGTGACTGAAACACGCGCGAGCGGGAAGAATCGAAGCAATAAGAGTCCGCTCGTTAGTCGAGCTTCCAACCTCGCGATAAGCCAGTCTTTCAAATTCGTAGTGAAGCTTGAATTTTCGCTTCTTGAACACCGCTCGAATCGCTTCTTCCAACGCGTCCCGCGTTTTAGGCAGAGGTTTTCCATCGAATACCTTCGTCCTGTTGTCGCGGATAAAATCGGTGATCCGGAAGATCTCCTTGCGCAACAGTTCAATGCGGACCTCCGGCTCCTCAACAAACCAAGAAGAGGGCGAGAACTTCGCGTCATATTGAGAGATCGATTTGCCCTCTAGCAGAGGCATTTCAGACGAAGTCAGTTTCTTACTGCCAATCTTGTGCAAGAATCGAGCATCACCCGTCAGGTGAAGCTCGCGTCGGAACTGATAATCGAGGCTTCCAAGCAAATGGTGATTACCGCGAATCTTTCTGCCGAGGTCATAGTCGGCGGGCGAACGGAATTCCATGAACGCAAGATTGTCGGGTGAAAAGGCCGAAACCATCTCTAAGCTGTAACGAATTGGCGTTGCGAAAGCATCTTTTGGGTCGTGAAGGTAAAACCGCGCGTCGAAGGCGTGGTCTCTTGGCGAAGCGGCGCCCTTGACGATTTTGAAAAAGCCGAATTTGAACTGTGGATGAACGTCCGGGAAAATTTGCTTCCTCTTTTCTTTGCCGTGTTCATCAACTTGTCGCCAGCCCTTGTTTTCAAACGAGGTCAATTCATCGAGGCGGTGTTCGCTGATAAACCAGCGGCGGAGGTCGGCACAGCCTTCATCGGTCTGGAATCCGCTCGGAACGAGCAGTGAGAATTGCCCGCCCTGTCGGACCAGCGAGAGATCGCGCTCGATAAACAGCTTGAACAAATTCCAATCGCCCGTGCCCTGTCGATGGTATTGCTGACCGAAGAATTCCTTGTGCCGTTCGTGGTATTCCTCGTGCTCGCGCCAGCGGGCGGCAAACTCCGGGTTCGCT
>WNGA01008561.1_pt1 | contig 13988 bp, 15 predicted proteins | sample 5400061 | NCBI WGS metagenome assembly WNGA01 (sample SAMN13153366, study PRJNA577476) | soil metagenome | isolation source: 100 cm soil or saprolite under grassland replicate 2 | place: USA:California | collected 2016-06-15 | reverse complement strand
ATCACTGGTTCAGGCATGGCGCGAACCCTACTTAGGCGGCATTCTGAGAGCGCCGTCGAGCCTGATCGTCTCGCCGTTCAGCATCGGGTTCTCGGCGATGTGGCAGGCGAGCTGCGCGTACTCCTCGGGGCGGCCGAGCCTGGGCGGATGCGGCACCTGCGCGCCGAGCGCCTGGCGCGACTCCTCGGGCAGTCCGGCGAGCAGCGGGGTGTCGAACAGCCCCGGCGCGATCGTGCAGACCCGGATGCCGAGCCGCGCGAGGTCGCGTGCCGCAGGAAGCGTGAGCCCGACGACGCCGCCCTTCGACGCCGAGTACGCCGTCTGCCCGATCTGGCCGTCGAAGGCGGCGATCGACGCGGTCATCACGACCGCGCCGCGCTCGCCGCCCTCGTCCGGCTCGTTTCCCGCCATCGCGGCCCCCGCGATGCGCAGCACGTTGAACGTGCCGATCAGGTTCACACGCACCACCGTCTCGAACGGCCGGAGCGCCGCGGGCCCCTCCTTCGTCACGGTGCGCTCGGCCCAGCCGATTCCCGCGCACGAGACGGCGAGGCGCAGCTTCCCCGCGCTCGCGACGGCGGTCTCGACCTGCGCCTCGTCGGTCACGTCAGCGTGCGCGAACCCTCCGCCGATCTCCTCGGCCAGCGCAGCGCCGCGCTCCTCGTTCAGGTCAGCGACCGTCACGCGAGCGCCGCGGGTCGCGAGCTCGCGCGCGGTCGCCTCACCGAGGCCCGAGGCGCCGCCGGCGACCAGCGCGCCTATGCCGTCGAGCCGCAACTACTCGTTGACGCGCTCTACCAGGAAGGAGATCCGGACGAGCGCACGCCACTCGTCGAGGTTCTCCCCGCGGAGCCCCGTCGACACGACGTCCACCGCCTTGATGTTGCGCAGCGACTGGCTCGCGTCCGCGAGCGCTGCCTTCACGGCGCCGTCGGAGCTATCGGGTGAGCTGCCCACTACTTCGATGATCTTCGTCACTGCCATCGCGGGCTCCCTTCGTTCGAGGTTGCGCGGAGCCTATCCCGGTCATGTAGCTTGGTGCTCGATGGAGGCCGGTGCCGAGGAGAGGAGCGGGTACCTCGACTTCTCGAAGGTGTCGCCCGGCGAGCTGCTCGGGATGGGCGCCGCGCTGATCCTGCTGGTCTCGCTCTGGCTCCCCTGGTTCACGACCAGCTCCGAGAACCCTAACTCGAAGCTGCCGGGCGGCGCGTCCGGCGGCGACTCGGCCAGCGCGTGGGCGGTCTTCTCGACGCTCGACTGGCTGCTCGTGTCGGCCTGCGCCGCGCCGTTCATCCTCACCTGGATCATCGCTCGCGGGCACGCGCTGACGTGGAAGCCGGGTGAGGTGACGATGATCGTCGGGATCGTCGCGTTCATGCTGATCCTGTGCAACGGGATCATCCTGGGGCGACCCGGTGACAGCGTCGACATCGGCCTCGGGGTCGGCTACTTCGTGGCGCTCCTGGCGTCGCTCGGTTTGCTGGCGGCCGGCTACCTGCGCCAGGCGGTCTACACGACCGCGCGCAAGCCGCCGGGCGTCATCTGAGTTAGGTTGCCGGGGATGGAGTCGAGGGTCCCGAAGCCCGATCGCAACCTCGCCATGGAGCTCGTGCGGACGACCGAGTACGCGGCCCTCGCGTGCGCGCGCTGGATCGGCCGCGGCGACAAGGAGGGCGCGGACGGCGCGGCGGTCGACGCGATGCGCCTGCTGCTCGACACGGTCTCGATGGACGGCGTCGTCGTGATCGGCGAGGGCGAGAAGGACGAGGCGCCGATGCTCTACAACGGCGAGCACATCGGCGACGGGTCGCCGCCGCTCGTGGACATCGCGGTCGACCCGCTCGAGGGAACCGAGCTGTGCGCGAAGGGCCTTCCCAACGCGATCGCGACGATCGCGCTGTCGGAGCGCGGAGCGATGTTCGACCCCGGCCCCTGCGTCTACATGCTGAAGATGGCCACCTCGCGCAGCCTGGCGCCGCTGCTGGACCTCGACCGCCCCATCGGCGAGACGCTCCAGCTGATGGCGAAGGAGAAGGGGGTGGCGGTGGGCGACCTGGTCGTGATCATGCTCGACCGGCCGCGCCACGAGGACTACATGCGCGAGATCCGCGAGGTGGGGGCGCGCATCCGGCTGATCCCGCACGGCGACGTGTCGGCCGCGCTCGCCGCCGTGACCGAGGACTCGGCCGTAGACCTCCTGTTCGGCATCGGCGGGACGCCTGAGGGCGTGCTCGCGGCGGCGGCCATCCAGTGCACCGGCGGGCAGATCCTCGGCAGGCTCTGGCCGCGCTCCGACGAGGAGCGGAACGCGGCGCTCGAGGCGGGCTACGACCTCGAGGAGGTGCTCGACAAGGACCGCCTCGTCTCGGGGAACGACGTCTTCTTCGCGGCGACCGAGGTCACGGACGGCGAGATGCTCGACGGCGTGCACTTCATCGGCCCGCAGGGAGCCACCACGGAGTCCGTGTCGATGCGCTCGCGCTCCGGCACGGTCCGCCGCATCGTCGCGCGCCACGACCGCGCGAAGCTGCGCGAGATCACCGGCGAGCGGCTGGGCTGATCGCGGCCTCCGCGGCGGCGCGGAGCGCGCCGACGCGCGAGGGCTCGAGCTCGAGGTTCGCGAGCGAGCGCAGGAACGCGTGCGTCACGATCACGTGGATCCGCAGCTGTGTCTGCTCGTAGATCCAGCGGCTGAAGCGAGCGGCGATCGTCGGATAGAAGTTCACGACCTCGGACGAGACGACGACCGTCACCTCGCCGGCTCCGTCCTCGGCCGGCTTGCGGTGGACGCTGAGCCGAAGGAACCCGCGCCCGCGGCCGCGCCGCGCCACCAGCACGCCGCGGTTGATCGGCCAGGTGACGGTCCCGCCGTCCAGGTTCACGTGGTACTCGGGCTTGTGGAAGCGGAGCAGGACGAACGGGCGCCGCAGGAACACGACCTCGCGCGAGTCCTCGCCGTACAGGACGCGGATCAGGCCGAGGGAGAAGCGCGACAGGAAGCTCCAGTAGGTGCGCGCGAGCCGCTCCAGGTACTCCGGCGACCAGATCCTCTCGAGCTCCGAGGCCGGCAGGGTGACCTCGGCGACCTGGCGGCTGCCGAGGGCGCCGTTCTCCGAGTAGCCGGACTGCGGCACGTCCACGATGACCACGCGCGCACGCGCGCGCAGGTGGCGCTCGAGCAGGCGGCGGGGGTCGCGGGGCCTCACAGGAGCTCGACCTCCACGCGCTCGCCGGCCGCGGCTTCGCCGTCGCCGGGCGCGATCAGCGCGAGTGCGTCGGCGCCGACCATCGAGGTGAGCACGTGCGAGCCCTGGGCGCCGGTGGTGGGGCGTGCCACGAGGCCGTTCTCGCCCTGCAGGAGGCGCACGCGGATCGCCTGCTCGCGCACCGGGTTGCGGGCAACCGCCTCCCCGAGCGTTGCGATGGCGCGCCGGGGCTCGGGGGCCGCACCCTGAAGCGCGGCGAGGGCGGGGCGGGCGAAGAGCTGGAAGGTGACCATCGCCGATACGGGGTTGCCGGGCAGGCCGAAGGCGAGCGTATCGCCGCGGGTGCCGAACCAGGTCGGCTTGCCGGGCCGCAGGCTGACGCCCCAGAAGCGCTCCTCGACGCCGAGCTCCCGCAGCGCGGGCTTCACGTGGTCGTGCGGGCCGACGGAGACGCCGCCCGAGACGAGCACCACGTCGGCCTCGTCGAGCGCCCCGGCGAGCGCGGCACGCGTGCTCTCGAGCTCGTCCGGGACCGTGGTGCGTCCGACGAGCTGCGCGCCCGCGCTCTCCACCTGCGCTGCGAGCGCGAAGGCGTTGGAGCCGTAGATGCCGCCGGGCGCCAGCGGCGCGCCGGGCTCGGTGAGCTCGTCGCCGGTCACGAGGAGGGCCACCCGCGGGCGACCCGCGCAGCGCAGCTCGGCGCGCCCCACCGAAGCGGCGACGCCCAGCTCGGCGGGCCCGAGCCGCGCGCCGGCGCGCAGGACCACGGCACCCAGGGGAATGTCCTCACCGGCGCGCCGGACGTTCGCGCCGGGCTGCGTCTCGGGGAGCTCGATCCGACCACCCTCGACCGCCGTCGTTCGCTCCACGGGAACGACCGCATCGGCCCCTTCCGGCAGCACCGCCCCCGTGGAGATCCCCACGGCCGAGCCCGCGGACAGCGCTCCGGCCCAGGGGTGCCCCGCACGCGCCTCTCCGACCACCTCGACCTCGCCGGCCGGGCCCGCGATCACGGCGAAGCCGTCCATCCCCGAGCTGTCGAAGGGCGGCACGTCGATCGCGCTGGTCACGTCCTCGGCCAGCACGCGCCCGAGCGCTGCCTCGAGCGCGACCGGCTCGTCCCCGAGCGCGGTGACGGCTTCGAGGACACGGCGGCGGGCCTCGTCGATCGTGATGAGCTCGCTCACGGCCGCAATCTTCTCCCAAATCTTGCCGACGGTCCGCCGTTTCCGGGGGTACGATCGACGCCAGTGACACCGGTCCGGGGACCACTCGCGCGCCTGGAGCGCTCACGGGACGAGCTGGCCAAGCAGTGGCTGGTGCGGCTCATCGAGCGCGCGTCCCTCGACGAGATCCGCGAGCTACCCACGGAACGCATCGCCCGCGAGCTGCCGGAGCTGATCAGCGGCATCGTCGGCGCGATCGCGGAGGATGACGGCGACCCGTACAACCTCTCGAAGGAGCAGTCCGAGCGCGCCGCGTCGCTCGCCGGGCTGCGCGGCGGCGGCCGCGAGGCCCGCGCCGCCGACGTCGCGCGCGACGTCGCCGCACTGCAGACGGTGCTGCTCCGTGCTCTTCGCGAGGACCTCGAGGACGACCCGGTGCGCTTCGCGGAGGCCGTCGAGCTGCTGGTCGACGCGATCGCCGCGATTCAGGCCGAGGCGATGGAGGCACACGTCCAAACGCGCTCGCGCGAGCTCGAGTCGCAGGCGAACACCGACCCGCTCACCGGCCTCGGGAACCTGCGCGCGCTGCAGCGCGAGCTGACGAACCTGCTCGACACGCAGAAGCGCTACCGGCACCCCTTCGGCCTGCTGCTGATGGACATCGACGGGCTGAAGCGGATCAACGATTCCCACGGCCACCAGGCGGGCGACCGGGTGCTCATGCAGGTCGGGATGTCGCTGCGCCGCTCGATCCGCTCCGTGGACACAGCGGCCCGGATCGGCGGCGACGAGTTCTGCGTCCTCCTTCCGCAGCAGGACCTGAAGAGCGCCGCAAAGCTCGCCGCCCGTCTCGCCACGGCGGTGGAGGAGGAGGTGGCCGCGCCCGGCGAGCCGCCGGTCACGATCTCCATCGGCGTCGCAGCCTCGCCCGAGCACGGCGACGAGGCGGAGTCTTTGATCGACACGGCCGACCGCGCGATGTACCGCGCGAAGGCGGCCGGCGAGGGGATCGCGCTCGGCGACCCGCCCGGAACCCAGGGCATGACCGCCGAGGAGGCGACCACCTAGAAGGAGATGGACCGTCCTGGATAAGGGACCGTATAGGTGCACTATCCAGGACAGTCCCGCACCTCATTGGCGGCCTACCGCTACGCCTGTTCTACGGGCTACTCGATCAGGCCGTGGCGGATGCCGATGGCGACAGCCTGCGTGCGCGTGGAGGCCTCGAGCTTCGCCAGGATGCGCTTCGTGTGAGTGCGGACGGTCTCGGTGGAGAGCCCGAGCTTCTCCGCGACGGCGTCGGTCTGCATCCCGTCGGCCAGCATCTGCAGGATCTCGCGCTGCCGGGCGCTCAGCGTGCGGTCGCCCTCGTCGAGGACGATCGTCGACGAAAGCCCGGGGTCCACATAGAACTCGCCGTCGCGGGCGGCCTCGATCGCGCGCACGAGGTCCTCCGAGGGGGAGTCCTTGCGGACGTAGCCCTTCACGCCGGCCTTGAGCGCCTCGCTAAGCAGCCGGGCGCCGCCGTCGGAGGTGAACACCACGATCGGCGCCTTCAGCTCGTCGCGCAGGCGGCCCACGATCTCACCGACGTCCACGCCGGCGTGCCACGGGTCGATGATCACGACGTCCGGGCTGTCGCCGTTCGTCATGTCGGCGACCTGCTCGATCGACTCCGTCTCCGCGATGACTACCTGGTCGAACGCCTGCTCGAGAACCGCGCGGACGCCGGCCCGGACGACCGGATGGTCGTCCACGATCAGGCAGCGAGGCGGTCGCTTCGCGCCGGAGGCCATTCGCGCCAGCATACCTCAAAAGCACTCCGATTCCCCGGCGCGGAGTACTCCGCCCTCGCGCCCCCGGGTGACAGCTAGGGACGCGGCAGCCGGCGGAGCAGCTCCTGGGTGACGGCCCCGGCTACCCGCACGCCCGTGACGGCGAGCCCGGCCGCGGTGCGAACGACCGCCTCGACGGCATCGCCCCGCGGCTCGGGCGCGAGCGGTTCGGTGGGAGGCTGCCGCGGGGCGGGAGGCGGCTTCGCCGCCCGCTTGCCCGCCGCCTCGGCCCTCGCCGCGGCCTTCCCGGCCGCCTTCGCGGGACGCCCGGCCGAGGTCTTCGCGGGGGTGCTCCCGGAGGCCCCTCGCTTCGCGTTCGGGGCCGAATCCCGCTTCGCGCTCCGCTTCCCCGGGCGCGACTTGGGCAGGTTTCCGAGCACTCCTTCGTCGTCCGCCATGGACGGTGATTCTAGTAGTGCCCGTTCTGGGTACACCGGACGTGTAAGCGCGGACGATAAAGTCTTAGAGGTATCAACTGGTTGACTGGCTAGTCAGCGGAAATTCCGCTTTAGAGCGCTTGACTTCACTATCTGTAGCGTTACTGTTGACAACGACTGTTCGACTGGGCCCGGCGCCCTCGCGCTGGGCCCTGCGCGCCGTTAAGGAAAGGGATGTCTGTAGCCGATCTGCAAGAGCTTGAGGAGGTAAAGCTCCTCGTCGTGAAGGGGCAGGCCACCGGCGTCCTGACCTACGCCGAGGTGGCCACGGCCCTTGCGGAGGTCGAGCTCGACGAGGGCGACATCGAGGAGCTCCACGGCTACTTCGAGAAGTCCGAGATCGAGCTAGTCGAGGACGATCCCACGCACGCCGCGCCTGTGGTCGAGCGCGCCGTCGACCGCCGCAGCCGGCGCAAGAAGGCGACGATCGACCTGAAGCCGGACATGACGACCGACTCCCTTCAGCTGTTCCTGAAGGACATCGGCAAGGTGCGGCTGCTCACGGCGCAGGAGGAGGTCGACCTCGCCAAGCGGATCGAGCGCGGCGACCTCGACGCCAAGCAGAAGATGGTCGAGTCGAACCTGCGGCTGGTCGTCTCGATCGCGAAGAACTACCGGAACCAGGGGCTGCCGTTCCTCGACCTGATCCAGGAGGGCACGCTCGGCCTGGTCCGCGCCGCCGAGAAGTTCGACTACCGCAAGGGCTTCAAGTTCTCGACCTACGCCACCTGGTGGATCCGCCAGGCGATCGCGCGCGCGCTCGCCGACAAGGCGCGCACGATCCGCATCCCGGTGCACGTCGTCGAGAAGCTCAACAAGATCGGCCGCGCCGAGCGCAAGCTCGTCACCGAGCTGGGCCGCGAGCCGACCCCCGAGGAGATCGCCGAGCACACCGGCATCGAGCCCGACGAGGTCGAGTCGATCAAGCGCTCCGCCCAGGCGCCCGTCTCGCTCGAGAAGCCGGTCGGCGACGAGGAGGAGTCGGAGTTCGGCCAGTTCATCGCCGACGAGCGCGCCGAGTCGCCCTACGAGCGCGCCGCCGAGATCCTCACGAAGGAGGCGCTCCGCGAGGCGCTCGAGAACCTCTCCTACCGCGAGCGCCGCGTCCTCGAGCTCCGCTACGGGCTCGGCGGCGAGCACCCGCGCACGCTCGACGAGGTCGGGCGCACCTTCAACGTCACGCGCGAGCGCATCCGCCAGATCGAGAACCAGTCGCTGAAGAAGCTTCAGTCGCTGGCCGAGGCGCAGAAGCTGCGCGACGTCGCCTAGGGAGCCGGCGCAGGCCCTGGCCCGTCCGCCGCCCGCCCGATCGAGCGCTAACGGCGGCGGTGAAGATCTGGTCTTTCGGCAACGGTCCTGCTTTACGCACCGTATAGGTCCCTTATCCAGGACGGTCGTCGTTTCCGCCCGAAAAGGCTCGTCCAAATAGCGCTTCAGCCCTCAAGAAGGGCGCTCGGATGTCGATTCACAGACTATGTTCGACGTCGACGCTGCCCTGATGACCGTCATCGAGAAGGAGGCCTCCGACCTCCATCTCAAGGTCCCGTCCCAGCCCATCATCCGCCAGTACGGAAAGCTCGTGCCCATCGAGGGCTCCGAGCCGCTCCGCCCCGAGGACACCGAGGCCACCCTCTTCCACATGCTCACGGACGAGGCGAAGCTCGAGGCGTTCCGGAGCGAGCGCGAGGTGGACTTCTCGTACTCGGTGCCGGGCGTGGCCCGCTTCCGCGTGAACGCCTTCGTTCAGCGCGGCTCGGTCTCGCTCGTCTGCCGCGCGATCCCGTTCGAGATCAAGACCGTGACGGAGCTGCTGCTGCCGCTGGTCATCGACGAGATCGCCGACGAGGAGCGCGGCCTGATCCTGCTCACCGGGACGACCGGCTCGGGTAAGTCGACGACGCTCGCGGCGATGATCGACCACATCAACACCGGCTACGCGAAGCACATCGTGACGATCGAGGACCCGGTCGAGTTCCTCCACCGCGACAAGACGTCGATCATCAACCAGCGCGAGGTCGGCGAGGACACCGCCTCGTTCGCCCGCGCGCTGCGGCGCGTGCTGCGCCAGGACCCGGACGTGATCCTGGTCGGCGAGATGCGCGACGAGGAGACGGTCCGCACGGCCCTGTCCGCGGCGGAGACCGGCCACCTCGTGCTCTCGACTATCCACACCGTGGACGCCGCCGAGTCCGTGAACCGCATCATCGACTTCTTCCCGCAGTCGGAGCAGCGCCAGGCGCGCGCGATGCTCGCGGGGACGCTCAAGGCGGTGATCTCACAGCGGCTCGTGCCGACGCCTGACAAGAACGGCCGCGTCGCGACCTGCGAGATCCTGCGGATGACCGGTCGCGTGCGCGACATGATCCTCAACCCGGAGGAGACCGGGAAGCTGCCGGAGGTCATCTCCGAGGGCGCCTACTACGGGATGCAGACGTTCGACCAGGCGCTGCTCTACCACGTGCAGCAGGGCCGCGTGGCCATGGAGGACGCGCTCAAGGCGGCCACCCACCCGCACGACTTCAAGCTGCTCGTCTCGTCCGACGGCCTCCGGAGCACGTCGGTGGAGTCGGTGATCGCCACCGACGAGGAAGAGGAGCCGGCGGCTGCCGCCGCCGCGCCCGCGAACGGCGCCGGCACGTAACGTTCGACCGGCATAGAGTGCTGTGGGGCAAGCCGCGGGCGGTGCCCGCGGCGCCGCCATAACTTCCTCACCCCACCGAAAGCGAAGGAGGCCAGGTGCAGAGCACCCTTGGTGAGTTTCAGGAGACGCAGTCGGAGCAGCCGTTCGCGCTCCAGAACTCGAAGCTGTTGAAGGTAAGCCTCAACCAGGTGACGATCCAGGCACAGGCCGGGTCGATGGTCGCCTACCAGGGCGACGTGTCGTTCGAGCACGCCGGAACGGGCGGCCTCAGCCGGATGGTCAAGAAGGCCGTCACAGGTGAGGGAACCAAGCTCATGAAGATGTCCGGCACCGGCGAGGTCTTTCTCGCGCACACCGCGCAGGAAATCCACCTGATCTACCTCGAGAACGACGCGATCACGGTGAACGGCAGCAACCTGCTCGCGTTCGACGCCGGGATCGACTGGGACATCAGGCGCGTCGAGGGCGTGTCCGGGTTCGTGGGCGGCGGCCTCTTCAACATGGCCCTGACCGGCACGGGCTGGGTCGCGATCATCTCCGACGGCCCGCCGGTGCTCCTGAACACGGGCGACGCGCCGACGTTCGCCGACCCCCAGGCCGCGATCACCTGGGCATCGAGCGTCAAGACCGGGATCAAGACGGACATCAAGCTGAAGAACTTCATCGGCCGCGGCTCTGGCGAGTCGGTGCAGATGTCCTTCTCGGGCCCGGGCTGGGTGCTCGTGCAGCCGAGCGAGGGACGCGTGAGCAGCGCGACTGCATCGGGCGGCGGCGCCGGCGGCCTGCTGGGCAACCTCTCGAACTGACCACGAACCGTGCCGGCGGCGGCCCCCGCGCCGCCGCCGGCATTACTTCAGTTCGTGAAGTCTTGCGCTAGAATCGCCAATGTGGTTGATCCGAGCTGCCCAGTCTGCGCAACCGCGGACATCATCTGCGGCAAGTGGACCATCCTCGTGATCCGCGACCTCGCCGAGGGCCGCAGCCGCTTCTGTGAGCTGGAGCGCTCGCTGTCGGGGATCAGCCCGCGCACCCTGTCGCTGCGTCTGCGGGCGCTCGAGGAGCAGGGCATCGTCGAGCGCCACACCTTCCCCGAGGTCCCGCCGCGCGTCGAGTACTCGCTCACGCCCAAGGGCGAGGCGCTCGTGCCGCTGATCGAGGACATGCGCCGCTACGGGCGCGAGTACCTCGGCGTGGATGACACAAGCCGCGCAAGCACGCCGGCCGAGCCCGTAGCCGCCTAGGACCCCAGGCCGGCAGGACACTTCGCGGCGGCGCCGAAACCGCGTCGCATGCGCAACCGTGCTCTCCACGACGCGCTGCGGAACTTCGCGCTGGAGGCCGCCGCGCTGCTCACCGACGACCTCAAGGCCGGCGCGGAGGTCGAGTTCGACGTGGTCGAAGAGGGCATCGGTGCGCACCGGGCACCGCCCGGTGCTTTCGCCAGACAGGGCCGTGGGCGCGGGCCCGCCCTCTACCGCTACGAGCCGCGCACGGGCGCGTTCATCGAGGAGCGCTGGCCGCAGCTGCGCGAGCTGCCGGCCTTCGAGCCCGCCTGCCGCGAGCTCGGCGCGGGCGCATCGGCGTGGCTGCGCGTCAACGGCCTTCGGGGCGAGCAGGCCGAGCCCGCGCTGCAGGCGATGCTGGAGCGCCTGTACGAGGACTCCACGAGCTTCGGGTTCCCGGAGGAGCGCTTCGACCGGGTCTACGGCGAGGTCGAGCTGACGCTCTACCGCGACGCCGTTCGCGCGCGCGTGATCGCCCCGCTCGACGGCGCCTGGATGGACGCCCAGCGAGTCGAGCTGGGCGACGGGCTCTCGCTCGCTCGCGGTGATGCGATCGAGGGACCGCATGACAGCTCGACGCTCCTGTGCGTCCTCGAGCGCGACGTCCCCGCCGACGACCCGATCCCGGCGGAGGAGGCCACGGAGCGCTTCGCCGCCGTCCTGACCGCGGTGCGCCTGTGGGCGCCGGGGGGCGTGGTCCTCGGCACGCCGGGCTGGCGCCAGCTCGATCACGCCCGCTGGCAGCCCGTCGCGATCGGCTCCGCCGCGGGGCCTCGTGGCGGCGAGTGGATGCTGCACGCCGGAGAGGAGCAGGCCTTCCGCGAGTTCTTCACGGCCACCTCCGAGGCTCGGCCGCCCGCCCCGGTCGCGTGGGCCCTCGGCCGGTTCGAGATGGGCTGCGCGCGGGCCACCGACGCGGAGGCGCTCTCGGACTATCTGCTGGGGCTGCGGGGGCTCCTCGATGCCACCACCGAGACCGGGCATGCCAGCTTCGGCCTTCGCCTCGCCGCTCTCTGCGCGGAGGACGAGGTGCGCCGCGAGATGCAGGAGCGCCTGGAGGCCGCGCTCGCCCTCGAGCGCTACGTGATGGGCGGCTCGGGCGGAGTGCGGCTTGACGCCGAGTCGCCGCGCGAGCTCGTGGCCGAGATGGAGAGCCACCTGCGCGCGCTGCTGCGCGACGTTCTCTGCGGCTACCTCGACGCCGACCTGAAGGCGGTGGCCGACGACATCCTGATCGAGTCCGGCCCGGACCCACAGGTCGAGATCCAGGCACGCGACCTGCGCAAGGAGCCGGACCCCGAGCCCGCCGTCCACGAGCCGCCGCGCGAGCAACGCTTCGAGCGCGGACCCGAGCCGATGACCTTCGAACCGGAGCTGGAGTGGGAGGTGGAGCCCGACACCGCCGAGATGGAGCCGGTGGCCGTGGCCCACGAGCCCGCGCAGCACGAGCTCGACGGCGTCACCCAGTCGGCCGACTGGGGCTGGGACGACCCGGAGGACTTCTCGGCGCCGGTCTAGCGAAGGCATCGCTGCGCATCGGGCACCGCCCGGTGCTTGCGCACGTCAACCGAACAGGTACTCGTCCATCCGGCGCAGGCCGTCCAGGTCGTGCACGTCGTCGTCGAGGTGGGGCACCTCGATCATCGGCTTGCGGCCCAGCCGCTTCTTCAGGTCGGCCAGGTTGCGCCGGTCCTGGGCCGCCAGCCGGCGCTCCTCCTCGAACGTGCGCATCACCTTGCGCTCCAGCGTGTCGTCGCCGAGCAGGGCCGCCAGCTCGCCTGATGGGTCGCCCTTCGGCACGGCCGGCCGCACCCGGTTCGCCACCACGCCGGCGAACGGCAGGCCCGCGTCGAGCAGCCGGTGGTGGAACCAGCCCGCCTCCTCGACCGCGTCGGCGCGCGGCGAGGTCACGAGCACGAAGGCGCTGCGGGAGTCCGCGAGCAGCGCGTTGACACGCTCGGCCCGCTCGCGGAAGCCCTCCGTCATCCCCGCGAAGCTGGCGAAGAACGCCGACAGGTCCTCGAGCAGGTCGATGCCGGTGGCGCGCTTCAGCACCGAGAAGACCATCCCCGACCCGCGCCCCAGCACCTTCAGCCCCGCCAGCCCGGGCCCGGCGAACAGCTGGAGCGCGCGCGAGTCGATGAAGGCCGCCAGCTTCTTGGGGGCGTCGATGAAGTCGAGCGCGTTGCGGGTGGGCGGCGTGTCCAGCACCAGCAGGTCGTAGCGGCCCTCCTGGTGGAGCTCGTGGAGCTTCTCCATCGCCATGTACTCCTGGGAGCCCGCCACGGCGTTCGAGAGCTCCTGGTAGATCCGGTTGGAGAGCACCGCGTCGCGCGTGCGCTCGTCGGGCGCATGCCACTCGACGATCTCGTCGAATGTGCGCTTCGGGTCGAGCATCATCGCCCAGAGCTCGCCCTCGACGTCGGTCTTCACGAGCCGCTCCTCGTTTCCCAGCTCCGGGAGTCCGAGTGAGTCGGCGAGCCGCTTGGCCGGGTCGATCGTGAGCACGGCAACCTTCTTCCCGCGCGCGGCCATGCCGAGCGCGATGGCCGCGGAGCTGGTCGTCTTGCCGACGCCGCCGGAGCCCGCGCAGATGCAGACCTCCTTCCGCTCGAGCCAGTCGCCGATCACAGCCGCCGCTCCAGCTCGACCGACAGCCGCTCGAGCTCTTCGCGGCCCAGCTCGGGCTCGAAGATGCGCGGGAGCGTCGCCACCGGAGCGGTGGCCGCGCGCCGCAGCCGGCGGACCTGCGCGTGCTCGCCGCGCGCCCGCCGGTGTTCCGAGATGGCAGCGGACAGTGCCGCATTCGTGACCCTGCTGCTGCCGGTCAGGCCCTGGATGTGCCGTATCTCGTCCGGGCGGAAGCGGGCCGGGTGCACGGCGTTCACCACGATCGCGTCGATCGCCATGCCGAGCTCGCGCCGCAGCGCGCGCTCGAACTCGACGGTCTCGTTCACCGGCATCTCCTCCGGGAGCGCGGCTGTGAGCACGCCCGTGTGGGTGGGGTCGCGCAGGAAGCGGTCGATCTTCTCAGCCTGCCGCCCGATCGGCCCCACGCGCGCCACCGCGGCGAACGTGCTCGGCGCGCGCAGCATGGCCAGGCCGTGGCCCGTGGCCGGCGCGTCGACGATCGCCAGGTCGAACGCCGGCCCACCCGTGCGGCGCTCCAGCTGGGCGAGGTCCCAGACCTTGCCGATCGTCACGAGCTCGCTCAGCCCGGGGGCGGCGGCGGTGAGGTACTGGAACAGCCGGCTTCCGCCCAGCACCCCGGCCAGCGTCCGCGACTTCAGCTGGTAGCGGAGCCATTCCTGCTTCGCCTGCTCGGGGTCGACCGAGACGCCGAACAGCCCGGGGGCGAGCTCGGTCTCGGCGTGCTCGGTGTCCACCCCGAACAGCGCACCGAGACGCTTCTGCTCGGCG
>WNGA01016871.1_pt1 | contig 13992 bp, 18 predicted proteins | sample 5400061 | NCBI WGS metagenome assembly WNGA01 (sample SAMN13153366, study PRJNA577476) | soil metagenome | isolation source: 100 cm soil or saprolite under grassland replicate 2 | place: USA:California | collected 2016-06-15 | reverse complement strand
TGGGCGAACATGTCGCGGGCAGCCTCCAGCTCGAGCGCAGCGGCATCGTCGTCCCCAAGGGCGCGACACGCCTCGGCGACGAGAACGCGCGCTCGCGCTGCGTCGTACGGCGCTTCGAGCTCCTGCCACGTCTCGCCCGCTTGCCGCAGGGAGACGAGTGCCGAGCGGGCGTCTCCGGCTGTCAGCTCCCAGGCTCCACGAGCATGCGCGACGAGGGCGGCCAGCATCGAGCTCTCGTAGCGCTCGGCGATCTCCTCGAGCTCGCGGCAACCGGTGCGCGCCTCGTCGACTTCACCGGCGGCCAGCATGATCTCGACGTAGGCGGGCAGCAGGTTCGCGCGCCTCAGCGGTTGCGTCGCCTCGCCCACCGCACGCTGAATCGCGGCTGCGGCCGCGTCGCGTCGCCCCTGGGCGAGTCGCAACAACGCCATGCCCGGCTGTGGCTCCCAGCCGAAGCGGCTCGCCTCTCGGTATGCACGCTCCGCCTCCTCGAACTCGCCTCGCAGGCGATGAACTTCGCCCTGCCGGTAGAAGGCCTGGGCGGCCGCGGCCCGGTTGAGGCTCCGCCCAAGGCGCTCCGCGGCGCGCCGTGCCTCCTCCAGCGCGTCGCTCCAGTCGCCGTGGAGCTGCATGATCTCCGCCCGGTGCACGAGACAGCGGCCCGTGAAGGCGACGAGATCGGGCTGCTCCTCGCACCAACGGGTCAGCACCGCCGTCCACTCCTGCGCCCGGCGGAGCTCGTACACCTCCTGGCAGGCCAGGATCACGCCGCAGTAGACGATCCCCGTCGCGATCGGTGACACCTTCCCGCCTGCGACGGCAACCATGGCATCGTCCAGCAGGGCAAGGCCCTCCTGGACGCGGCCCGCCTTGATCAGCATGGAGCCCTGCGCCTGAACGGCGAGCGCGAACCCCTCCGCGTCCCCGAAACGATCGGCGATGGCGCCCGCGTCGGCCGCGACGGCTGCAGCGGCTGCGAAGTCACCGCCGGCTTCGTGCTGGAAGACGAGCGGCATGAGCAAGTAGCCCCGCTCGACAGAGTCCTCCTCGCCCAGGAGCCGGTGGGCGCGGCCAAGCCATCCGCCCGCCGGCCCCATCTCTCCTCGAAGCGCGAGGTTGATGCCCACCCAAAATGCCGACCGGACTGCGCGCTGGGTCTGGCCCGCCTCGACATGGGCGTGATGCGCGCGCTCCAAGCCGCTCAGGTACTCATTGTCCAGGCCGAGCATGAACGCGGACGCCGCGAGCAGCTCGAGATCATCAGCTCCGAGCGGAGCAGTGCGGTCGGCGCGTGAGAGCGACTCGTACGCGTCTTTCCAAGCGCGCCGCTCGTACGCGTCCCGGCCGCGCTCGAGGTCGCCCTCCGGCCCTTGGCTCGCCGCCTTTTCGTCGAGTCCCTGAACGCGCTGCTTCTCCATCACGTCTCCTCGAGGCCCCGGGAGCGTACTTCGACGAGCGAGCCGGCGGTAGACGCCGGATCACCGACGGGTGACGGGGCGCGAGCGTCGATCGTCTCGGCCCGGCTCTGTGTGAGCGGCGCGCGCCGACAACCGTTCATGCGAGCCTGGGCCATTCCGTCGCCCCGTCGTAGACGCCCTGGAGTAGTCCGAGCGCGCGCTTGACCGCCGGCACGCCCGTTCCGCACCTCTCAGACGGAGCGGCCCCCGATGCCTGGCTACCAGCCGGGCACCGGGGGCCGCTCACGCGGCGCTCGTTCTACGAGCAGGGGTCGCTCGCGTTTGTTCTAAGTGGTACGCCGGCGGGGACGATCAGAGTCGCCGTCCATTTGACCGCTTTCTTCGCAGTGGCAAGGACCGGAAGTTCCGGGGTTTCGACGTACGTCTCACCCGGTCCGACGACGTTGGGGTGGCACGTTCCCTGGGTGATCTTCAAGTAACCCTCCTGCACTTGGATGATCACCGGCCCTGGATGGGTGTGCCACCCTGAGCTGAACTCGGGCTGGTCGGCAGACGGCACGAACTCGGAACGGTCGATCCGGAGCCGGACGTCCGTTGTGTCGGCCAGGGTCGTAGACGTCACGGTCGCGACCGCGACGCCGACGCCAACTGCCGCAGCGATTACAAGGATCCCGAGAACGATCCACTTCTTTTTCGACCGCAGAATGTGCAACGCCTTCTCCTCTCCCCTAGGACATCCGCCGGCTTCGCGCCGACGGCCAGGAGCACAAGCCCCTGGAAGTCGTGCGAAGTCATTGTCTCAAGAGATCCCGTCCTCTACAACGTACGCTGCTCGGCAGGTACTGAGGCCTCAATGAGAACGGGGACTGGTTTGTGCGACCGTCAGGGGTCCCCGGTTCGAGTCCGGGCGTCGGCTTCGCCCCCGGTGGATGACTCAGAGGAGAATTCGCGCGGCAAGCGTGGGCGCGCAGCCGCGCCGCACCAGCTCAGTCGCGTCGTGGAGATCGACCTCGCCACAGACGGCAAGGTCGAGCGCGAGCTCCGCGTCGAAGCCGACGCGCTGGAGCTGCTCGTAACGCCAGGCGAAGATCAGCTCCTCTTCCGTCATGCCGGGCGCGGCGACGACTTCGGTCTCTGTCTCCATGCGCGGAGGATCGTCCACGATCCCTCCCGACATCTCCCCTCATAGGGGTAACTTCTCCGAGCGAGATGGGCGCCGGCGGCGGAGATCCCGCAGAAGGGGCACGCCGCCGTGGGCGGCGGCCCCTTCTCCGGTGGTTCACTTCTAGGTCAGGCGAACCCGCTCGACTGTGAGCGACGAGTCGTCGACCCTCACCGTCCCGGCCCCGAGGGCCGCATATTGCACCTTCACCGTGTAGGTGCCCGCTGCGAGGCTCCCGGTCGAGCGATCAATCGCAGCACCCACCCAGGTTGCCCCACCGGGCGAGTAGAAGGCGAAGTCGTAGCCGGAGGCGGGGTCGGCCTCGGTGCCGTTGACGGTGATGCGTACCGGGCACCAGCTCCCGCTGCAAAAGGTCTCGGCGGTGTAACGGAAGAGCAAGCGTGCCGTCTGTCCCGCCGGAACCTCGATCGAGGTCGACGCCCCCGGGACATCCACGAAGGTGGCCGAGGTGGTCGAGTGAGCGTCCGTGTCGCTGACCACCTTGACCTCCGCGACACCCCCGACCGGAGCTGTCCCGGGAGCTCCCTGATCTCCCTTCGGTCCCTGGTCTCCCTTCGCTCCGGGGGGTCCCTGCGGACCGGCCGGGACGACGGTTTTCGGGAACTTCTTGTTTCTGTTGAGCGCAAGCAGCTGTCCCGCTTTCGGCGTGCGAGACGCTTTGATGCCGTTGACCTTGCCGGCGTTCTTCGCGAAGGTCGCGATCGGCACGGCGCGAAGCGCCGCTTCGCCGAGTCCCGTCGCGCCGAGAACGGCGACGACGAGCGCGGCAGCCGAGAACGCCAGCGGTAGACGCTGCTTCATGTTGCCCCCCTTTGCCTCGCTGGGCGATGCCAGGTCGTCGGAACCTACCCGGCGAAGCCACTTCAGGCAACTTCCGCAGCGTGTCTCGTCAGAGCTCGCCGGGAGGCGCGAAGCGGTAGAACACCCGCCCGACCTTCGCGAGCACACCTGGGACGAAGTCCTCGAGCGCTCGCGCGTTCTCGATCCCACCCACGCTGACCGGCTCGTAGCCGGCGTCGCGGATCAACTGCTCCGTGACCTCACGTGCCTCGTCTTCGGCTGCGTACAGGCAGCCCGGCGGGACCCGCTGTTCGCCGATCTGGTCGTAGAGAACCGCGAAGTTCGCGTTGAACGCCTTCGCGACCGGGCCGTTCGTGTGCGCCTTTACCTCGTGCGCGAGAGACTCGTACTGCTCGTTGCGAGCGCCGAACGCATTCGTCGCGTCGATCGCGATCTTGCCCTCGAGGCCGGTGACCTTCCCGAGCGCCTCGGAGATCGAGCTCGACGGGACGGCCACCAGGACGACGTCGGCGTCTGATGCATCGCCGCCGTCGCTCCCGAGCATCGTGACCTCGTGACCCGCCTGCTCCCACAACCGCCCGAGCCCGCCGCCGATGTTCCCCCTGCCGATCGTGGTGATCTTCATGCCGGTTCGTAACGCCCTTTGAGAGACGGTATTCCCCGCCTTCCTGCCGGTACGCTCCTTCGTCGGTGGCCAGTCGGAGTGACGACCAGCAGACGAGCGTCCAGCCACAGCTCTCGATCAGACGCGGGCGCGCAGATCGTCGATAATCCGGACTCCGTGGTCGAGCGGGCCGTGGCGGCCGGCGCTACGGTGATCTACCCGGTGGGTGAAGAGCACGGCTGGCGCCTGGGCCGGATCGAGGACCCGTTCGGCCACCACTGGGAGATCGGCAAGCCGCTCATCCCCTGGCCACCGGTCGCCGGCTCCTAACGGCGATAGACCTCGCGCCGGTGGGCGATGCGGGCGACGAGTACGAGGCGATCTCGGTCGTCGACGGCATAGACAAGGCGATAGTCGCCGACGCGAATCCGAAAGTCGTCTCGGCCCGCAAGCTTGAGGACACCCGATGGCCGGGGATCGACCGCCAGGCCGTCAATGACCGTCTGGATCCGGTCGCGAAGCGGGCCGTGCAGTCTCCGGTACTCGCGAGCGGCCGCCGGCTGGAGGCGGACCTCGTAGTCCCGCTGCGGCGGAGCCGCTACTCGCGGACCTCAGCCCACGAGACCGTAAGATCGCGCTCATCGCGGGCCTGGAGGGCAGCGAGACTGTCCTCGAGGTACTCGAGACGATCGAGTAACTCCGCGTAGTGATCGACGTCGACGAGCACGCCGGTCAGACGCCCGCGCTTGGACACGTAGAGCGCGTCCTTCGTCTCGCGAAGCGCGTCCAGCTCGCGCCCGAGTCTGGCGCGCAGGTCTTCGGCTGTGACGATTCTAGGCACGTCCAGTTCTCCCTTGGCTCAACCGTACAGTTGGCCGTTGGGTTAATTGTACGGTTGCCGGTCCCTGGGTGTCAACGGCTGCGCCGGCTCGATGAAGCGGCGGCGCGCTCGCAAACGGCTGTCTCAGGACGAACGCGCCTCGAGAATGTCCTTCAGCGTGGCGAAGTTAGCCTCCATCTCGCGCCTGATGGCTCGCTCGACGAGCGGCTCGGCGAGCTTGAAGAAGCCGCCGGGCTCACCTTCCATAACGACATTGATGCGCGTGCCCTCGCCCTCGGGCTCGTATGTTTGCCGGACGTGGAACTGCACCGGCCCGGACGTCGACTCGATGGCGAACTTCCGCGGCGGCTCGTACTCGTTGAACCGTACGGTCGACTCCATGCGCCGACCGAGGAACTTGCGCACAATGGCGCCCGTCGCGCCGGCTTGCATCGACCCGTCGACGCGCGCCTCGAGCGCGCTCGTCTGCCACTGGGGCACCTTCGAGACATCCGTCCCGTACGCGAAGACCTCCTCTACGGGTCGATTGACGACTAGCGAGTGCTCGATGTTGATCATCCTCACCCCCGGCTCGCATGACCGCCTGCCGACCCTGATCCTAGTAGACCTCCTCGACACGGCGTATCCCAGGCTCGATCCTGGGCTGCCAGAGGCATCCCAGTCCTCTTGCGGTAGCAGTGGAGTTTCCCCGAGGTCGTGTGGTACAGGGAATCCGCCTCTGGTACCGATGCAGAGGGTCAATCAGTCGCGGGGCCGAGGAATAGCAGCCATTTCCGCGCTCGTCGTGTGCGTGGCTAGGGTTCTGGCTAGGTCTTAGGGGAGCGCCGGCCAGGGGCGGCCCTACTGCTCGTCAGTGCTCCTGCGCCCAATCAGCAGCCTAGATCGAAGCAGGCTTCGTCGACCCGGCTCTCGAGCTCATCCACCCGCCCTAGGAGCTCGTCGACACTGGAGCCCGCATCGTCTCCCGTGCCCGTCTCCAGGTCGTCCAGCCTCGAAGCCAGGTCGTCCACGCTCGACTGGGCATCGTCACCACTGCCGGTCTCGAGGTCATCGAGTCGTGACGACAGCTCGTCTATGGCGTCACTTGCATCGGGTCCAACAGGTCCGGGGGGCCCGGGGGGGCCGACTGGTCCACGGGGGCCTGGATCACCCCGGTCGCCCTTCTGAGCGTAGGCATCGGCGAACCAGTGCTGGGGATCGACCAGGATCCAGGCGAGAACGCCTGCGGTCGTACAGGCCACAAGTAGCGCCGCGATGGTGGTCGCGAAGAGCAGGCGAACTTTCTGCGGTGACATGATCTCCCTCCCGTCTGCTTGGGGGAGGACGGTATTTCAGGTCAGCCGATCGCTCAAGAGTCGGCAGAGCGCGGCTGTCTGGCGAAGGACTGCTACGCGGACGCATGGGGAATAGGGTAGGGAAGGCATGATCACGCGGCGCGCCGCCTGTAGTTGTGGGCAAGTCAACGTGGTGGTCGAGGGGGAGCCCATCCGCATCTCGATGTGTCACTGCCTCGCGTGCCAGCGCCGTACAGGGAGCGCGTTCGGGATCCAGGCGCGCTGGCCAGGCGACCGGGTGCGCATCGAGGGGCGCTCGACCGAGTACGTCCGCATCTCGGACGACGGAGACCCGAGAGCGTTCCACTTCTGCCCGGAGTGCGGCGCGACGGTCTACTACCGCCTGTCCGCGGAGCCGGATCTGATCGCCGTCCCGATCGGTGCGTTTGCCGATCCGGCGTTTCCTCCGCCCACACGATCGATCTATGAGTCGCGGAGGCATGCGTGGCTGCCGTTGCCGGACGCGATCGAGACCCACGGCTGATCGACGCGACGCTACGGTGACTGCCGGCCTGTGAGCGTGGCGGCAGCCGCACGGATCTGCGCGATCGGGATTCGCGCCTGCTCGCACAGCGTGGCAAGGTCGAAGTAGATCCGCTCGCCTGCCATGAGACCCTGCTTGAACGGCACCACATTGGCGAAGGGAACGGCGAATGCTCCTCCGCCTGGCGGTACCCCGAGCCACTCGCCGCGACTCGTTCCGCGCAACGTCCCCCAGACAACGGCGACGTCGTCCCCAAAGGCGATGCCTTCGTCCTCCGGAGCAAGATCTGGGAATGAGGTGAAGAACTGCAGCTCATAGGCGGCTCGGACCGCATCCCTGCCTTCGCTTCGGAGTCCCAGGGGAATTGTCTCGAGGAAGCAGTCCGTCACGAACGTCTCGAGGATGGCCTCGATGTCACGCGCCGCTTCGGCTCCGCGATGTGCCTCGAAGAGGCGGAGCATCTCGGCCTGATCCATCTCGCCTTCTTCTATTATTGATCCCGGTCAAGCCTGCGCTCCCCGACGAGGCTAACAGCACCTCTCGAACCGGAGACAGGCGTTCCAGGCGTCAAGCGGGGAGGTGAACCACCTTCCGGGTGATAGATCAACCGGCCGAACAGGGCCGAGGATGCGTCCATGGAGAACGCATCCGAGCTGAACGCTGCCGAGACCCGCGAGCCCGTGGACGAGCGGGTGGACGCGGCCCCTGACGCACTCGTCTCGCTGGCGGAGCTCCAGGACCGATTTCGCAACTTTCCCGCGCCCCAGCTGCAGTTCCGGGTCCTGATCAAGTCGGTCCCCGGCCTCGCCGCCTGATCGGCGCGAGGCGCTAGTCCGCTCGCAAGACCTCGTCGACCGCCGAATCGAGCCCGTCGGCGAGCACGACCATCTGGTCGAGGCCCACGATGCCGAGCACGCGCTCCACGACCGAGTCGGGTGGGACGACGAGCGCCAACCGGCGCCCTCGCTCCCGGGCATCCCGGGCGAGCCGGAAGAGCGTGCTGATCGCGGCGCTGTCGATGAACGTGACGCCGGAGAGATCGACGACGAGCCCCACCCCGGCAGCCTCGAGCGCTCCTTCGACCTGACCGCCGATGCGGCCGCCGTTTGCGTGATCGATCTCGCCCACGAGGAGGGCGACGGTCACGCCCCGATGCTCCTGGAGCTCCAGGGCCCTCATCGCGGAGGCCTGTGACGGACCGTGCGGAAGAACCGCAGCTCAGTCCCGCCGTCGCTTTCGAGGCGCTCGACGTGGTCGACGAGCTCCTCGATGATCGTGAGCCCGCGACCGCGGTTCCTGGTGGCCGCGGCCGGCCGCCAGCGGCCGAAATCGCGGACGAGCAGCGACACCACTCCGTTCTGGGCCGAGGCCTCGACCTCGACGAAGGGCTCGCGGGGCATCCGCGGGTGCTCGATCGCGTTCGCGCACGCCTCCGACGTTGCGAGCACGATCTCCTCCGCCTCCTCACGATCCGTTCCTTCCGAGGCGAGCCAGGCCCGGAGCCTCTCTCTGACGACGCGCAGCTCGGCAGGGTCGGCCGGAATGCGGAGGCGAAGCGAGCGCGAGGCGATCGCCAGCCGATGCACGGCGAGCAAGGCCACGTCGTCTGTGGGCTTGCCGCCGGGCACCATCTTCTCGATCACCGTCTCGAGCATGGGCTCGGGCCCGCCTGCGAACTCGGCCGCGACCGTCCGCAGCCGCTCGAGCCCCTCGTCCAGGGACTCGTTGCGTCGCTCGACCAGGCCGTCGGTGTAGAGGAGGATGGTGGCGCCTCTCGGAACGGCGAACGCCTCCTGCCGGTAGTCGGTGTCGTCGGCGACTCCGACCGGCAGCGAGCGGCCCCCCTCGACGAACCAGACGTTCCCGCCCTCCTCGACCACGAGAGGAGGCAGGTGGCCGGCGCTCGCCAGGCGGCACGAAGCCCCACCGGCATCGAGCACGAGATAGACGAGCGTCGCGAACGAGAAACCCGTCGAGCGGGCAAGCCGGTTCACGCGTGAGAGCACCGTCGACGGCTTGTAACCCTCGAGCGCGAACACACGGAGCGCATTGCGAAGCTGCGCCATGGCCGACGCGGCCTGGACGCCCTTGCCCACGACATCGCCGACTACGGCTGCCGCCCCGCCGTCCGGCAGCTCGACCACGTCGTACCAGTCTCCTCCCACATGGCCGGTCCTCCCGCCCGGAACGTATCTGGCCGACAGCTTGACTGATCGGCCAGGCCCTCGACGAGCGCGCGCTCTGCGTCGCTCCACGTCCTCCCCTCGTCGAAGCGGAGAGCCACGAAGCCGAATGTCCGGCCTGCGCTTCTGAGCGGCACGATCGCGAGAGCGTCGGCGCGTGTCGCCTCGCTCGCCTTCTCGAGCTCGGGATAACCGGCCTGCTCCCTCGCCTGCTCGATCCACGCGGGCTGACCGCGTCGCACCACGTCGGCCACCGCCAGGTCGGAGTCAAGCGGAATGCTGCGGTAGCGGGCGACGAAGTCGGCCGAGTAGCCGTGTGCCGCGACCAGCTCCAGTATTCGTCCACCTTCGTCCAGCATGCTCAACCAGCCCGCAACGGCTCCGAGCGCCGCGCTCAGCTCCCCCACGACGACTTCCGCCACCCCGGCCAGATCGACTGCGGCCGAGAGATGCGCCGACGTGCGCTGGAGCCGTGCCGCGAGCTTGCGCGCGTCGTCCGCGCTCTCCCGCGCCATCAGCTCGGAGTCGTAGAGCCGCGCGCGGACCAGCGCCTCCGAGCCCTGTCGCGCCCAGGACGCAAGCAGCCGGCGCTCGGACGGAAGCAATGGACGGCGGTCGAGCAGTCGCAGGGCTACGAAGCCCATCGCGCGCTCGCCGGCCTGCAGCGGCAGGACGACGATCGCTGCGGCTCCCGTGTCTGCGCAGGCAGAGCCGAGCTCAGGGTGCAGCGAGGCGAGCTCGTGCGGCGAGCCGTACCAGCGCGGCTCTCCGTCCCGCAGCGCGCGCAGAATCGGATCAGAGGCGTCAAGCGGCAGCTCGGCGAGCGCCGCCTCCGTGGTCTCGGGGAGGCCGCGCCGCGCGAGCAGCTCGAGCGCGCCACCCGCAGTGCCGATGACGCTGACCCATCCGCCATCAGAGTCGAGGACCGCACCCGACTCGTCGAGCAGGACGTCCGCGACTTCGGCAGGAGTCGGCGCAGCGGACAGCCTCGCCACGAGGCGATGGCTGGCGGCGACGGTGCCGAGCGCCTGCTCGCGCGCGGTCAGGGCGTCGTCTGCGTAGCCTGCGGCTCGCCGCTCGCGCTGCATTAGATAGGCGATCACCCCTGCTGCAAGGACGAAGGAGGCGGCGGCGATGCCCGAATCCCTCCTCACCGTAAAGCCGTGGATCGGCTCGAGGAACCAGTAGGTGACGCTCAGGTAGGAAAGCAGCGCGGCAACGAGCCCGCCGAGCAACCCGCCCGCGGAGGTCGCGATCGCCACCGCGACGACGAAGATCGCGATCGAACCAGGACGGTCCTGAAGCGAGAGCAGGAAGGCGAGCCCCGTCGCGGCCGCCGGAGCGAGGACGACGACGAGAGCTCGAGCCGATTGGAAGCCCCTGCGCAAGACCGGATCCCATGCGAATAGTAGGCCCATCACACGAAGAGGGCCGCTTTCGCGGCCCTCTTCGGCGTTTCCGTCGGTCGAGACCGAGTTAGCCGAGGCTGACCCGGACCGACATGAGCCGGCGGTTCGAGATGCCGGTCAGCAGGTTGTCGCCCTGCTTCCGTGCACGCCCGAAGATCACCAGCAGCTGCTGGTGGCGGGCCGCCGGGAAGCCGGCGAGAACGCTGAAGTTGATCTCGGCCCAGCCGTCACGGCCGGTGGGCTGCTCACTCACCGACAGCTGGTTGAAGGGCACCGCCGTCGCGTAGACGAGGGCACCCTGCACCGACTGGCCACACGTGTCGCTCACGTGGAAGCGGGCGATCACGTTCTTGGTCGAGCGCGTGACCACTGACGGAGAGAACTGCGCACGATCGATGACCAGCCTCGCCGGCGGCGAGACCTCGCTGGCCTGTGCGATCGGGCCACTCGGGCAGCCGGATGCCGGCGGCTTCGACGGATTCTTGACCACGGCCGTTTGGGCCGAGGTCGCACTATCGGAGCCGTCGCTGTTGGACGCGGTCACTCGCACACGCAGCGTGTGGCCGACGTCGCCCGATTTGACCTGGTACGTGCTGTCCGTCGCGCCGCCGATGTTGGAGCAGTTGTTGCCCCCGCCGTTACAGCGCCGCCACCGGTACGCGTAGCTGATCGGGGTCGTTCCCGACCAGGTGCCGCGATTGGCGGTAAGCGTGTTCCCCACCTCCGCGGTGCCGGAGATGGTGGGCGGGGACGTGTTCGACGGCGCGGCTGCACTGGCCGCGTTCCCCGGCATCGCGACGAGCGCAAGTGTCACGCCGGCCGCAGCCATGGCCGAGATCGCGGAGGCCAGTAGCACCGCTCGTTTTCGATGGTCATGCCTCATGTGTACCCCTCCTTCTCTTGGAAGGCATGCCTCGATCCTTGGTCGATGCGGGCCCTGTTACACGCGCTACAGCCAGGTTTTGCGCATAATCAAAGGACTTTTAACGCAACCCTTACACCGTGACGGTGCAGGGCGGTCGCGATCTATCTCAGGTGGGCCGAGCGCTCCAGGTAGTCGTGTACGCCCGCAGCCATACACGCATGAGTACATCGTTCAACTGTCCCACCTCCCGGTATCCACCCGCCGACCCTCCCCCGAGAGCGGCAAAGTGTTTGTGCGTTGGCGCTCAGTGTTGTCCGATAAGCGAAAAAGGTCAATAGGCCTCGGACACGGCTCCCCGGGGCGTCCGGCTGCCGCCGATCGTCGTCGGGCTGACGGGCGCCGCGCTCGGGGCTGGGCTGCTCGTCCGCTTCGGGATCTCCGCCCGCGGCTTCATCGAGGCCTTCGTCGCCGTCGTGCTGGTGGTGATCTCGGCGATCGACATCGAGCGCCGGGTGATTCCCAACCGCATCGTGCTGCCCGCCACCGCGATCGTCCTGGCGCTGCAGGTCGCCCTCTTCCCCGAGGACACCGTCGAGTGGATCGTCGCCGCCGCCGGGGCGGCCGGATTTCTGCTCGTCGTGCTGCTCGCCTACCCACCCGGAATGGGCATGGGAGACGTCAAGCTGGCCCTGCTGCTCGGAGCCTCGCTGGGCTGGCTCGTCGGTGCTGCGCTCCTGCTCGGCTTTGTGGCCGCTGCCGTCGCCGGGCTGGGGCTGATGGCGCGCTACGGGCTCCGCGCCCGCAAGCGGACGATGCCCTTCGGCCCGTTTCTCGCCCTCGGGGCGATCGTGGCGCTCTTCTTCGGAACCCCGTGAGCGACGTCAGCCCTCGAGGGCGGCGCGGAGCGCACCCTTGGCGTCCTCGACCACGGGCTCGCCGTGGCCGGTGCAGAGGATGGAGAAGTCGTACCCGAGTAGCTCCTCGGCGGTCCGGCGCGCCTGCTCGGGGTCGTGCATGAACTCCGCCGGTAGCAGCATCAGCGGCGCACCGGGCGGCCGAGCGAACAGGTCGGGTGTGAACAGGACGCCGCCTTCCCGCTCGAGCAGCAAGGAGTGCTGGAACGTCCCGGCTCCGGGCGTGAAGATGGCGAGCAGCCCGCCCGGCAGCCGGTCGCCTTCCGAGTAGCGGACGTCAGGCTCCTCGTCCACCTGCTTCACGGCGGCCGGAGCGTGGACGCGCACGCCGAGCTCTCGGCGCAGGCGCCACGAGGAGCGCTGATGACTACTCGTCGTCAGCGCGATCGCCTCGACCGGGCCGAGACTTTCGAGCGCTTCCGGAACGAGCGGGAGCGGATCGATCAGCACGACGCCCTGTTCGTCCCGCACGGCGTGTGCGGAGCCGACGAAGTTGATGCGCTCGTCCTGCAGGTGCCAGTGCCACACGCCCGGCGCGATCTCGTCGACCTCGGTGGCCACGGCCTGAGGCTCGCTCATCGCACGATGATACGAGAAGGGCCCGCGCCGCATTGCGGGCCCCCTGTCACTCTTGAAGTCGCCGCGCGGGCCCGAAACTTGCGGAACGCGTCTTTCGTACAATGGTCGGGCGTGAGCCAAGACTTGGGTGTCGGTCCGCCGCCGCAAGTCCGTCGCGTAAGCGATGCGGACTTGCGGCAGAGATGACCTATCGCAAGGCGGCGATCCGTCCCTACCGCTCGGAGGACGAGAGCGTCCTCTTCAGCCTCGCGCGCGAGTCGTTCGGAGAACGGTCGGCCTGGTCGGACTCGCAGACGCTCGTGGCCCTGGAGACCGATACGGTGTTCGTGGCTGAGCTCGACGCTACCCCCGCCGGCTACGTGGCCGTCGAACGAGAGGGCGAGGCGGTTCGGATCGAGCAGCTCTTTGTCAGCCCGCACCATGAGGGAGAGGGTGTGGGGCGCCAGCTTCTCGAGTACGCCGAGGGCTTCGCCATCGCCGAACGGGCGGCCAGGCTCGAGGTCGTGGTCGAAGGTGACAACCGCCGCGCCCTCGACTTCTATCGCGGCCGCGGCTTCGTCCCGGCCGGCGACGATCTCTTCGAGCTGATACTGCCGCAGTCGTAGTCCGAAACGGCGCTAGGCTCACCGCAAATGGCGGTCCTGATCTCACACGTGGAGCTCGAGTCGGAGGTCTTCGCGCACCGGCGGGAGCGGATGGAGACGCTCGTCGCCGAGCTGCGCAAGCGCTCGGCGCAGGTGGCCGCGGGCGGCGGCGAGAAGGCGCTCGAGCGCCATCGCTCGCGCGGCAAGCTGACTGCCCGAGAGCGGATCGAGCGTCTCGTCGACCCCGACACTGCCTTCCTGGAGCTCAATGCCCTGGCCGCCTGGGACATGTACGAGGGCCAGGCCCCCGCGGCCGGGATGGTCACCGGAGTGGGCGTCGTCGAGGGCCGCGAGTGCGTGGTCGTGGCCAACGACGCGACCGTCAAGGGCGGCACCTACTTCCCGCTCACGGTCAAGAAGCACCTGCGCGCGCAGGAGATCGCCGAGCAGAATCGCCTCCCCTGCATCTACCTCGTCGACTCCGGCGGCGCCTACCTGCCGCTCCAGGCCGAGGTCTTCCCCGACCGGGACCACTTCGGCCGCATCTTCTACAACCAGGCGCGGCTCTCGGCCAAGGGCATCCCGCAGATCGCGATCGTCATGGGCTCGTGCACGGCCGGCGGCGCCTACGTGCCGGCCATGTCGGACGAGACCGTGATCGTCAAGGGCACCGGCACCATCTTCATCGGTGGCCCCCCGCTCGTGAAAGCGGCGACCGGTCAGGACGTGACCGCGGAAGAGCTCGGCGGCGCTGACGTGCACACCCGCCAGTCGGGCGTGGCCGACCACTATG
>WNGA01016134.1_pt1 | contig 13992 bp, 14 predicted proteins | sample 5400061 | NCBI WGS metagenome assembly WNGA01 (sample SAMN13153366, study PRJNA577476) | soil metagenome | isolation source: 100 cm soil or saprolite under grassland replicate 2 | place: USA:California | collected 2016-06-15 | reverse complement strand
TATTGGCGTGAGACAGGAGCCGTGCCTGCGTCGTCTCCCCGATCCCTCGCCGCGGGGCGTTCACGATCCGCGCGAACGAGACGGCATCCGCGGGATTGGCCAGCAGGCTGAGGTAGGCGACGGCGTCCTTGATCTCCGCGCGCTCGTAGAACTTCGTCCCGCCGATCACCTGGTACGGGATCTCGAAGCGGACCAGCGTGTCCTCGAGCACGCGGCTCTGCGCGTTGACGCGGTAGAAGACCGCGATCTCGTCCCGGCCAATTCCCTCCTCGGTCACCAACCGCTCGACCTCGGACGCGACGTAGCGAGCCTCGGCGTGCTCGTCGTCGTGCTCCGCGATCGTCACCGGCTCGCCTCTCTCGCCCTCGGTGAACAGGTGCTTGGCCTTCCGGCCCTCGTTGTTGGAGACGATCGCGTTCGCGGCGTCGAGAACGGTTTGCGTGGAGCGGTAGTTCTGCTCGAGCTTGACCACGGTCGTGTCCTGGAAATCGCGCTCGAACCCGAGGATGTTGCGGATGTCGGCGTGCCGGAACGAGTACACGGACTGGTCGTCGTCTCCCACAACGCACAGGTTCCGGTGGCCCTCGCAAAGGAGCTGCAGCAGCCGGTACTGGACCCGGTTCGTGTCCTGGTACTCGTCCACGAGCACCCAGCGGAAGGCGCGCCGGTAGCGCTCGCGCACGTCCTCGAAGAGCTCGAGGAGGTTGACGGTGCGGACCAGGAGGTCGTCGAAGTCCATGGCGTTGGCCTCGAGCATGCGCCGCTCGTACAGCCGGTAGACGTCGGCGACCGTCTCCTCGAAGTAGGAGCTCTGGGCCGCGGCATAGGCGTCAGCGTCCAGCAGCTGGCTCTTCGCGCCGGAGATCTGGGCGCGCACGGCCCGCGGCGGGAACCGCTTCGGGTCGACGCCGGCCTCCTCAGCGCAGCGCTTGACCATCCGCAGCGAGTCGGCCTCGTCGTAGATCGTGAAGGCTCGCTTGTAGCCCAGGCGCTGCGCGTCGGCACGCAGGATGCGGGCGCAGGCCGAGTGGAAGGTCATCACCCACATCACACGGGAGACGCCGCCGACAAGACGCTCCACGCGCTCACGCATCTCGCCGGCCGCCTTGTTCGTGAACGTGATCGCGAGGATCTCGCTGGGCAGCGCCTGCCCCGTGGCGAGCAGGTACGCGATCCGGTAGGTGAGCACTCGCGTCTTCCCGGATCCCGCCCCGGCCAGCACCAAGAGCGGCCCCTCGCCGTGGGTTACCGCCGCGCGCTGGGGCGGGTTCAGGTCGGCGAGAAGGCGCTCGAGCTGGGTCGCGCCGGGCTGGATGGGCCGAAGCTCGGTTTCGGGAGCCACCGGCCGAGAATAGCTACGGTCGCGGCGCGCGGCCCGAGGGCTCAGCCTCCGGCCGAGGAGGGGCCCTGCTTGGGCCGCAGCTCGCGGACCTCGCCCTCAGCGCTGCGGCCGTCGAGCTCCGCGAGCCTTTGCTCGAGCTTTCCGATCCGCTCCGAAAGCCCCTTGATGGCGTCGGCGACGGGGTCCGGCAGGTGAATCCAGTCCGCGTCGGGCCCCTCGACCTTGCGGCCCTCAACCCGCACCGGGTGCCCCGGGTTGCCGACCACGGTCGCGCTGGGCGGCACGTCCTCGATCACTACGGTGTTCGCGCCAACCTTCGCGGAGCGACCAACCGTCACGGGGCCGAGCAGCTTCGCCCCGGAGCCGATCGTGACCTCGTCCTCGACGGTGGGATGGCGCTTGCCGCGGGCGAAGCCCGTGCCCCCCAGGGTGGCGCCCTGATACAGGGTCACCCGCTCGCCGATCTCCGCCGTCTCGCCGATCACGACACCGGACCCATGGTCGATGAAGAACTCGCCGCCGATCTTCGCGGCCGGGTGGATCTCGACCCCGGTGACGGCCCGGCTCGTGTAGGAGATGGCCATCGGCGCAAGCGGCACGCCCGCCTCGTGGAGAGCGTGCGCGACTCGGTGCGCCAGGATCGCCTGCACCCCCGCCCAGTTCATGAGGATCTCCGTGGTGCCGACGCCGCGCGCCGCAGGATCGCGCTCCCGCGCCGAAGCGACATCGGACCGGATCTCGCCGAGCACCTGCTTCAGCGTGCCAAGGCCGAACATGACTAAAGCGTACGCGTTGTCGTTGTTTACTCCGGGGCGAAGAAGGGCAGCGACATGTAGCGCTCGCCGCCGTCGGGAATGACGACCAGGATGCGCTTGCCGGACATCGCCGGTCGCTGCGCGAGCTCGAGCGCGGCATCGAGCGCGGCGCCCGCCGAGATCCCGACCAAGAGGCCCTCGCGCTGCGCGGCCTCGCGAGCCCTGACGAGCGCCGTATCGTCGTCCACGGCGATCAACTCGTCGATCACGGAGCGGTCGAGCACCTCGGGAACGAAGCCCGCCCCGATCCCCTGGATCTTGTGCGGCCCTGCCAACCCTCCGGAGAGAACCGCCGAGCCCGCCGGCTCGACGCCGACGACGTGGACGGAGGAACGCCGCTCCTTCAGGACCTGCCCCACACCGGTGATCGTCCCACCGGTGCCCACGCCGCAGACGAGCGCATCCACCTCGCCGTCGAGGTCGCGCCAGATCTCCTCGGCGGTGGTCCGCCGGTGGACCTCTGGATTGGCGGGATTGTTGAACTGCTGGGGCATGAAGGCGTCGCGCTCGGCGACGATCCGCTCGGCCAGCTCCACGGCCTCGTTCATCCCGCCCAGCGACGGGGTCTCGTGGACCTCCGCGCCGTAGGTGCGCAGGAGTGAGGAGCGCTCGCGCGTCATCCCCTCGGGCAGGGTCAGAACCAGCTCATAGCTCCGCGCAGCACACACCATCGCGAGGGCGATGCCGGTGTTGCCGCTGGTCGGCTCCACAATCACCGAGCCGCCGGGCTCGATCAAGCCGTCGCGCTCGGCGGCGTCGATCATCGCGACCCCGATCCGGTCCTTGACGGACCCCCCCGGATTCAGGTACTCGAGCTTGGCGACGACCTCGGCGCCCAGCCCCTCGGCCATGCGCTGGAGCGCCACCACCGGCGTGTTGCCGATCGTCTCGGATGCCTCCCGCGCGATCGCGGCGAGGTGGCCTGATGCGCGTGACTCTCCACCCACGTTCCGGGCCAAGGTATAGGCTCACGGCCGGTCGTAGCGTCCAACTGCTCCAGGGAGATTTCGCATCCATGATCTCGTCGAAGTCGTTCACCTGCCGTCTTGGAGGCCCAATGGTGATCGCGCTGGCCGCGGTCGCGTCCCTGGCACTGAGCGCCTGTGGAGGCTCGGACGACACGACCGCCACCACCACGCCCGCCGCCACGTCGAGCACCCCCACGACGAGCTCGACCACCACCACGACGGCGACCACCTCCACTGACACGTCGGCCTCGAGCGACCTCCGCCAGGCGTTCGACACCGCGCTGCGCAAGAACCTGATCGGAACCCAGGGCCTCAGCGAGCAGCAGGCCGACTGCGTGCTCAACGAGCTGCACAACACGCTGCCGGACAGCCAGATCCAGGCGACCGTTTCGGGTCAGGCCCCGAAGGCCGTCACGCAGGCCGCCTTCCAGGCCGGCATCAAGTGCGCCAATCCCTAGTCGTCTAGCACGCTAGGGATAACGCCCGGGATCGGTCAGCGATCCCCCGCGGCTGCGCCTGATCAGGTACACGATCAGCATCGCGCCCAGCACGGAGAGGAGGATCCCGCCTCCGTTTCGCCCGAACAGGAGCCAGCCCACGAGCCCGCCGATGAACGAGCCGCCGATCCCGACGAGGATCGTCATTGAAATGGTCATCGGATCCGGCCCTGGAAGCGCGAGCCGCCCCAGGGCACCGACGAGCAGGCCACTGAGGAGCAACACGAGCACGAAGACGATCACGCTCATGCCCGAACCCTATATGTAGTACATCCCCGCGCCGGACTCCTCGGCCTCGCGGCGGGCGATGTCGGCGATCGTGGTTGACAAATCACACTGGCCGATGCTTCCATGCCTATTCTGTGGATGCTCGCGCTCCTCGCATGCCTCGCGATCGCGGTGATCGCGGACGCTTCGTCTCCGGACCCCGGCAAGTTTGTGGGCCAGATTCGTCCATCGGGCTCGGCCGAGCTGAGAATCCACTACAGGCGGATCGATCATGCGAGGTTTCGCATCTACCACTGGGTATTTGATGGCGTCCCGCTGCATTGCCCACAAGGCCGAGAGGTGAGCAGGTTGAGCGTCGATGGCAAGGAGAAAGCTCGCAACCGGTTCGCCGATCACCAGCCGTTCGGATACACCGTGTCAGAGGGAAGCAGCGGGCATCCCACCTACGCCACCAAGGTGAGAGGGCGCCTCGTGACCCGGAACAAGGCGAGGGGCGTCGTGCGGGTGCACGGATCTTCGGTCCGCTTGCGTGGCGGAGGCCACGGCAACTGCGATAGCGGCCGTCTTTGGACGATTAGGCGCTAGCAAACGTTCGGCTTTCGCTCGTCGCGCAAGGCGGGAGCGCTCCGACAACTACGTCGTCAAGACGAACCGCTACTCCTTACGCGTACCGGCTAAGTCGGCCGCCGCCGAGCCCGCCAGCCGCAGAGCCTCGCCCAGGGTGCTCGCCAATAAATCGAGTAGCTCATCTCTTCCCAGATCGCGGCGCTTCAGCCACTCGACCATCGCTCCCTCCTGAAAACCTGCCCAGCCGCGCAGCGCGACTCGTAGCGCCGGGCTCGGCTGCTCGACGCCCATCGTGCGCACGATCTCTTCGAGCCCCTTCCAGCGGGCGTCCTCGCAGAAGGCGCGGACCTCTTCGTCGTTGCCGTTTCCACCGCTCATCAGCGCCGCATAGCCGGCGGGATATTCCTCGGCGAAGGCCAGGTGAGCTCGCAGGCCGTCGTAAAGGCGTTCCACGGGGGACTTTGTGGGGTCCGGGGCGATCGCATCCAGCATCTGGGCCGCTACCCAGCGAATGACCGCGAAGTAGAGGCTTCGCTTGTCGGGGAAGTAGTGGTAAACGAGGCCGTGCGAGACGCCGGCCTCCTTCGCGACGTCGTCCATCGACACGTCGTCGTAGGGCCGGCTGCCAAACAGGCGAAGCCCGACCTCGGTCAGTTGAGCCCGCCGCCGATCGGTGGCCAGGCGAGTTCGCGTGGCCATCAATCGCCCTCGCTAGGCGCGGGCAGGTGCTTCCTCCCGGGCCTGCTCGCGCTCCAGGAAGGGCACGATCACGGCCGCGGCGCGCTCGGGATCGTCGAGGTAAGGCCAATGGCCGCTGTCCTCGAAGACGACGACCTCGGCGCTCGGGAAACTCTCGCGCTGGCGCTCGGCCTGCACGACGGGAACGGCCGGGTCGTGGGCGCCCCAGACCACCAGCGCCGGACGGTCGAGGCGGCGAAGCGGCGCGACGAGGCGCTGCATGGCCTCAGGCGGCGCGGCGCGGTAAAAGCCGAGCGCCGCCCGCCTGGTCCGCAGGTCGTAGTCGCGCCACCAGCGATCGACGACCTCGGCGCCGAGCTTTCGCGGCTGGGGGTTGTAGAGGCGCATCACGGCGCGAAAGCCGGTGCGATTGGTAAGGGCGGTCATCAGCTCGCCGACCGGCCAGGTCCGGTAGAGGCGGGCGACGGGATGCCAGCGGAAGTCGAGAAGGATGCCCGTGTCGATCAGCACCGCGCTGGCGAAGGAGCGCGGGTAGGCGGCCCCCCACATGACGCCGACGCCGCCCAAGTCGTGCATCACCAGGTGGGCGCGCTCGATGCCGAGCTCCGAGAAGGCGGCCGCGAAGTAGGTCGCGTAGGTGCCGGCCGAGTAGTCCCACTCCTTCGGCGCTTCGGCCTTGCCAAACCCGGGCAGGTCGAAGGCGACGGCGCGGACCGAGTCGGGCAGCCGCGCCATCAGGAGGTGCCAGTCCTCGGCGGAGCCCGGATGCCCGTGGAGGAGCACGACCGCCTCCTCGGCTCCGGTCGGACCACGCTCGAAGACGCGGGTCTTGAGCCCCAACGGCGATAGCTCAGACTCGCGCAGCTCCCTGCCCGTGCCCTGATCGGCCCCGCCGTGCCGATCGGCCGGCCGCGCAACCGCGTCGCCGGTCACGACTCGCTCTTGGCCAGGTGCATGCCGAGCAAGCCCATCGCCGCCGAGGCCCCGCCGCTGATCCAATTCGCTGCACCGGCACGATCGCCGCGGGCAATTGCCAGCGCGTGGTGCAGGCCGAGGAGCAGCGCGCTGGAGGAGACGATCCGCAGGTACGCGGCGTCGTCGATTCGACCTTTGCCGCTCAGCAGGGCCAGCAGCCCGTACAGGTGTGGAAGCTCGAAGCTGGCCAGCTGTCGCTGATACCAGGGACTCGAGGTCCACCCGTAATGACGAGCCATCGCACGCGGGCGGAAGGTGTGGCCGAGCGAGCCCGCACCCAGGAAGCCCAGGCCGCCGAGAATCACCGCCGTCCGCTTGCTCACAGCCCGACTCTATCACGACTATTGACGATTTGTCGATAGTGCCTAGTGTCGCGAATGCGGGCGCTGGTCTGCTTGCGGAGAAATCACGGGAGCCGTGGCGGGCTCGCTCTCGCTTCCGCGTGGAAGCGGAAGCGCAGCTAGATGTAGTACATCCCCGCGCCGGACTCCTCGGCCTCGCGGCGGGCGATGTCGGCGATCGTGGTCGAGCGGAACACCTCGCGCAGCGCCTCCACCCCCTCGGCCCAGATGCCGCCCGCCTCCTTGCCCTCCTCCCCCACCCGGCCGTCGAGCGCCTGCACGACCTCGAGCACGGTGATCTGGTCGGGGGGTCGAGCCAGCGTGTAGCCGCCCTTCACGCCCCGGTGGCTCTGGAGCAGCCCGTTGCGGCGCAGGGTGGTGAACAGCTGCTCCAGGAACTGCACCGGCATGCTGCGGCGCTCGGCGATCTGCGCGATCGGGACCGGGCGATCGCCCGAGCGGGCGAGCTCGGCGAGCCCGACGACGGCGTAGCGCGACTTCGAGGTGATGGAGATCATCTCCGGTCCTTTGTATCGGACGAGTCGGCGTTCGCAAAGAGCTAGGTTTTTTTCCGGCGGCCTGATTGAAGGCCCCGGCGCCCCCGTTAGCATGCAACGGGTCGGCCCGGTTGGTGGACGTGAGTGCTCTCGCGGGGCACAGGAAATCGCAACTGCCGCGAAACGAAACGTGGCCGGCACGAGAGATGAACGACGATCGCCGCTGCCTGGTCATAGATGCTCATCCGACGCTGCGACGCGGCGTGCGCGATGTGCTCGTGGACCGTTACGAGGTCGAGGAGGCCGACAGCGGAAACGGCGCCCTCGAGTTGCTGACGTCGGACGGTGACTTCGACGTCGCGATCGTCGACCTGTCCCGCAGTACCGACACCGGCCCCGACGAGGCGCTCTCCGGCACCGGGACGATCCGCGCTCTGCGCAAGGCTCAGCCCAGCATCGGGATCGTCGCCCACGGGCCGCACTCGGAGCGGCACGCCGCCACCGAGGCCCTGCGCGCCGGCGCGACCGCATACGTGGTGAAGAGCTCCCCCGTCGAGGCGCTGAGCCAGGCGGTGGACGCCGCGGCAGAGGCCGAGCGCTTCGTGGACCCGGCGACCGGCAGGCCACGCGGCCGGCCCTCGCTGACCCGCCGACAGCGCCAGATCCTCCAGCTCTACGCCGACGGGCAGTCGACGGCGAAGGTCGCCCAGAGCCTGGGGCTCGGCGCCGAAACCGTCCGCACCCACACGAAGGCGATCCTCTCCCGCCTGGGCGCGCGAGACCGCACGCACGCGGTCGCGATCGCCCTTCGCACGGCCCTCATCGAGTAACCGCAGCTGGGAACGCGGTACCGGACTTAGATCCAGCCGCGGTCGCGGGCGATGAGCACGGCCTGCGCGCGGTCGACGGCGCCGATCTTGCGATAGACGTTGTGAAGGTGGGTGCGGACCGTGCTCACCGAGAGCGAGAGCTCGTGAGCGATCTGCTTGTAGACCTTGCCGTCGGCGAGCCCTTGCAGGGCATCGATCTCGCGCACGGAGAGCGGGCAGGGGTCGGAGGGGCGCCGCCGGATCACCGCGGAGTGCGGGAACTCGTACAGGAGCGGCACCAGGCGCTCGCGGTCGAGTCCCACCCCGGATGCGGCCTTGACGACTGCGTCGGGCGGCACCGGGTCGCCGTCCGCGTAGTGGACCACCAGGTCGGCAAGCTTGATCACGGCCGCGTGACCGCTGGCCTTCGTCGAGTGATGGCGCTCAATCGCGGCACCGATCGACGTGGGCAGCCCCCAGCGCCGCGCCAGCACGCCCCCCACCAGCGCGTGATCGATCCCCAGCTCGCGGCGTTCGCGCCGGATGCGCTCGTCAGGCGTGGCGCCGTGATCGTCAAGTTCCTCGAGGTCTCCGTACAGATCAGCGAGGACAAGGCGCCCGACGTCGTGCATCAACGCCGCCACCGCGAGCTCGTCGCGATTCCTCACACGGGCGAGCTCGGCGATCCGATCGGCGGCGTGGCGGGTGGCCACCGCGTGACGGCGAAAGCGCTCGTGGCCCTCCGCGCCCGGGCTCTGGGACTCGAACGGGTCATATGTCCCGATCGCCAATGCGATGTCGTGAATCCCGGTGGGCCTCAGGGCCTCGACGGCATCGTTGACCCCGCCGGCGCGCTGCTGCGGGCCGCCGCTGTTGTTGGCCGCGCGCATCACGGCGATCGTCAGCGCCGCGTCCGCCTCGATCGCCTCAGCAACCGCACCGTCGCCACCGGCAGGACGCTCGCATGCATGCAGGAGGCGGCGCTGCGATTCGGCCAGCACCGGCAGGTGGGAGACGTGCTCGAAGGCCTCCGCAAGCCGGCGGCCTCCCTTGCCGACGCGGCGCTCGGCAGCGGGGTCCGGCCCCTTCGGGCCGGCCCCATTGCTGCGCGAGACGCGGGCGCGCCTTCTTGGCGCCTCAGCGCCGCCATCCTTGGTGACAACCCGGGTCATGGGCATCCTTACCCACTCTCATGATCGGCAGCGCGGGCCTGGGCATTTAGCGCGATCACGCAGTTTGCGACCTGATTCGCACTGGGGGCAAGCCCCTAGGCGTGCCGCGGCGAGCCTAGATTCTTTGCAGTGCCCGTTCGATGCGCTCGAGCGATGCGTCCCGCGGGGTCGTCGAGGGGATCGGCGAACAGAAAGCGAACCAGCGGCCACACCTCGTCCAGCGTCTGGGCCTTGTCCTGGACGATCTCGCACGCAGCGCGCCGCCGCTCGGGCGGCGCGGCCAGGAACGCCTCGGCGTCGGCCGCGCGGGTGCTCGGCAGATGATCCGCGAGCCGGCGCTCGTACTCCTCGAGGGGTAGCTCGCGCATAAACCGGCCGTTGATCCAGCGCAGCTTGCGCTCGTCGAAGATCGCCGACGACCGGCCCACCCGTTCGATCGCAAAGCGCTCCACGAGCTCGTCGGTGGTGAGGATCGTCGTGTCGTCCTCCGTTCCCCAGCCGAGGAGCGCGAGATAGTTGCGCACCGCCGCGGGCAGGTAGCCGCGGTCGCGAAGCTCCTGTACCGAGGCCGCCCCGTGGCGCTTCGAGAGCTTGCGTCCGTCCGGGCCGTGGAGCAGGGGCAGATGGGCGTAACGCGGCGGCTCCGCGCCAAGCGCCCGCAGGACGAGGAGCTGCTTTGGCGTGTTCGAGAGGTGGTCGTCGCCGCGCACCACGTCCGTGATCTCCATGTCCGCGTCGTCCACGGCGACCGCCAGGTTGTAGAGCGGCGTTCCGTCGCCGCGCGCGATCACGAAGTCGTCCTGCGTGCGGTTCTCGAACCGCACCGGGCCGCGGATCAGGTCCTCCACCACCGTCGCTCCCTCGTCGGGTACCCGCAGCCGGATCGCCGCGCCGGACTCCTCGCGCGCCTCGCCCCGGTATCCGGCGCCGCCGTGGGCCTCCTTCCAGGAGCGCACGTCATCCGCTGTGGAGGGGTCGTAGTAGGCGTGACCGGCCCTTACGAGCTCCAGCAGGCGCTCTCGGTGGCGCTCACGCCGCTCGTACTGGCTCAGTGGCCCCTCGTCCCAGTCGAGCTCGAGCCAGCGCAGCGCACCCAGGATCTGCTCGACGTTCTCGGGCGTGGAGCGCTCGCGGTCGGTGTCCTCGATCCGCAAAACGAGGGTCCCGCCGGAGCCCCGTGCCAGAAGCCAGTTGTAAAGTGCCGTGCGCGCGCCGCCGATGTGCAGAGCTCCCGTCGGGGACGGAGCGAAGCGCAGGCGATGCGGCGTGGAGGCCATCATGCTGATCGGGGCCCATGTTTCCACAGCCGGCGGGCTCGCCAACGCCGTCGAGCGCGGCGTCGAGCGCGACTGCGAGGCGATCCAGATCTTCCATCAGAGCCCGCGGGCCTGGCGCCCGACGAGCTATGGCGAAGACGACTTCGAGGCCTTCCGTGAGGCGATGGACGCCTCGCCGATCCAGGCGGCGGCGATCCACGCGGTCTACCTGATCAACTGCGCCAGCAAGGAGCGGGAGATCCGGACCAAGTCGCTGACCTCCCTCAAGCATGCGCTTCGGATCGGGGATGCGATCGGCGCCCAGGGCGTCGTGCTGCACGCCGGAGCCCGAAAGGGGGAGCCGCACGGCCCCTCGGTGAAGCGCGCCGGCAAGCTGATCCGCGAGGCGCTGGAGGCGTCCGAACGCTGCCCGATCCTGCTGGAGAACACCGCCGGCACGCAGGGGCCGCTGGGCCGCAACTTCGACGAACTCGGCGAGCTGATCGACGCGGCCGGCTCCGGCAAGCGTCTGGGCGCCTGCCTCGACTGCTGCCACCTGCTCGCCGCCGGGTTCGAGATCCGATCGCCCGAGGCGCTGGCCGTCGTCGTGGACGAATTCGAGGCCAAGGTCGGGCTGGACCGCCTGCGCTGCATCCACGTGAACGACTCCAAGGTGCCCCTCGGCGCCAACCTCGACCGGCACGCGAACCTGGGCAAGGGCGAGCTGGGCCCGAAGGGCCTCCGCGTATTCCTCTCGGAGAAGCGCTTCCGTGACCTGCCGGCGCTGATCGAGACGCCCGGCCCGGACGGGCACGGCCCGGACCGCAAGGAGGTGCGAACCGCAAAGCGCTATCGCAAAGAGGGTCTGGGCTAGGGACGAAGTCCCGGGATTACGCCAGTGCGTCGCGCAGGTCGAAGGCCCGCGAGTCCCCGGCCTCGGTGTCGAAGAAGCCCGGGTTGACGCAGGCGTGGTCGGGCCCCACGCCTTCGTATGACGGCTCAACGCGGAACTGGCAGTGCGGCAGCGGCTCGCCCGTCATCTTGATGCCACCGTAGCCACCGTTTCGCTCCGCCGCCTCGAACATCGCGAGGTCGATCTCCGCCCGGAAGACCTTGCGCATGCAGCCCATGTATTGGTTGCCGGTGAGCGGATCGAGGTAGCTGTAGAGGTAGCCGCACCGAAGCTCCAGGCAGCCGCGCGGCTCCACCAGCCGGTCGCAGAAGGTGCGGCACTGGCGGCACTCACCGGCCGGCGCCCGCTCCTCTCCTTGCTGCATCAGCGGCATGTGAGAAGTCTAGAGCGCCTGACTGTCAGGCCGCGAGGGCGCGGGGGCCGAGGAGATGATCGAGTTCCGCGCGGAGCGCTTGCGACGGAGCGACCCAGTACTCGCGCCCGAAGCGCAGGCGGCGAGTGCCCTCACGCGTCTCCATCTCCAACAGCACTTCGCTGCCGCCCGGAAAGCTCTGGAACAGGGTCTTGAGCTCCTCCACCAGCCCTGGCCCGAACTCGGCGGCGCTCACCCGGAGCACGATCTGCTTCGGCGCCCGGGCCTCCGCCTTCGCCCGCGCCGCCGCCAGCTCGTCCTCCCCGGGCTCGAACGGCTCCGCCTCGGCGACGACGAGGCTCGTCTCGCCGCGGCCCTTGTGGTCGACGCGGCCCCGCACCAGCACGACCCGGTCGAGCTCGATGCGCTCGCCGGCCTCGCCGGCGGCGTCCCGGACGAACAGCTCGACCCGGCCCTCGAGATCGTCGAGGGTGGCGAACATCACGTAGGCGCCGCTCCGGGTCCGCACCCGTTTGCACTCGCTGACGATGCCGCCCACCGTGACCCACGCACCGTCCTCCTTGCGCGTGGCCTCGGTCAGGGAGCAGTCCACCCGCTCCCGGAGAGCGTCGCGAACCTCGGCCAGCGGATGGGCCGAGAGGAACGTCCCCAGCGTCTCCTTCTCGAGCCGTAGGAGCTCCCGCTGGTCGAACTCGTCCGCGGGGACGGGGGGGCGCTCGGTGCCGTGGCCGTTGGCGCCGCTGGCGCCGCCTCCGGGCTCCGTGTCGAGCTCGAAAATCGAGCTCTGGCCCCGTCGCGCGTCCTCCTGAGTCTTGGACGCGCTCGCCTGGGCGGCGGCCAGCACCTCCAGCATTCCCTTGCGGGGGTCCTGGGTCGAGTCGAGCGCACCGCACTTGATCAGGCATTCGACCGCCCGCTTGTTGACCGACCGAGCGTCGACGCGCTCGCAGAAGTCCCAGATGGAGGTGAACGCGCCGCCGTTCTCGCGCGCGGCGATGATCGCCTCGACGGCCTGGTGGCCGACGTTCTTCACCGCGTCAAGCCCGAAACGAATCGACTTGCCGCTGACGACGAACCCGTGGTCGGAGGAGTTGACGTCGGGAGGCAGCACGTCGATCCCCATCTCCTCGCAGCGGTTGACGAAGAACGGGACCCTGTCCTTGGTGGACATGACCGACGAAATCACTGCAGCCATGTACTCGGCCGGGTAGTTCGCCTTCAGGTACGCCGTGCGGTAGGCGATCAGCGCGTAGCACGCGGCATGCGAGCGGTTGAAGGAGTAGTCGGCCGCCGCCGTCATCAACGACCAGAGGTCCTGCGCGACACGGCGGTCCGTGTCGGAGGCGGCCATCCCAGCGAGGAACTTGTCCTTCATCTGGGCCATCAGGTCGCGCTTCTTCTTCCCCACCGCCTTGCGGAGATCGTCGGCCTCCGCGGGGCTGAAGCCCGCCATTTGCTTGGCGATCTCCATGAGCTGCTCCTGGTAGATGCAGCAGCCATACGTGGACTCGGTGATCGAGCGCAGTCGCGGATCCGCGTAGCGGACCGAGGAGGGGTCGCGCTTGCCGTTTGCGTAGTCGTCGATGAACCGCATCGCGCCCGGCCGGTAGAGCGAAACGAGCGCGACGATGTCGTTGAAGTCGGTGGGGCGTACCCGCCGCAGGGCGTCGCGCATCCCGTCCGACTCGAGCTGAAAGACCCCGGTCGCCTCGCCGCGGGCCAGCATCTCGAACGTCGTGGGGTCGTCGAGCGGGATGGCCTCGATCTCGATCTCCGTCCCGCGGGAGCGCTGGATGATGTCCACCGCGTCCTCGATCACGTCGAGGTTGCGCAGCCCGAGGAAGTCCATCTTCAGGAGGCCGATCTCCTCGATCGGCCCCATCGAGTACTGGGTGACGATCTTGTATGAGCGCTGCGGGCGACCGTTCGCGCCCTTCTCGGCCGGGGCCGTCCGATCCTCGGCGAGCTGGAGCGGCACGACCTGATCCAGCGGTCGATCGGCGATCACGACCGCCGCGGCGTGGATCGAGTTGTTGCGAACGATCCCCTCGAGCCCCTGCGCGACGTCCAGGATCCGCCGCGCGTCCGGGTCCGAGTCGTAGGTCTGCTTCAGCTCCGAGCCGTCGGCGAGGCATTCCGCGAAGCTCGGGTTGCGGCCAAGGACGGGCTCGGGAATCTGCTTGGCGACGCGATCCCCCGTCCCGTAGTCGAAGCCGAGCACCCGCGCCGCATCGCGGGTGGCGGCGCGCGGGGCCATCTTGCCGAACGTGATGATCTGCGCCACGGACTCGCGCCCGTATTTCTCGGCGACGTACCGAATCACGCGTTCGCGACCCCGAACGGAGAAGTCGATGTCGATGTCGGGCATCGACTTGCGCGCCGGATTGAGGAAGCGCTCGAACAGGAGCCCGTTGTCGATCGGGTCGAGGTCGGTGATGTTGAGGCAGTAGGCGACGATGGACCCCGCGGCCGAGCCACGGCCCGGGCCCACGGCAATGCCGCTGTCCTTGGCGTACTTGACGAAGTCCCAGACGATCAGG
>WNGA01008552.1_pt1 | contig 13994 bp, 9 predicted proteins | sample 5400061 | NCBI WGS metagenome assembly WNGA01 (sample SAMN13153366, study PRJNA577476) | soil metagenome | isolation source: 100 cm soil or saprolite under grassland replicate 2 | place: USA:California | collected 2016-06-15 | reverse complement strand
CACCATTGCACAAGTGCCCATCGCGAGTTTCAGTCCACCCAGGCTTAATTTTGGCGAGCAACCGCTGCGCCGACCGGCGCGAAGCCAAAACGTAACCGTACAGAATCGAGGAACAGGCGAACTGGTTGTCAACGGCGTAGAGATTAGGGGAAGCAACAGTTTCGAGTATGCAAACCAGTGTAATACTCCGCTCCCAGGTAACAGCTCGAACTGCACGATTCGAATCGGCTTCGCTCCGAGGACGAGCGGAGCGCACGACGCCCAGTTGTTAATTAGCCACAACGCCGCGAACAGCCCTCAACGCATACTCCTCAGTGGTTTCGGCGCCGAACGCGCCACGCCGACCATCGGTGTCGCTCCAGACCGCATACAGTTCGGCAAGCAAATCGTCGGAACAAGCAGCACGAGCCAGGCTATCACTGTCACCAGCACGGGATCAGCTGTTCTCAGCATCGGCTCTATCAGGATCGAAGGTCCCAATCCGAACGATTTTGCGACGAGCAACAATTGCGTGGAGCGGCCAATCAGTCCCGGAAGTCGATGTCAAATTTTCGTAAGTTTTGCGCCGAAGGGACCACTGACCCGGGCCGTCACCCAGGCAAGCACCCGCAACGCAACACTGGTTATCGCGCACAACGCCACGGGGAATCCGGCGAGAGTCACGCTCGAAGGAGCAGCAATCGCGAAATACTCACCAACCGGCGTAGTGGAAGGGCTTAAATTCAATAGAGACCTGCGAGTACTCGCCACTGGCTGGTGTTGTACAAACGGAAACCTGCAGAAAGGAACGCGCACAGAGTGTACCGAAAAGAAAGGAACTTTCTTCTCCGATCAACAAACCGCTGAGAGCCAATGTCGACAGGTTATTAGGTAGAAACACGCAACTTTTAGTGTCGCTATTCAAAACTACTCTGAGATGATAGAGAAGCGCGAAGGATTGTTGCTCCAGCCCGACTAGGCACGAACGTCTCTGGGAAATTCCCCTTACGTATCACAGAACAGGAATTTTTGTTGCAATCAACCGCGCCCTATCCTATGGTCCGCTGAACACATACTGAATCGATCATGAGTATCCGCAATAAAGCCGCGATTGTCGGTATCGGCGAGACGCCCACGGACCGTCTTGGCTCAAAGCCGGGGGAGCCGCGCAAGTCGAGCGCGGAATATATCTCCTGGGCGATGCACCTGGCGTTCGAAGACGCCGGCGTAAGCTTAAAAGACTTCCAGGGCCAGGGTCTCGGCGTCACCATTCCTACGGCTTACCCTCAACCTTTTTGGCCTGAAGAGGTCGCGGAGATTCTCGGCATCACGCCAGGATTTCTTCTGGGCGGCGCCACTGGCGGTGCAGGTGCTGTGTCGCTGCTGGGCGGGATGGCCGCGGCGATTAATTCAGGGCTGATCGATATCGCGTTCGTGATCGGCGCAGCGGCGCCCTTCTCCGAACATTTCGGCGGTGGCATCCAGCCCGGCGACATGCGCGACTGGGAAATCCCCTACGGTACCATGGGTCCGAACAGCAAGATCGCCATGGTCATGCGCCGCTACATGCACCAGTACGGCGCAACACTCGATCATTTCGGCAAGATTGCCGTCGCCGGCCGTTATCACGCGAGCTTGAATCCGCTGGCGTACCTGCGCAAACCGATCACCATTCAGGACTACAAGGAGTCGCGGTTGGTTGCGGATCCCGTGCGTTTGCTCGATTGTGTCATGCCGGCGAATGGCGGCAGAGCCTATATTTTGGCATCACCTGAACGGGCCAAGACGTTGCGCAAGAAGCCCATTTATTTGAAAGGCTTTGGCGAACGGAGCAATCCCTCCTACGGCCCGCGCGCCGGCTCCGATGCTCTCGTCATGGGCGTGAAAGACGCGGGCAAAGTGGCGATGGACATGGCTGGGATAAAGCACAGCGACATTAGTTTTTTGCAACTCTACGACGACTATATCATCGTCGTTTACTTGCAGATCGAAGACCTCGGCTTCTGTGCTAAGGGCGATGTGAGTTTTTACGAACGAACGGATTTTACGTTCAAAGGTCAACTACCGATCCAGACAGGCGGCGGCATGATCAACTGTGGGCAGCCTTCGACCGCGGGCGGCACATTGCACATCATCGAAGCCGTGCGACAACTGCGCGATGAAGGCGGCGAGCGCCAAGTACCTAATGCGAAAACGGGACTGGTAAGCGGACTTGGTGTTCTTCCCTATGGCAAGAATCTCGGTTGCTGCGCGGTAGCTATCTTGGGAAACGAAGCGTAAGACAAACATGGCTGAAGCAACACTTAGAAAACCCTTGCCGGCAATTACCGCCGAGGCAAAACCGTTCTGGGACGCCGCCGCGCAGAATAAGTTGGTGATGCAGCGCTGTGAGGACTGCCGCGCCTGGGTTTGGACTCCCCGTCCCTCGTGCAACGAGTGCGGCAGCGAGCGACTCGAGTGGACGCCCATGAGCGGTAAGGGAGAAATTTATTCTTTCACCGTTATCCGCCAAGTCGTCGGCCGTGCCGCGTCGAAAGCTTTTGAACCCGACATTCCTTACGTTATCGCTTGGGTCGATCTCGACGAGGGCCCGCGTATGATCACCAACGTTGTGGGCTGTGGAGTGGAAGACGTCAAGCTCGGCATGAAAGTGACGGTGGCATTCGAACAAGCCTCGCCGGATATCTGGCTACCGAAGTTCAAAGCCGTTTGATGGCTAAATCTTTGCGGTTCAATTGCTGCCTGAGTCTATCTTGATTTCGTTTTGCCGGCCGGCAGAACGCACGAGTTGCGGCGCGCGCGCCGTGTTGGATGCCTATTGAAATGTAATTAATACGTGCGTTTCGGCAAGATTACTGTTCAGCTTCTTTACACCTTGTGATGCAAAGTTTCTCTAATGTTTCAAACAACTTGCGGCGATCGGTTCTATTAGACAACACTGTGTAAACTAATCTTACATTATTCTTCTGAACGTCGCCAAATTTTATCGGAAAACCAAGGACTTTGCTGCGGCATGGCTCTTGCTCGACTTAGCATGGAAACACTTCTAATGGTTACCATGCGAAAACCAGGCGCATTTGTGCAGCGGCTTTTTTGTTCCTCTCTGTTTTTATCGTTGAGCATTTCCTTGTGTAGTCAGGCAGTCTTTGCCGATACCGTGTTTGATTTTGATCCTATCAATGCTCCTAAGAAAAAATCTCAGCACGCTGCTGCGATTGAGTCTTACATGGAACATCTCTACGGGTCCGAAATCACGGTGGGCGCGCGTACTCAGATAGTAGGTTCAGCGAATCTTGCGAGGACGGGAGCGGCGCCCGGCGCCCCTTCGGATGTATATTTGAAAAGTGGTAACGGAAAGAATTCTGGTATTACACTTTCGTTCGACGCGTCGCCGATAAGTTCCTTCTCCGTTGATTCGCAGGTTTTCAAGAGAGGGGTAGGCCTTACTATCAAGGCCGATGGAGTCATCGTTTACCAGCACCTCCTTACCAAGGCGGAAAGAAGGAGCGGAATAATGGACACCATCGATCCGATATTTTTTGACAACCCCGTCCACACCATAGAGTTCATCGGACTCAAAAGAACCAAGATCGGAATCGATAACTTCAAAGTGAATTTTGATCCGTTGGGCCCGCATGGGAGTTCGCAACTGGCCAGCGTTCCGGAACCATCTTCACTGCTCATGCTTGGAGTTGGCTTTGTTGCCGCTGCCTGGTTTTTGAGACGGTCTACCGCCAAATCTATCTCCGGATTGTCCCATCACTAAAAATTAACGGCGAGGTCGACAGCCTCGGACGTATTTGATGCGCCTCTCGTATAGCGAATGAGGATAGTCTGGAGGCTCTAATGCGGCTAGCTACTCCCCAGCACTGCCAAGGTCTTGATCGCCTCATCCGCGCCATTAAAATTCCGGCTAAGTGCCAGTGCTTTGATCAAGGCTTCACGGGCCTCAGCCCGTTTGCCGACCCTATAGTACGCCATCCCTAGGTGGTAGAGCACGTTCGGATTGTTGTTTCCTAATCTCTCCGTGCTTTCCTGGAGCCGATTGATCGCCTTGGCGAACATTCCGAGCTTGTAATAAATCCAGCCTATAGTATCCGCGACATTTGGATTCTGGGGATCGTTTTCTCTCGCCTTTTGCGCCCAACGCAAAGCAACGTCAATATCTCCCCCGTGCTCGGCGCTGTTCCAAGCGAGATTGTTGGCCGCTGGCACGAAATTCTGGTTTATATCGAGGATCTCTTCATAAAATTCGTTTGCTTTGGCGTATTGTTTTTTGCGCTCGTACATCATCGCGACGCGCATACGCGGTTCGATCGCTCTTGGCGTGCGTTCGACCGCTTCGAGATAGGCCGCAATCGCTTGATCAAAGTCTTGTTGCCCGGCGTAGAGGTCACCCATCTTGAGATAAGCGGAAACCAGGTTCGGATTGATCGCTAGCCCTTTTTCCAAATAGCCGATGCCTTTTTTCACGTCACCGGCACCGGCGCTGATCTCACCGAGAATTTGAAAGATTCCGGCGTGGTCTTGCGCTTTGTCGAAGTGGCGCTTGACGCGCTCCAAGGCCTCTTGAGGCTTGCCCTCTTTGACCATTAGCTGGGCAATTAGATTCAGCCCGTCCATACGGTTGGGGTCCAGCCGCAGCGCTTCTTCATACTCTTTTAAAGCAAGCGCGAATCTGGATTGCGCCATGTAGACGCCGCCCAAGCCTATATGAACTGCCGGGTCTTTCGGATAACTTTTTTGCATGCGCGAGAATATTTCCAGCGCGCTATCGTAGTCGCCGTTCTTGAACTGTGCTCCAGCGGCGGTGTAGAGAGCCCCCCGGTTATCAGGTTCCAGTTCCAGGACCTTTTGGCTTTCCTTCCAAGCTAACCGATTCTCGCCGTTGACTAGGTACAGGCTGGCCAGCTCCAACCGCGGCGGGATCCAACTTGGATTCAATTCAGTGGCTTTGGTTAAGGCGCGGCGGGCTATGTCTTTCTCACCCATCTCCAAGTTCGCGATGCCGAGCAGATAATGAGCCGGCGTATGATTCGGCGAATCGAGGGTTACACCGGTCAACAACTGGCTTGCCATTTTGTAGTTTTTTTCGGCTAAGAAGAGGCGTGCCTTAAAGAAACGTCCTTCAACGTCATTTGGCTCGGCTTTCAAGATCGCCTCGGTGAACTCTCGTGCCTGCTGCAGATCGCCCTTGCTCAAAGAAAGTTCAGCCAGAATCTTCCTAGCGACTAAAGAGTCTGGTCTTTTCGCGAGTAGATTGCGATACAACTTTTCCAGCTGGTCGAGTTGCCAAGTACGAGTATAAAAATTGCCGAGTATCCGGAGCAATTCATCATTTTCCGGCTCAGCCTTCGTCATGGCGAGCAATTGTTGTTCGGCTTTTTCCTGCTTTCCCTGCGCCAAAAAAACCGCCGCTAGCGCGGCGCGGGCGAGATTAGATTTTGGATCGAGATCAAGCGCTTTTTTGTAGGTATCTTCGGCGGACTTATAGTCCTGTTTCGCCATAAAAATCGCAGCACTGTTCAGGTGAAAAATGGTCTCATTCGGTTGACGCGCGATGGCCGCGCGCAAGACATTAAGGGCTCGATCTAGATTCCCTTCAGCCAAGGCGATCTCGGCGGCGAGTAGGAACCCTTCTAGCGCGTTTGGGTTTACCTCGCGAATTTTTATGAGGTGCTCATCAGCCTGTGTTAAAGCCAACTCCGATGCCAGCAAACGCGCCAGCTGAAAGCGCGGCGGAATTAGATCTGGTTTCAGATGAACCGCGCGCCGGAATTCTCTAAATGCGTGTCCGTAATTGCCGGCACGGAGATACGCCATGCCCAGTTCATGAAAAGTTTCCGCGGAGGTTGGATCAGCATCAACCGCGTTCAACAAAGCGGTAACCGCTTCCCTGAGTTGGTCACGCCTGAGGCTTTCGCGCGCGGATTTGACGAAGCGTTCACGTTTGGTTTGAGAAGAAACGCCGAGTTCGAAGTACCAGGCGGCGGCTCCGCCAATCGCGACGATCACAAGGCACAAGATACACAGTACGCGTCGCACCGGATATTCTCCCACTGGACCCTCGGCATCTGTGCGAGGGATATCACGCTCGGTGTCTCTTTCAATCATCTTCGAAGTATACCTTTTTGTGTTTAGCAGCGCATCCCGTTCGACGCCCTACCGCCGCGCCAATTCATCCAGCAACGAAAAATCGTATATTTGCTCGGCCCTGGGTAGTTCCTTCAGCCCCATATCCCGTTGATCGAGTTCGAACTCCAATTTCATTGCCCCCGGTGTTGGTTTTCCGTCCAATGCCCAGCCTTTGTGGATTGCGTCATATACGTAAGACGCCTCATCCTGTGACAGAGCTAACTGTTTCATGAGCACGGTTGACGTCTTATCTTTCTGCGCCGCTATCACGCGGATGGCTTCTAACACGGCCTGCGCCGCAGTTCGAAGAAATTCCCGTTGCGACTGGAGAGCGGCCACTGAGAACCCCAATCCACTCTGCGGAATCTCCAATTCGTCCGTTGCTCGGGCGAGCACATGAAACCCCTGCTTCACGAGCCGCACTGTCTCAACGCTGTTGACCAAGGCGGCGGGGACGTTTCCGCTTGCCAGCGCGGCGGCCCGCGCCGTTCCGGCATTGATTACCTTGTAATCGTCGGGTCGCAATCCTTTGCGCCGCAGCAATTCAGTAAGGACAACGTTGACCGTGCCTTGCGCGACATAGCCACCGATTACCTTGCCTCTCAGTTGTTCAATGTTTGAGATTTCTTTAGAGGCAACCAGCATGAAATCAGAACGATTCAACGCGACTAAGCCAACTCGGACTGGCACGCCGCGAAGCGCCGCCCTGCCCGTGGAACCGATGGCAGTATAAAAGTGAAGGTCGCCGGTCAAGAGTGCTGCGAGCGCAGCTCGCGGTTCCAGGACCAAGACACGCGCGTCATAACCGTAGTTCTCAAAGATGCCCAGATGCTTTGCGACATAAATCGCCGTCATGCTGACAGAGTGATTCGCCAGCGCGATGTGCAGCGGTCTGAGCTTGGGCTTCTGCTGCGCGAAGATCGAGTTAGGAAACAAGATTATGACCGTAGTGAATGCCATCCATGCGATTGCGCGCTTTGAAGTGATGATTCTCTGCACTGTGAGAATCCTCCTTCCACCTTGGTTTGTTCCGCTCTCATACTCGCGTAGAAAGATAGATGTCAAACACCTCGCCTCTCTTGCCTAATTCCATCGACGTGCGCTATTGCTTCATTCAGTTTGAAAAATCGAGGGAAAATCATGGACGAAATCCGCATCATCGACACAACTTTGCGCGATGGCAACACCAGCCTGTGGGCGCACAACATGACCACCGGCATGATGCATCCAGTGCTGCGCCATATGGATCAAGCCGGCTTCGACGGCATGGAGTTCTTCGTCAGCGGGCGATTCAAGAAAGTCGTGCGCGAACAGCGCGACAATCCGTGGGATTGGGTGCGTTACGGCCAAAAGGAAATTAAGAACACGCGCTTGCGTTACCACGGTGGTCTCAGCAGCGGTTTTACTTTGACACCCCCTTGCATTCCGCGTCTCATCATCGAGCGAGTCGTTCATTACGGCATTACGCTGACCCGACTCTCGGACCCTTGGAACGATTACGACGAATTAGAAAAGGAAGTCGCCGAGCTGAAAACCCTCGGCATGGAGTCGGTGGTCAATATTATTTACTCCATCTCGCCGCGCCATACCGATGAATATTACGCGCGCAAGGCGCGCGAAGCGGCCGCAATGAAACCCTATCGTGTTTGCTTCAAGGATGTCGGCGGCATGCTCACGCCCGACCGCACGCGTATACTAGCCCGTATCGTGCTCGACAACGCCGGCGATATTCCGGTCGAATTCCATGCCCACTGTAACAATGGCCTCGCCCCGTTTAACCTCTTGGAAGTCGTGAAACAAGGCATCCGTATCGTTCACACTTCTGTGCCACCGCTTGCTAACGGCTCGGCTCAGCCGTCCGTCTTCAACGTTGTGCGCAACCTGCGTGCTCTCGGCTACAAACCGGTGGTCAACGAAAAAATTCTGGAACCGGTGGAGCAACACTTTCGCCGTGTGGCCGAGGAAGAAGGACTTCCAATCGGCGTGCCGCGCGAATACGACGAAACCTGGTACCACCATCAGGTTCCCGGCGGAATGATTTCCAACCTGCGCCACCAGCTCAAAATGCTCGGCAAGGAAGACAAGATGCAATCCGTGTTGGAAGAAATCGTCCAAGTCAGAGCCGAGCTCGGCTATCCCATCATGGTCACCCCCTTTGCCCAATTCGTCGGCAGCCAGGCCGCGATCAACATCATGACCGGCGAGAGATACAAAGAAGTCACCGATCAAGTGATCCAGTACGCGATTGGGCTGTGGGGAAAAGAAGGCGCGGAATACATGGCCCCGGAAGTGAAAGCCAAAATCCTCGACCGCCCGCGCGCCCGCGAGCTGGAAAAATTCGAAGTACGCAACCCGTCATTGGAAGAAGTCAGAAAACAATATGGTGGGCCCAACCTGTCGGATGAAGACTTGCTGCTCCGCTTTTACGCCGGCCCCGAATTCGTCGACGCGCTCAAAACCGCGCCGCCGAGAAAGGAATATCTCGACGCGAGAAAACCCCTGGTGAAGCTCGTCGAGGAATTAGTTAACCGCCGAGACGCGGGACACGTTTATATCCACAGAGACGCCTTCACTTTGTCGGCGGGCCGGAGAACCTAGCAAAAAAATGTGCATTGCCTTCGATTAGCTCAGGTAAACTCATCGAAGCAGTCTACTTGGATTATCGTGCTTCCGGCTTTTTCGCACGGCACACGCCCTGAGGGATTTCTCGCTTTCTACGCTGGCCCGGTTCCAATAATTCGATGTAGGGCGGGGTCCGTTTCACGATAGTACTTCGGTTTCATGGCTTAGACCGCTGATCCGGCAATGTAAGCACACGACGCTTGCGTTCGGGAGAAGCGCGCGGACACGGCGGAAGAAAGGCAAGCAATGGTTGAGGACGACGACCAACAAACCCGGCAGTACCTCCTCGCGCGTTTTTGGGAAGCGGCTCTGGGCTTCTGGCGCAAAGGCGGCGGGCGCACCGCCTGGTTACTGACGCTCACGGTGATCACGATTGCGCTCGTGAATCTCGGCCTCCAGTACCGGCTGAACGTATGGCACCGCGCCATGTTCGATGCGCTCGGCAAGCGCGATGGCAACGAGGTGCTGTACCAATCGATGATCTTCTTCCCCCTGATCCTCGGTAGTGTGAGCGTGGCGGCAGCAGCCACCTATGCAAAATTGACCCTGCAGCGCATGTGGCGCGAATGGCTGAACGCGCACGTGCTAGATCAGTGGCTTACCAGCGGCCGTTATTATCAACTCAACTTGGTTCCGGGCGATCACAGCAACCCGGAACATCGCGTGGCTGAGGATCTGCGCCTGAGTGTCGACGCCCCAGTCGAGTTTGCGATGGGCGTGTTCTCGGCCGTCCTTTCGGCGATCACCTTCATCGGCGTGCTCTGGTTCATCGGCGGCGAGCTCACGATCCCGGTGGGAAGCACGGTACTTCGCATCCCTGGGTTTTTGGTGATCGCCGCTTTCCTCTACGCGGTGCTGGCCAGTGGATCGATGGTCAGTATCGCCCGCGGCTTCGTGGTCGTGGCCGAGAATAAGAACCAGGCGGAGGCCGAATACCGGTATGCGCTCACGCGTTTGCGCGAAAATGGCGAGAGCATCGCGATGCTCGGCGGCGAGACTGAGGAGCGCACCGGCCTGGACGCAGCATTCATGACAGTCCGCCAGCGCTGGCGCGACCTCATGATGCAGTACATCCGCACCACAATTGTTTCGCAGACCAGTAGCGGCATCGCGCCAATCATTCCGATCCTCCTATGCGCCCCAAAGTACGTCGGCGGGACCATGAGTCTCGGCGAAGTCATGCAGGCGGCCTCCGCGTTCCTCATCGTCCAGACGGCGTTCAATTGGTTGGTGGAAAACTATCCGCGCCTCGCCGATTGGACCGCCTCGGCGCGACGACTCGCCTCATTGCTGGTTTCACTCGACCACTTGGAGCGCGCCGACCGCGAAGAAACGACCGGCCGAATTGTTCGCCGGGAAACCGAGGATGGGGCGCTCCGGTTGCGGAACCTCTCGGTTACCTTGAACGATGGGAGCGCGGTAGTGAACGAAGCTGATGTCGCGATCACCCCCGGCGAGAAGGTGCTTGTCGGCGGCGAATCCGGCACCGGCAAGAGCACGCTCGTGCGCGCGATCGCCGGCCTGTGGCCGTGGGGCGGGGGCGAGATCCTGATCAAATTCGAAGGGCTGTTCTTGATGCCGCAGCAGCCCTATGTGCCGCTCGGAACGCTGCGCCGTGCCGCGACCTATCCCCTATCGCCCGAGTCGGTTGACGATGCCGTAGTCCGTAAAACCGTCGAGGAAGTGGGATTGGGGCATTTTCTCGACCGTCTTAATGAAGAAGACACACGCTGGGAACACATACTCTCCGGCGGAGAAAAGCAGCGGCTCGCATTTGCCCGCGCGCTTATCCAGCGTCCCAACATCATCGTGATGGACGAGGCCACCGCCGCCCTCGATCCATTGAGCCAGGAACAGTTGATGCAACTGGTCCTGGAGCGGCTCCCTGAAGCCACTGTCGTCAGTGTCGGGCACCGCGCCGAGCTCGAAGCATTTCACACGCGCAAGCTTGTACTGGAATATCATCCTGAAGGGGCGCGCCTCGTCCGCGATGAATCGCTTCCGAGAACGTTCCGTCGTTCGGCGAGATTACTCTCAAGGCTGCGGGCCCGCGAGAAATAAGACCCAACTGCGCATCGCAGAGCACGGCGGAAGTTTGTCCTTGGAAGCTTTCCCTCGCGAAGGCGATCGGCAAACGAACTGCCGCAATCATCATGACCCCTCAGGCGCGCAGGGCGGGCTCCAATGAGTTTTGCCGAAGTTCGAACCGCAGCTCTGAAAGGCGAAAAAAGGACCAAAATCTTGGGTCGCGCACATGCTGGTAAAAAATAGTCCTGGGACGTTGCTCTGCAGGTGATCATCGAAGACAGGGAAGCCATTCTTAGAATCCAATCGCTTTCGGACGTCGCCGTTAGCGAGAATATGAGATCCACCGCTTATCGTGATGGCCAGTGCCATACAGGCCCCTTGAGTTTGTCCGATCCCGAGAGCTTGGTTTCGCTGAACTCCTTTTCCAGCACGATCGAGTGACATTTCGTCTGCTCTTGAAGCGCGCCGATTAGCCGAGAAGCGTGTGACACGACCAACACTTGCGAACGTTCTGCAGCACGAGCGATCAGCCGTGCCAGCGCCGCCAGCAAGTCTGGATGCAGGCTGGTTTCGGGCTCGTTCAGTACCAGCAAGCCCGGCGGTCGCGGCGTGAGGAGCGCGGCCACCCAAAGCAAGTAGCGCAGTGTTCCGTCAGAAAGCTCCATTGCTTTAAGCGGACGAAGCAGCCCGTGCTGCCGCAGCTCCACCTCGAACCGGCCGTCGCTATTCCTGACCGAAACGCTTGCGCCTGGGAATGCATCCTTTACTGAGGCACTCAGTGACTCCCGGTCACCCATCTCTTCGATTGTTTGCAGAGCGGCGGCCAAGTCGGCGCCGTCGTTACTCAGCGCCGGCGTGTGGGTGCCGACCTGGGACAATCTCGCGGGACCTTGTAAATCCGTTCGGAACTGATCGTAGAACCGCCATCCACGCATTTGCTCCCTGAGCACCAGCATCTCTAGGGCGTTTCGAGGATCCGCACAATGAGTCATCATGCTATCAAAGGTCGTTAGGTTTTGACTGATTATCTTCCACTCGCCGTCCTCGCCCCGCGTGCGCGCAACAGGGCCGCGGCGATCCACTAGAAGCGAGGCGGGACGCAACACCTCGCCATGCCAGATGCATTCTCGTTTGATCTCAGGATCGTGAGCAAATGCTGAGTTAGACGGAGACGGAAGACCCAGGTCGATCGCGTACCCGAATTCATCTCCGGCGAAGCCGAGCCGTAAACTCACCGGCCGTTTACGAGCGGTTCCTTGAACCGGGTGATCGCCTCCGATGACGGCGCGAGAGAATGACTCTGGGCCGGCCCAAAGTGTCGACTGAAGTCCTCCCTCCCGAGCGAGTGAAGGGATGACGCGACCTTGAGCCGTTTCCGCAAGCAAGCGAAGAGCGCGATAGACATTTGATTTTCCGCTCCCGTTCGGACCCGTGAGCACATTGAGCCGCCGGAGCGGAATGACGATGTCGCGCAACGAACGGTAATTGAATATCGCGAGAGTAAAGAACATCGGATTTTGCGGTTAAACAAACTTTTCTCTTCCGCCTCAAGGACGCGATAAATCGCGCGTCTACCCTGGATCCTCTGCGTTATCGTCTGGCGATTTCGTCCAGCAATGAAAAATCATAGACCTGCTCCGGCTTCGGTGGTTTCACGCTGGGCGAGGTCGAACTCAAATTTTTGGCTGCCAGGCGTTGGCCGGCCATCGAGCGCCCAACCTTTGTGAACCATGTCCAGGATTAAATTCGCGTCCTCCTGCGGTATCCCAAATTGTTTCATCAGCACCGGCAGCACTCTTTCCTTTTGCGTAGCGCTTATCCGGATGCTTTCCAGCACCGCCTGCACCACCGAGCGAAACATGTCTCGTTTGCTCTGTAAGCTCGTCATCGCCGTGCCAAGACCGCCGGTGGCGAGCTCGATTTCATCCGCCGCTCTCGCGAGCGGCCGAAACCCTTGTCTAACGGCTTTAACGGTTTCAAGGCCGTTCAGTACCGCCGCCGGAACATTGCCGGCGGTGAGTGCAGCAAGCCGCGCCGTGCCGACGTTGAGAATCTTGTATTCGTCCGGCTTGAGTCCCCTTCGCCGCAAAAGTTCGATGAGAATGGTGTTAACGGTAGCCTGCGCGGTGTAACCGCCGAGCACTTTGCCGCGGAGTTGCTCGATGCTGGTTATCTCCTTGGATGCAACGAGAACATGATCGGGCCGGTTCAATCCCACCATGATCACGCGCACCGGCACGCCACGCAGGGCGGCGCGCGTCGTGGTTCCCGTGGCGGTCTAGAAATCCAAGTCCCCGGTCATGAGCGCGGCCAGTGCGGCGCGCGGCTCCAGTACCAGGATTTGCGGTTCGAAACCGTGGCTTTCGAAGATTCCTAGACTTTTGCCGACATAGAAATGAGTGGCAGCGATGGTGTGGCTCGGCAGCGCGATTCTAATCGGACGCAGTTTGGGTTTCTGCTGGGCGAGAAGCGATTGTGGTTCCGCCAAGAGGTTAACGCTAAAGCCAACGAACACGAATGCCAGAACCAACTAGCGATTCGAGACATTGACAAGGCTTTCGGTCGATGGAGACGTATCATCGGCGTTTCGTAAAGATGCCACCCACCCGACCCTATGGATCGCCATTAAAGAATTACGCCACAATTTCCACAGAAATTTTTTCCCGGGTCGACTTGCTTGCCGCATTCAGTGCAAAACATGAGCACTTACCTCCGAAAAATTAATGCACGCTGTCGTGCGATTTGGGCGGAACATTAACCAATGAAGATGGACCGTGTCAACGATAGCGGGATCGTCCACCACGCGCGACTTTGCCATTTATTGGTGCGACAAACAGGCGCACCAGCGCAAATGGTTTTCGGCACTTATCATTCGCCTTGGCGATTACGTAGGCAGGCGATAGAAATAGTTGAACTGAGGCTCCTGAGCAGATACATGAATCAAGTATGGACAAGCTCCGTCCCCTTCACGATGCCATCGCTCTCGACGTCGAAGACGGTATGTCGGTCGCGATGGGCTGCGGCCTCGAATCGCTCATTCCCTTCGCCGCAAGCCATGAGATCATTCGGCAGAATCGAAAAGATCTTACACTGATCTGTCCGATCTCCGACATGCAATTCGACCAGCTCATTGGCGCGGGCTGCGTGAAAAAGGTCATCGCGTCGTGGGTCGGCAACGTCGCTGCCGGGCTGGGACACAACTACCGGCGCGCGGCGGAATCCGGCATACC
>WNGA01018101.1_pt1 | contig 13997 bp, 15 predicted proteins | sample 5400061 | NCBI WGS metagenome assembly WNGA01 (sample SAMN13153366, study PRJNA577476) | soil metagenome | isolation source: 100 cm soil or saprolite under grassland replicate 2 | place: USA:California | collected 2016-06-15 | reverse complement strand
GGAGGCATGGCGAGCCGACCTCGCGCGCGTGCGCGAGGAATCCGTTCAGCAGCGGAAGGCGCTGGAATCCGGGCGCGAGGGAGACCGGACGCACACCGAGGTCCAGGGCTGGCTGCGTGACCTCGGCCTCGCGCTCGGGTTCGCCGTCTGGGTTGCCACGAACGACAGGTCCCGTCCGCTCGGTGGCGGGCGCCTGGGCGACGGCTGCGTCGAAGCGCTCCCGCCGGCGCTCGCCGACGTGGAATCGGTCCCGCTCATCGACGTGATCTGGCTCGACCGGGGCGGAGAGCAGGCCGCGGCGGCCTTCGAGGTCGAGCACACCACGTCCATCTACTCCGGGATCATGCGGATGCTGGACCTTGCCTCCGGGCCCGCGAAGGCGGTCCGCGGCCTGTACCTCGTCGCACCGGACGGGCGGGAAGATGACGTCCGCAAGCAGCTCACGCGGCCTGCGTTCCGACGCATCGGCGAACTCGCGGTGAAGTACCTGCCCTACAGCGCGCTCGAACAGCATCGTGAGTCGATGGCCCGCTTCGGCGAGGGCCTGAAGGCGGTGGATGCGGTCGCTCGCTCGCTGGCGTGATCACCCGGCAGGGCCGCGGCGAGCGGGCGCAGGAGTCCAGCAGTGACGTGGGCGCTCATTGACGCCTCGTGCGAAGCGCGCGCAGCATCGCGCGAGGGGTAGGCGATGGCTCCTGAGCAGGCGGAACGCGAGCTCCTCGAGATCGCTCGCGCGCACCACGTCCACTTCGACGTCGAGCCGGAGGTGGTCGGGCCGAGTCCGTACAGGAGCGCGCCAGAGAAGACCAGGACACCGGCACTCCTCGAAAACTCCTTGGAGCGAACGAGCGCAAGGCAGAAGAGCACGATGCCCGCGAAGATGGTGGCGCTCGCGGCGCCCTTGAAGGCGATGACGAGCGGCGCCTGCTGGATGATTCGGTCACGAAGGAGCGCCGCGGATCCCTCGTGCCCGACAGCCGAGAAGGCCGATCAACCGCTCCCCGGCGCGCAACCGCGTGTAGACGGCGGCGAAGCCGCCCTCGTCGTCCGCCCGGATCGCGCCATTGACAAGACACTTGTCATGGTGACAACAGTGAGTCATGGAGGCGATCGAAGCGCTGCTCGATGAGGTGAGGCTGCTTTGGCATGCGATGGTCCAGTCCGGGGAGCGGCTGCACGAGAAGGAGCCGGTCACGCTGGGAATGCGGGCGGTCCTGGAGTTCCTGGCACTCCACGGGCCGGCCACGGTGCCGCACATCGCACGCAGCCGTCACGTCACGCGGCAGCACATCCAGGCCCTGGTCAACGCGCTTCTCGAGCTCGACCTCGCGGCGCTTGGCACCAATCCCGCGCACCGACGCTCGGCGCTCGTTCGCCTCACTTCCGAAGGCCAGAAGACGATCGAGCGCATGAGACGTCGTGAGCAACGATTCTTCGATCAGATCGATGTTGGCAAGAAGGCGGACGAGCTCAGGCGTGCTACGGAGACGCTGAGATCCGTCCGCACCGCCCTGGGAGGTAGGCCATGAGCGCTGTGCGCAGCGCCCTCGTTCGCCAGTTCGGCAAGCCCAGCGGGCTCCTCGGCACGATCGCAGGGCTCATCATGCGGGCCCGACCGTCGAACCGCGAGCGCAACGTGCGGACGCTGGTGCTCCTCGACATTCGGCCTGAGGATCACGTGCTCGAAGTCGGGTTCGGGCCAGGGCTCGCCGTCGCGCTCGCCGCGGAGCTCGCGAGCCGCGGTCCATTCTCCGCGGCGTCCGCGACGTCATGATGCCGGGAGGCGTGATCGCGCTGACGCTTCAGCCACGGCGCCGCGACGCGACCGGCGACGATACCCGGGCGGCGGCGGAGCGCATGGCGACCTCGCTCAGGGATGCTGGCTTCGAGAACGTGCGTACGGAGATCCTCGACATGACGCCCGTGGACGCCGCGTGCGTGCTCGGCGTACCGAGATAGGATCCACGTTCGCCGACGCTGCAGCGTCGGCGGCATGCGAGTTCCACCGGCTTTCGCCGAACGCGAAGGGGGAGGTCGGGGAGGCCCGTACGGTTCTCCGCGAACCTACGCACGCGAAAGACGAGATCGAGGCCGGACGCCTCCTCCGAACCGCGACCGTCATGGCGCAATCGCCGCTCGAGCGGTAGCGTGCCAAGACCATGACCAGCGGTCCGCTCCCCCGTGTCATCCTCGACTTCGACGCCGTTCCCTGGGAGTCCCCTGGCCCAGGTGTGCGGTACAAGTCGATCGTGCAGGAGCGGCAGAGACTTCGGCTGCTGGAGTTCTCAGCCGGGTTCGAGGAGGAGAGCTGGTGCACAGGGGGTCATGCCTTCCACGTGCTCGATGGATCGTTCTCGCTGCGCTTCGATGGAGGCGTTGTGCACTTGAAGGCGGGCGACGTCGGCTTCCTCCCGGCTGGCGAGGGTCACCGGCACAAGGCGGCCCTCGGCCGCGAAGAATATGTCCGGCTCCTCCTGTTCGAGCTGGTGTGAGGCCGGGAACGGCTAGAACCGGCTCCGGGCTTCGGGCGATTTCAGCTGCCGGTACTGCTCGTGGTTCCACGCGCGAGAAGCCGCGCGATGCCGCGTTCCGCGCGAGGAGATCGCGACGCTCCTTTCCGGCGCCATCGACCGCCCCATCGGCAGCGACGAGACGAACGGGCTGCTCTTCGCCCAGCACTACGCCCAGAGCGACCGCCGCCCCGACCCCGAGGCCACCGCCCGTCTGCGCGAGGCGTACGGCGGCGCGGTCGCCGACGAGATCCTGCTCATCCTGCGGATCATCTCGCTCGGCAACCTGGCGGGGAACACGTTCAAGTCGTTCGTCGAGCGCGTGCGCGGCCGCGGCTCCGGCGGACCCGGCTTCCTGGACGACCTCCTCGTGTTCCTGGTGACCGCCCCACTCTTCGGTCCTATCGGCTGGATGATGCGCCGGGAAGGCAGGTAGGACGAGGCGCGGTCCCTCCGGACGTCCGGCGTCGAGCCGCTCCACGGCTCATCGCTTCCGTGCTTGGCGCCTGCACGCGCTAGACTCCGCACTCTTGGGGGACCGCACGATCGGCACGCACGCTAGCACGATCCGAATGGTGGTGCTTCCACCGCGCCCTTGAAGGCGATGGCGAGGTCGACGACGTGCTCACCGGCCTCCCGTCCGCCGCCGGAACGCCGTCACCGCGGCTGCCAGCACGAGCGCGGCGGCCAGCGCGACGGGCCAGTCGCCGGCAGCGGCGTAGAGCCGTCGCGAGCATGACGCGCTCGTTCCGCTCCCGCGCCGACATTCTCGCCCGCACGCGGCCGCACGGGTCGAACGCCATCAACGTCGCCGCCCGCACCGCGCGCACAACCGACATGCCGCCCTCGATCGCCCGCACCCGCATCATCAGCGTGTGCTGCGGATCGATTCCGCGCACGGTGGCTTACGATCTGCTCGAGCCCCGCGAGTCGAAGCCGCTGCGCAGCATCGCGAGCGCCTTCTCGATGTCCTTCCACAAGGATGCGGCGCTCCGGCGGCCCGACTTGAACCAGGACACGAAGGTGACGCGCATCGCAGCGGACACGCACGCGGCGAGCACGCGGGCGCGGCACTCCACCTCGGGACCTCGCGTCTTGCCCGCGAGCAGCGCTTCCGCGATGCGCTTCTCGGTGCGCCACATGACCTCCAGCATCCGTAGCTGGAGGGCGGGGGTCGTCTCGACGAGCCTGTGCATCTCCGCCAGGGAATCGAGGTTTCGGCCGGTGACCTTCAGGACTTCCCGCACCGCCCGCGAAATGCGGTCCATATCCGACTCGCCGGGCCGGAGCTCCAGCAGGGCCCGCTCGGCGGCCTCGTCTTCCAGATCCTGGTCGACGAGGACCACGTCCTCCTTGGTCGGGAAGTACCGATAGAAGGTGCGCGGCGCGACCTCGGCTGCCGCGGCGATCTCCTCGACGGTCGTGTTCTCGAAGCCCTTCTCGGAGAACAGGCGCACCGCCGCCTGGATTATCGCATCGCGGGTGCGCTGCTTCTTGCGGGCCCGCAGCGGGGCGGGTTCGTCCATTCCCTTCATTCTGCGAGATCCGGCACATCGAGGCAACTGGCACGAAAGCGTATATGGCAGCGCTTGACATCTGGCAGTCACTGCCATATGGTCGCCGCCGTCATCTTGGAACTCGAGAACATGAGCTCGCTCCTTCGCATCGCCTTCCGAAACGTCCTCCGCAACCGGCGCCGATCGGCCATCACCTTCTCCGCGATCTTCGTGACGCTCGCGGTGATCGTGCCCGTCCGCGGGTTCCTCAACGGACTGCATTCGAGCATTCGCGAGTCGGTCGTCCTCGGACAGACCGGCGCGCTCCAGCTCCACCGCCGGGGCTTCCTCAAGTCGATCAACGGCTCCTTGCTGGATCACGGCGTGCCCGTCGATCCCGCCTTCCTCGCGCGCGTCACCTCCGTCCCTGGCGTCAAGGCGGCGACGCCGCGCATCGCATTCGGCGGAATGGTCAACGCCAACGACGTGACCACGGTGGCGCTCCTGACCGCCATCGATCCGATGCTCGAGCCGCGGGTCTGCCCGCAGCGGCTGGAGATGATCTCGTCCGGGAAGAGCCTCGCCGAGTCCGGTCCGGCGTCCGGCGTCCTCGCGCCCGAGCTGGCGGCGAGCATGGGCCTCCGAATCGGACAGAAGGCGACGCTCCTCGCCAGCGACAAGGACGGCGTGCTCAACGCGCTCGAGCTCGACTTCGTGGGCGCTTACGGGCAACCCGGCATGCCTGTTCCCGAGAAGAAGGTCGGGTTCGTGCCGCTCGCCTTCGCGCAGGAGCTCCTCCGCCTGCAGGGGTACGCCACGGAGCTGGCGGTTGCCGTCGATCGGATCGATGACGTCGAGAAGGTGAAGCCGCTCCTGCAGGCCGCGGTCGGACCGGACTACGAGGTCTCGTCGTGGCACGACGTCGCGCCCTGGGTGGACGAGACGATCGCCGCCCAGAACTTCTTCCTCGGCTTGCTCATCTTCGTGTTCCTCTTCGTGGCGCTGCTCGGCATCGCGAACACGATGCTGATGTCGGTCTTCGAGCGCACGCGCGAGATCGGCACGATGATGTCGCTGGGTATCCGGCGGCGACAGATCCTCGCGCTGTTCCTCCTCGAGGCCGCGCTGCTCGGGCTCGCCGGCGGCGTGCTGGGAGCGGCCGCGGGAACCGGCTTCGTGCTGCACTTCGCGCGGAACGGCGTCGTCTTCCGCGTAGGGGACACGTCGCTCCACCTCCATCCCTGGGTGGCGACGGGCCACATCGCGCTCACCCTCGCGCTGGCGACGGGAGGCGCGGTGATGGCCGCGCTCTGGCCTTCGCTGCGCGCCAGCCGCCAGCGCCCCGTCGAGGCGCTGGCATCGGTGTGAGCATGCGCCTCCTCCGCCTCTCGCTCCGGAACCTCACCCGCAACAAGCGGCGCACCCTCCTCACGGCGCTCGCGATCGCGTTCGGCGCGTTTGCGGTCGTCTTGCTCGAGGGGTTCGTGAACGCCTTCGCCCGGAACGTCATCGAGGCCTCCGTCCTGGGGAAGGTCGGCGCGATGCAGGTGTTCAGGCAGGGCTACATCGGCTCCGACGACCCGCTGAAGCTGATGCTCCCGCAGGATCCGGCGCTCGTTTCCCGGATCCGCGCCGTGCCCGGGGTCACGGAGGTCGCACCGCGACTCGACTTCGACGGCATGATCTCGAACGGCTCGCAGGCGACGATGTTCGTCGCGACCGCGGTGGATCCGATCGTGGAGTACCGGGTGTGCCCCCGGCGCGCCAGCTCCGTGGCGCCCGGCTCGCGCCCGCTCGGGCCAGCGGACGACGACAGCGCGCTCATCGGCAAGACGCTCGCTGATGCCCTCGGCGCCGCGCCCGGCTCGAGCCTCGTGATGCAAGCGGGCGGCGCCCATGCCGGAACGAACGCTCTCGACGTCGCGGTCTCGGGCTTCCTGCCGAACTACCATCCGACCGAGTCGAAGCGCGGCGCCACCGTGACGCTGGCCTTCGCGCAGCGCCTCCTGCGCGCGCCGGGACTGGTGACGGAGTACGTCGTCGCGGTGAGCGAGCTGGAGCGGGTCGAGAAGGTGGCGGACGCGGTGCGCGCCGCGCTCGGCGCGGGCTACCAGGTCACGACGTGGCAGGACCTCGACCCGCGCACGCGCGATCGGGCGAAGCTCCTCCGCATCGTCCTCCGCTTCATCACGGTCGTGCTGTGCCTCCTCGTCGCGACGGGAATCGTGAACACCATGATGATGTCGGTCCACGAGCGGGTGCGCGAGATCGGGACAATGCTCGCGGTCGGCGTCCGGCGGCGGCAGGTGACGGCGCTGTTCCTGTGGGAGGCGATCGCGCTCGGGTTCCTGAGCGCCCTCACGGGGACCGCGGCCGGCTGGGCGCTCGTGCGCGCGATTGGCCGGCATGGCCTCGTCGCGCACCCGCCTGGCAGCGACGTCATCGTCGTCTACCCGGGCGTGAGCGCGGGCTTCCTCCTGCTCGTGCTCGGCTTCTCGGTCCTCGGCGCGGTCATGGCCGCGCTCTACCCGGCCTGGACGGCTGCGCGGCTCAGGCCGGTCCAGGCACTGCGCGCGACATAGCGGAAGGGAGCTCGAACGATGATCTCGCCTCGCACCACGGTGTGGCTCCTGGCGCTCGTGCTCCACGGCGGCATGGTCCGGGCCGCCGAGCCTACGGCCGATGAGCTCGTGCGCAGGTACGACGAGGTGATGACGCCGCGGACGTTCGACGGGCTCCTCACGATGGTGGCGCATCGTCAGGACAGAACGACCCGCAGCTACAAGTTCAGGGTCCTCAAGTCGGAGAACGACAAGGTGCGGAGCTGGTTCTTCGAGCCGGCGTCGGCGAAAGGCCAGGAAATGCTGCGCGCCGGCGAGAACCTGTGGGTCTACATGCCCAATCTCAAGCGGGCGCTGCGCATCGCCTCGCGGGAGAGCTTCCAGGGCGGGGACTTCAACAATGGCGACGTACTGCGCGTCAACTACGCGGCGGACTACACGGCGCGGCTCGTCCCGTCCGACGACGCTGCCCTGTGGGCGCTCGAGCTCGCCGCCAGGACCTCCGAGGCGACCTACGATCGCGTGAAGCTGTGGATGAGCAGGGCCAAGAAGCTCCCGGTGAAGGCCGAGTACTACGCCGCGTCGGGGAAGCTCCTGCGCTCGGCCACCTTCGAGGACGTGAAGACCTTTCGCGGGTTCGAGCGGCCGGCGCACATCGTCATGCGAAACGAGCTCGTCACCCAGCGGTTCTCGGAGATCGTGATGCTCGACCTGAAGCTCGACGTCGCGGTTCCTCCCCAGAAGTTCGTCCTGGACGACCTCGGACGGTGAGATGAGCGTCGCGCGCGCCATTCTCGCGGCGGCCGGGCTCCTCTGCTGGGCTCTCGGCGCGACTGCCCGCGGGCAGGAGACCCTCGACGAGATCGAGGCCAGGCCACCCGCGAGCCCGCCGGGGCCGAGCGAGCAGCGGCCGCGCGAGCGGGCCGCCACAGGCGAGGCCACGGCCGAGGTGAACGGGTATCTCGCCGACCGGGTCGGCTACGGCTGGGTGAGCCCCGCGGGTCCGATCTCGACGCAGGACATGCCGTCGCTGTCGGAGATGGCCGAGGCGAACATCCAGCTCCGCGTGGATCTCGGCGATAAGACGCGCTTCGTGTACGCCGACCTGTCGCTCGTCTATCAGGGCGGCTGGCTGTTCTATGTCGACGACAAAGCGGGTGGGCGCCAGGCGATCGCGGACCACGACATCCCGTCGCTCCATCCGTTCGTCGCGCCGAGCGAGCTTTACCTGTCGATTTCGCCCCGTCCGTCGCTCAACGTGCTGGTTGGCAAGAAGCGCATCACCTGGGGTTCCGGCTTCGCCTTCAACCCCACGGACGTCATCAATCCGCCGAAGGACCCGACCGACCCCAACTTCCAGCGCGCGGGCAACTGGGTCGCGCGCGTGGAGGCGCCCTTCGAGAAGTTCACCGTGACGGGACTCATCGCGCCGCAGGCGCTCTACACCCAGTCCGGCATCCCGTACGCCTTCCTCCGCTACCCCGACCATCCGCCCGCACAGGGCGCGGACACGCGCGACGGCGCGTCCCACTACCTGCTCGCGGCGCGCCTCTACATGCTGCTCTTCGACGCCGACGTGAACCTCGTCTACTACTTCTCGAACCATTATCAGGGCGGCTTCGAGAACAAATCGCGGATCGGTCTCAGCTTCTCGCGGTACTTCTTCACCGACCACGAGCTTCACGCCGAGGCGCTCCTCTCGCGCGGAAGCGAGCGCAGCTTCCCGGATCACGCGTGCGCGACAGGGGCCTCCTTGTGCGACGCCACCACCGCATTCGCCCCCACGAAGCTCGGCGCGAGGGGCTTCTACCCTCGGGTCGTCGTCGGCTCGCGCCGTCAATTCCCGGACGATAGCCTCCTTTCACTCGAGTACTACTACCAGGGCGACGGGTACTCTGACCGCGAGTTCGCGGACGCGCTCGCGTTGCTCGCCGAAGCCAAGGCGGCCGGCGGTTCCGGCTCCTCGGGGCAGGAACCATCGGGGAGCGCGCTGCCGCAGCGGTTCGCGTTCGCTCCCTTGCGCCGGCACTATCTCATCGCCAGCTATAGCAAGCCGCGCATCCGCGACGACTGGACCGTCGGCGCCGTGCTCGTCGCGGGCCTGCGCGACCTCTCCGGCCTCTTGTCGCCGTCGGTCGCCTGGAGCGCCCGGCAGTGGCTCACGCTCTCCGTGTACGGCTATCTCCCGATCCGCGGTCTGGGCGTGGGAGAGGCCCGGGTCGGAGACCGCAACTGGAGCGAGTACTCCGTCTGGCCGTTCGACTACCGCGTGCTGTTCGAGGCACGCGCCTTCTACTGAGGATCGTCATGCCAGAAGCGAGCAACCACCTCGTCGCGCTTCGCAGCATCGTGAAGGAGTATCGCCTCGGCAAGACGCTCGTGCCGGCGCTCCATGGTGTCGACTTCGATGTCGCGCCGGGCGAGTTCACGGTCGTCATGGGGCCCTCCGGATCCGGCAAGTCCACACTCCTCAACATCATCGGCTGCCTCGATCGGCCGACGAGCGGCACGTACGCGTTCGACGGCCAGGAGGTCGGGGATCGCGACTTCGACAAGCTCGCCTGGCTGCGGAACGAGAAGATCGGCTTCATCTTCCAGTCGTTCAATCTCATCCCGGTACTGAACGTGGTCGAGAACGTCGAGTTCCCCTGCCTGATGCGGCGGAAGCGGGAGCCGCTCCGCACGCTCCGCAAGCGCGTGCGGCAGCTCGCCGAGGAAGTGGGGCTCGGTCCCTTCCTCCAGCATCGCCCGGACGAGCTCTCCGGCGGCCAGCGGCAGCGCGTGGCCATCGCCCGGGCGCTCATCACGCACCCCGAGCTCGTCCTCGCCGACGAACCGACAGCGAACCTCGATTCGAAGACGAGTGAGCAAATCATCGATCTCATGCAGCGGCTCAATCGCGAGAAGGGAGTGACATTCTTGTTCTCGACGCACGACCCGCGCGTCATGCAGCACGCACAACGTGTCGTTCACATCGCCGATGGAAGGATTGCCGCTGAGGAGAGCGTCGCGGCGATCGCGAAGGTCTCCACCCTCCCGAAGCCGTGCACGCTCCAGGGGAGCGACCGATGACGGGCCCCGTTCTGAAGGGCGAGCGCATCCTGGTGACGGGGGCGACGGGGCAGCAGGGTGGGGCGGCGGCCCGGAAGCTGCTCGCCGGCGGCTGGCAGGTGCGCGCCCTCGTTCGCGACGGCTCCAGCGCGCCGGCCCAGGCGCTGGCTGCGGCCGGGGCAGAGCTCTTCGTCGGTGATCTGGAGAACCGCACGTCGCTCGATGCCGCGGCCAAGGGCGTGTACGGCGTCTTCAGCGTTCAGCCCGCGGACGATGGCGAGCTGCGCCGGGGCAAGAACGTGGCGGCCGCCGCCCAGGCGGCCAGCGTCCGGCACCTGGTCTACATGTCCACCGGCGGCGCGGAGGGCCAGTCGCGCATTCGCACGCTCGCGAAGTGGGAGCTGGAGCAGCACGTCCGGGCACTCGGGGTGCCCTGGACGATCCTGCGCCCCGCGGGGTTCATGGAGGAGATCGCCGGTCCGCGCTTCGGGTTGCAGAGCGGCAGGTTCGCGACCCCGGTCAGGGCGGAGGCGGCCATCCCGCTCATCGCGGTGGAGGACATTGGCGCCTTCGCCGCGCTCGCGTTCGCCCATCCGGAGACGTACGTGGGCAAGGTCCTGGAGCTCGCCGGCGACGTGCTGACGCCGCCGCAGATTGCCGCCGCGTTCAGTCGCGCGACCGGGCGGGTTATTGCCTACGTTCAGATTCCGCTCGAGGTGCTTCGCCAGAAGAACGCGGAGGCCGCCAAGGTGTTCGCCTGGGTCAATGACGGCGGCTACGCGGTGGACCCGTCCGCGCTGCGCGCGCTGCACCCGGGGTTGATGCGCTTCGACGCCTGGCTCGATCGGGTGGATCGGGCGAAGCTGGAGGCGCTGTCCGGTCCCCGGCCCGGGTGAGTGGGGTGCTCATGAGAGTAGACTGTCACCGGCGCGCGGAGACAGCGAAAGCGGAGGCTGGTCGCGCTCGGTGGAGAGGCCGAGCGCGCCCGCCGCCGCCGATCTTGCCGACCTGTTGTCACGCCGCTGGTATCCACGGTGGAGTCCATCGCGCCGCGCGGACTAACGCCTTCGCGGTTCGCGGCCCGATGACGCGGCGGCGCAGCTGCCGCCGGAGCGGCGTCCGCGCCCCTCGGGGACTGCGGGGAGCGGTGTGGGCTGCGCCGGTCGCAGCCCGTCGGTCAGGATGATGACGTAGCGACGCAGCTGCTCGGGGGATGCGTTGGCCTCGTCGGCAACGCGGCCGAGCCCCGAGAGCAGCATGGCGACGTCCGACATCGCGATGTCGGACCGCACGATCCCGAGGGACCGCGCACGTTCGACGAGCTTGGTCACGTTCGCGAGGAGCTGCCGGCGCAGCTCGAACGTACGTGGCATCTCGGCTTCGACGAGGAAGCCGCTGAGGACCCGGTTTTCGTGCTGGAAGACGGCGAGGTCGAGCAGCAGCGACCGCAGCGCCTCCTCGGCGTCAGCGCGCATCGCCGCGGCGCGGGACTGTTCGACGATCGGTGACAGCACCTCGACGATCGCCGAGTCGATCAGCTTGGACTTGTTGCCGAAGCTGCGGATGACGGTGCCGGCGCCGACGCCCGCTCGGCGAGCGATCTCGTCGACGGACACGCCCGCGCCCTGCTGGCGCAGGACCTCGATCGTCTTGGCCAGGACGACAGCCCGGTTGCGCACGGCGTCGGCGCGGCGGGGCGGGGGCGGATCGCGATCGGTCATTGACAACTGGAACGTGCGTTCCATATATGTGGAGCACACGTTCCAGTTTCTAGCACGAGGAGCTACCCATGCGCGCAGTTATCGTCGACCGGTCGAGGACGGTCGGAGTGGTGCACGGTGACGTCGTCGATCCCGTTGCGGATTCTCACCAGGCGCTCGTTCGGATTCGCGCCTTCTCCGTGGTCTCGCGGAACCTCCGGCACGCCCGAAGCCTCCCACCGGGCTCGGTCCCGGGGTTCGACGCCGCCGGCGTGGTGGTGCGCCCGGCCGAGGACGGCTCCGGGCCGCCCGCAGGTGCGGAGGTGGTCACGGTGCAGACCGGCGGCGCGTGGGCGGAGCTTCGAGCGATCTCGACCGACGAGCTGGCGATCGTCCCGAGGGTCACGGTGCAGACCGGCGGCGCGTGGGCGGAGCTTCGAGCGATCTCGACCGACGAGCTGGCGATCGTCCCGAGCGGCGTTGAACTCGGGCGCGCGAGCGCGTCCGCGATCCCTGCCGTGAGCGCGCTGCGCGCGCTGCGGCGGTTCGGGGCGCTCCTCGGCGAACGCGTGCTCGTCATCGGCGCCTCCGGCGCGGTCGGCTGGTTCGCGATCCAGCTCGGCCGGCTCGCCGGCGCGGAGATCACCGCGTGTGTGCGGTCCTTGGAGCGAGGCGCCGGGTTGCGCGAGCTCGGCGCGACCGACGTGGTGACTGACCTCGCGCACGTGAAAGGTCGCTTCCGCGGCGTCATCGATAACGTCGGAGGCAGTCAGCTCGTGCAGGCGTTCCAGCTCTTGAACGAAGGTGGCTCCGTGCAGACGCTCGGGTCGATGTCGGCAGAGCCGGCGGTGTTCCCGCCGTACAGCACCCTGGGCCCGCGGCGCGCCATCGAGAGCTTCTGGGCCGGCAGCCAGATGAGCGCGGATCTCGGCTACGTGCTCGGGCTCGCGGCCGCGGGGCGGCTCGAGCTGACCGACGGGCCGTGCCACGACTGGACCTACTTCGAGCGCGTCGCGACGCAGCTCGCGGAGTCGCCCCGGGCGGCGAGGGCGATCATGTCGGTGCATCGCAACTGATCGGCGGGCGCCGCGCGAGCTTTCGCTTCGGCGAGCTGCTCGATCGCCGGCGAGGTTCTTCACGGCGGCGGTTCGCCCACATCCGTGGACGGTCACCGGCCCATGCTCTGCCGCATCGCGCTGGACACCGGAGTGCGCAAACGCGAGCGAGAGCGTGGCGCACGAGAGCGGACGTGCTTTCACCCAGAACGCCGAAGGCCGGCCGCGACCCGGAGAGGCGTCGAACGCGCGCTGGCGCAACCTCGACCGGACGCGGCGGCCGCTGTGGCGCCTCACGCTGGAGGAACTGGACCTCGTCACCGGCCAGCTCGTGGTCCGCCGGACGCTCTGGCGCGACCAGGAGGGCACGCCGAAGGGCGGGCGCACGCGGGAGGTTCCGCTGTCGCTCACGCACGGGGTGTGAAGGACGTGTTCAGCGGGCGTGCGCGCGGGCCGGCCTCGCGAAGCGGCTAACGACGCTGGACCTCCGGCAGACCCGTTAGTGCGCCGAGGATCTCGCGACGCGCGCCGGACCGGGCCTGCGCGTCGTGCTCGTTCGCGAGCGCCTTCGCCTCGGCTTCATCTTCGGTTTTGGCCGACGCCCGCTGCTCGACTCCGTTCGCGTCGGTCCAGCACATCCACCAGAACCGCGCGTTGTTGCGCCGATACACGAAGGCCATGTGTTACCTCCCTTCGCGGCCCGGGCTGCGAGGATCTGGCGGGCGCGCTCGTGCACGTTGAGGGGTTCACCAACAGCTGCATGGGCGGCCACGCTCACCTGCTCGGCGGCAGCGACGACGTCATCCACGTTGACCAGGTACTTCTGCTGCTTGGGGTCGGCGTTGCGATTCTTGAGCCGCTTCGGGATGCGGCCGTCGCGGGCCCACGCTCGGACCGTTTTCACCGGAACGCGCGTCAGCCGGGATGCCGCCGGCGGCGTCATCCAGCGAGACGGTTGGACCGAAACGGTGGGCGTGAGCCGCACATCCAACTCACCGCGAACGATCTGCAGCACCGCGTGAACGAGCGCCGGGGCCGAGTACGCGTTCCGGGGTCGTTCCACCGCCTGGGACCGCGCCAAACTCAGGAGCCACGGTCAGAGCGGCCAGGATGGGCCGGCGTCGATCCACGCGATCCCACGCGATACGAGGACCGCAATCTGGGCGTCCGGCCGCATCCGTGCTCGCCAGCGTGACGTCTGGCCCGAAGCGCGACGAAGGAACGTTCGTTGCCATCCGAGGGGCTCCTTGTAGCCTCCGCTTACAAACACCTACGTCAGCCTACACGGCGACACTGACTCTGGATTGGGGAAACCGCATCGCGATGGGAGCGCGTAATTTTGCGAGTCATTCCGCGGTGGTAGGCCTGCGGCGTTCGTCGACGCCGCGCTCCAGATGACATCGGCGCGCCGTACCCGCTCGCCTGGTGGGCCGACGCCACGCGTTGTGGTTACGACCAGGTAGTAATAGATTCTACTCGGAGGAGCCGGATGGCCGAGAAGGCGAACATGGCGGTGAAACTGGACCCCGGGATCCGCGAGAGGCTCCAGGCGCTCGGCGAGGCGAAGCGACGGAGCCCACACTGGCTGATGGTCGAGGCCATTCGCCTCTACGTGGAGCGCGAG
>WNGA01008548.1_pt1 | contig 13997 bp, 10 predicted proteins | sample 5400061 | NCBI WGS metagenome assembly WNGA01 (sample SAMN13153366, study PRJNA577476) | soil metagenome | isolation source: 100 cm soil or saprolite under grassland replicate 2 | place: USA:California | collected 2016-06-15 | reverse complement strand
AAGGCATATGATCTACCGGCGCAGCTGCGTGTCCAGCGGCGTCGCAAACCGCGGGGTCACGACGGCGCCCCCGAGCCAGGAACGCAGCCGGTCGACCTCCCGCTCGACGGATCGCATCCCGTCGGCGCCGATGTCGTCGAGGATGCGCCAGAGGATCTCGCCGTCCTTGCGCTGCGTCCATCCGCCGACGATCCGGCCGTCCCACCACACGGTCGGCCCGGCGTTGCCGTTGCGATCGAAGAGCGCTTCCTTGTGGGCGCCGAGGTACCAGTCGCGCTCGGCCCACCCCATCGTCGTGGGATCGAGGCACGGGAGCAGCGCCGCTCCCGGCTTCGGCGCCTGCACCCGTCCCTCGTCGCCGGCGAGCACGACGCCGGACGCGCCGCGCTCGAGCTCCACCTCGACGGTGTCGAGCGCGGCGACCGCATTACGCACCTGACCCAGCGGCCATCCCGTCCACCATTTGATGTCCGCGAGCGTGCCGGGACCGAATGCCGCCAGCCATCGCCGCACCAGCTCCGCGCGCGCCTCGCCCGCCTTCAGCGTCGGGATGCCGTCCGGGAGCCACGCCGTCATCGGCGCCCACCGGTACCGGGTGCTCGTCCACGAGCCTTGCGGCCGTCCCCGCACCACGCGCTGCGCGCACGACAGAAAGAACAGGACCCTCGTGGTCATGCCCATCGTGCCGGCCCAGGTCTTGCCCTCGCCGTATGGGATCTGCTTGCGCAGGCGCGGGACGAGCTTCGTCAGCTCGGCCCCCGTCACCTCCCCCGCGGCCTCGATCGCGCGCATGGTCTCCGCTTCGGCCTGGCGAAGCCAGCGCGCCCCGTCGCGGGCGATACCGCTCTCCTCGATGATGCCGACGACCCGCTTGCGCTCGACGGGCACCAGCGCGTCGGTGACGGCCGCCTGCACGACCGGCACGATGTCGACCGGAACCACGAACATCGTCCGCCGCATGCACAGCGTGCGCACGAGCGACCGGTCCTCGTAGAGGGCTCGCTCGACGTCGGCGACGGCGAGCTTCTTCATCCGTGCGGCGGCGGCAAGGAACACCGTGGCGGGATCGGTGGCGTGCAAACCGACGAGCCGCTCGGCGACCGCCACGACATCGGTGGCTTTCGCAGACGGCGCCAGGTGATGCCGACGGGCGAGCCTCGCTCGGCGCTCCCGGTCGCTGATTCGTCGCACGGCCGCGAACGTACGTCGTCGGGCGCCTCGCCTACTCCCGGCGGTGTAGCACCGCAGCCGCCCACCGGACGATGACACCTCAGCACCGACGCCTTAGCTTGCACGTATGAGCGCCGACCCCGCCCCGGTGCGGTTCACGGAAGCGTGGCCGCGGTGGGCGCGAGGCCGTCGAGCCGACGCCGGAATCGCGCTCGTCGTCGGCGTGCTCCAGATCGTCGGCACGTACGTTGCGTCTCGGCATCAGACGGGCCACGGCTCACTGGACGTCCTCGCGTACACACTGCTGGCCGCCGGGCCGGTCGCGCTGCTGTGGCGGCGCCGCCAACCGGTCGGGGTGCTGCTCGTCGTCTTCGCCACCACGCTCGCGTACTGGGTCTCTGACTACCCGCGAGGACCGGTCTTCTTCGCGCTGATCGTCGCATTCGTCACCACGGTCATGGCGGGCCGGCGAATCTTCGCGATCGCCATGGTCGTCGCCGGCTGGCTCGCGTTCACATGGCTCCCGTATCTCGCGGGGAACGAGCCTGAGCCCACCCTCCCCGGGGCCATCGGCCTCTTCGCGTGGCTGCTCGTGCTCACTGGCGTCGGCGAGATCGCGCGCGTCAGCCGTGAGCGGGCCGCCGAGCGAGCACGATCACGAGAGGAAGAATCCCGCCGCCGAGCGAGCGAGGAGCGGCTGCGCATCGCGCGGGAGTTGCACGACGTGCTCGCGCACAACATCTCGCTCATCAACGTCCAGGCCGGCGTCGCCCTGCACCTCATGGACGAGCAGCCGGAACAGGCACGCACCGCGCTCACAGCGATCCGGCAGGCGAGCAGGGACGCGCTGGGCGAGCTGCGGTCGGTCCTCGAGATCCTCCGGCTGGGCGAGGCGCCGCCTCGGACGTCCGAGCGCGGGCTCGAGGATCTCGACGGCGTCGTGTCGCGGGCGGAGGCCGCCGGTCTCCCGGTGCGAGTGGAGGTCGAGGGTGCGCCTCGCGCACTGCCCCCCGAAGTCGATCTGGCGGCGTTCCGCATCGTGCAAGAGGCGGTGACCAACGTTGCCCGCCACGCCGGCCCGGCCAGCGCCACGGTGCGAGTGGCATACGGCGAGCGCGATCTCACGGTGCAGGTCGACGACGACGGCGTCGGGACGCCGAGCGCGAGCTCGGGAGGCGGTAGCGGCATCGCCGGCATGCGCGAGCGCACGGCGGCGCTCGGAGGTCGTCTCGACGCCGGGCCGCGACCCGGCGGTGGCTTCCGCGTCAGGGCCCAGCTCCCAGTGGACGGTGTGCGGTGATCTCCGTGCTGCTCGCCGACGATCAGGCGCTGGTCCGCGCCGGCTTCCGTGCCCTGCTCGACGCGCAGGACGACATCGAGGTCGTCGCGGAGGCCGACGACGGCGAACAGGCGGTGCAGTTGACGAAGAGCCATGTGCCGGACGTGGTGCTCATGGACATTCGCATGCCCGGTCTCGACGGCCTCGCCGCCACGCGCACGATCGCGGCCGACCAGCAGCTGTCGTCCGTGCGCATCGTCATCCTCACCACGTTCGAGCTCGACGAGTACGTGTTCGAGGCGCTGCGCGCGGGCGCGAGCGGGTTCCTTGTGAAGGACACGGAGCCGGTGGAGCTGATCCGGGCCGTGCACGCCGTGGCCAACGGTGAGGCGCTGCTGTCGCCGAGCGTGACGCGGCGCCTGATCGCCGAGTTCGCAACGCGGGCCAAAGAGCCGAGCCGGAGCACCCAGCTCGACAACCTCACCGACCGCGAGCGCGAGGTGATGGCTCTCGTCGCCGAGGGTCTCTCGAACGAGGAGATCGCCGATCGCCTCTTCGTCAGCCCGGCGACGGCGAAGACGCACGTGAGCCGGGCCATGATCAAGCTCAACGCCCGCGACCGCGCCCAGTTGGTCGTGTTCGCCTACGAGTCCGGCCTGGTCCGTCCCGGCTGGGTGGGCTGATCCCTCTACCCCAGACGCGGTAGCGCCCCGCCGCGCACTGCTCCGGACGGCGTACCCGCGAAACCTCTGCCGGGGCGACGACTCCCGGGGCCCCTCTCGCGACGATCGACACGAAGCGATCTCCAGGAGGCCCCGATGACCAGCACCGTCACCGCACCACCCCGTGCCGCGGTCGCCCGCACCGATCACGCGACCAAGGTCTACGGCTCCGGCGATACCGCCGTTCGCGCCGTCGACGACGTCACCGTCGAGTTCGCCGCGGGACGGTTCACCGCGATCATGGGCCCGTCCGGCTCGGGCAAGTCGACGCTGATGCACTGCGCGGCCGGGCTCGACGATCTCACGTCGGGTGAGGTCTTCATCGGCGATGTCGCGCTCGGCACGCTGTCGGACAAGGACCTCACGCTCCTGCGCCGAGACCGCATCGGGTTCGTGTTCCAGTCGTACAACCTCATCCCCACCCTCACCGCGCTCGAGAACGTCACGCTGCCGACCGCGCTGGCAGGCAAGAAGCCGAACCGGGCATGGCTCGACGACGTGATCGACACCGTCGGCCTCCGCGACCGGCTGTCGCACCGGCCCTCGGAGTTGTCCGGCGGCCAGCAGCAGCGCGTCGCGGTCGCGCGGGCGCTGGCGAGCCGCCCGGACGTCGTCTTCGCCGACGAGCCCACCGGGAACCTCGACTCGCGGTCCGGCACCGAGATCCTCGGGTTCATGTCGCAGGCCGTGCGTGACCTGGCGCAGACGATCGTCATCGTCACCCACGACCCGGCGGCGGCCGCGTACGCAGACCGGGTCGTGTTCCTCGGCGACGGAAGGATCGTGGGCGAGCTCGCGGACCCCACCGCCGAGACGGTCATCAACCGTATGAAGCAGCTGGGAGATTGAGGGATGCGCACCGTCATGCTCAGGGGGCTCCTCGCCCACAAGCGCCGCCTGTTCGGCACGTTCCTCGCCGTCTTCCTCGGCGTGGCGTTCCTGTCGGGGACGCTCGTCCTCGGTGACACGCTGCGAGGGAACTTCGACAACCTGTTCGCCGAGGCGAATGCGGGCACCGATGCGGTCGTGCGCCACGCGTCGAAGCTCGGCACGGATCCCGGAGAGCCCGACTCCCAGCGCGGCCTGGTCGACCAGTCGCTCGTCACCCGCGTGCGCGACGTCGACGGCGTCGCGTCGGCAGAGCCCTACGTCGAGGGGTTCGGTCAGCTCCTCGGCAAGAACGGCGACAAGCTCGGCGGCAACGGGCCGCCGACGCTGGCCGGCAACTGGATCGACAACAACGAGCTCAACCCGTACCGGCTCGTCGAAGGACGGGCGCCGCGCGCCGCCAACGAGGTCGTGATCAACCGCGGCGCCGCCAACAACGGCGACCTTCGCGTCGGCGACACGACCATCGTCCAGACCCCGGAGCCGGTCCCCGTCACGATCGTCGGCATCGCCAAGTTCGGCTCCGCCGACGGCTTGGGCGGTGTCACGTTCACCGCGTTCACGCTCGAGAGCGCGCAAGAGCACCTGCTCCACCGCACTGGTCAGCTGACGAGCATCTCCGTGAAGGCGCAGACCGGTGTGTCGCAGGACGAGCTCGTGAGCCGTATCCAGCGCGTGCTCCCCTCTGATGTCCAGGCGATCACGGGGGCGAAGCTCACCAACGAGAACACGAGCGACATCAACAAGGAGTTCCTCGACCTGTTCACGACGTTCCTCGTCGTGTTCGCCGGCGTCGCGCTCCTCGTCGCCACGTTCAGCATCTACAACACGTTCTCGATCATCGTCGCCCAGCGGACCCGGGAGTCGGCGTTACTGCGCGCCATCGGCGCCGGGCGGGGTCAGATCCTCACGTCGGTGGTGGTCGAGGCGCTGCTCGTCGGCATCGTCGCGTCGGCCGTCGGGCTGTTCGGTGGGCTCGGCATCGCCGGCCTGCTCAAGGGGCTCTTCGACAGCTTCGGCTTCGCGTTGCCGGCCGGCGGTCTCGTGTTCAAGGCATCCGCGGTCGTGATCTCGCTGGTCGTCGGGGTGATCGTCACGCTCGTCGCCGGCGTGGCGCCGGCGGTCAAGGCGTCGCGGGTCGCGCCGCTGGCGGCGATCCGCGACGTCTCCGTCGAGCGCGCCACCGCGTCGGCCCGGCGGGTGATCACGGGCCTGGCGTTGACCGGGATCGGTGTCGCGGTCGTGCTGAGCTCCGTGCTCAGTGGGGGCGACTCGGTGCTCCCCCGCGCCGGCCTCGGCGCGGTGCTCACCATCGTTGGCGTCGTCGTGTTCGGCCCGGTCGTGGCGCGTCCGGCGAGTCGCGTCATCGGCGCGCCGCTCCGGTGGATGCGCGGCGTCACCGGCTCGCTGGCCCGCGAGAACGCGATGCGAAACCCACGTCGCACCGCCGGCACCGCGGCCGCCCTCATGATCGGCGTCGGCGTCGTGACGCTGTTCACGATCTTCGCGGCGTCGCTCAAGGCGTCGATCGACAACAGCGTGTCCCAGTCGTTCACCGGCGACCTCGTCGTCAGCACCGGCCGGTTCGGCGGTGGTGGCATCAGCCCGCAGCTGGCGCGCGACGTCGGGCAGCTCCCCGAGGTGAAGACCGCCACCGGCCTCGGAACCGGACGGGCGCTCATCGGCAACGGGACCCAAACCGTGACGATCGCCGACCCGAGCAAGCTGGGCGGCGTCCTCGACCTCGACGTCACGAACGGCTCGGTCGGGACGCTCGGGTCGCAGCAGCTCGCGATCTCGCAGCGGACCGCCGACGACAAGGAATGGACCCGCGGCACTCGCGTCCCGGTCACCTTCTCGGACGGCACGACCACCGAGCTCACGGTCGGAGCGGTCTACGAGTCCCGCAACATCGTCGGCAACTACCTGCTGACACGCGAGACGTGGGCGCCCCACGCCGTGCAGGACATCGACACGACCGTGCTCGTGGGCCTGAAGCCCGGCGTCGGGGTCGAGACCGGCAAGCACGCCGTGCAGCGCACGGTCGACGCCTACGGCGCACCCGACGTCGAGAACCGAAGCGAGTTCGTCGCGTCCGAGACCCAGGGCGTCGACATGATGCTCGGGATCGTCTACGTCCTGCTGGCGCTGGCCATCCTCATCGCCCTGATGGGCATCGCCAACACGCTCTCGCTGTCGATCTACGAGCGGACCCGCGAGCTCGGGCTGCTGCGCGCGATCGGCGAGAGCCGGCGCCAGGTCCGGTCGATGATCCGGTGGGAGTCCGTGATCATCGCGGTGTTCGGCACGCTCGGCGGGCTCGGCGTCGGCGTGTTCCTCGGCTGGGCACTCGTCGAGGCCGCGTCCCAGGGAACCGGCGACATGCTCTCGCCCACGTTCTCGGCCCCGATCGCCCAGCTCGCCGTCCTCCTGGTCGTCGGCGGGATCGCCGGAGTGCTCGCCGGGCTCCGGCCCGCGCGGCGGGCGGCCAAGCTCCCGGTGCTGCAGGCGGTCGCCGCCGAGTAGCGACATGCTCGAGCACCGCGGCCGCCTCCGTTCCCCCCAACCGCCGCTGGGGGCGGCCGCGGTCTCGGGCCGACAGCGCCTGCTCGTCGGCACGATCGTGAACCTCGCCGTGCTCGCCGCATGGACCGCCGAGGCGGTCGACCGGCGTCGAGCGAGACGCCCGCATTCCCGTTGACCAAACCCGACTTATTCGGTCGTATATTGGGGACCCGCGATCCTCCGAGGTACGGGAGGAGTCATGAACGTCCGTGGGATGTTCTCGTTCCCGAATCCCGTCAACGAGCTGTCGGCGCGGCTGGTGGCGGGCGCGGTCGTGATCATGGCGGCGTCGGCGATCGTGTTCGATCAGACATGGCTCCTGGTCCCGATCGCATACGGGTTCGTCGCCCGGGTGCTCACGGGCCCGACGCTGAGCCCGCTGGGGTCGCTCGTCACCAAGGTCGTTACCCCGCGCCTGCCGTTGCCGGCGAAGTACGTGCCCGGGCCGCCGAAGCGGTTCGCCCAGGGCATGGGCGCGACGCTCTCGCTCGCGGCGGTCGTCGCCTACTTCGGGTTCGGGAGCTCAGGCGCCGCGTACGTGCTGCTCGGCGCGATCGTGGTCGCGGCGACGCTCGAGTCGGTGTTCGCGATCTGCCTCGGCTGCATCATCTTCGGCGTGCTCATGCGCTGGGGCATCATCCCCGACGAGGTGTGCGAGCGGTGCAACGACATCTGGAGCGGCGCTCGGGGAAGCCTCCTTGGCGAAGATCGCCTTCCCGAGGTCGGCCGTGTTCTGGATGAACAGCGCCGCGTTCCCCCACACGAACGGGAGCCACAGCGGGATGCCCAGCACGCTCGGTGATGCGTACTCCCACGCGCCGGTATGGATGGACAAGCCCTCCGCGAGCGGGCCGAACACGAATCCGGTGGCGTAGACGCACACGCTGGTGCGGCTCGGCCTGAGCGCGTAGATCGCGCCGCCCGCAGCGATGACGAGCGCGGTGAGTGCCAGCGGATACCGCCACAACACGCTCGTGAGGAGCAGCGTCGCCAATGCGAGCGTCGCGTTGACCAAGGCCTTCCACGAGTCCGCCACATCGCACAGCTTGGCAGCCCCGGGCGGGCTACGCGTGACCCGAGCGGGCGGCCTCCTCCCTTTCGCGCCCCCCGTTCAACCGCACGTTGATGAGCAGATCCAGCAACGAGTTTCAGGGCTCGGTGAGGTCCTGCCAGCGTGGCGGGCGCTTCTCGGCGAACGCCTGCGGCCCCTCCTCCTGATCGGGGTGACCCCACATCGAGACCAGCTCGCCGGCGCCGGCACGGCACGCGTCGGTGAGCCCCTGCTCGAGGGCGCCCCAGAGCGCCCGCTTCGTCGCCCGCATGGCGGCGGGTGAGTTGCGGGCGATCTTCTCGGCGAGGGCCTGCGCCTCGTCGCGGAGCTGGTCCGGCGGGTCGACGACCTGGCTGATCATGCCGAGCTCATACGCGCGCTGCGCCGAGAGGCGCTCGTGGCGTCCGACGAACGCCATGCGCATCACAGCCTCGACGGGCATCTTGCGGATCAGCCCGATGGCCTCGAGCGCGACGACCTGTCCGATCGACACGTGCGGGTCGAAGAACTCGGCGTCGGATGCGGCGATGACGATGTCGGCGTCGGCGATCCAGTGGAACCCGCCGCCCGCGCACATGCCGTTCACCGCCGTGATGACCGGCTTCCCGACCTGCTGGTGCCACGCCGTGAAGTGGAGGTCGAACTCCTCGACCGAGCGGCGGTAGCGCTCCATGCCGACACCGTCGCTGGCGATCTCGGCGACGTCGACGCCGGTCTGGAACGCGCGGCCTTCGCCGCTGTGCACGATCACCTTCACGTCGGGATCGCGATCGAGCCCGGTCCAGGCGAGCGCAAACTCGTCGCGCATGCGCGCCGACATGGCATTGAGCCGGTCGGGGCGGTTGTTGATCAACCACCCGACCGGCCCCCGCCGCTCGACCTTCAGGCTCTCGAACTCCGGGTACGTCACGCCGTCGTCCTCTCGTGCGGTTGGAGGGGCTGCCAAACGGGGTCCCGTTTCTCGGCGAACGCCAGCGGGCCTTCCTTCTGGTCGGGGTGGCCCCACATCGACACCAGAGCGCGAGCGCCGGTCCGGCACGCGTCCGTGAGACCGAGCTCGAGCGCGCCCCACAGCGCTTGCTTCGTGACGCGCATCGCAGCGGGCGAGTTACGGGCGATCTTCTCGCCGAGCTGCTGCGCCTCGTCGCGCAGCCGCTCGGGCGGGTCGACGACCTGGGAAAGGATGCCGAGCTGACGGGCGCGCGACGCGTCGAGGCGCTCGTGGACGCCGGCCAATGCCATGCGCATGATCGGTTCCATCGGCGACTTCCGCGCCATGCCGATCGTCTCGTACGTGCTCACCTGCCCCAGGGAGACGTGCGGGTCGACGAACGTGGCGTCCGACGCCGCGATCACGATGTCGGCGTCGGCGACGAAATGCAGCCCGCCCCCGGCGCACACGCCGTTGACGGCAGCGACCACTGGCTTCCAGACCTGGTTGTGCCACGCCGTGAGTCGAAGCTCGGCGTCCCTCGTGCGGCGGGACTGCTCTCGGAGCGCGTCCTTGTCCGTGCTGAGCTGCGCGACGTCGAGCCCGGTCTGGAACGCCGGCCCGTTGCCCGTGTTCACGATCACGCGCACGTCCGGGTCGCCGTCGAGCTCGCGCCACGCCGCCTCGAGCTCGCCGAACATCGTCGCGTCCATGGCGTTGCCGACCTCCGGGCGGTCGAACACCAGCCACCCCTCCGGGCCGCGTCGCTCGACGCGCAGCGTCTCGTACGCCATCAGCTTCGCGGCACCTCACGCCACGGGCGTCCCCGCCACGGGTCGGGCTCTCGCGGCAGGCCGAGCACACGCTCGCCGAGCACGTTCTTGTTGACCTCGGTGGTGCCACCCTCGATCGTGTTCGCCCGGCTGCGCAGCATCCCGCGCACCTCGAACGGCAGCGACGCCGCGTAGTCGGTGGCCGGGCTGTCCCACGCGACCGCGTCCATGCCGAGCAGCGCGACGGCGAGCGACTGGATGCGCTGGTTCAGCTCCCCCTGGTGCACCTTGCCGATCGAGCTCTCGGGCCCCGGCGCCCGCCCCGCCCGGACGTGCGCGCGCACGCGCTCGTTGGTCCAAGCGCGGATGCGCTCCTCGCTGTAGACGCGCATGAGGTCCTGCCGGGCGCGCGGATCCCGGCCGGCGGACCTCCGCCGCGCCAGCTCGAGGAGATGCGACGTCCCCAGGCCGCCGATGCGATCGACGCCGCCCGAGCCCTCGCCGGAGACCATCTGGCGCTCGCCGGAGAGCGTCGCGCCCGCGACCCGCCAGCCGTCCCCCACCTCGCCGACCCGCTGCGAGTCAGGAATCCGCGCCCGATCGAGGAACACCTCGTTGAAGTCGATCTCGCCGCCGAGGTGGCGGAGCGGGCGGACGTCCACGCCGGGCTGGTGCAGGTCGAGCAGGAAGTACGTGATGCCCTTGCGTTTCGGCGCGTCGGGATCCGTGCGCGCCAGCAGCACCGCGAAATCGGAGAGGTGCGCCCAAGTCGTCCAGACCTTCTGCCCGGTGACGATCCATTCGTCGCCGTCGCGCACCGCCGTGGTCGCCAGCGACGCCAGATCGGAGCCCGCGCCCGGCTCGCTGAACAGCTGGCACCACGTCTCCTCGTTGCGGACGATCGGCGGCAGGAACCGGCGTCGCTGCTCCTCGGTGCCGTGCGCGAACAGGGCGGGTGCCGCGAGGTTGAGGCCGAGCGGGTTGAGCCGACCGAGGTTGTACGGGCGCAGCTCTGCCTCGGCGAGGCGGGCGATGTCGGGGCTCAGATCGAGGCCGCCGTACGCGACCGGCCACGTCGGCACGACGAGACCCGAGCGCGCGAACACCGGATACCACACCTCGTACTCGGAGCGGGACCGGACCTCCCGGATCGCGGCCGCGCCGCCTCGACGCGCCGCGTCTCGCCACGCGGGCGGCACGTTGGCGTCGACCCACGCGCGGACGGCGTCGACCACATCGGCCGGCGGTGTGTCACGGGTGAGAGCGAGCAGCCCGCGCCGCACCACCTTGCCGGCGTCGTTGCGCGGCAGCGCGTCGACGTTACGAAACGCCACCGGCACCTTGTAGGCGACGAGGTGCTCGCGGCACCAGGGCTCCAGTGCGCGGTCGTCGGCGTCGCCGACGACGAACGCGACCGGGACCTCGCCGAGCCGCGCGTCGGGAACGCCCACCACGGCCGCGTCGCGCACGCCGGGCGCGCTCCGCAGGACCTCCTCGACCTGGCCCGGGAGCACCTTGTTGCCACCGCGATTGATGACGTCGCCGACGCGACTCTCGATCCAGACGAATCCGTCCGTGTCGACGCGGGCGAGGTCACCGGTGCGCAGGTAGCCGTCGGCGTCGAGCCGGTCGGCGAACCCGTCACCGCCGAGGTAGCCCGACGCCATCCTGGGCGGGCGCACGGTCAACTCCCCCACCTGCCCCTCGGGCAGCGTGCCACCGTCGTCGCCGACGACCTTGACCCGCACGCCGGGATGCGGCCGCCCGACGGCGCCGACCTTCTCGGGATGCTCGCGGGCGTCGGCCGCGGTCCAACCGATGACCTCGCCGATCTCGGCCTGCCCGTATCCGTTGAGCACGACCGCGCCGAAGCGGTCGGCGAATCTGCGGGCCTCGGCCGGCGGAAGTGGCGCGGTGATGCTGCGCACGTAGCGGAGGGGCGCGAGATCCCCGATCGTCTCGTCGTCGGTGAGCATCGTGATCGCCGCCGGCGGGAGCACCGTCGAACGGATGCCGAACCGGCGCACGAGCTCGGCGAAGGCGCCAGTCTCGAACCGCTCCATGATCACGATGGCCGCGCCGGCACGGAGCCCGAACAACACGTTGTAGATGCCGGCGTTGAGCGCGAGCGAGACCGGGATCAGGTTCGGAGTAGGCGGCCCGTCGCGGCCGCCTCCCGAGGGTCGCAGCTCGCCGAGCACACGATCGAGCAGCTCCAGGTAGGCGGAGTGCGTGTGCAGGATCGCCTTCGCATCCCCCGTCGTGCCCGATGTCCACTGCACGAAGGCGGCGTCCGGGTCGCAGCGGGTGCCGCCGTCGAGCGCGCGGACGCCGTCGGGCCGGACCAGCGCGGCGGCGCCGACGGTGCGCAGGGCGCGTTCGACTTCGGGCTCCGGGGCGCGCCAGTTGACGGGAACGAACACGGCGCCCGCGAGCCACACGCCGAACATCGTGGTGACCATCTCGGGCCCGTTCGGGAGCTGCACCGCGACCGGCTGGTCGGGCTCGACACCGGCGTCGCGGAGGTGATTTGCCGTGGTCGCGGCGGCGCGGCGCGCCTCCCCCGCCGTCACCGAGCGCTCGATGGTGTGCAGCAGGGGCGAGTCGTCGTCGAAGGGATGCGAGACGAGCAGGTCGGCCAGGCTCACCGCGCTCACCGTATTCTGTATGGGGCACGTGCGACAGAATTTGCGCACTTCACGCGGTCAAGCGTTGGGCCAGCCCGGCCCGCAGGATGTTGCGCGCGGCGTTGACGTCTGCATGGTCGCAGTGACCACAAGTCGTGCATCGGAATACCGCACCACGCCGGTTCCCCGCGTCTATGCACCCGCACTGGACGCAGCGACGAGAGGTGTTGTGCGCGTTCACTGCGATCACCTGCCGACCAGCCTCTTCCGCTTTGTAAGCGATGAAGCGCAGGAACTGACCCCACCCAGCATCATGAATGGAGCGATTCAAACCAGCCTTCGCCGCAGCTCCGTTTGGTTCGAACCCACCTCGGCCATCCGGTCGTGGCACGGGTCGCCGCACCATATTCGGGATCTCGAGCTCCTCATGGACGATCACGTCATACGCGTCCACCAGTTGACGGGTGACCTTGTGCGCATGATCGCGACGCTGGTTGCGCATCTTGCGATGACACGCGGCGACGCGCTCGACCGCCTTGCGACGACGTTTCGACCAGCGCTGCTTATGACTTAATGTGGCTTGGGCCCGCGCGAGCCGAACAGCTGCCTGACGGCCAAAGCGAGGGTTGGCGCAAAGTTGACCGTCGCTGGTCGCGACGAGGTGGGTGATCCCTACGTCGATACCCACGACTCTGCCCGTCCCCGGTATTGGACGGGCTGGCACGTCTGCGCAGAACACAGTCACCCACCAGCGACGGCCTTCCCGGCGGATCGTCAGCGTCTTTGGTCTGCCAGCAACCGGTCGGTGCAGTCGAACCTTGATGTGGCCAGCGCCCTGTACATACAGGCGCCGATTGTCCTGGTCGAGCCGCCAGCCCCTTGCGAATGGCCACGACACCGAATCCCAGCGGGCGGCGGGCTTGAACCGAGGAAAGCCCGCTCGCTCGCGACGGGCGCGGCGACGGTGGAATCCCCGGAAGGCCTCGTCCAGTCGCGCCAGCGTTCCCCGACAGACAACCACTCCCCAAGCCAGCACGTCGGGGCGGACCTCGCTCAGGCGGGTCAGAGTGAGGTACTGATCGAATCTGGTGACATAGCGGCTCTCCCAGCGCCACGCGCCCCGACGTTCCTCGAGTGCCGCGTTGTACAGCTCACGCTGGGTATCGAGGAGGGCTGCCAACGACCCGCGCTGGCGAGCAGTGGGCTGCAACAGGAACTTGAAGGCGCGGTACATGCACGCATGATGACAGCCGGGTATGACACTAACGTCGATCAGATCACGTTTGAGCCTTGCCCGCGTTACAACGGCCCGAAATGTCCTCGGCAAGGAGGCGCGCGTGTCCGAAGGTCCGTCGATCACCGACGAAGGCGTCGCCCGCCTGCGGGCGCGGATCGGCGTCCCGCAACCCCATCCCCAGCCGCCGCACTACCGGTGCCCGAACGAGGATGCGTTCCGGCAGGTCGCCGAGGCCTACGGCGACGACAACCCGCTGTGGTGCGACCCCGCGTACGCGGCGACGACCCGCTGGGGCGGGCCGATCGCGCCGCCTCCCCTCGTCGGCGGCGACACGCTGATCGGCGAGAACGAGGTCGTGAACCTCACGGACGAGGATCAGGCGCTCCTCAAGGGCGACCCGATCCGCGGCGCGCACGCCTTCTACTCGGGCAGCTTCCGCGAATGGTGGGCACCGCTGCGGCCGGGCACGCCAGTCACGCGTCGCAACGCGCTCGTGGGCGTGCACGAGAAGCAGAGCGAGTTCGCCGAGCGCGCCGTCCACGAGTGGACCGCCGAGGTGTTCGCCGCGCCGGGCGAGATGCTGGCGGCGCAGTACCGCCTGATGATCCGCACCGAGCGCGGGAAGGCCGAGGAGCGCGGCAAGTACGACGAGACGTCGATCGACCCCTACTCGGACGAGCAGCTGCGCGAGATCGACGATGCCTACGCGTCGGAGCCGGCGCGCCGCCGCGGGGCGGAGCCGCGCTGGTGGGAG
>WNGA01008546.1_pt1 | contig 13998 bp, 14 predicted proteins | sample 5400061 | NCBI WGS metagenome assembly WNGA01 (sample SAMN13153366, study PRJNA577476) | soil metagenome | isolation source: 100 cm soil or saprolite under grassland replicate 2 | place: USA:California | collected 2016-06-15 | reverse complement strand
CAGCAGCTTGGTACGCAGTCGCAGGTTGTCCTGGTCCGCCTCGGTGAGCGCCCTGGTCCCGGCGAGCGGCTGGGTGCTGACCAGCCCGCCGCGGTCCACTTCGACCACGGTCTCGGGGCTGAAACCCGCGGCTTAGACAGCGCCGAGATTGAGCAGGAATGAACGGGCGGGGTTGTTGCGCTGTCGACCGAGCACGTATGTGGCAACCAGGTCGACGTCGAAGTCGACGGGAATCGTACGCGACAGGATTACCTTGCTCAGGAGTCGCCGCTGCAGCTCTGCCACCGTGTCAGTCACTATCCGTCGATAATTGTCATCGGGTTCGTCGACTTCGAGTGACTTCGGCCAGTAATCACTCTCCGCAATCGATTCGAGGACGATGTCGCGACATTCGGTCAGCACAGTGTCACTCCTGGCGGAGAGTAATGCACCGTCCGCGCGAAGAATGACTTCTACTTGTGGCACGGCGAGAAATAGCAGCGGTTCGTTACTTTCCGTTTCCGCGATCAGGTGATTTCGGCCGTGCAGAGCGTAGGCGAGCTCGAACGCGGCCCAGCCGTACGCCCGCCACCATCTGTACGGGGCTTGTTCCAGCAGGTGAGCGACCTGCCGTAGCGGCTCGGTGCCAACGCGCTGGTCAGCGCCCTGCCAGGAGGCGGTGACCGTGTCCCGCCGCAGGATCACGGTGCCCACCGTGCCGCCGGCGAACGACCACGATCCGTTCCGTTCGTAGACCACGTACGAATCGAATAATCCGGCACTGGCAAGTCGTGCGGCAGTCAGCAACGGATCGAGCCGGCGGTTTATCCGCAGGCTTCGCGGAACATAAGCGCGTACCACCATCCGATGGCCTCCCGTGACGTGCTTGACGCGCACCCTAATGCAGATCGTCAATCTTGTCCGTCCCGTGTTACCCGTCGGTATGGATCCCTGGTACGGGGTTGAGAGAACCGCCGAATGGGGGCACTATGGGCTGCCTTCGCGCGCCACTGCCGCCGCGTTGCCGTCGATGGTGAATGGTGAAGGAGTTCGGGGGATGATCGAAGGCGTGGTGCCCTGGCCCGAGGACGTCGCCGCCGAATACCGGGCCGCGGGCTATTGGCGTGGCCGGCCGGTCGGCGACCATTTGTGGGACTGGGTGGACCGGTACGCCGACCGCGTCGCGGTCGTCGACGGCGACGTACGGCTGACGTACCGGCAGCTCGCGGAGCGGGCCGACCTGCTCGCCGAACGGCTCGTCGAGCTCGGGCTGCGGCCCGGCGAGACGGTGCTGACCCAGCTGCCGAACGGCTGGCAGTTCGTGGCGTACACGCTGGCCTGTTGCCGGATCGGAGTCGCGCCGGTGATGGCGCTGCTACCGCACCGCAGGCACGAGCTGAGCCACCTGGCGCGGCACGCCGCAGCCGCCGCGATCGCGGTGCCCGGCACCTGGCGCGACTTCGACCACCTGGCGATGGCCCGCCAGGTGAAGTCCGAGGCGCCTACCGTACGGGAGCTGCTGGTGCTCGGCGGCGGTGCGACCCGGGCCGCCGAGCACGACCTGGACGCGCTGCTCGTACCCCTGGAAGACGAGACGGCGGACGAGGTGGCAGACCGCCGCAAGCGGGTCGACGAGCTGGCGCCGGACTCGTCCGATCCCGCGTTGTTCCTGCTCTCGGGTGGCACCACGGGGCTGCCGAAGCTGATCACGCGCAGCCACGACGACTACGAGTACAACGCCCGGTGCAGCGGCGAGGTGTCCGGGTTCGACGCGGACACGGTCTACCTGGTGACGCTGCCCGCGGCGCACAACTTCCCGCTCGGGTGCCCCGGGATCGTCGGCACCCTGATGGTCGGCGGCCGGGTGGTGCTGCTGCCCACGCCGCACCCGGAGACCGCCCTGTCCACCATCGGTACGGAGCGGGTCACCGTGACGGCGGCGGTGCCCGCCGTGGCGCAGCGGTGGCTCGACACGGTCGCCGCCAACCCGGACACGTACGACCTGTCGAGCCTGGAAACGCTCCAGGTCGGCGGCGCGCGGCTCGCGCCCGAGGTGGCGAAGACGGTCACGCCGCTGCTCGGCTGCCGGCTGCAGCAGGTGTTCGGCATGGCCGAGGGGCTGCTCAACTACACCCGCTTCGACGACCCGGAAGACGCCGTGATCAACACCCAGGGGCGGCCGATGAGCCCCGCGGACGAGATCCGGATCGTGGACGACGCCGGCGTACCCGTGGCCGACGGCGAGGCGGGCGAGTTGCTCACCCGGGGGCCGTACACACCGAGGGGTTATTTCCGGGCGCCGGAGCACAACGCGGCGAGCTTCACGCCCGACGGGTGGTACCGCACCGGCGACGTGGTGCGGCTCCACTCCAGCGGCAACCTGATGGTCGAGGGGCGTTCCAAGGACCAGATCAACGTGGCCGGCGAGAAGATCTCCGCGGCGGAGGTCGAGAACCTGATCTACCTGTTGCCGCAGGTGGCGCGGGTGGCCGCGGTCGCGATGCCGGACCGGGACACGGGCGAACGGGTGTGCGCGTGCGTCGTGCTGCACCCCGGCACGGCGCTCACCCTGGACCAGATCGCCACCCTGTTCACCGAGCGGGAGGTGGCGAAGTTCAAGATCCCGCACCGGCTGGAGATCATGGCCGCGCTGCCGCTCACCAACGTGGGCAAGGTCGACAAGAAAGAACTCCGCGGGTACGTCGCCGCGAAACTCGGCTAGCCGACGGGGATGCCGTACCAGGTGCCGCAGTCGTACGAGTAGACCGGGCGGTCCTGGTAGTAGCCGTACCAGCCGGTGCCACCCGGCATCGGCTGGGCCGAGATCGCGGTCAGGCCGGCGGCGCGATACCAGTGTCGGCCGGAGTCGAGGCTCACCATCAGCCAGTCGCGCGGCTCCTCGCCGGGCGGGGCCCAGGTCGACAACAGCCGGCCGCGAGGGCAGACGATCGGCTGGTCGATCCCGTTGGGACCGGCGTCGAACGCTGCCCAGACCGGTGTCCAGTGGCCGCCGCGGTACCGGTAGACCGCCGGGAGGGTCGGTCGCCGGTCCGCCGGGCCGGAGAAGGTGGCGACGGCGTACGCCTCGGAGCCGGCGGGGGCGACGGTCACCGTCCACGCTCCGGAGATTTCGGGGAGTCGCGTCGTCGTCCAATGGGCGCCGGCGTCGGTGGAGACCGCCACCAGCGGCAGGTCGCCGGAGTTCGCGCCGAGGCCGGCTGCCCACAACCGGCCGCGCCGGTCGGCCGTCACCGAGCACAGCCGTTCCAACGGTTGCCGGCGCAGCGGCATCCGCTCGCCCGTGTCCCGCCGGTAGACCACCAGGCGGTTGCCGTCGCACGGTCCGCGGGTCGGTTGACGCCCGCCGACGACGGGTACGGTGCTCGGCCGCTCCACCATCAGCCGGCCACCCGTCGCGTCCGGCGCCTCCGGGCCGGTCGCCGCGGAAACCGTACGCCAGGTGCGGCCACCGTCCGAGGTGTACCAGGCCCACAGGCCGTCGCTCTGCAACAGCACCGTCCCCGGGCCGAGCACCACGGGGTAGCGGGCGCCGTACCACAGGGCGTCGCTGGGCAGCCGCCGCCGGGTCCAGTGCCGCAGGTCGGAGCTGACCGCGAGGCCGCCGACGCAGGGGGCGGGCCGGTGGCAGTCGAAGCTGGTCACCGCCGCGTACCCGCTGCTGCCGACGTCGAGGGTGGTCTCCGCGCCGGGCAGGTTCACCGTGACCGGCGGCAGGCTGATCGACAGCGGAGCCGGCCGGGTCGGCATGACGGACCTGCTCGGCAGCAACGGACGTACCGACGGGCTCGACCGGGGAGTGGGCTCCGCCAGCACCACACGATGGGGCTCGGGCGCGGCGGCCGGCGCACCCGGCTCCGCGGCGATCCCGAAGGCGATCGCGGCGGCGATACCCACCGCTACTAGCCCGACCAGCCCCCGACCGGACCCGTCCGCTCCCTGGCCGAATCCGAGCGGTCCGCGCCGGGACTCGATCGAGCCGCCGGCCGACTCTCCCTCGGAGTCGGCGACCAGTACGGGTCGCTCGAACTCGGGCACGGATCACCGTACGCCCAGGGTGTGCCAGGTACGGCAGTCGGTGGACCGCACCACCCCCTGGGAGCCGGACGGCGCGTACCACCAGCCGTAGTAGGCGTGGTCGGCGTACGGGCTGGCCGACGGGCGGGTGCTGACCACCATCCTGGTGTCCGCGAGCGCCCAACTGCGCCCCCGGTCGTAACTGACCATCTGGTGCTCCCGGTCGAACGGCTTCAGCTGCTGCTGTACGGCGAGCAACATCCCGCGCGGGCAGGCGATCATGCCGTTGAGCTCGCGTGACGGGCCTTCGTACCGGGCGATGCGGTCCCAGGTGGCGAAGTCGTACCAGAAGACCGCCAGGACGCCGAACCGCTCCGGCGACTCGTGCAACGGGCCGAACACGGTGGCGTACAGGTCGGTGCCGGCGAGGGACAGCCACACGAACTCGGCGTCGAGGCGACTGCCGTGCAGCAACGACGTACGCCAGGAGAACCCGCCGTCGTACGAGACCGCGATCGCGGCCTGCCGGGTCGACGGCTCGATCCCGGCGACCCACAGCCGGCCCGCCGGGTCCGGGTACGCCAGCGCGTAGCACGGTGCGATGCCCTCCGGCGGCCGCCGCAGCGGAGCCATCCGCCCGTCGCGTCCCAGTACGGCCAGCCGGTGCCCACCGCATACCGGCTGGTACTCCTCCGTGGTCACGATCAGGGTGCCGCCGGTGGCGTCCGGCACCGGCTCGGCCGGCTCCGCCGACACCTCCCGCCAAGTCCGCCCACCGTCGCCGGAACGCCATCGTCGCAGGTCAGGAGGCTGGTCGGTGGCCTGCTCCACGACCAGCACGCCGTCGCCCAGCGACCACACGGTCGGGCCGTGGCCGATCCCCCGGGGCAGCTTCCGCCGCACCCAGCGCGCGCCGTCGGTACTGGTCGCGAGTGCGCTGTTGCAGTCCGACAGGGTGGTGCACGCCGTGGCGAGTACGGCGGCGTACCCGTCCGGCGCGACGTCGAAGTCCGTGACGTCGCCGGGAAGGTTCAGCGTGACCGGATGTTCCACCAGCCGGGTCGGTGACGGCACCGTGGGCAGCGGCGGCGGGGTCCGCACCGGCGGCGCAAGCGTGGTGACGCTCGGCGTCGGGTGCGGCTCGTCGGTGTCGGCGGCCGGCTCGGGCGACCGCTGCAGGATCACCAACACCCCGGCCGCGAGCAGCAGCCCCACCAGGCCCACCTGCCAGGGCCACCGCCGCCCCGGCACACCCGGCAGCTCCGTCTCCGGCCCTGCGCCGAGCTCGCGCTCGTCGCTGTTGATGGGCTCGAACTCAGGCATCGCCGCCTCCCGGAGGTACCTGTAACGGTACGTCCCGGCGCCCGCGTCCGGCCCCGTTGCGGCCGGTCAGCCCGTCCCGCTCGGATCCACGTCCACAACCGCCGGGGGTACGTCAACCGGCCTCCCCCCGTCGCGCAGCGACTCGGTGGCGGCGCAGCCGGTCGCGACCGCCTCACGGGCAGCCACCGGCGAGGTCAGCGTGGCCCCGCCGTCGCGTACGAACCGGAGGAACTCGGCCACGATCCGGGGATCGGCGCCGCCGTGCGTACCGTCGGCGGCGGTCACCTCGACCACCCGGTCGGGCGCGCCGTGGCCCACGTGGCGGCGGTTCCACAGCTGCACCACCGCGTCGGTGCCGTCGCCGACGTTCTCCAGCCGCCCCTCGGTGCCGATCACGGTGTAGTTGCGCCAGTAGTCCGGCGTGTAATGGCACTGCTGGTACGTCGCGTACGCCCCGTTCTCGAGCGCCATGGTCACCATGGACAGGTCCTCCACGTCCACCATCGGGTTGAGCCCCCGCTGCTCTGCCGGCGGCCAGTGACCCAGGTACGCGTCCAGGTCGTGATCCTCCAGGTACACCGCCTCGCCGCGGCGGTCGGCGATCCGGCCGTACACGGTGAGGCCGCCCATCGCGGTGACCCGCCGGGTATAGCCGCCGGCCAGCCAGTGGATCACGTCGATGTCGTGGGCGCCTTTCTGCAGCAGCAGACTGGTGGCCTTGGCCCGTTCGGCGTGCCAGTCCTTGAAGTAGAAGTCGCCGCCGTGTCCGACGAAGTGCCGGCACCAGATCGCCTTCACCTCGCCGATCGCCCCGTCGGTGACCAGCCTCCGCATCGTCTGGACCACTGGCATGTGGCGCATGTTGTGCCCGACGTACAGCCGGGTGCCGGTACGCCTCGCCGTCGCCAGAATCCGATCGCAGCCCTCGGTCGTGATCGCGAGCGGCTTGTCCACGTACGCCGCCACCCCGGCCTCGAGCGCGGCCACCGCCTGCTCCTCATGCAGAAAATCCGGACTGAGTACGAACACCGCGTCCACTCCGCCGGCGAGCACCTCGGCGACATCCTCGGTGGCCAGCAGATCGCCGCCGTGGTGCTCGACGGCGGCGGCCCGCCGGTCGACCCGCGGGTCGCATACCGCGGAGACCACCGACCCCGCGCCGGGGCGGTGCAGCAACGGCGCCAGGTAGCGGTCCGCGCGGATGCCGTACCCGATGATGCCGATCCGAAGGTCCACGCCTGTGGAAGCTACGGCATGGCGGGCAGTCATCAGTTGAAGGTCGGCACCGAGTACGCGTGCGGTCAACCCGACCCGGCTAAGGATGAGCTGTTCGAGCCGCACACCCGTCCGATCGGGCTTTGAGGGGTGTCGCCGCGCGGTTCAGACCTACCAATCGCTCGGCGACTGGGATGGCGCCGCACGCTCCTCTTGTTCGCGGATCTCGATGCGGGCTCGGTGACCAGTCGGATGCCAGATCTCTTCGAGCGGTCCCATCACTACGTCACCAATACCGCGGCTACGAACTCGGGACGCAAGCCACACCAAGCCACCCAGGACCCCACCGAAGGCGGCCAGGCCCGCGACGACCGCCAGGAAACCAGCCATGCGATGAAGCCTACGGCAGCGGTGCCGGCACCCCACCGAGGGCGGCCGTACTCAGCCACGCCTCCGGGCTGACCACGTCCAGGAACGCCCGTCGCCGGTTCAGCGCCCGGGCGAACGTCTCCTGGACGATGTCCTGCGCTTTGGCGTGGTCGCCCACCAGCCCGTACACCGCGGCGACCAGCCGTCGGTAGTACAGGTGGTACGCCTCTCGTACGGCCTCGGTTCCGCTCACCTGGGCTCCCTTGTCGCGAACAGCGTCACTTAGGAAGAGCCCCGGCACCACCACCAGGTTGCGTGGCCTGTGTCAGTTGTCGGACTCGGAGGCGATGGTGAGTCCGTCGAGTCGCGAGGCGGGTTCCTTCAGGTAGGCGAGCATCCGAACCAGGTTGTCCCGCTCGGCAGGAGTGACCGGAATCTGAAGCCGCTCCAGCCCCTTTGTCAACTGGTCAACCGCGAGCCTCAGTTCCCCCGCAAACAGCATCCCGTTGAACCCGTCGTGATACTTCTCGGGTAGCCGGCCCATGAAGCCGCGCACCGTCGCTCTGGTGAGCGTGTCGAATTCTTCGTACTCCATCACGTACCTCGTCTTGGCGGGTTCTGCTTCACGCCCGGACCGCCGGTTGGGTACCCAGTCGCGATGCTGCCATCCTCGCGCACATATGCCTGGATGGTTACGTCGTCGCGAGTGCCGGTTGCCAACCAGACGCCGAAATAGTCCACGGCGTTGTCAGGGTGATCTGCGACGCTCTGCACCTCGGTTGCGATCTTTTCCTCATCCCAGTCGGGTGGAAACTCGCTCTTTGCTGGCCGACCGGTGCCATACAGGTGTCCACCGCTGGTTTCGTCATCTTCGTCGCCGTACACGATGTGTCGGCGGTCAGACCACGACAGCGATCGTTGCGCTGGATAGCCCGGCCATCGAATGTGTGGTGCCTCCGCTCCCGGCCCGGAAGGAACATTGCCACTCCCTTCCGCCGGGGCCGCTCTTCAACCGCCACCTGTCCGTACGGCATCGGCTGTGCCGATCACGGCATCGCCGGTATCGCGGGCCGCAGTGATCTGCAGCTGGAACTGTTCGATGTGATCCTTCAGCGCGGCGAAACCATCGATGGTCGAGCGGGAGCCGACGTGTCCGGCGATGCTCTGCCCTTCGTCCGCCTCGTTGCTGGCGTTCGCGCACAGGCTGAGGGCGGAATCTAGCTCGGCTTGCGCGGCCTGGATCGCGGCGACGATCTCGTCGAGCTTCGACAAGGCTTGTCCTCCTTGGTCGTGGCCTGACGCTCAAGGCACCAGCCGGTCGGGTAGTCGAGCAACGTCATGAGGATGTTGCCGTAACTGATCGCGTCGGGGCAGGGGTTGGGTCTGCCACATTCCCGGCAGACGAGCCCTTGAGGTTGGTGGCGGTACCAGATCGCAACGGCGACTCGCCAGACTCCACGACCGCGGTCGGCACTGAGGTGTTTCGGCGGGTCGCGCGGGGGCGGATCGTGATGTGTCCAGCCCTTCACCACGGCCACCGCCCGACCGCGCGGGAGAGCGTGTGGCGAGCAGCCTTGACCGGTATGCAGGCGTTACGCCGTACACCGCATCCGCATCGCCCGAAGAGCCGTTGCCAGAGGTTCGGCGCGTGCTCATCGAGGATGCGCCGCGGGTCGGCTATGTAGGTATCTCCGATTCGCCAAGGTGCCATGTGGAATTGCTCCCCGTTCCCGGTTCCGTTTGGGATGCCGGCCGGGGCGCATGCCTCACGATCGTCAGAAACGCGCTCCCGACCGGCCGGTCACCCGACAGCGAGGGCCAGAGCCTTACCCACCGCCGAGGACGTACCGGTAGCCTCGCGCTTACGGCGTGTGCTCGGTACCGTTGGCAGCCGGCAGCAAACACCCTGCAAACACCGGCGACGGAGATGACGGGCAGTCGGATTCGATCAGCGCGGCTCGCGGCTGGCTTGAGCCTGCGTGAGTTGGCCCGCCGGGCATACGTCAATCCCGGTTATCTGTCTCAAGTGGAGCGAGGGCTTCGGGCCCCGTCGTCTGCCCTCCTTGCAGCCGTATCACACGTGCTCGACGTGGTCCTGGTCGAGCCGGAGCCGCTCCGAGCCGCTCTCGAACTCCTCACCTCGTCTGTGCCGCATGGCGAGGTTAGGGAGCAAGGCGCGGTTCAACAGCTTCGACTTCTCGATGACCAGGTCGGTGGCGTCGATTCCTACCCGATCGTCGCGGGTGCTCTTAGCCGGGTCAGCGACGCTGCGACGTACGCAGAGGTATCCCAGATCGCCGGGTGGGTGGCCGCGGATGCGGGCCGGCCGGACGTCGCAAGGCGCCATTATGTGTCCGGCGTTCAAGCCGCCGCGGAGTCAGGAAACCGAATTGCGGGCGCCAACAACCTTTCGTCGCTGGCATACCTGCTGGCCGGTAGTCGTGACGGCGTACTGCTCGCTGAAGCCGCGGTGCGGGTACGCGACATGCCGGCCACGATGATGGCTCTCGTTGCCGAGCGACTCGCCTGGGCATCGGCGACGGCTGGCGAGGTCGAGGCGTGCCTTCGGGCTCTGGATAGGGCCGAGGAGGCATTCACGCGACGTGCAGAGGGTGCCGAGCCGGAAGCAACCTACTGGCTCTCCTTGGCAGAGATGGAGATCATGAGGGGACGCTGTTACGTCGAGATGCAGCGGCCGTTGTTGGCGGTACCGCTTCTGGAGCGGGTGACCTCTGAGTACTCCTGGTCAGTGCGGGAAAGTGCGCTCTACCTGTCTTACCTGGCCGAGGCGTACGCGCAAGCCAATGAAAAAGATGCTGCACAGGAGACCCTTGAGCGCGCTCGGGCCTTGGCCGCTGGCGTGCACTCGATGCGCGTCGATGACCGGTTGCGCAGCTGAACCCGCTCGGGCGCGATCGGGACGAGCCCGTACGGGGAGCAGGCGGAAGCTGCCGGGGTCTCGTGGTCCGCGCTGGTGCGCGAGTGGATCGAGCTGGGGCCTACCGAATCCGAGCAGGATCGGACGGTGTCGCTGGCCGCGCTTCGGCGTGCTATCGCGCACGCAGCCCAGTCCAGCGACGCCGCTTGAGACAAGTCGCCCTGATCAGACGTGCGGGGCCGGTCCGCGGGTGGGGAATCGGGACGCCGCGTGCGTACGGGTCCCTACGCGCCTGTCAGAATGCGTGGCATGAGCGACGGCCGTCCCCGCGTACTGTCCGGCATCCAGCCCACGGCTGATTCGTACCATCTGGGGAACTATCTCGGGGCGTTGCGACATTGGGTGGCGTTGCAGGCGACGCATGACGCGTTCTACTGCGTGGTCGACCTGCACGCGATCACCGCGGGACACGAGCCGGAGCAGTTGCGGCGGCGTACCCGGGTGTCGGCGGCGCAACTGTTGGCGCTGGGGATCGACCCGGAGCGGAGCACCCTGTTCGTGCAGAGTCACGTGCCGGAGCATCCGCAGTTGGCGTGGGTGCTGAGTTGCATCACCGGGTTCGGCGAGGCGAGCCGGATGACCCAGTTCAAGGACAAGTCCGCCAAGCAGGGCGCCGAGCGGTCGAGCGTCGGGCTGTTCACGTACCCCGTCCTGCAGGCGGCGGACATCCTGCTGTACCAGGCGGACGCCGTACCGGTGGGGGAGGATCAGCGGCAGCACCTGGAGCTGACCCGGGACTTGGCGCAGCGGTTCAACACCCGGTACGGCAGGACGTTCACGGTGCCGGAGCCGCACATCGTGAAGGACACCGCGAAGATCACCGACCTGCAGGACCCGACGGCGAAGATGAGCAAGTCCACGTCCAGCCCGAACGGCGTGATAGAGCTCCTCGAAGATCCGGCCAGAGCGAGCAAGAAGATCCGTTCCGCGGTCACCGACACCGGCCGGGAGATCGTGTACGACGCCGAGCACAAGCCCGGCGTGTCCAACCTGCTCACCATCTACTCGGCTTTGTCCGGCAGCTCGATCCCCGAGTTGGAAACCCGATACCAGGGCAAGGGGTACGGCGACCTGAAGAAGGACCTGGGCGAGGTGCTGGCCGAGTTCATCACCCCGATCCAGCAGCGCACCCAGGAGTACCTCGACAGCCCGGACGAGCTGGACAAGATCCTGTTCGCGGGGGCCGAGAAGGCGCGCTCCGTGGCGTCGGCGACGCTGGCGGACGCGTACCAGAGAATCGGGTTTCTCCCGGCGGCGCGGGGCTGACGGCCGGTGATGGATCCGATCGGTCGAAGTATCGACGGCGGGGTACGCACCATCGGGGTGGCGGTGCCGATCCCGGAGCCGTGGGGGAGCCAGCTCGACGCGCGGCGGGCCGCGTCGGGCGATCCGCAGGCGAAGCTGATCCCGCCGCACCTGACCCTGCTGGGTCCCACCGACCTGGCCGAGGAGCGGCTGCCGGCGGTCGACCGGCACCTCGCCTCGGTCGCGACGATCAATCGGCCGTTCACCCTGCACCTGCGCGGCACCGGTACGTTCCGCCCGGTCAACGACGTGGTGTTCATCGCGGTGGTGGCAGGGATCAGCGAATGCGAGCAGTTGGAGCGGCAGATCCGGAGCGGGCCGCTGCGGCGGGAGCTGCGGTTCCCGTACCACCCGCACGTGACGGTGGCGCACGACCTGGACGGGCGGATCGGCGCGGCGAAGCTCGACGAGACCTTCGAGGACCTGGCGGACTTCGGGGCCCGGTTCCCGGTCGACAGCTTCACCCTGTTCGAGCACGGGGTGGACGGGCGGTGGCGGCCGCAGCGCGACTTCCCGCTCGCCGCCTCGTAAGGCCCTTTCGCCGGTACGCCGGATTACCCGATCATCGCGGGGGGAATTCTCTTAGCGTGGCCACTATGGGGGCATTGCAGCGCGCCGGGCAGGTATGGAGCCGGGCCCGACGCCGGTACGCCTGGCTCGACCACACCGCCCGGGCCGGCGAGCGGTACGGCGACGTACAGGCCGGCCGGCTCGCGGCCGCGTTGACGTACTACGCGTTCTTCGCGGCGTTCGGGCTGTCCGGCATCGGCTTCGCGATTCTCGGCTGGGTGATGCGCGGCAACGTCGCCGTCACCGAGGTAGTGCAGCGGTACATCGACGCGCACCTGCTCCAGTTCGACGTGTCGGACCTCGGCAAGGCCAGCGCCAAGATCGGTCTGATCGCGCTGGCCGGCCTGCTGGTGACCGGCTGGTTCTGGGTCGACGGGGTGCGCGCCGCCGTACGCCGGGTGTGGCTGCTGGACGAGCAGCCGGGCCCACTCCTGGTACGCATCGCGGTGGACCTGGCGGTGTTGCTCGCCCTCGGGTTGCTGCTGCTGATGTCGATCGGGATCGCGGTGGCGGTCTCGACCGGGTTCCGGTGGCTCGTGGTCGACGCCGCGGGGGTGGAGGGCGGCCCGACCCGGTATCTGATCTCGGCGCTGGGACTCGTACTCGGTCTGGCGGTGAACACCGTGCTGGCGATGGCGCTGCTCACCGGCCTGCCGCGGCTGAAACTGCCGCTGCGGCGGATCCTGCTGCCGGCGCTGCTGGTCGCGGTCGGCCTCGAGCTGCTGAAGACGGTCGGCCGGATCTACCTCGAGCGCAGCATGGACAATCCGGCGTACCGGGCGGTGGCGACCTCGGTGGGTTTGCTGCTGTTCCTCAACCTGCTCAACCAGATGGTGCTGTACGCCGCCGCACTCACCGCCACCAGCGGCCAGGGTGACGCCGTCGACCTCGCGACCGGCCCGCCCGGCACCGACGCCACCGCGCCGGACCACGCCGCCACGCCTGACCACGCCGCCACGCCTGACCACGCCACCCGATCGGGCGGCGCGCCGTCGGGCGATGCCGCGTCAGGCGGGGTCGCGGAACAGGGCGGCGACGCCGGAGAGGTAGGTAGCGCGGTCGGGGTCGCCGAGTAGCAGCCGCTGCAGCACGTACCCGGGGAGCAGGCTGAACAGCGCGGCCGCGACGGCGTCGTCGTCGCTGTCGGCGGGTAGCTGGCCGGCCTCCCTGGCCCGCCTGGCCAACACGGCGAACCGGTCGCGGAAGCCGCTGTAGAAGCCCCGTACCAACTCGGCCAGCTCGGGGTTGCGCAGCGCCTCGCCCCACACCTGTACGGCGATGCGCAGCCGTACCTCCAGATGTTTTTCGCCGGTGGCGAGCAGTGCGTCGAGCACCTCCGGCAGCGGCGGCAGCGGGTCCGATCTGAGGATCTCGTCGAGCTCGCCGACCACCTCGGCGACGGCCGCGGTGGCGATCTCCCGGACCAGCGCCTCCTTGCCGGGGAAGTAGCGGTACACCGCGCCCGCGGACAGCCCCGCCTCGGCGATCACGTCGTGCATCGAGGTGGCGTGGAACCCGTTGCGCGCGAAGCACCGGGCCGCCGCCTCGGCGATCTGGCGGCGCCGGGCGGCGAGGTGTTCTTCGGTCACGCGGGGCACGCCATCAACTCTAAAACGAACGTCCGTTCTTGACAACGGTCCTAATTCAGCGCACGCTGAGTTTCTTCCCATAACCATGTCGAGGAGTACGAGATGGCCCGCTCAGTGCCACAGACGATCCGAGCCACCGGGCTGGTGATCGGGGTGGTCGCCGTACAGGCGCTGTTCCTGACGCTGTTCGCCTGGCCGGCCGTGAACACCGAACCGCGGGACCTGCCGATCGTGGTGGCTGGTCCGGCGCCGGCGGCCGACGCGGTCGCGCAGCAGCTCGAGAAGGCCCGGCCGGGGGCGTTTGACGTCGACACCGTCGCCGACGCCGCCGCGGCCGACGACGCGATCCGCGACCGGAAGGCGTACGGGGCCCTCGTGGTGACCCCGAGCCCTAACGGACCGCCGACGCTCGAAGTGCACGTGGCGTCTGCCGCGAGCCCCGTGATGGCGCAGCTGCTCACCCAGATCGCACAGACCGCGGGCCAGGAGTCCGGTCAGACCCAGCCGACCAAGGTGGTCGACGTGGTGCCCGCGGCCAAGGACGACCCGCGCGGCGCCGGGCTGGCCGCCGGCGTACTGCCGCTGATCATGACCAGCATCGTCGTCGGGATGCTGCTGACCTTCGTGATCGGCGGCCGCATCGCCCGCTTCGTCGGCGTCATCCTGTACGCCGCC
>WNGA01026304.1_pt1 | contig 14000 bp, 15 predicted proteins | sample 5400061 | NCBI WGS metagenome assembly WNGA01 (sample SAMN13153366, study PRJNA577476) | soil metagenome | isolation source: 100 cm soil or saprolite under grassland replicate 2 | place: USA:California | collected 2016-06-15 | reverse complement strand
CAAAAGAAGACCGTCGGCATCGCCCGGTCGGCGGCGGCGATCTCGTGCTCAGTTTTCAGCTGCACGCGCTCCTGGAGCGCGGCGAAGGACGGGCGGCCGTCGGCGCCGAAGGCGGTGATCTCGCCGTCGAGCACCATGCCCCTCACCTGCTGCTGCGCCAACTCCGCCGCGAGTTTGGGAAACGAAGCCGTCAGGTCGAGGCCGCGCCGCGAGCGCAGCTTCACCTCCTTGTCGTCGATGAAGGCGAGCACGCGGTAGCCGTCGAGCTTGGGCTCCCACATCCAGCCTGCGCCCGCGAACGGCGCGTCGCGCAATTCGGCGAGCATGGGGAGGAGCTTCACCGGCAGCGCTTCCTTCTTTCCTGAAGGGATGAGCTGCGCGGCGGGGATGCGGCGCACCGGCAGGGACTTGAGGTTCTCGACCATAAGGCCGGAGAGGACCGAGTGATCTTTCTCGGTGACGCCGGTTTCGGCGACGAAGCGGTCCTTGTGTTTGATGAGGAGCCAATCCTTCGGGTTCCTGGCTGTGCGGACCAGCGCGAAGGAGCCTTTGAGCTTGGCGCCGCGAAGCGTGACGCTCAGCTTGCCCGCGGCGATGCCCTCCCTGACGAGGAGCTCGGCGTGCGCGCGGTCGTGGTACCAATGTCCCTTCCGATCCTCGTCGGGTGTATACGGGCCGCAGTCCCACACGATCACTTCGCCCGCACCGTACTGCTTGGGGGGGATCACGCCCTCGAAGGAGGCGTAGTCGTAAGGGTGGTCCTCGGTCATGACCGCGAGGCGCTTGTCCGCGGGGTTGAGCGACGGGCCCCGGGGAACGGCCCAGGACTTGAGCACCCCGTCGCACTCCAGCCTGAAGTCGTAGTGCAGCTGGCGCGCCGAGTGCTTCTGGACCACGAAAAGGAGCAGTCCCTCGCCCGGAGCGGGTGCGGGCGCGGGCTCGGGCGTCGCGTCGAAGGCGCGCTTCTTGGAATATTCGTCCAGCAGCGCTGCCGCCGCCGACGGGTCGGCCAGCACGACGCGCTTGGCTTTGGGCATGCGAGAGATTCTAGCTTGCCGGATCGCACGCCGGTGCTGGACAATCCACCCATGACGCAACTCCTCGCCGGAACGAGCGGCTTCTCCTACAAGGAGTGGCTCGGCAAGTTCTATCCTGAAAAGCATCCCGCGGACGCGATGCTGCGCTACTATGCCGGGCATTTCGCGACGGTCGAGATCAACAACACTTTCTACCGCATGCCCGCCGAGACGATGCTCGCGCGCTGGGCCGAAGAGGTGCCGGAAAGTTTCTCCTTCGCACTTAAGGCGCCGCGCCGCATCACGCACGAGCTGCGCTTGAAAGAGTGCGAGACCCACGTCACCGAGTTCTTGAGGCGCGCCCAGGCGCTGGGCGGCAAGCTCGGGCCCATGCTGTTCCAGCTGCCGCCTTACCTGAAGAAGGACCTGCCCCGGCTGCGCGATTTCCTCGCGCTGCTGCCCGCGGGCCGGCCTGCCGCCTTCGAGTTCCGCAACGAGTCCTGGCAGGACGCGGAGGTCTACGAGGCGCTGCGCGCCAAGGGCGCGATGCTCTGCTATACCGACGCCGAGGAAGGCGACTCGCCGCCCCTGGTCGCGACCGCCGACAGCGGCTACCTGCGCCTGCGGCGCACCCATTACGAAGATGCGGATCTGGGCGACTGGGTCGAGCGCATCGCGGCGCAGGCCTTCGCCCGCGTCTACGTCTACTTCATGCACGAAGACGACGCGCTGGGCGCGGTGTTCGCCCGCAAGCTGATGGAACTGTGGAAACAGCGGAACCCAAAATGACCGAAGCGGCACCCGCGGCCGGTGCGATCGGCCGCCTCAAGCTCTACTACGAAAGGAACGAGCAGAGGATCGCCGTCCTTTCCTTCGTCTGCGGCTTTCTTTTCGACATCCTCATGGTCGACCGCGCCGATTCCTGGGAGGCGATCGGCCAGCAGGTCCTCTATCTCGCCGTGATCCTCGCGGCGCTGACGCAGATGTTCCTCGAGGAAGGCAAGCCGCCGCTCGAAACCGCGACCGTGTTCTTCGTCAAGCGCTGGTATTACCGGTATCGAACGGCGGTCGTTCACTTCTTCCTGGGAACCCTGCTCAACGTCTACACCATCTTTTTCTTCAAGAGCTCCTCGCTGCTCGTCTCGTTCGCTTTTCTCGTGTTCCTCGTGTTCCTGTTGTGGGCCAACGAGTCGGCGCGCTTCAAGTCGCTGGGGCTGTCTTTCAAGTTCACCCTGCTCGCCCTTTGCATGCTTTGCTTCTCCGCCAATGTGGTTCCGATTTTCGTCGGTTCGATCGGACTCGCGGTCTTTCTGGTGTCGATGTTCGCGGGCTGCCTGCCGCTGCTCGGCGTCGTCCGGTGGATCCGGCGGCGCTCGCCCGAGCTCTTTCCGCGGGCGAGGAGACAGATGCTCGTGCCGCTGGGCGGGGTGCTGGTCGGCTTTCTCGTTTTTTATTTCTTCAGGCTGATTCCGCCGGTGCCGCTCTCGATCCCGTTCATCGGGGTCTATCACGCGGTCGAGAAGACGCAGGATACCTACCGCTTGAGCCACGAGCGTCCGGCGTGGCGCATCTGGCACCACGGCGACCAGGAGTTCCTCGCCCAGCCCGGGGACAAGGTATACGTGTTTTTCCGCATTTTCTCGCCCACTCGTTTCTCCGACCAGGTGCAGCTGCGCTGGTACTGGAAGGAGGAGGCCCGCGGCTGGACGCTGCAGGATACGATTCCCATCAAGATCCTCGGCGGGCGCGCGGAAGGCTTCCGCGGCTACGGCTTCAAGTCGAATTACCAGCCCGGCGACTGGAAAGTGCAGGTCGAAACCACCGACGGACGTGAGATCGGCCGCGTGTACCTCCACGTGGAGACCCGCCCCGAGTGGCCGCGCAGCTTCGAAATCGATATCGAGTAGCGGCTGCTCGAGGCGCGGACGCTCAATCGGCGGCAGCCAGACGCACGAACAGCCGCTTCAGTGTGTTGACCTGCGCGAGATAGCCGGCGAGGTCGTGGGCGCCGCAGCGCTGCCCCGAGGACTGGAAGCCGCGGCGCGCGTAGGCCTCGCCCCGCGCGGGGCCGCAGAGGTGGATGACGGCGGCGAGATCCTGCTTCTGCTCGAGCGTCGCCGCGCTGCGCGCGAGCATGTTCGCGACGCTGCGGTCGAGCAGCGCGGACGTCATCTCGATCGCGTGGCTCGGCACGACGCGGGTGTAGAGGCCGTTGAACCAGCACGCGGTCGGGTCGTACCATGGACCGTCTTTGACCACGGCGTGGTCGTGGATGCAATAGCGCTTCGCATCCCGGAACGCGGCGTCGGTGATCTGGAACATGCCCACCGCGCTCGACGAGGGCCGGTACAGCTCGAAGGGATTCCAGCTCAGGCGCCAGCTCCAGCGCGGCCGCGCCACCGGGTTGCCCGCGCCTTCGATCTGGGCGAGCGCGGCGAGGAGCTCGGGTGCGATCACGGCGGTGGAATGCTCGCGAAAGAGCGATCCGTATTGACGCCAGGTCTCCAGCGGCGTCTTCGCGAGGGTCCCACCCACCGGGAAAAATAGCTCGGCCGGCTTGCGGACCGTCTGGACTATCCAGTTTGCCGCGCCCCAGAGCGCCAGGATGGCGATCGCAAGCGCGAGAATCCGGATCGCGGGCGGCGCGGCCCACAGGAGGCGAAACGCGCGCCGGACCGAGCCTGAGAACTGCGCGACGGTCCTGCCGAGCGCTCGCAGGCGCATCCTCGGCGAGGGGGCTTTGAAGGGGCGCGAACGTGCCATGGGGCAGCCGCTATCGTATCCGGTAAAATCCCCGGCAAAGGGGCCACTTATGCACGAAGACGACGTCAGCGCTGAAAAACTCGCGGCCGATCTCAGGCTTGTCATCTCCGACGCCGAAGCGCTGTTGCGCGCGACGGTCGGCCAGGCGGGGGAAACAGCCGCCGCAGCGCGCGCGAAGATGCAGGAGAGCCTCGAATCGGCGAAGCTCAAGCTCGGGCCGCTCGGCGAAGAGGCGGCGGAGCAGGCGCGCGCCGCGGCGCGCGCCGCCGACGGCTACGTCCGCGCAAATCCCTGGCAGGCCGTCGGAATCGCCGCGCTGGCCGGAATCGCGCTGGGGCTCCTCATCAGCCGGCGCTGACGCCTTGCCATGACCGAAGAAACCGGCCGCGCCGAGGGCCTGCTCGAATCGCTGCGAAATCTCGCGAGGACCTTCGTCGCGATCGTGCAGACGCGCATCGAGATCTTCGCGAGCGAGATCGACGAGGAAAGGAACCGGCTCGCGCGAATCGCGGTGCTCGCCGCCCTCGCGGCGCTGTGCATCGCGCTTGCCGTCATCCTCTCGGTGTTCTTCCTCGTGGTGCTGTTCTGGGACACCGATCGTCTCCTTGCGATCGGCGTCCTGGCCGGGGGCTTTGCCATCGGCGGAATCGCCGCCTGCCTCGGCTTGCGCGCGGCGATGTCGCAGCGGCCGAAGTTCCTGTCGGCGACGCTCGCCGAGCTGCGCAAGGACCGGACGAAGCTCGAGGGGTCATGAGCGCGCTTGCGGAGATTCTCGAGCGGCGCGCGCGGCTCCTCGCCGAGGCGGAAGCACAGCGGCACGCGCTCGCCGAAGGGATCGCCGTCTGCCGCAGCGTGCTCGTCGTCGCCGACCGCGGCATCGCCTGGGCCGGCTGGTTGCGCGCGAGGCCCTACCTCGTCGTCGCCGCCGCTGCCGCAATCGCGGCGCTGCCCTGCTCGGCGCGATCAAGCCCGCGGCCGGCGAACGCACGTCCTGACTATCTCTTCTTCGCCTGGCCTTCGGCCGAGCAGGGATGGTCGTTCGAGCAGCGGTCGCCGATCACGCCGACCGATTGGATCTCGATCTCGATGCCAGGGCGCGCGAAGTTGGTCACCGTGATGAGCGCGCTCCCCGGGTAGTTCCCGTTCTGGAAGTAGTCCTTGCGCATCTCGACGAAACGGTCGCCGTAGCGCGACTCCTTGATGAAAACCGTCACCTGCACGACGTTGGCGAGGCTGCCGCCCGCGCGCTTCATGATCTGGTCGATCTGCGAGAACACCTGCTTCACCTGCGCCTCGAAATTGTTGGCGATATCGCGGCCCTCGTTGTCGCGCGTCGCGGTCTGTCCCGCGACCCAGACGATTTTCCCGCCGTCGGTGACGACGCCGGGCGAGAACGCCCGTGACAGCTGGAACGGGGTCTTCTCCATGTATTCGGCAGCGGTGGCGGCGATCGGCAGTGACACGGCGGCGGCAAGCAAACCCTTCGTAAACATGTGGTTCATGTTTCCCCCAAGGCAAAAAAGGATTGTGATTCGCGGCCGTCGAGGACCGGCGAGGCCGCGAGGGCAACGCTAACCCAAAGGAAGGGTCGTGACAAGCAAGGCCCGGCGCAGCGCAGCATTGACCGCGATTTTGCGCGAGGAGTAGCATGGCTGCGTCGCAGAATCGCATCGGAAACCGCCCTCTCGGACCACGCTCGCCCCAGCACAAGGAGTCGATATGGCGATCAATTTCAGCGTCAACGGCAAGCCGGTCAGCGTCAACGCGCCGGAGAGCACCCGCCTTCTGTGGGTGCTGCGCGAGGAGCTGAAGCTCACCGGCACCAAATTCGGCTGCGGCGCCGGCCAGTGCGGCGCGTGCATGGTGCACATCGACGGCGGCCGCATGTTCGCCTGCCTCATGCCCGTGTCGGCGGTGCAGGGCAAGGCGGTCACCACCATCGAAGGCCTCTCGCCCGATCGCATGAACGCGCTGCAGCGCGCCTGGCTCGCCGAGAGCGTGCCGCAATGCGGCTACTGCCAGTCGGGCCAGCTGATGAGCGCCGCGGCGCTGCTCGCGGCGAACCCGCGCCCGACGCACGGGGAAATCAAGGACCACATGAGCGCGAACGTGTGCCGCTGCGGCACCTATCCGCGCATCGTGCGCGCGATCGAGCGTGCCGTGAAGGAGGGCTGAGCCATGACGACGAACACTCTCCAGAGCGGTGTCACCCGGCGCCAGTTCATGATCGGCGCGGCCGGCCTCACTTTCACCGTGTTGATCGACGGCTGCGCCGTCATGCGCACCGAGGAGCGCGGCGGTGCGGGACTCGCTACCATGCCCGCGGACGGTTCGCTGAACGTGAACGCGTGGGCGAGCATCGCCACCGACGGCACGATCTACATCGCCAATCCCGCGGTGGAAATGGGCCAGGGCTCGCAGACCGCGATCCCGCTCATCATCGCCGAGGAGATGGACGCCGACTGGTCGCGCGTGCGCGCGGGCTCGGCGACCGTGACCGGATACTGGGACGTGGCGCGCACCTTCGGCGCGCAGGTGCGCCGCGTGATGATGGAAAACGCCGCGCGCAAATGGGAGGTACCGCTCGCGGAGTTGAGCACCGAGCCGAGCACGGTGGTGCACGCGAAAACCGGCCGCAGGCTGGGTTACGGCGAGATCGCGGCCTTTGCCCGGATCCCGGCGACCGCGCCGGTGATCAAGCCGGAGGAACTGAAAAAACCGGAGCAGTACCGCCTGATCGGAAAAGACGTGATGCGCGTCGAATTGCCGAGCAAGGTGAACGGCACGGCGCAGTACAGCATCGACGTGCAGCTTCCGGGCATGCTCTACGGCGCGGTGCTGCGCGGCCCGGTCGAGGGGGCCGCGCCCGCGGCTATCGACGACGCGCAGGCGCGTGCGGTCGCGGGCGTGGTGCGCATCGTGCCCATGGCCTTCGGCGTCGGCGTGATCGCCGAGACGCCCTGGGCGGCGTTCGAAGCGAAGAACGCGCTCAAAGTGACATGGGACCGCCGCGCGCGCGCCTTCGGCCACGACAGCGACCGCGCGATCCCGGTCTATTCCGCGGCGGCGCGCGACCTCGGCCGCGCGGGCAAGCCCTGGGACACGGTGGGCGACGCGCGCAGCGCGATGCAGAAGGCGGCGAAAATCTACGAGAGCGAGTACGTCTGCGACTACAGCTACCACGCGCAGATGGAGCCGCTCAATTCGGTCGCATCGGTCTCACCCGCGGGCGACGCCTGCGAAATCTGGTGCGGCACCCAGTCGCAGACCATGGCGGTCGCGGCGGTCGCCAAGGCGCTCGGCATCCCGGTGGAGAAAGTGAAATTGAACCTGACCTTGCTCGGCGGCGGCTTCGGCCGGCGCGGGCACCGCGACGAGGAGTTCGTCGTCGATTCCGTTCTGCTCTCGAAGGAAGTGAAGCGCCCGGTGAAAGTCCTGTGGACGCGCGAGGACGACGTGCACAACGGCCGCTTCCGTCCACTCTCGGTGCATTTCCTGCGCGCGGGGCTGGACGCGTCGAACCGCATCGTGGCGTGGCAGCACCGCGTCGCCTGCGACGAGATCACCGCGTTCCAGGATCCGGTGCGCTACAAGGGCGGTGGGGAGAAGGATTTCCTCGCGATGGCGGGCTCGGAGCTGCGCACCTACGACATCCCGAACCGGCTCGCGGAGCAGCTGCCGCAGGAAACCGGCATCCGCACTTCGTCCCTGCGCGGCATCGGCTTCGGGCCGAACAAGTTCGCGACCGAGGCGTTCCTCGACGAAGTCGCGGCGAAGCACGGCCTCGACCCCGTCGAACTCCGGGTGCAATTGCTAAAGAACACGCCGCGCGGACAAGCGGTGATCCGCGCCGTAGTGGAAATGTCCGACTACCGCCGCAAGCGGCCCGGCCGGGGCCTGGGGTTCTCGTTCATCGATTATTCCGGGACGATGGTGGCGGCGGTCGCCGAAGTGTCGATAGACAAGACGCGCGGCAAAATAAACGTGCACGACTTCTGGCTGGCGCTCGATCCGGGCATCGCGGTGCACCCGGACAACGTCGTCGCTCAGACCGAGAGCTCGATCGTCTACGGCCTGGGGCTCGCGCTCACCGAGCGCATCACCATCAGGGAGGGCGCGGTGCAGCAGTCGAACATCCTCGATTACGGCGTGCCGCGCATGCACGACATTCCCGAGCTGCACATCAAGCTCATGTCGACGCCCAACCGCCCGACCGGCGCCGGGCAGATGGCGACGCCCGTGGTCGCACCCGCCATCGCGAGCGCCGTCTTCGCGGCAAGCGGCGCGCGCGTGCGCCACACGCCTTTCCTGCCCGAGCGCGTGCGCGCGGCGATCAGCTGAGCGCGGGCTTCGCCGCCTCGCGCGCCCGGATCGCTTCGTGGCGCGCGAGCAGGCGCTCGGCGCGCCTCACCACCGGCACGTCGATCATCTTGCCGTCGATCGCGAACGAGGCGCGCCCCTCGGCCGCGGCTTTCGCGTTTTCCTCGACCACGCGCTTCGCGTGGGCGACTTCCTCGGGGGAGGGCGAGTACTCCTCGTTCACGATGGTCACCTGTCCGGGGTGGATGCAGCTTGCGCCCAGGAAGCCGAACTGGCGCGACCTTCGCACCATGCGGCGAAACGCCTCCCAGTCGCCGTAGCTCGCAACGCTCGCGATGTAGCCCAGAGGCATGATGCCCGCCGCGCGCGCCGCGAAGATCATCTGCTGCTTGGGCATGAGCAGCGTCTCCTCGGTGGGTTCCATGCCGTTTTCCAGCGCGAAGTCCTCGCCGCCGATGTCCATGGCCGCGGTGCGCTCGACCGCAGCCGCGATCTCCGGCATCCGGAAAAACGCGGCCGGGGTCTCGACCATGGCGATGAAGCGCGTGTGGCCGGGTTTGAGACCGCGCTTCGCCTCGAGCTTCGCAACGATTTCGTCGAGCCGCCGCAGGTGCGCCGCGTCGTCCACTTTCGGGACCTGGATGGCGTTCACGTCGGGGCCGATCGCGGCCTCGAGATCGCGGGGCGCCATCGCATCCGGCCGGTTGATGCGCACCGCCACGTCAGCTCCCCCGCGCCGCACCCGGGCCGCGGCCCGCGCGACGAGCTTGCGGGCGTTGTCTTTTTCCGCGGCGGGGACGCTGTCTTCCAGGTCGAGCAGGATGCAGTCCGCGCCGCGCGTATGCGCCTTTTCCACGTATTTCCCGACGTTCACCGGCACATACAAGAGCGAGCGCCACACCGGGAGCCCGGGTTTCATTCCTGCTCTCCTTTAGGCGCGGCGCCGCCCTCGCACACGATGCCGGCCGCGACGAGCTTCGCATACGCGGTTTTGTCGACGCCGACTTCGGCGAGCAGCGCGCGGTTGTGCTCGCCCAGCTTCGGTGCCGGCGCGCGGATCGCGCCGGGCGTGCCAGAGAGGCGCGGCACGACGTGGTGCATGGGAAAGGCGCCCATGTCGGAATCGGGATAGTCGGCGACGAGCTCGCGCTCGATCACGTGCGGATCTTCGAGGATCTGCGCGATGTCGTAGACCGGCCCGATGGTGACTTCGGATTTTTCGAAGAACCCGACATTCTCGGCTTGCGTGCGCTGCGCGATGAACTCGCCGATGATCGCGTCCAGCTCGTCGGCGTGGCGCAGGCGCTCCGAGTTGGTCGCATAGCGCGGATCCTCGATCAGCTCCGGCCGGCCGATGGCGCGGAACAGCCGCTCCGCCATTTTCTGGATCGACGCCGACAGGCACACCCAGCGCCCGTCCTTCGTCCGGTACGCATTGCGCGGCGCGGTGGTGGTGGAGCGGTTGCCGGTGCGCGCTTTTACTTTCCCCGTGAGGCGCAGGTTCGCGGCCTGCGGCCCGAGGATGTTGAACAGAGGCTCGAGCAGCGGCAGGTCGATCACCTGTCCTGCGCCGCTCCGCTCCGCTTCGCGCAGCGCGATCATCGCTGCGGCTGCGCCGTGAAGGCCGGCGACGCTGTCGGCGAGGTACATCGGCGGCAGCACCGGCTCGCGGTCGGCGAATCCGTTCATCGAGGCGAAACCCGACATGCCTTCGATCAGCGTTCCGAAGCCCGGGCGCTGGCTGTACGGGCCGTCCTGGCCGAAGCCTGAGATGCGCACCACCACGAGCTTCGGGTTGCGCGCGAAGAGCGCCCCGGGCGCAAGGCCCATTTTCTCCAGCGTTCCCGGACGGAAGCTCTCGACGAAGATCGCGGCGGACGGAACGAGCTCGAGCAGCAGCTCGCGCGCCTCGGGGCGGCGCAATTCCAGGCACAGGCTCTTCTTGCTGCGGGAGTAGAGTTTCCAGGTGAGCGGCACGCCGTTCGTCTGCCAGGCGCGCAGCGTGTCGCCCGCCGGCGGCTCGACCTTGATCACCTCGGCACCGAAATCGGCGAGCACCTGCGTGAGCGTGTTGCCGGCGACGAGACGCGACAGATCGAGCACGCGCACGCCGCGGAGCGCGCCGCGCGCCTCAGGGGTGTAGTCGCGTTTTTTCAGCTGCGCCTTCATCCTTTCATTCCGCCCTGGCACCGGATTCCTTCACGGCTCCCGCGAAAAGCGCGAGCGCCAGGGACAGAAAAACGGCGGCCAAGAGGGAGAAGCTAGGCGGCGGCCTCGTCGAGCTTGTAGTCGAGCTCGATCCGGAGACCGTTCGTGTCGCGGAAGAAAATCTGCAGCGCCGTGTTGTCGTCAACCAGCTGCTCCTCGAAGGGGATCCCGAGCCGCTGCAGTTTCGCCTTCATCTCGGCCCAGCCGGTGGCGTTCAGCGCGATGTGGTCGAAGCTTCCGGTGGCGCCCAGCGTAGGCGGGATGTCCTTTTTAAGACTGATGTGGAGCACCGGGTGGTCGCCCGCGTACAGCCACCAGCCCGGCCTGCCGAAATCCGGGCGGAAGCCTTCCTTCAGCCCCAGCACGTCCTTGTAGAACCTGAGCGTGTCCTCGACCTGCGAGGGCGAGATGACGATGTTGAAGTGATCGACCAGACCGATTGCCATGGCGTCTCGATGCCTTAGAGCGGCTTGAGAATATACTACTATGCCAAGCTGCGGGAGGAGCGATGCGCCGCACCCTGATCCTGTCGATCGCCGCGCTCGCCGGCGCGGTATCGCTTGCCCACGCCGCCGACGAATATCCGGCGCGCGCCGTTCGCATCGTCGTGCCCTTCGCTCCCGGCGGGGGAACCGACGTGGTCGGACGGATTCTCGCGCGGCAGCTCACGCTGCGGCTGGGACAGAGCTTCGTAATCGATAACCGGCCGGCGGGCTCGGGCATCATCGGCGCCGATTTCGTTGCCAGGGCTCAAGCCGACGGATACACGCTGCTCTTCGCGTTCTCATCGCTTTCCAGCAGCGCGAAACTGATCAGCCACCTGCCGTACGACCCGGTCGGAGATTTTGCGCCGGTCGCGCTCGCGACGACTTCGCCGCTGGTGCTGTTCGTGCATCCGTCGGTTCCCGCCACCGACTTGAAGCAGTTCATCGACTACGCCCGGGCGAACCCGGGAAAGCTCAACTACGGCTCCTCCGGGCCGGGAAGCTCGCCGCATCTGGCAACCGAGCTGCTCATGTCGATGGCGGCCATCCAAATGACCCACATTCCCTACAAGGGAATCGCTCCGGCGATCGCGGCGCAGCTCGCCAACGAAGTGCAGATGTCCTTCACGCCGATCGCGGTGGGCATGCCGCACGCGAAAGCGGGCAAGCTGCGCGCGCTGGGCACAGGCGGGCTGCGGCGATCCGTGGCGGTGCCCGATGTCCCGACGATAGACGAGTCCGGGCTCCCGGGATTCGAAGTGATAGGCTGGTGGGGCATGCTCGCGCCTTCCAAAACGCCGCGTCCGGTCGTCAACCTGCTCAACCGCGAGATTCGCGCCGTGCTCGACATCGCCGAGGTCAGGCGCAACCTGGTCGAGCAAGGCATGGACCCGGCAGGCGGGACACCCGAGCAATTCGGCGCCCTGATCAAGTCCGACATGGACAAGTGGGGCGACATCGGCAAGCGCCTTGGAGTGAAACTGGATTGACGCTCGGAATCCCGCCTCGCGCCGGATTCGCGATTCAAGGCGGAACGAGCCGCCAGGCCGCTTCGGGCCCGTCGCGGCAGGCGCCGTAGCGGAACGGCTGCGTGGCGCGCCCCGGCGTGTAGAACCGCAGGTCGATGAACCACACGCAGGTCGAGCCCGTGCTCATTCCGTCGAAGGCCGGAAGCTCGGCGAACCACCGGTATACCGCCATCGCAGGAGAATTCCACGCTTCCTGCGCGAGCGTCTTCTTGGCGCCCTCGCCGTAGCGTGTTCGCGTTTCCCAGTGGGCCGCCGACAAAGGCTCATAGACGGAGTCGAGCATCGCGATGAAGCCGTCCCCCGGACGATAGCTGCGCGGTTCTATCCGGTTCAGGTTCACGTGGGCGAAGCGGTGCGCTTCGGCATCGGAGACGAACACCGTCCAGTTGAAAGGCGAGACCGGCCGCGGCTGCACGTTGACGGTCGCGCCGCCCGGACCGAGCGGGCGGGCGTGGAGCTCGCCGAATTCGATCGCTTTTTCCTTTTGCAGATATTGAAAGCCGACATAGGCGACGAGCACCGCGCTCGCCGCGACCGCCGGCCACCGGGAACGGTAAAGAACTGCCGACGCTGCGAGACCCGCCGCGATGATTCCACTGAACCACAGGTCGATGATGAAGGTCGTGCCGATCTGCGCCCGCCAGTCCGAAAACGGCGCGAGGATCATGGTGCCGTAGCTGGTGATGACGTCGCCCGCGATGTGCAGCGCGAGCCCGAGCGCCGTGACGCCATAGAGCGCGCGAGCGCCGCGCGGCTCGCGCAGGATCTTCGCGAGCACCCAGGAGACGACCAGCGCCCACAGCGGCAGGAGGACGAGCGAATGCGTCACGCCGCGGTGGTTCGCGAGGTACTCGACCGGCCCGACGAAGGCCACGACGAAGTCGAGGTCCGGAGCGGCGCAGGCGAAAAATCCGGCCGCCACCCGCCGCGGCAGCGCGCCCGGGGGCGCGTCCTTCGGCGCCGTGACGCAGGCGAGAAGCGCTCCTGAGAGCGCGTGGGTCAGAGACGGGAATAGGATCGCCGCCCCGTCCCGGGCCTGCAACGAGCCGGTTAATCCACTTTGACCCCGGCCTGCTTCACGACCTGGCCCCAGCGCGCGACCTCGTTCTTGATGATGGCGGCGAATTCCTCGGCGGAGCCCCCAGCGGGCTCGAGGCCGTCGCCCGCCAGAACTTTTGCCACGTCCCCGGACTTGAGCGCCTCGTTGACCTCCCTGTTGAGGCGCCCGACGATGTCCTTCGGCAGTCCCTTGGGACCGACGAGGCCGTGCCAGTTGGTGACCTCATAGCTCGGGTATCCCGACTCGCCCACCGTGGGAACGTCGGGCGCGGCCGAGATGCGCTTGGGCGTGGTGACCGCGAGCGCTCTCAGGCGTCCGGACTTGACGTGCTGCAGGGCCGTAGCGACGCTGCCCAGGATCATCTGAACGCTTCCGCCGATCGTGTCGTTGAGCGCCGGGCCGGTTCCCTTGTAGGGAACGTGCGTGATTTTTATCTTGGCCGTATACAGAAGGTATTCGGTCGCCACGTGCACATGGCTTCCGTTTCCGCTCGACGCATACGCGAGCTTGTCCGGTTCGCGCCTCGCCAGGGCCACGAGCTCCTGCAGCGTGCTCGCCGGAACCGAAGGGTGCACCGCGACCACGTAGGGCCCGCGCGAGAGCTGCACGATGGACGTGATGTCGGCGATCGGATCGAACGACAGCTTGTACACGCTCGGGTTGACGGTGTAGCTCGCGGGCGTGAGCAGCAGCGTGTAGCCGTCCGCGGGGGATTTGATCGCGAACTCCGAGCCGAGGACGCTGCCCGCCCCGGGGCGATTCTCCACGATCACCTGCGTCCCCAGGCGCTCGGTGAGCTTTTGCGCGATGACCCGCGCAATGAAATCGGAGCCGCCGCCCGGGGCAAAACCCACGACGATCCTGACCGGTTTGGTCGGATATTGCTGCGCGCCGGCTGTCCCGGCCGCCAGCGATGCGATCAGGATCGCGAGCCAGCTTGCGATGCGTTTCATGGTCATTCCTCCAGTTGAGGGGCGATCTTAATACGGCCGCGGACTCCTGGCACGGGGCGGGGAGGGGCGGCTTGACAGCAACGCAATATTTCTATACTTTTCGAAATATGGAAGCAAAAACCGCGGTCGGCGGCCTCGCCGCCCTGGCCCAGGACGCGCGCCTCGCC
>WNGA01018403.1_pt1 | contig 14004 bp, 15 predicted proteins | sample 5400061 | NCBI WGS metagenome assembly WNGA01 (sample SAMN13153366, study PRJNA577476) | soil metagenome | isolation source: 100 cm soil or saprolite under grassland replicate 2 | place: USA:California | collected 2016-06-15 | reverse complement strand
ATGTGCGAGCTGAACAGCACCGTGCGCCCGTCCGCGCCCATCTTGCGCAGCAGGTCCATCAGGTGCAGCCGCTGCCGCGGGTCCATCCCGTTGAACGGCTCGTCGAGCAGCAGCACGTCCGGCTGGTGCACGAGCGCCGCGGCCATCTTGATCCGCTGCTTCATGCCCTTGGAGTACGTCGCGATCTGGCGCCCGGCGACGTCGGTCATCTCGACCGTGCCGAGCGCGGCGGCGGTCGCGGTGCCCGGGCTGTCGAGGCCGTGCAGCCTCGCGCTCGCGAGTACGAACTGCTCGCCGGTCAGCGCGTCGTACACGGCCTCGGTCTCGGGAACCAGGCCGATCCGCGAGTACGCCGCGGCGTTCCGCCACAGCTTCTCGCCGTCGAGCGTGACGGCGCCCGTGGAGGGCGGCATGAAGCCCGCCATCATCGAGATCAACGTGGACTTGCCGGCGCCGTTCGGGCCCAGCAGTCCGGTGATGCCCGGGCCGATCGCCATCGTCACGCCGTTCACCGCGACCACGTCGCCGTACCAGCAGGAGACGTTCTCGATCCGGATCATCGGCCGGCCACCTTCGCGTACCTGCGGGCGAGTCCGGCGCAGCAGATCGCGACGACCGCGATGTACACGCCGGTGAAGACGAACCCCTGCGTCGGCGTCGGGATCCACCCGCCGTCCGGCACGTGCCGGAACACGAACGTCTGCACCCCGCCGGCCAGGCTGAACGGCGATCCCAGCTCGGCGTACTCAGCGCCGCGGCCCTTGCCGCCGAGGATCCCGACGGTGGTCACCATCGCGGTGAACGACACGATCAGCACGGCGATGATCGCGGCCACCGCGATCCCCCGGCGGGGCGTGGCGGCGGCGATCAGCGCGCCGATCGAGGACAGCAGCACCGACAGGATCACGGCGCCGCCGACGGCGATGCCGAACTGCTGCGTCGCCCGTCCCGCGTCCTGCTCGGCCAGCAGGCCGCCGGCGTACAGCACGACCAGCGGGATCCCGGTCAGCACCAGCAGCGAGCCGGTGAGCGCCACGAGCTTGGCCAGCGCGTAGTCGAACGGCCGCAACGGCCGTGACAGGTAGAGCACGATCGACCCGTACCGCAGGTCTCGGGAGAACAGCTGCGGCGCCTGCGAGGCCAGGAACAGCGCGACAACCGGCTGCAGGAACCACGCGTACGTGACCGGGTCCATCGGCGGCTCCGGCAGGTCCGCGGCGGTCATGATCCCGACCGAGATCGCCGCCGGCACGATCATGATCCCGAGCAGCAGGATCGGCACCGTCTTGGACCGCCCGGTGCGGCCCAGCCCGTACGCGTGCCGCAGGCTCTCCGCGGTCAGCGCCCGGGTGATCGGCCCGCGCCCGAGCCGGGTGCCGTCGTAGTGCCGGTACCCGATGTCGTGGATGACGCCCTTCACCGGAACACCTCCGCCAGCCGGTGCCGGTGCGGCTGCATCCGCACCAGGCCGAGTTCCAGGTCCGCCGCCGCGTCCCGCACCGCGTCGTACGTCGTGTCGGTGTCGAGCTCGACCAGCAGCAGCGGCTCGTCCAGGTGCACGCGCAGCCCCGCGTCCTGCAGTGCCTTGTGAAGCCGGTCGGTGCCGTCGCGGACCTCGACCGCGAGCACGCCGGTCTCGGCGGTGAGCGCCGCGGTCGACTCCGACCGCAGCAGCCGGCCGGCATCGAGTACGACGACGTGGTCGCACACGTGCTCCAGCTCGCCGAGCAGGTGCGACGTGATCAGGACGGCGATCCCGAACTCGGTGCCGATCCGGCGTACCAGTGCCAGCATCTCGTCCCGCCCGGCCGGGTCCAGCCCGTTGGTCGGCTCGTCCAGCAGCACCAGGTTCGGGTCGTGCGCGATCGCCTGCGCGAGCTTGACCCGCTGCCGCATACCGGTCGAGTAGCCGCCGATCGGCCGGTACCGCTCCTCGTCCAGCCCGACGTGCCGCAGGATGTCCGCGGTACGCTCCCGGGCCGCGTTCGGCGGCAGCCCGGACATCTGCGCGAGGTGCACCACCAGCTCGGACGCGGTCACGTCCGGCGGCAGGCAGTCGTGCTCGGGCATGTAACCCACCAGCGACCGTACGGCGTCCCCGTCGCCGGTCACGTCGTGGCCGAGCACCATGGCCTGCCCGGAGGTGGGCTTGACGAGGCCCAGCAGGATCCGCAGGAACGTGGACTTGCCGGCACCGTTGGCGCCGACCAGCCCGGTGATGCCGTCGCCGATCTCCACGGACAGCTGGTCGAGCGCCGTGACCCGCGGATACCGCTTGGTCAGCGCCTCGGTCGCGATCACAGGCACCGGGTAACCCTAGAGGCTCCGGTGTACCTCCGTCACTCGAGGTCTGACGGCGACGCGACCACGAGCACGTCGGACAGCGGGGCGGTGTTGGTGTGACCAGCGATGTCGATCGTGTACTCGCCGGGCGCGAGCACCCCGAGGCTCAGCGGGCTCAGGCTGCGCCCGACCCGGCGGGTGGTCTGCGGCAGCACGGCTCCGGTCAGCCGGTTGGTCAGCGTGACCACGGCCTCCGCGTCCGGAACGACGGTCTCGTCCGCCGAGCTGCGCAGCCCCAGATCCACCGTGACGGGCTCGTCGGGCAGGTAGACGTCGTCGGCCCGGAACGCGAACCACGTCGTGGCCGCCTCGCGCAGGTCCTCGATCCGCACCTGGTACAACGCCGAGAGCACGCCCTTGAGGTGCGCCAGCATCGGGTCGTAGTTCTGCAGCCGGGCGTGCTGTTCCGGCGCGAAGGTGCGCTGGTCCTCGGTTCCGGACAGCGCCGCGGAAACCAGCGGCACGGTGCCGTCGCCCGCCTCGTCGCTGCCGCCGCGGTCCCAGTCGATCCGCGCGCTCTGGCCGTCGACCACGACGGACTGCCGCGTCGGCTGGTCGGTGCCGACGATCGGCCGGTACACCACCGGATTGGCGGCGAACCGGGGATCGTCCCGGTTCTGCCGCGCGCCGGTCTCCATCTCGTTCTGGAACTCGGTGAGCGCGGTGTTCCACGGCGACTTCCAGCCGGGGATCGCGGCGGCGGCCGGTTTCCGGGCGTCCGGCCCGCCGTCGTACACGCACCGGTACGACGGCACCAGCTGGTGGACGGAGCGGCACGAGCGCAGCATGTCGCTGAGGTCGATCCCGAACGGCCCGAGCTTCTTGTGGTAACCGTTCAGCAGGAAGTCGACCGCGTTGAGGGACCCGTAGAACGGTGTGCCGAAGGTGACGACGGCCCTGGTCCGCTCCCAGCCGCCGAGCGCCTCCACGAAGTACCGGGAGACCAGCCCGCCCATCGAGTGCCCGATCAGCACCAGCTGTGCGGCGGCGTTGCCGGACTCGCGCCGCCAGGTCTCCAGCCAGCCGGTGCTCAGCCGGTCCAGGTCGCGTGCCGCGGCCCGGTTGTCGCGGCGCCAGTCGTACGGGAACGGGAAGAAGTTCCGGCCCGGCACCAGGTCGAACGTGTCGGTGAGGAAATGCTGGATCGCGCCGTACCCGTCGATCTTCCACAGCCCGGGCAGCAGGTGGATGTCGGGCATCAGCCGGGTGGCGACCACGCCGTCACCCAGGTTGGCCGCGCGCCAGTCGTCGTCTGCGACCTCGAGGTTCCGTACCGACCGGCCGAAGCTGAGCACGCCGCGCAGCACCGCGCCGGCCTGCGGCGCCCAGATCTCCTTGCCGTCCTTGGCGAGCACGCTGCCCGTGATACCGGGCAGCAGCACGACGACGTCCGGAACGGGTATCTTCCTCGCCGGCATCACTGACCTCCCCGGTTCGTCGCCGTCGCACCCGACGGTTCGAGGGCGTCGGCGGGATCGCCGTAGTGCTGGTAGGCGGCCCAGGCGCACAGCACCTCGGGCGCCGGTTCGGGTACTGCCTGCACGGCGGCGTCCTGCCGGCGGTCGCGCCACACCTTGGCCCGGGCGGCGCACAGTGCGCGGCCGACCGGCTCACCGCGGTGGCCGTTGGCGGGCAGTATCCGCTCGTAGAACTCGAGTGCGAAGTCCGATCCGGTCCCGTCCGGCATTCGCCAGGACGTGCCGATGTAGTGCGAGACACCGACCCGGAGGAACTCGTCGGCCAGCACCGTCGTCAGCCGGGACTGGGCCTGCCGCTCCGGTGCGCCGACTCCGATCGGCGCCTCCGCGCCCGGCTTGCCTAGGCCGGCCGCGCTCCAGCAGGCGTTCGCCATCACCAGCCGCGGCGCCCAGGCGGGCTGCGCCAGCGTCCGGGCGGTCACGTCGCCGCCGGCGAACACCCAGCCGGCCCGCTCCGGGTGCTCCGGATCCATCGTGCCGTGGCCGGCGAAGTGCACCAGGTCGTACCGTCCGGCGAGCAGCTCGTTCAGCACGTCCAGCTTGGTGGCGAACCGAGCGCCCGGTGGCGGCGGCTTCTCCGGAGACTCCGCCGAGCCGACGAACAAGGTCGCGTCCACGCCGCGCCGGCGCATCAGCTCCCACACCGCGATGCCCTCCTCCCGGGCCCGCGGCAGCTGCAGCCCGACCGGACCCGGGTCGGCGATCACCAGCGCGCGCAGACCGGCGCTGTCGTCGAGATCCGCCGCGACCCGCGCGTACGACGTCCGCAGCTGCCGGGCGATCGGCGTACGCAGCGCGAGCGGCTCGGCCACCTGGCCCTCGTCGTACTCGCGGTCGGTGAGGAACTCCCACGGCAGCTCGGCCGCCTCCGGGTCGACCTCCAGCACGATCGGCACCGACCCGCGCGCGGTGATGTGCGGCTGGAGGTCCTCCGGCACCACCAGCCGGCGTAGCAGCCGTGGTAGCTGCGCGGCGTCGTCGGAGTTCGGCGCCGTCAGCCGCTGCACGAGCTCGCCGATCAGCTTCGGCTCCGCGGGTACCGAACGCTCCGGCACCGTCGCGCGGGCGGTCAGCGCGGCCCAGCGGATCCGGTCCTGGTCGTAGCTCACCGAGATCCGGGTCGGCGGCCCCGCGTCGATCTGGTCGGGCGTACCGTCGCCGGCGACCTCCGTCGCCGGGTTGCTGACCGCCACCGTCAGCCGGCCGATGTCGTCGGGAATCGACGCGAGCTGGTCGCGAACCATGCCGCACAGCTCGGCGGGCAGTGTGTCCCCGAGCTGGCCGAGCACGCCGGACAGTGGATGCGACCCCGGCTCGGCGCCCTCGCGGCGGACCGTCGCACTCAGTGCCCGCAACGCGTAGACGGCGGCCGCGTCGGCACCGACCACACCACCCGGGCCCTGCTCGAGCTCCGGCACCAGGTCGACCAGCGGCGCCGTGGTCCGCAGCCCCGAGAGCGCTGCCAGCAGCTGCTCCGCACGGAGCCGGTCTTGCTCGACAAGGGCGAGGTCGTCCATCCGGAAGTCGTCGGCGGCCGAGGAGAGCACGGTCTGGATGCCGCGCATCAACGCGCGGGCGGCATCGCCGATCCCCAGATTCCGGGCACCGGAGCCGATCAGCACCCCGGCGGCCGTGCTGACGTCCGGCAGCGCGCCGAGCTCCCTCAGCAGCGACGAGTACAGCCGGGTGGCGCGGGCCTCGCTGAACGTCCCCAGCCGGCCCATCCCGACGACGGCGACCCGCCGCCGCATCCGCAGGCGACGCTCGGGTACGACGTCGGGCGCGATTGACGCGCACTGCTCGAGCCCGGCGGTTCGCTGGACGTCCGTCAGGCCGGACGAGGCCGGCTCCGTGTCGAGCAGACTGGCGATCGTCGCCGTGGCGGCCATGAGCTACCCCCTCGCGCCCCGCCACCCCTGCGGTGTGCGCTCTACCCAGCATGATCCCGCGAGACGGCCGGGGCAACTATTTCGGTGGCCGAGTGGTCACAGCGTGACTGAAGGCGCCGGGCCTACGGGACGAGCAGCACGACGGTTTCGGCTACGCAAGCGGGCTTGAGGGTGTTCTCGATTTCGATGACCCACTGGAGGGACACCTGGACGCCGGTGTCGGTGCGCTGGGCGGCGGCGACGGTGGCGTTGGCGCGGATCTTGGAACCCACCGGGACGGGTGACGGGAAGCGCACCTTGTTGATGCCGTAGTTGAGCTTGGCCGACACGCCCTCGACGTCGAACAGCTCGCCGCCGAACTTCGCGATCAGCGACAGGGTCAGGTACCCGTGCGCGATGGTCCCGCCGAACGGGCCCTTCGAGGCCTTCTCGACGTCGACGTGGATCCACTGGTGGTCGCCGGTGGCGTCGGCGAACTGGTTCACCTGCTCCTGGGTGATCTCCAGCCAGTCGGTCTGGCCGAGACTCGTCCCGACCGCGGCCTCGACCTCGTCGATCCCGCTGAACACGTGCGCCATCGTCGTACCCCTCTCTCAGCCTCAGCGTCAGCCGCGCGGGCCGCCGGCGACGTACAGGACCTGGCCGGTGACGAAGCCGGCCTCGTCGCCGCAGAAGTACGACGCGGCCGCGGCGATGTCGTCCGGTACGCCGACCCGCGGGACCGGGGTCTCGGCGGCGCGGGCGGCCTTGAACTCCTCGAAGTCGACGCCGATCCGGGCCGCGGTCGCGGCGGTCATCTCGGTGGCGATGAAGCCCGGCGCGATCGCGTTCGCGGTCACGCCGAACTTGCCGAGCTCGATCGCGAGCGTCTTGGTGAAGCCCTGCATACCGGCCTTCGCGGCGGCGTAGTTCACCTGGCCGCGGTTGCCGAGCGCCGACGTCGAGGACAGGTTCACGATCCGGCCGAAGCCGTCCTCCGTCATGAACTTCTGGCACGCGCGGGTCATCAGGAACGCGCCGCGCAGGTGCACCGCGATCACGGTGTCCCAGTCGTCGTCGGTCATCTTGAACAGCATGTTGTCGCGGATCACGCCCGCGTTGTTGACCAGGATCGCCGGACGGCCGAGCTCGGTCGCGATCCGCTCCACGGCGGCCGCCACCTGGTCGGACTTGCTCACGTCGCAGCTCACCGCGAGCGCCTTGCCACCCTCGGCCTCGATCGCCTTCACGGTGTCCGCGCACGCGGCCTCGTCGAGGTCCAGCACCGCGACCGCGTTGCCGTCCTTGGCCAGCCGCAACGCGACGGCGGCGCCGATACCCCGGGCTGCCCCGGTCACCACTGCCACCCGGGTGGTCTGCTCGGTCATCTGCACTCCTCCTGCGGTACTGGTCTGGTTCCCGGATGAGACTACCGACGGGTCACCGCCGTGGGGATGGCAGGATCGGCGTGTGCCCCGTCACAACAACCGTCACGTGTACCTGTGCCCGCTGCGGTGGGGCGACATGGACGTGCTCGGCCACGTCAACAACGGCCGGTACGTCGACTACCTGCAGGACGCGCGGGTCGACCTGCTGTTCCGGCACGCGGGACTCGACGGCGGCCAGGAGGGAACCGGCCTGCTGGTGGCGCGGCACGAGGTGCACTACCGGGCGCCGCTGCACTTCCGTGCCGAGCCGGTCCGGATCGAGCTGTGGGTGAGCGAGATCCGGGCGGCGTTCTTCACCGTCGACTACGAGATCGCCGACGCCGAGCCGGAGCGGAAGGTGTACGTCGAGGCCCGCACCCGGCTGGTCCCGTTCAACATGGCCGGGAACCACCCGCGCCGGATCGCGCCGGACGAACGGGCCGTGCTGGAGGGGCTGATGGCGACATGAGCGTGTTCCGCCACCCGATGCTGGTGCGGTGGTCCGACATCGACTCGTACGACCACGTGAACAACGTGCGCTATTTCGACTACCTGCAGGAGGCCCGGATCGCCTTCCTGAGCGAGGCGTTCGGCACCGACGACTTCTTCGGCACGCACCCGATCGTGCTGGTCAGCCAGACCGTGGACTACCTGCGGCCGATCCTGCTGCGCCACCCGCCGTACGACGTGGAGGTCTGGGTGGACGGTATCGGCAGCTCGTCGTACACCCTGGGCTCACGCATCCTCGACGACCGGGTGGTGTACGCGAAGGCGACCTCGGTGTGCGTCGCCGTCGACGGTGAGACGCACGCGAAACGGCCGCTGACCGAGGCCGAGCGGGACGTGCTTACCGGGCACTTGAGAGACTGACTGACGATGACCGAACCACAGACGTTCTACGACGCCGTCGGCGGCGCCGAGACCTTTCGCAAGCTGCTCGCGGCGTTCTACCGGCGGGTGCCGGACGACGACATCCTCGGGCCGATGTACCCGGCGGACGAGCTGGCCGAGGCCGAGGAACGGCTGCGGATGTTCCTCGAGCAGTACTGGGGCGGGCCGCGGACGTACTCCGACCAGCGCGGGCACCCGCGGCTGCGGATGCGGCACATGCCGTTCGCGGTCACGCCGTCGGCCCGGGACCGCTGGCTCGAGCTGATGCGGGCCGCGCTGGACGAGGTCGGGCTGGCGCCGGACCGCGACCAGGAGATCTGGACCTACTTCGTGATGGCCGCGCACACCATGGTCAACACCGACGAGCCCTCCTACGAGGGTGCCATTCACGTATCACCTAAGGAGAACTGAGCATGGCTGCAACCCGTACCGCCAAGGCCCACTGGGAAGGCTCGCTGCTGGAAGGCGGCGGCCAGGTCACCCTGGAGTCGTCCGGCCTCGGCACGTACGACGTCACCTGGGCCGCGCGCACCGAGCCGGAGGCGAGCGGACGGACCAGCCCGGAGGAACTCATCGCGGCCGCGCACTCGTCCTGCTTCTCGATGGCACTCTCGAACGGCCTCGCGGGCGCCGGTACGCCGCCGGAGTCGCTCGACACCACCGCGCACGTCACCTTCGTGCCCGGCGAGGGCATCACCGGCGTCAGGCTCGAGGTCGTCGGCAAGGTCCCGGGCATGACCGCCGAGCAGTTCGCCGAGGCCGCCGAGAACGCCAAGAAGAACTGCCCCGTCAGCCAGGCCCTCACCGGCACCACGATCACCTTGGACGTCACCTTCACGGCGTAGACCCCGGTAGGCGCCGCGCCAACCACCGGTGGCCGGGCGCCAACCCCAACCACAGGGCGTTCATCGGTCGCTTTTTCAATTTCTGTGGATAACGCGGTCACCTGACCGCGGCCTGCACCTTCCCGGTTATCCACAGAAATTGAAAAAGCGACCGATGAACGCAGAGGTGCGGCTGGTGCGGCTCCGCCTGGGTGGATCGCTGCCCGGCCTACCGCTTCGACACCCGGCCTACTGCTGCGCGTCGGCCTCGTCGGCCTCGTCGGCCTCGTCGGCCTCGTCGGCCGCGTCGGTGTCGCGATGGTTGTAGTTGCCGACGCGGGTGATCTCGCCGTTGCGGACGTACCAGATGGTGCCGTCGTTGTCGCGGAGGCGGGTGACGCGCAGGCCGACGGCTTCGACGGTGCCGGAGGCCTTCTCCATGTCGATGTAGTCGCCGACGCCGTACTGGTCCTCGAGGATCATGAAGATGCCGGCGATGAAGTCCTTCACCAGCGTCTGCGCGCCGAACCCGAGCGCGACTCCCACGAGACTGGCACTGGCGAGCAGCGGCAGGATCTTGAAGCCGAGATCGTCGAGCACCATCACCACGACCACGAACGACAGCACCGTCGTGGTCGAGCTCTTCAGCAGCGACGCCATGGTCTCGGCGCGCTGCTGGCGGCGTTCGCTGAGCAGGTTCTCCTCGACGAACCTGGTGGCGCGCCGGGACCGGGCGAGCACTCCTGGGACGGTGCCCCCGGCGGTGCGCCGGACCATCCGGTCGATCACCTTGTGCAGCAGCCAGCGCAGCACGAAGAACCCGATGATCAGGCTGGCGACCCGGACCGGAACACGGAGGTTGTCCCAGGCGATCTTCTGGATCCGGGCCACGTCGTCCCACGCCAGCGCCTGCGCGATCAGTTCGATACTCATCTCGCCGCCCAACCCTAGCGGCCACCCGTGCGGTCACAATCCCCCCGTTCCATGCAGCGGACCCGCCGCCCACGCGTGCGCGCAGCCGGCCGGCCGAATTCTGCCCGCAGGTGTGGCCAGTCCCCAGCCGCAGCGAGGATGCGGCAGACTCGCGCATGTGACACTTCCCACGCCCGCCCTCGTCGATCTGGCCGTCGCCTACGGTGTCGCGACCGAGTACTGGGACTGGCAGGGCCGGCATGTCGTCGTTCCGGCCGAGACGGTGGCGGCCGTCCTCGAGGCGCTGGGCGTGGACGCGTCGACCCCTGATCTGGCCGCGGCGGCGCTGGAGAGCCAGCGACTCGCCAGGTGGCGCCGCACGCTGCCGCCCACGCTGGTGATGCGCGAGGGCTGGACGCCCTGGTTCGCCGTGCACCTGCCGCACGGCACCCAGGCCGAGGTGTGGGTGGACCTGGAGGACGGCGGCCAGCGGCGCGACGTGCCGCAGCAGGACCACTGGGTGCAGCCGCAGTGGGTGGACGGCGGACTCGTCGGCGAGGCGACGTACCAGCTGCCGGGCGACCTGCCGCTCGGCTACCACCGGCTGTGCGCGCGGACCGCGGACGGCCTCGCGGTGTGCACGCTCGTCGTCACCCCGCAGAAGCTCCACCGGCGCACCGACCGCCGGTCGTGGGGCTGGGTGCTGCAGCTGTACTCGGTCCGCTCGCGGTCGTCGTGGGGGATCGGCGACCTGTCAGACCTCGCGGACCTGGCGGCCTGGTCGGGCCATGAGCTCGGCGCCGGGTTCGTCCTCGTGAACCCGCTGCACGCGGCGGAGACCGCCGGCCGGATGGAGCCGTCGCCGTACCTGCCGGCGTCGCGGCGGTTCGGCAACCCGCTCTACCTGCGGGTGGAGGCGGTCGACGAGTTCGCCGACCTGAAGGGGGAGAAGCGCAAGCGGGTGCGGACCCTGGCCGGGCGGGCGCGCAAGCTCAACGACGACCCGCGGTCGCTGGACCGGGACCGCGCGTGGGCGCTGAAGCGGGAGGCGCTGGAGTTGCTGTTCGAGGTCCGGCCGTCGATCGGGCGGGCCGCCGAGTACACCGCGTTCAAGGACCTTGAGGGCCGGGGGCTCGTCGACTTCGCGACCTGGTGCGCGATCGCCGACCAGTACGGCCCGAACTGGCGCAAGTGGAACACCGACCTGCGGAACCCGCACTCCGACCAGGTGGTTGCCTTCCGCAACGACCATGCGGATCGGGTCGAGTTCCACTGCTGGCTGCAGTGGCAGCTGGACTGCCAGCTCGCGACAGCGCAGGTCCGTGCGCTCGCAGCCGGCATGCCGGTCGGCGTGCTGCACGACCTGGCGGTCGGGGTGCACCCGGACGGCGCGGACGCGTGGGCGCTGCAGGACGTGCTGGCCGGTGACATCAACGTGGGCGCGCCGCCGGACGCGTTCAACCAGCAGGGCCAGGACTGGTCGCAGCCGCCGTGGCGCCCCGACCAGCTCGCCGAGACCGGGTACGGCGCCTGGCGCGACCTGGTGCGCGCGGTGCTGCGGCACGCGGGCGGGCTGCGGATCGACCACATCCTCGGCCTGTTCCGGCTCTGGTGGATCGCCGGCGCGAACGCCACCGAGGGCACCTACGTGCGGTACGACCACGAGGCGCTGGTCGGGATCCTGGTGCTGGAGGCGACCCGCGCGGGCGTGCTCGTGATCGGCGAGGACCTCGGCACGGTCGAGCCGTGGGTGCGCGACTACCTGAGGGAGCGCGGCATCCTCGGCACCTCGGTGCTCTGGTTCGAGCGGGACCACGAGGGCCGGCCGCTGGCGCCGGAGCGCTGGCGCGCGCTGTGCCTGGCGACCGTGACGACGCACGACCTGCCGCCGACCGCGGGCTACCTGGCCGGTGACCACGTGGAGCTGCGCGACCGGCTCGGGCTGCTGACCCGCCCGGCCGCCGAGGAGCTCGCCGTGGACGAGGCCGAGCGCGCCGACTGGCTGCGGGTGCTGCGCGAGCGCCGGCTGCTCGGCGGCGAGGACACCGACGCCGAGCGGGTGATCGCCGCGCTGCACCGGTACGTCGCGCACACGCCGTCGCAGCTGGTCGGAGTCGCGCTGACGGACGCGGTCGGCGAACGTCGTACCCAGAACCAGCCCGGCACCACCGACGAGTACCCGAACTGGCGGATCCCGCTCGGCGACGCCGACGGCAACGTCGTACTGCTCGACGACCTCCCGGACGACGCCCGCCTGCACCGGCTCGTCGGCGCGCTCTCGCTCTAGAAAACTGGGTGCGGAGCAGCCCGCGATGCTGCACGCTGGTGCGCCGGCGCGACAACGCGTCGTACGACGGAAGCACCAGGGAGGTGCACTTTCATGGAGATGGTGAGCAAGCGGCTCTACAACTGGGCCTCGATCCTCGAACCCGCCACGCTGGAGCAGGCGCGTCGTACCGCCGACATGCCGTTCGTGTACCCGCACCTGGCGCTGATGCCGGACGCGCACCTGGGCAAGGGCGCGACGGTCGGGTCGGTGATCCCGACGCTCGGCGCGATCATCCCGGCGGCGGTCGGGGTGGACATCGGCTGCGGCATGATCGCGGTCCGCACCCAGTTCGAGCGCGGCGACCTGCCGGGCAAGCTCGTCAGGCTGCGGGAGTCGATCGAGCGGGCGGTCCCGCTGTCGGCCGGCGGCATCAACCAGCGCCTGACCGACAGCGCCGCGGCGCGGGTCAAGGAGCTGGACGAGTACGGCGACTGCGACCCGGACTCGGTGACCACCAAGTGGCGGCTGCAGCTCGGTACGCTCGGCTCGGGCAACCACTTCATCGAGGTCACCGTCGACGAGCTGGACCGGGTCTGGCTGTTCCTGCACTCGGGCTCGCGCGGCGTCGGCAACCTGATCGCGCAGCGGCACATCGCGATCGCCCGCGCGCTGATGGAGAAGTGGTGGATCCAGCTGCCGGACCTGGACCTGGCGTACCTGGTCGAGGGCACGGAGGAGTTCGACGCGTACATCCGCGACCTGCGGTGGGCACAGCACTTCGCCCTGCTCAACCGCGAGGAGATGATGGACCGCGTCGTCGGCTGCCTGGAGTCCTTCGTCGGTGAGCCAGTGGTCGAGCACGAGCGGATCAACACGCACCACAACTTCACCGAGCGCGAGGAGCACTTCGGGAAGACGGTGTGGGTCTCGCGGAAGGGCGCTATCGAGGCGCGACCGGGCCAGGCCGGGCTGATCCCGGGCTCGATGGGTACGGCGTCGTACGTGGTCGAGGGCCTGGGCAACAAGATGTCGCTGAACTCGTCGCCGCACGGCGCGGGGCGGAACTACTCGCGGTCGAAGGCGCGCAAGACCTTCACGCACGAGCAGCTCCGGGAGGCGATGAAGGGCATCGAGTACCGCGACACCGACGCCTTCATCGACGAGATCCCGCAGGCGTACAAGGACGTGGACGTTGTCATGGCCGACGCCGCGGACCTGGTCGGGATCCGGCACACGCTGCGCCAGATCGTCAACGTCAAGGGCAACTGAGTCCGGGGAAGCGGTCCTGCCGCTTCCCCGGACACCCCTCGTACTAGGGTGAGCGCTGTGATCTCACTGGTTACGGGACAGACGCTCCTGGTCTTCGTCGGTATCCCGGCGCTGATCGTCGCCACCGTCAGCCTGCTGGTGTTCGCGCCGTCGATCGCCAAGGGCCCGCGGTACCGGCCCGGCCTGTCGTGGTGGGCGCCGCCGGTGTGGATCGGCGGGCCGGCCGAGCAGGACGAGGCCGTCGACGCGCCGCAGCTCGAGGCCGGCCCGGACAGTGGAGCAGCCCTGACGACTGGAGGCGCAAGTGCCAGCTGGTGACGCGTTCACCCCGGACCAGCAGCGCGACATCGAGCGCGCGGTCCGCAACGCCGAGGCGGCGTCCGGCCTGCACTTCTCGGTGTACGTCGGAGGCGCCGACTCCGAGACCCGGCCGTTCGCGACCCGGCTGCTCAGCCGGCTCGAGGCTCCCGACCACAGCGTGCTGGTGTACGTCGACCCGCCGGGCCGCCGGCTGGAGATCGTCACCGGCGCGCAGGCGAAGCGCCGGCTGCCCGACGCGCAGTGCGGCCTGGCCGCCCTGACCATGCAGGCTTCCTTCGCCGCCGGCGACCTCACCGGCGGTCTGGTCACCGGTGTCCAGCAGCTCGGCGAGCATGCCCGGCAGCTGCCGATGCTGCACACCGAGCACCCCGGTCAGTAGTCGCGGATTGAGACCGGCCGATC
>WNGA01018736.1_pt1 | contig 14007 bp, 8 predicted proteins | sample 5400061 | NCBI WGS metagenome assembly WNGA01 (sample SAMN13153366, study PRJNA577476) | soil metagenome | isolation source: 100 cm soil or saprolite under grassland replicate 2 | place: USA:California | collected 2016-06-15 | reverse complement strand
AACGCGGAGATTCCTACCTCGACCAACTCGACAAGAGCCGAGTCGCCTCGAATCTGGTCCGGCGGCTCGAGAGGCTCGGCTACCAGGTTCAGCTCAACGCCGCCTGAACCCCCCTCGCCCAATTTTCATGGCAGTGTTAGCATTACTGCCGCAGTCTTGGCATCGGCAGATCACGATCTGCAGATTTGGCGCCGACCCAACGCAAACTACGGCGAGGCCGTCGGAATCACCCCGATATACGAAACGAGCCGCGACGCCCTGGCCAGCCTCGCTCCGCAACACCGAGAAATTCGCCTGTTCGGTCAGTTTAAGTGGGCCTATGGCCGCTCCGATGATCGATCTGGTAGCGAAAATCTGCGCCAGTAGTGTTAGTTTCGTTCAGAGCTTGATGGTCTTCCAGTCGCCGCTCGCGAACTTCCAGACCATGGCCGACGAAAGCAGGACGACGTAGACCACCGCCGCGCTCCAGATGCCCATCAACCCGCCATCGAGCACGATGCCGAGAATGTAGGCGAGCGGGACGAGGCAACTGAAATGGAGCACGAGCTCCACTATCATCACGAAGCGACTGTTGCCCGCGCCGAACAGGGCCTGGGTCAGGATCATGCCGACGGCGATGAGCGGGGTGCAGATCCCCATGATGCGCATCGGCCAGAGCGCGGCGTTTTGAACGAGCTCGCTATGGGTGACGAGCCGCAGGATCGGCTTCGTAAACAGCACCCCCTCGAAGAGGCCGAGGATTCCGAACAGCACGATGCCGAGTCGCACCGAGGCCCACCCGAATTTCGTCGCTCGGTCGGGGTTGCGCTGGCCGAGCGACTGACTGACGAGCGTGGCCGTCGACGTGCCGAAGGCCAGGCACGCGGTGAACGTCAGCTTGAGAACCCCCACCACGTCGGTGGTCGCCGCGCCGTTGACCGCTTCGGTCAGACCGCAGCTGGATTCGGCAACGCCGGCCGGCGCGATCGCGTCGAGCCTTGCCACGATCCAGACGAAGAGCGCGAAGCCGGTCATCACGGCGATGGTTGCGATCGCGCTCGGGATCGATAGCCGCAGGATGTCGAAGGTGAGGCCGCGGGAGAAACGACGGAGGTCGAAAAGACGAAAGCCACGGTACTCGGGCAAGAGGGCATAGATGATCATGATGAAAAGCCCGACGTACGTGGAGACGGCCGCCGCAAACCCCGCTCCGGCAACGCCCATGCGCGGCGCTCCCAAGTTGCCGAAGATGAAGGCATAGCAGAGCAAGATATTGAGCACGTTCATGATGACCGCACTCACCAGGTGCACGTGCGTCTTGCCGATTCCATCGAAGAAAGCCTTGAAGGCGAAGGTGACCGCCATCGAGGTAATGCCGAGCAGCCGCCACCGTAGGTATCCCTCTGCGGCGTCGCGGACCCCTTCGACCTTGAGAGCTCCGAGAAGAACGGGCACCACCACGTAGCCGATGACCGTGAACAGAACGCCGACGATGGCCGCGAAGCACACCGCATTCACGAGCACCGCGCCAGCGTCGGTGTGCCGACGCTCGGCGAAGCGACGCGCGGTGTAGGCCTGCGTTCCCACCGAAATCGCGGACAGCGACCCTCCGAAGATCCAGAGCAGGATGAGCGACGGCAGCAGCGCCGCCTGGCCATTGGATGACTCGGGGCACGGTAAGTGCGCGAAAAAGATGATGTCGATCTCGTTGACGATGCTCTGCGTCAGCATCGCGATGACGGTCGGCGTGGCGAGTCGAAGGATGACTCCGTAGGGCGAGCCGGACGTATCTACGTGGGCCGTCGCGGGGCTGCCTGCCAATTGAGCCATATGGGCCGCGTTTTCTTACGCGACGCGGCGCGGCCTGACAAGCTGAAGACCGCTAGGCGACATCGACGCTCGAGCGGGGCTGCTCAGCTCCAAGCCTTCGTTATCGCGGTGGATTGTCGTTGCTGTCGAGACGCTCGGCTCGGGCGGGAGTTGCCTCCGGCACCGGCTCGACGCCGCGGTAATCCCGCAGCAGCGCACGCGCTTCGTCGCATTCGGGATGGGCTTCGATCACATTTTCCAGAATGCGCATCGCCGCCGGACGCCGTCCCGCGTAGGCGAGCATGCGGGCAAGATACAGACGAGGTTCCACGCTGCTGTCGACCAGAGCCCATTTTTCGGCGGCTTGCGTCGCTTCGTCCCAGGCCCGGCTGGCCGCCGCACTTTCGGCCCACGCCCGAACCGCTCGCGCGTCGTCGGGATGCTGCTTGGCGAGCTCGCGAACGATGGCCAAGGCCTGAGCGGGGGACCCATCCTCCAGGGCCGTGACACCGGCCAGCAGCGCCGTGGCAATTGGGTCCGTCGCCCCAGGTGCCCCGGCAACGAAGCTTTTGCCGGCGACACGTGCCGAAGCAGGATGAGGTGCAGAGGAAGCAGGACGGGACGAACGAGCTGGAGCTGAAGGGTGTGGCGCCGGCGCCTTGAGGCGGGATGACGGCACGCTAGGCGACGGTGAGACCGGCGGCGAAGAGAGCGTTGCGGTGGCCGCCGTGGACTCAGGCATGACCGGCGGCATCGGCGGGGGCACGAAGGTCGCGACCGTTGCGGGTGCGCGCGCACCGGGAGCAGGTAGACCATGTTTGGGAGCGCGGCGTGCCGTCGCGAATGCCGTGGCCGCGAAAAGGCCGGCGGCGACGATGAGGCCGTAACCCACGCGACGGGCCGCCTTGCGACGTTGGCGTGGCGCGGCCAGCACCAGCTCGAGGGCCTGACGAAACTCGGTCGCACTGGCGTAACGACCACGGGGCAGCGGCGCGAGGGCCTTCAGCACGGCGCGATCGAGGTCGGCGGGAATTCCGAGCGCCTGCGATCGCACGCTCATCGGCTCTGGCCCCCACCGGCTCTTCATCTGCACGAGTGCGATCGGCGAGTTGGCGACGTACGGACGCTGCCCCGTGCAAAGCTCGTAGAGCACACAGCCGAGCGCGTAGATGTCGGCGCGGCCGTCGACGTGGGTCGATCGGGCTTGCTCCGGGGCCATGTATTCGGGGGTACCCGCAATCGCGAACTCGCCGTCGCGCCGCGACTTGGCGGGCTCCACATTGATCTTGGCAATTCCAAAATCGAGGATCTTGAGACCGCCTGCCGTCGCCTGCAAGAGCTCGCGATCGCCGGCGGAGCCCGAAAGCGTCAAAAAGAGATTGGCCGGTTTCAAATCACAATGGACGACGCCGACGGCGTGAGCCGCTTCGAGCCCTCGGCAAACGAGAATGCCGAGCGCGACGGCCTCGCGCCAATCGAGACGACCTTCGCGCGCGAAACGCTGTTCGAGGGTCTCTCCTTCGAGCAGCTCCATGGCGCAGTAGGGGCGTCCGTCGGGCGTCTGTCCGAAGTCGTGGATCATGACGAGGTTGGGGTGACCCACGCGGGCGATGGCCTGGGCCTCGCGACGAAAACAGGCGCCGAACTCCGCCGACGCGGCGTGTTCCTGCGACATCACCTTGAGCGCAACCCGGCGCAGAAGATCCAGGTGCTCCGCTTCGAAGACGATTCCCATCGCGCCCTGCCCGAGCGTTCGCAGCATGCGGTAGCGGGTCCCGGGCAGGACGCCCGGCTCGGCTTTCGGAGCGCATTCGAGCCCCTTTTCGTGGGGCTTCTCATCCTGCGAAGCCACCTCGCTCGCCGGTGGATCGGATTTCGTCGGGGCGGCCGAAGGCAGCGCCGCCTTCGCGTCTTCGGCGGTCGCCCAGCGGGCCGCTTTCACCAGCGAATCGAATTCGGCCCTCGACTTGGCCGGCTCCGATGGATAGAGCCGCTGCATCAGATGGGCGATACGCGCCCGCACGCCCCGTTCGCCGCTCGGCAAGCCGGGCGCTTTCGCCAAGAGCTTGACCAGCTCGAATGCCGCGAGCTTGGCGGAACCATATCGAGTCTCGACGCCGTGCGCGGTGAGCCTCGCGATGATCTCGTCGACCTCGAGCGGCGCACCCACGCCCGCCGCGATGGCTGGAGGGCGGCGTTCATTTTTGGCCACCAGCGCCAGGTGCTCGCTGGGATCGCCTTGCAGGAAGCGGCGCCCGGCGAGAAGCTCCCACAAGATGATGCCGAGCGCGTAGAGATCGACCCGAAAATCGCCGGACACACCGGCGGCCACCTCGGGTGCGACGTAGCCTGGTTTGGCAAAGACGACGCCCGAAATCGTGTGACACCGGCGATTTTCCGCGCGTGCGGTGCCGAAATCGATGAGCTTGAGATCACCGCCGTAGCCGACCATCACGTTCTGCGGCGACAGATCGCGGTGGACGATCCCGAGCGGCTTTCCCGTCGAATCGGTGCGTTCGTGCACGTGCCCGAGCGCTTCGGCCGCGCTGACGCCGATCGCCACCACGTCGGACCACTCGAGGCGAGCGCCGGCGTGCACCGCGCGCGTGCGCACCTCGCCGAGGCTGCGACCTTCGACGTATTCGACGACGACGTAGGGCTCGCCCGTCGGATCGGTCGATGCTTCCAAAACCTGTGCAACGCCGTGATGCTGAAGCTGCGCCTGGACCCGAGCCTCGTCGAGAAACCGCGCCAAAAACGAGCGGTCACTCGCATGGTCGCGCCGGATGATCTTGACCACACAGGGACGCTCCGCCCCCTCGAGGCCCGCCGTGGCGGCGAGGTAGACCTCCCCCATCCCGCCTCGCGCGAGCCGGCGCAGCAGCCACAGACGACCAAATGAGCGGGGAATGCGCTCGACCCCCGGTTGGTTCCAGACGATGGACGCTTCGGACGCCATGGCGGCATGGTGCCCATGTAGGATGAAGTGGGCCAAGTAAGTGTCGACACGTTCCACGCAGTCGTATCGACCTTGTCACCTGCGGTAGAGTCGCTACGATCCGCGGACCCGTTTGAGAAACCCGCCGTTCACCTCGCAGATATGGCGCTTCGCTCAATGATTCGGTGGTTCGTCTGGGCTTCGTGCCTGGGGGCTCTCTTTCTCGCCGCTCGTCCGGCTTACGCGGTTGCGCCCATGTGCGACGAAAAAGGGGCGTCGGCCATTGCCCCGACCCCGGTGCTTCCGATCCGCGATGTGAAGATCGATGCCGGGCGACCGCTCCCATGCGATGCGCCCGACGCTCTCGCTCCGGTTGGCTTTCGCGCCCGCGGCAGCTCCCAAGTCGTCCAGAGCTCGTTCGATGAGTCTTGGGTCCCGGCCGATCACCGCGGCCTTCCCACCCTGAACGCAGACCTTCTCGCGGCAGCCGTCATGGTTTCGCTGCCTCCCTCGGCTGGATATCGACGAGGCGTCTTTCGGCCGCCGCGGGGGTAGACGCCGAGCATCGCTCGGCTCGTTCATTCGCCACCAACCCATTCAGGGCCGACGGGTCGCACACTGCGGCCGCCCGTCCCGCTCGCTTCGGACTCGAGGCGCTGGCGAGAGCCCTCTTTACGGAATATCAACCAACGATTGTGAGGTTTTCGATGATGAACAAGGGAACAGCCATCGTCGGCTTCATCCTCTGCTTTCTGGCGGGGATGGCGCTGATGTACGGCGTCGATCACAGTAGAAAGAGTTACGATTTGTCGGCCGATGCGGCCGGCGCTTGGTCGGACAACGAGTCGCCGGTACCGGTCGACAGCAAAGATCCGGTCTGGGGGAGCCGCACGGCTCCGGTCACGATGGTCGTTTTCAGCGACTTTCAGTGCCCATTCTGCTCGGTGGAAGAACATCCCCCTGCCCTTCCACCAGAACGCGAAGCCCGCATCCGAAGCCGCGCAAGGCGTCTTCGCGCTGGCCGGCAACGATGCGTTCTGGAAGTTTCATGACGCGGCCTTCAAGAACCAATCCCAGCTTTCCACCGACAGTTACGTGCGGTGGGCCAAGGAAGCGGGCGTCAAAGACGAAGGCAAGTTCAAGCAGGGCCTCGACGCGCACACCTGGGCGGACAAGGTCGACAAGGACATGGCCATCGGCAAACAAGTGGGAGCCAACGGCACGCCGCACTTCATGATCAACGGTGTGGCCCTCTCGGGTGCCCAACCCTTCGAGAAGTTCAAGGAGGTCATCGACGCTCAGCTCGCCAAGGCGCAAGCGGCCATCGCGAGCGGAACCAAGGCCGACAAGGTCTATGTCGAGATGTCGAAGCAGAACAAGACCGCGGCTCCCCCCCAGCCCGAGGCCAAGAAGGAAGCTCCGGAAGAGGAAGACAAGACGGTATGGAAGGTTCCGGTTGGAGACGCTCCGGTGAACGGACCGGATAACGCGCTCGTCACCATCGTCGAGTTTTCCGATTTCCAGTGCCCCTTCTGCAAGCGCGTCGGAGACACGGTGAAGAAGATCAAGGAGACCTACGGCGACAAGGTGAGGCTGGTGTGGAAGCACGAGCCCCTCCCCTTCCACCCCCGCGCCGAGCCGGCCGCCCAGCTGGCAACTTTCGCCTTCAAAGAAAAGGGAAGCAAAGGCTTCTGGGCCGCCCACGACAAGCTGTTCGACCTTCAGCCGAAGCTCGAAGACAGCGACCTCGAAGGCGCCGCCAAGGAGCTCGGCCTCGACGTCGAGAAGGCCAAGAAGGCGATGAGCACGCACAAATACAAGGATCTCATCGATGCCGACGCCGAGCTCGCCGACAACGTGAACGCGACCGGCACGCCGCACTTCTTCATCAATGGGCGGCGTCTGGTGGGAGCCCAGCCGTTCGAGAAGTTCCAAGCCGTCATCGACGAGGAGCTCAAGAACGCGCAGGCGCTCGTGGCCAAGGGAACTGCCCCGAAGGACGTCTACGCCGAGATCATGAAGAACGGCAAAGAGCCGCCGCCCCCTGAAAAGAAGCAGGTAGCCGCACCGACCAGCGCCAACCCGTTCAAGGGGGGTGCCAATGCCAAGGTCGTCATTCAGGAGTTCAGCGACTTTCAGTGTCCGTTCTGTGGTCGCGTCGAGCCGACCATCAAGCAGATCCACGACACCTACGGCGACAAGATCAAGTTCGTCTGGCGTCACAAGCCGCTGCCCATGCACCCCGATGCGCCGCTCGCTTCCGAAGCGACCGTCGAGGCGTTCAAGCAGAAGGGTTCGGACGGCTTCTGGAAGATGCACGACATCTTGTTCCAGAACCAGAGCACGCCCGATGGTCTCAAGCGCCCCGCGCTCGAGAAGTACGCCGAGCAGCTCGGTCTCGACATGGGAAAGTTCAAGGCCGCCCTCGACGGCAATACCCACAAGCCGCAAGTCGACGCCGACTCGAAAGTCGGCGACGATGCCGGAATTTCCGGCACGCCGGCGTTCGTCATCAACGGCTACTTCGTGAGTGGCGCCCAGCCGTTCCCGAAGTTCAAGAAGTTGATCGACCGCGCGATGGCCGAAGCCAAGTAGTCAGCGCCGAGCCAAGAAACGGCGGCCCCGATCGCAACAACGGTCGGGGCCGTCGACTTTTGTAACCTCAACGCCAGACGCAGCCTTCCGGTCACCGAATTCGCGTCCGGTCGCGTAGTGCCTCCTGCCCCGTCGTTGCGTGCGCCATCGGGCGTGCCGTTGTCGAAAACCCTCTCCGACCCTCCACACGCCGTGACGCAAAAGAACGTAATCCCAAGCAAAGCCGAGACCCTTCGGTGCTCTTCATTTCCTATCGTGGAAGCCCGCTCCGGACAAGCGAGCGATCGGGTTCGGTGGGAGCTCCATCGTGCGAGTTGCGCCGATGATGTGCGTCGGGCATGACTCCTTTCACCGTGCCGCCCCGTATCGCCCACCGCGCCGCCAACCTCGCCCAGTCTGAAATCCGAAGGATGACCCGTGAATGTGATCGAGTGGGTGGGATCAACCTCGGCCAGGGGATCTGCGATCTTCCGACGCACCCGCTGGTGCGCGAGGGAGCGATCACCGCCATTCGTGAAAACCGCAGCACGTACTCCTTTCCAGAGGGCACGGCCACGCTCCGCCAAGCCATCGCCGAAAAGCTCGTGCGCGAAAATGGAATCCGGCGCGATCCCCAGACCGACATCGTGGTCACCCTCGGCGCAACCGGCGCCTTCACGGCCACGCTGATGGCACTTCTCAACCCGGGCGACGGCCTGCTGCTGTTCGAACCCTACTACGGTTATCACTTGAACACCGCCCTTTTGGCCGGCCTGGAGCCCCAGTTCGTGACGCTCGAAGGACCGGGCTTCCACCTCGACGAAGCGCGGCTGCGCAACGCCGTTCGAGCGAACACGCGGGCCATCGTGGTCTGCACCCCCAGCAATCCGAGCGGCAAGATGTTCACGCGCGACGAGCTCGAGATCGTCGCGCGCGTGGCTCACGAGCGCGACCTTTTGGTCATCACCGACGAGATCTACGAATACTTTCGTTACGACGGTCGAGCGCACGTATCGCCGGCCACGATCGAAGGGCTCGAAGAGCGAACGGTGACCATCATGGGCTTATCGAAGACGTTCAGCATTACCGGCTGGCGTCTAGGCTACGCCGTCGCGCCAGCCGAGCTCGCGCAACCCATCGCGCTGGTGAACGACGTCTATTACGTGTGCGCACCGACGCCGCTGCAGCTCGGGGCGGCCGCGGGCTTTGCCGCACCGGCCTCGTACTTCCTCGAACTTCGGTCGAGCTACCAAAAGAAGCGCGACATGATTTGCGAAGCGCTGGAGGCCGCCTGCCTCACGCCGGTGGTCCCCGAGGGCGCCTATTACGTGCTGGCCGACCTTTCGCGATCGAGCTTCGACGACGCTCGCCAAGCGTCGATGGCGCTGCTCGAGCGAAGCGGCGTCGCCTCCATCGCGGGTACCGCGTTCTTCGAGAGCGCCGTAGGGGAGCGGTTCCTCAGGTTCTGCTTCGCCAAGGAAGACGACGTGCTCGCCGAAGCGTGCATGCGGATCCGTGCAACCCGACTCTGACAAGCAGACCTTCGTCGTCGCTGCGACGCTCGAGGGCCGACGCCTCGATGGAGCGCTTCGCACCGTGGCGTCGCTCTCGTGGGGAGACGCGCGCAGCCTCATCGAGCGGGGCAAGGTGAGCGTCGGCGGCGTGGTCACGACCGCCGCTGAGCAGCGCGTGCATGGCGGCGACACGATCGAGATCGACCCGCGTGCTCCCAAACGGAAGGACACCGGGGGACTTACCCGCTCGGCCATCGTTTACCTGGACCCTCACTTGGTCGTGGTCGAAAAGCCGGCTGGCATCAGCACGGTGCCCTACGAGCAGGGCGAACGAGGGACGCTCGATCAGCTCGTCGCTGCGCTTCTGCCGCGAAAGCACGGCAGAGGACCGCCCACTTCGCTCGGAATCGTGCAGCGGCTCGACAAAGAGACGAGCGGCCTCATCGTTTTTTCGCGTACCGTCGCCGCCAAGAAAGCGATCGCCTCGCAGCTTCGAGCGCACACCGTGCACCGGCGTTATCTCGCGCTCGCGCACGGGCGCGTGAATGCGGCGGTCTTGCGCAGCTATCTCGTGAAGGACCGGGGTGACGGCTTGCGCGGAACCTCCCGCTTCGGAAAAGAGGGCCAGCTTGCCATCACCCACATCGACCCCATCGAAGTGCTCGATCGCGCAAGCCTCGTTTCATGCAAGCTCGAAACCGGCCGCACGCACCAGATCCGGATTCACCTCGCCGAAGCCGGTCACCCCGTCGTCGGCGAACGCGTCTACGTGCGCAACTACCGGGCCGAGCTCATCGCCGCTCCGCGCCCGATGCTTCACGCCATCGAGCTCGGTTTCACTCATCCCGTGAAGGGGAACTTCATGAAGTTCGAGTCCCGCTTGCCGGAAGATTTTTCAGCGATGCTGACCAGGCTGCGGGCACGTTAGATCGGGCCACCGCTACTTTTTCGTGCGCTCCTCGATGGCCTCGATCGTCGTGCCGAGCGCGTTGTCGCGGTGCAGGCAGCCCCAGCATTCGCTGAGCCCGAGAAAACCGCAGCCCTGCGCGTTCTGGAGCTTGCGAAGCACCGGGAGCACGCGCTCGTCTCCATTTTCCTTCGCCCGCGGCAAGAGCGCCTTTTTGGCCTCGCAGCTGTTGGCGCTGCGCAAATCGACGAGCACCATGAGCGCAGGTGACATGCGGGCCTTGACGTCCGCCTTGCCGAGCGCCTGTTTGATGCGGGTCATCGTTCGCGGCGAGAGCCCTTTGGTCGTCGAGAGGTCATAGAGCAAATCCGGGCCCTTGCTGCCGAGCCCGTTCTCCAGCAGATCGAAGGCAGCGTCGACCGACGCCAGATTGCCGGCCGCCGCGATGATCGATTCTTTGATCTCGTCGTCATCCACCGCACGCTCGTTCAAAGAGACCAGCTTGGAGATGGCGTGCATCGCGTCGGGGTATCGTTTTTCCTTGGTGTAGGCATGCACGAGCGCCCGCACGACAGCCGGATCGTCCGGGTAGCGCCCGGAAAGCTCTTCGAGCGCCGCCGCCCCGCTGGCCGAGGCAGTCGCGAGCGCATCGCCGGGCGCCGTCGAGGGCCCGAGCCATTTTTTGAAAATGGGCGGAGCCGGAGAGGCGGGCGTGCCGTCGCTGGCCGTAGGGGCGGCGACGGACTCAGGTCCCCGAAAGACGACCAGGCTCACCAGGACCAGCAGCAGCACGACGAGACCGCCGCTCACGACGAGCGCCCACGCCGGAAACTGCGACAAGACGGCGGGCAGCTTTTCTCGTACGCCGTTCACCCAAGCCAACATCTGCGCGCGCCGTTCGGCCAAGCGCGCCCCCGACGGGCTCACGTCTCCCGATCCGAGCGCGGCTCTCGATACCGACGCCAGCGAAGCACGGTAGCGCGCCGACGCCGGCCCCGTCGCGGCGTTCAAATTCATGCGCCCCGACGGCACCTCGGTCATCGCTTCGCCGATGCGGGTCTTGTCGATCGCATCCAAGATCTCCCGCGCATCCTGAAATCGGCTTTTCGCTTCTTTGTCGAGCAGGTGACGCACGATCGCTTCGACCGCTTCCGGTACACGCACCGAGGGATTCTTGCTCGCAATCGAAGGGGGATCCGAGGTGACCTTCATTCCGAGGAGGCTGACCTTGCTGTCCGACTCGAAGGGCCGCACGCCGGTCAGCATCTCGAAGAGCATGACCCCGAGGGCATAGAGATCGGCGCGCGCATCGACTTCCTGCCCGAGCGCTTGTTCGGGAGCCATGTACTCGGGCGTGCCGTACACCATGCCGAGCTGCGTGAGCACCTGGCCCGAATTGGGCCCTTGCTGGGAGAGCTCCCCCACCGGAACTTTAGCGATGCCGAAATCGAGCACCTTGACGAAGTTCGGGTCGGTGTCCCGTTCGACCAGCATCACATTTTCGGGTTTGAGGTCGCGATGCACGATGCCGAGGGCGTGTGCGCGCGCGAGCGCCGATGCGATTTGGTAGCAGATGTGCAGGGCTCGCTCGGCCGTGAGCGGCCCTTGCGCGATGAGATCGCGCAAGCTCGTGCCCTCGACATATTCCAGAACCAGAAAAAAGGCGCCGTCCTCGAGCTTGCCGAAGTCGGTCGCCGCGGCCACGTTGGGATGTTCGATGTGGGCGGCCGCCATCGCTTCGCGCTCGAAGCGCGCGACCATCTCTGGCATGCGGGTCATCTCGGGGTGAAGGACCTTCACCGCCAGGCGCTTTCGCATGAGCACGTGCTCGGCGAGGTAGACGGCTCCCATCCCCCCCTCTCCGAGCACCGATTGGATGCGGTAGCGCTCGGACAAAATCCGACCGACGAGGCTCTTGGCCCCGGGGGGGGAGGACGGGGGGGAATCGACTCCGGACGATGTCATCGGATGGGACTGGCAAGCATACCGCTCAGTTTGACATCTGTGCTCGCCGGGTATCCAGCACCAATGCAACCACGTGCTACAACGGGCCTAACTTTTGCCGCCTCGGTCACCAATGCTCATCGAGACCTTCCCCGTAGGGCCCCTGCAATGCAACTGCTCGATTCTCGTGGATGACGAGACCCGGAGCGCCATCGTGATCGATCCCGGCGGGGATTTCGAGAAGATACGTGCAAAGCTCGAAAAAAACGGGGCCAAAGTGGCGGCAATCGTTCACAGCCATACGCACATCGATCATGTGGGGGCAACAGCGCCCCTGCAGCGCTGGTCTTCTGCACAGGCCCGTATTCACGAGGCGGATCGCTTCCTCTACGAGCTGCTGCCGGTGCAGGCCGAGCTGCTGGGGGTACCCCTTCCCGAGCGATGCGATCTCGCCGGAGACCTCGACGACGACGCCGTGGTTCGAGCGGGCGATATCGAGCTTTCGGTGATGCACACGCCCGGCCACACGCCGGGCAGCATCTCGTTTCTGGTTCATTCGCCCAATGGACCGGTGGCCTTCACCGGTGACACTCTTTTTCGCCGTGGCATCGGACGCACCGATCTGTGGGGCGGCGACGGCGATCTCATCATGCGATCGCTTCGCACGCGGCTCATGAACCTGCACGAAGAGACGCAGGTCGTCCCTGGTCACGGCCCGCGGACGACGATCGGTGAAGAGCGGCGCGCCAACCCCTTTCTCCGCCTCGGATGAGACGGTGACGAGCGGGCGGGAGTTTCCGGATCGCGTACGTCAGCTGCTTGCGTCACGCACGCCCGTGCGCGTGGACCCCGGCGGATTCCGGCGAGCATCGGTTCTCCTGCCCTTGTTCGCCCCGTCGCCCGGCGCTCCGACCGAGCTCTGGCTCGTGCGGCGCTCCGACGGCATGCGCGTACATCGCGGGCAGGTAGCATTACCGGGTGGCAAGCACGAGCCTCAGGATGCCGACCTCTTGGCGACCGCGCTGCGCGAGTCACACGAAGAGATCGGTCTCGCGCCGAGCGCTGTCGAGGTGCTCGGTTCGCTCGACGACTGTGTGACAGTGACGGGCTTCGTGATCACCCCCTACGTCGGCTGGATTTCGTCTCCGTTCACGCCGCAGCCGATGGCAGCCGAGGTGGCGCGTGTGTTTGCCGCCCCTCTGGCGGCGTTCGAGCGGGAACCGCTCGCGATCACGATCCCGCTTGCATCTTCGAAGCGCATCGTCTTGTCCTACGAAGCGGCGGGCGAAACCGTCTGGGGCGCAACTGCGGGTATCTTGCATGACTTCATGCGTCTCCTCGGTTGGTAGCGCCATGTTCCGACCGTGGAGCGATGTCGGTGAAGCACCTCACCCCCGCGTCGCCCCCTCTCCCTCGCGGGCGAGGGGAGAGATCTCACGACCGGGGGTGGTAAGAAAATGCCGTTTCCATTTCTCGAATCTCAGCAGACTCAATACGGATTGTCGTCGGCCGGGGCGGGCTTGGTGCTCTTCTTTTTCTCGGGCTTCTCGGCGGGTTTTTCGGTTTTTTCGGCCGGCGCGGCTTCTTCGGCCGGCGCTTTGGGTTTCGGCTTCGGCGCTGCGGCTGCCGGTTTTTCGGCTGGCGCGGGTTTCTCCGCCGTCGCCGATGCCGCGGCCCCCGGTTTGACGCGGGTGCTCGGGGGGGCCGATGCCGCGACCGGTGCGCTCGCGGCGGTGGTAGCGGCGGCCGGCGGAGGTGGGGCGGTCTCGATCGGTGGTGCCACCACCGGGGGCGGGACCGGCGGAGGCAACGTCGCTACGGGCGGGGGCGGCTCGATAACGATCGGCGGCGGCTTCGGAGCGAGCTTTTGCCAGGCGACGTATCCACCCGCGGCGGCGATGGCTACCAAGAGCAGCGAAAGCACGACGCGCCCCCCGGAGCCTTTCTTTTTGCTTGCCGGTTCGACCAGCGCCGGAGCCTCGACGGCCCGAACGGGTTGAAGCGCAGCGGGACGCGACGAGGCTGCGCCACGATCGCGATAGTCGCTCGAAGCGGGCGTGCGCTGCGATGCTAAAGGACGCTGTTGCGCCGAAGGAGCATGCTGATCGCCCGATTCGGCCGGTCGCTTTTCGAGAGGACCCACTCCGGCCACCGTCTGGTATTGCCCCGCGCCACCTTTGGCCTCGGCCATTTCTCGCTGGGTCGGGGCGGGGCGAGAAGGTTCCGGCGCGACCTGGGTCGCCCCGAGCTCGTCGATCGAACCGCCCGCGCCTTTGAGCGCCTCTTCGAGCAGCTCTGCCGCTTGCTTCATGACGGTGCGCTCCTCGGGCGGCGGCATTTCC
>WNGA01021383.1_pt1 | contig 14010 bp, 12 predicted proteins | sample 5400061 | NCBI WGS metagenome assembly WNGA01 (sample SAMN13153366, study PRJNA577476) | soil metagenome | isolation source: 100 cm soil or saprolite under grassland replicate 2 | place: USA:California | collected 2016-06-15 | reverse complement strand
CACCGCGCTGCCGCCGGTGCCCGCCACTGGCGCGCCGCCGGTGCCGGCCAACCCGCCACCGCCGGTGCCCGCCAGTCCGCCGCCGACTCCGGCACCGCCGCCGGTTCCGCCGCCGCTCGCGCCTGCCTGGCCGCCGCCCGTGCCACCGCGGCCTGCCGCCGCGCTGCCGGCTGCTCCCGCGACGCCGCCGCCGGTTCCGCCGCCCGCGCTGCCAGCGGCGCCTGCGACGCCGCCGCCACCACCTGCCAGCGCGCCAGCGCCGCCGAGCCCGCCGGCCGCGCCGCCCGCGCCGCTCATGCCCCCGACCCCGCCACCGCCACTGCCGCCACCACCCGCCAGCGCGCCAGCGCCGCCGAGCCCGCCGGCTGAACCACTCATACCCCCGATCCCGCCACCGGCGCCCGCGAGTCCGCCGCCCCCTCCCCCGCTTCCCCCGCGCCCGCCGCTGCTGCCACCGCGCCCGCCGCTGCCGCCTTTACCTCCGGCGCCCCCGCCGGTCGACCCGCCGCAGCCGGCTCCGACGACCATCACCAGACCGAGCAACACCACGCCAGGCAACCGCACCGTGATTCGAGACCGAGATGACATTGTTTTGCGCTTCCTTCGTCGGGAGAGTTGAGCCGCGCTCCCATGTATCATTTATGGCGAAATTTGTTTGTTAACGTTTTGCTGGCGTCATTCGGTTGACACGAGCCGGTGCGGCTTGGAGCCCGCTCACGCTCTCTGCGCGCGCCCTCGAGTGCCCATCATTACCGAGACGTGGTGCTCGAGGACGTGGCAGCGGGACGTCCGCCGGTTCAGCGGTTCCACGGTCTCGACGCGGTTGCAGAACGCTCAGTCTCGGCGAAGACACGCCGAGATTAGGGCGTGTCGGCGTCGTCGGCGCCATCGGTGGCCGCGTCCCGGCCGCCGCCGATGATGGGGCCCATGTCGACGGACGTGTCCGTGCCCGCGTCGGCCAGCTGAGCATCGGTTGAGCTGCTCGCACGCCCAATCGACGTCGTTCGCACGCAACCGAGACCGGCGCCGACAACCAGCAGAGACCCGAGCAGCAGCAAACCGACCGGCAGCAAGCCGCCGAGCGAGCACCACTGTGCCGTCCGCGCGCGGCGGCGCCCGGACGGCGGTCGCTCGGATCGGCGAACGCTCATGGACAGCGGAGCAGCGCTTCCCGGGCGCGCGCGGCGTGCGCGTCCGTTCCGCGGGCCACGGGCCCGAGATCCGAGCGTCCCTGTTCGCAACGGCCGAACCGCACACGCAGCTCTCCGCGCAAGATGCGCAGCTCGCGGCCGCGAGGCACCTCGTCAAGAGGAACCTGATCGAGCGCCGCCAGCGCCTCGCGCTCGCGTCCGCCGGTGAGTAGGATCTCGGCGCGCAGCACCAGCGCCTCGGCCCGCATCTGACCGCCGGCGAATCGACGTTCGTGCTCGTCGAGCGCCGCCAGCGCGGCCGTCGCGTCGCGCCGCGCCCGCCACAGCTCCAGCGCCCGCGCGAACGAGCGCCCCTCAAGCACGATCCGACTTTCGGAGCCTTCGGCGGGCGCCGCCTCGGAGTGAGAGGCAGCGATGGCGGCCCGCCGGCGCGGCTTCCCGCGCGGCGCGGACGGCTGGTCCCGGTCGGGGCGGCGCGCCACGGCATCGCGCGCGTCGCCGGTCAGCTGGGGAACGGGGCTGGCGTTGGTGGTCTCCCCGGTGGTCTCGTGCGGTACTGGGCCGGACGCCTCGGGTGGCGCATGGAGGTCCGCCGCGACGGCCGCCGGCTCTAGCGACGCCCGCGGCAACGCGGCGGGTGGCGGCGCTTTCGCCCGCCCGAACCGCGCGCCCAGTCCCGGAAGCCGCTCGAGAGCTCCGCTCGCCCACGCCACCGCCGTCCCGACCGTGAGCACCAGCGCCGCGACGGCCAACGCGCGCACCAGGATCCGCGGTTGCGGGCGGGGGCCGGGTGCTTCCAGGCGACGGGCGATCCGCGCGAGCGCTTGTGGCGTCAGGCCCCGCAGGCCGCGGGCGTGGTGCAAAAAGCCCTGGCCGTGCTCGGCGAGCGGCGCGACATCGTCAGGTGGTCTCGACGTGGACATGGCTCCGTCCCTTTCTGGCCTCGGCGTCCTCGAAGTCTTGGTACGCGCGCAAGAATCGGGCGCGCGCGCGATGTAAGCGCAGGCGCGCGTTGGCCGGCTTGATGGCCAGTAACGCGGCCACCCCCTCGGCGTCCAGCTCCTCGAGCTCGAACAGGATCAGGATCCGCCGGTCGCGCTCGGGCAGGGTGTCGAGCAGGCGGTAGACCGTGCGGGCGTCGTCGTCGCGCTCGGCCACGCGCAGCGGGTCGGGCTGGGTCGACGCGACCCGCGCCACCGCTTCTTCGTTCGCGGCCAGCGAGCCGGCGAAGAAGCGGCGCCACCTCTCCTTGCGGCGCCGGTGGCGAGCGACGTTGTCGGTGATGCCGAACAGCCAGGTCGTGACGCTGGAATCGCCGCGAAACTCGGGGAGCCTCCGATGGGCGACGCAGAAGACCTCGTGGACGATGTCCTCCAGATCGAAGCCGGGGCCCGCCAGCCGTTCCGCCCAACGTGCCACCGTGTGGACGTGTTCGGCATAGAGCGCCCCCGCGTCGTGCGGCTGGGGCCGCGGCGGCTCGGGGTTGCGAAGGGCGGCGGCCATCCTCACCCCTTCTGGTGACGTTCACGCGGCATTCGTTTCACCGGTTTTCGCCGCCCAGCGAGGCGGCCAATCCGATGCCGACGTGCAGGTCCCAGGGGGAGATCGCTGCGGGTTCGGGGACGTCCTCCAGCGTCAGGCGGTCGCGAACGAACGTCCGGCCGACGCTTCCAGCGACGAAGGGCATGAGGCGGCGCCACGTCAGGCCCAGGCGGACCCGCGCCTCGAGCCCGCCTGCCCACAGGGCCACGGCCCGGGCGGCGGGCAGACTCCTGGGCGTGACGCCGAGCCGGCCGACGAACGGGAAGAGGCCCGCGTCGATCCAGGTCGCGCCGGGCTGCGTCCGATAGACCAGCCCCGCGCCCGCGCGCGCGAGGGAGTACTCGACGGCGCCGGGGCCGAGCTGTTGCTCCCGCCTGGCGGCGAAGCCCGCGAAGACACCGGCGTCGAACGGGCCGGAAAGCTGCAAGCCGGCCAGCACCGTCGCTCCGGGAGCCATCCCGGTTCCGTCGCGGTGGACGTCCCCCTCGAGCCCCAGCTCCGCCCGCCGACCAGGCGGCGCGACCGACGGGGTCGCTGCGGCGACGGCGCTCGCGGGCTCTATCCACTCGTGCGACCAGGCGGCCAGCACCAACGCCGCGACGGCGGCGCGCTGGCGACAGTCGCGCGGGACCTCGATCTCGCGGACGCCCAACACCTGGCCGGCGCGGTCGCGCAGCAGGATTCGCAGCGTGTCCCCTTCGGCCGTCACCTCCGACCGCCAGAGGAGGGCGATGGCGCCGCTGTCCGGGAGGCGCCCGAGCTCGGCGGCGATCGCGGCCGAGCTCGGACAGTTCGCGTCGGCGGCCGAGGCCACACGGGCGACCGCGATCGCCGCAACGGCCACGACGCGCGGCGACGGGAGCAGCATGGGCAGGCAGTCTATCCGACGGCGGGCGCGCCGGTTCCGCCCGGCCGTGAACCGAGTCCGGGCCGTGCCTACCGGCGCCCTACGCTCAGGGCGCGGACGGCGAGTATGGCCGCGCTTGCTTGAAGACGATGACGTGCTCGGGCGTCAGCTTGAACTCGATGTCGAGAACGACGCTGCGGCCATAGAGGTTGGCGAAGTGCCGGCGGGCGAGATCGCCGGCCTGAAACAGGCTGGCGATCTCGGGGTTCGACAGCAGCGGCGTCTCCGGCGACAGGGTGGAGAATCGCCGGCGCGCGACGTCGTAACCTGTGTCGGAGAGAATCGAAAAGATCTCGGGCAGCGCGCCGCCGGTCGGATTGGTGACCTCCTCCTCGCCCTTCTGGACGTTCACGTACATGCCGGCAAGCTTCGGATCGGCGATGTTCTCGGTGATGAGGACACCGTTGGCCAGCTCGTCGGTGAACGCCTGGTTGATCGCGCAACCCATGCGCACCGCCCGGTGGTCGATGTTCCAAAAGGCGCGCTCTTCGTAGGCCCGGAAGTTCCAGACCGACGCGAACACCTTGGTCACGATCCGCGAGCCCGCGTCGCCGCCGGTGGCGTGGGCGCCGAACGAGTCGTAGAGGCCGGCGCCGCTGAAGTTGGGCAGATCCTCGGAGTTGGTGCTGGATCGGATCTTGACCTTCGCGGTCGCGAACAGCTCGGCGATGCGGGTGTCCAGCAACGCGCCGAAGCTGGCGTCGACCGGAGTGTGCTCGATGAGGTAACGCACGTTGGCCAACACGGCGTCGCGCAACACCGTGTCCTGCGCGAACGACGGATCGGCGAGCACGCGAGCCACGAGCTCGGTGAAAGTCTCGGGGCCGGCGAGGGGAAGGCACAACGTTCGCGCGCGCTCGCACGCCGAACCGTCGCGCCCTTCGGCGAGGCACGCGGCCCGCGCCCCATCGCAAACCGACGAGGAGCTGCGCGACGTATTCATGAAGTTGTCGTAATGCCGAAACGGGACGGCCAAGCCCTGGCCGGGCGCGTTGGCGCCGAGGACGTGGGATAGCTCGGCCAGGTTCGCGGCCTTGACCCCCACCCGCACCGAATCGGCGAAGCCGATGTCGGCCAGCGACGGGACGCCGTCGAGAGACAGGTCGAAGGCGGGCAGGTACGGGTCGCGGGTGCGTCCGTTCCAGAACGCCTCGGCCTCCGCCAAGGTCGCCTCGCGCAACGAGTAGTCACCGTCGCGGATCTCGAAGCGGACCAGCTTGCCGATCAAAGACGCGACGGCGGGATCGCGAGCCGCGTCGGGGTAGGCCATGTTGGGGGTCCCCCGCGACCGCGCGGCGACGTTGACGTGCGCGAGCGGCGTTTGCCGCTCCTCGGTGATGGTCCCGCCCACGATCGGCAGCTGATTGGGGACGCGGGTGAGCAGCAGGATGTCGCGAAACGAGACCACCGTCCGGGCGAGCTCGTCGGGCGTCAGACGCTTAAGCGTGCCGAAGGCGATCCCGGGATTCAGGATCTGGATCGCGACCGCGCCGTAGAGATCCTGGTTGCTCATCCAGCCAATGCCCACGCGCTCGAAGCCGAGCACGTCCGCGCGTGCCTCATCCTCGCGCGCGGTGGCGGCGGGGACGTAGACCAGACGCCGTTCGGGACCGGTCCAGCGCAGGCAGGTGATCCGTTCCTCGACGAGCCGGTGCCCGAGGCGCACCTGCTCCGGCGTGATGGGATCGCTCGGAAAGAAGTTGAGCGTCCAGGGAGCCGCGACCGACGGGGTCGGACCCTGGGCGGTTCCCGACAGCATCGGATAGAAGACCAACGTTCCCGCCATCGCGCGCCGATTGAGCCCGCTGTACGTGTCGACGGCGAACTGGTCAGCGGTGCCCGGAATGCCCAGCACCTGCTGCGCGAAATCGAAGTGCAGCGGGTGTGTCTTCGTGTTTTGGAAGTAGACCTTCGGCTCGACGTCGAGGTCACGGATGTAGAACTTGACCGACTGGCTATTGCCGAGGTCGGTGGCCACGCTGATCCCCAGGTCCGCGAGCGCGTCGACGCAGCCGTCACCATCGAGGCGGGTGGCATAATCCGCGGTGTTCGCCGCCGCCGCGAGCGGAGGTAGGGTGATGGCCGCTCCACCGGGCCCGGCGGTGACGGCTCGAGACACGAACGAACGGCCGACCGACCGGACGGTGACGTCGACCGGGTCGGCCGCGTCGCGCAGGTCGAACCCTCCCGCGGCGCAGCGTGCCCGCGGCGTCGGTGCGCCGGTGCCGGCGGACGCGCAGCTCAGCGTCTCGACCGGGCCGCTTCGCCAGGCGAGCGTGGCTTGAAACGCCGGCGGCGCGGCGGCGCCCGGCGCCTCGACCGGCACGTGAACCCAGCCGGACGCCGGCGAGCCGCAGCCCCAACCGCCAGCGACGGCCGCCACCAGCGCGCCCGCCGCCATCCGGTTCCACACCGGCCTCATTGCAGGTTCGCGCCGGTCCCGCCACTGTCACCCGGGCACTTCATGAATCGATCGACCAGCGCATCGTGTGTCCCGTCCGCTTTGATGAGGACGCAGATCTCCGGGAGCGCGCGCGCCGACGTGCAGCCGTCGGTCCCGGGTGTCGTCCCGCCCGGCGCGTAGACGTCGATGCAGTCCATGGGTTGGCAACTCCGGAACCCGAAGCCGAAAGACGAGTGATAGTACTTGTAGCTCTTGCCCTGGTCGTCGAACCGGAGCGAATCGTTGTGGTGTCCGCCGCCGTAGTCGTACTCCGCGTTGGCGAGGTCGGTGGGAGCGCCGCCGACGGAGATCTGCGCCAGCGCCGTCGTGTACACCGGAACCGTGGCGAGGCCGACGCCGCCGCCCGAGGTCCCGCCCGTCGCAGCCGCACCTCCCGCGCCTCCGCTCGCGTTCGAGCCGCCACGGCCGACGCTGGCGCCGCCGCCGCCGATCCCGCTTGCGCCACCGCTCGAGCCGCCGCGGCCGACGCTGGCCCCGCCGCCGCCGGTCCCGCTTGCGCCGCCGCTCGAGCCGCCGCGGCCGCTGGCCCCGCCGCCGCCCGTTCCACTACCCCCACCCGACGCGTTCGCGCCTCCGGTACCCATCGTTCCACCGCTGGCCATGGATCCTCCGCTCCCCCCCCTCCCGGTTCCAGCACCTCCGGTCGAGCCATCCGCGCGTCCGGCGTCGGCACCCGGCTGCTCCGAAGCGGAACACGCTCCGACCAGGGCGAGGCAGACGGCGGCCAACGTCGACCCCGCTTGGGCTTTGGCGCGGCATCGGCCAGGGACGGAACGACGAAACATCGTCATGGGAGCAACCTCGGGGTTGGGTGGACAGGACGCGCGACCATGCGCTTCCCTCATCTGGTGCCGGTTCCAAGCCGCGCGTTTCAGGCCACGCCCTCAAAACCGACCAGCGCCCGGCATAAACACTTCGCGTCTGGCGCCGCCGCGCCGGTCATGTGAACGTGCGCCGCGGAAGGTCGTCAGCGACATGGCCGGGTTCGGAACGGAGTATCGGGGAGCGAGCGGAACCTTCGTGCGCGTGTTCGCGCCCAATGCGGCCGCGGTCGGCGTCATCGGCGACTTCTGCGGCTGGAACGAAGCCTCGGCCGTCGCGCTGGCCTCGACCGGCGGCGGATTCTGGGAGGGCATGGTCGCCGCGCTGGGCGCGGACGAGCGCTACGAGCTCCTGCTCACGCGGACCGACGCCATCCTCCTGCATCGCATCGATCCCGCCGCGCGCGACACCGATAGCTCGAGCCTCGACAACTGGCACAACAAGTCGTGGGTGGTCGACACCGCCCATCCGTGGTCGCCGTTCCAGACGCCGGCGTTCGACGACCTCGTCATCTACCAGTGCCACGTGGGCTCGTTCGCCGGTTACCGCGACGATCTCGCGGTGCCGAGCAAGGTCGCGTCGTTCGCCGACGTCCAGACCAAGCTGGATTACATCCGCGAGCTCGGATTCAACGCGGTCGCGCTGCTGCCGGTGCAGGAGTTCCGCGCCGACCGATCGTGGGGCTATAACCCCGCGCTGTACTTCGCGCTCGAATCCGCGTTCGGGCGACCGGCCGATCTTCGCGCGCTGGTCGAGGCCTGCCACCAGCGCGGCCTGGCGGTGATCTTCGACGTCGTGTTCAATCACATCAGCAACGACGACAGCTCCTTCTATCACTTCGACGAGCCCGCCAGCGGCGACGGCGACAGCTATCTCGGCAGCTACCAGACCGACTGGGGCCCGGCGCCCGCGTTCTGGCGGCAGGGCATCCGCGACTTCTTCCTGGCGAACGCGGTGATGTACCTCAACGAGTACCGCGGCGACGGGTTGCGATTCGACTCGACGCGCACGATCGAGGCCGCGCGCGGGCTAGGCAACGACGGCTGGGAGTTCATGCAGGTCCTCACCTGGGAAAGCAAGCGGCTCTATCCCGGCAAGTACCTGATCGCGGAGCACTTGCCCGACCACGTCTCGATCGTGTCGTCGGCCGGCTTCCACGCCACCTGGGTCAAGGGTCCGTTCGACGCGGCGGGTGCGGCGCTCGGAGGCCATGACCCGGTTGGCAACGTCGAGCGGTTGGTGGGCAACGACTTCGGCCCCGGACAGAGTTATCCCTTCAGCTGGAACACGGTGAAGTACCTGCTCGGCTCGCACGACGAGTGCGGCGACATGGACGACGGCGGCAAGGGGAAGCGCCGCTTCGTCGAGCGCTTCGGCGGGCGGGACAACTGGTTCGCGCGCGCGAAGGCACGTATGGCCTGGGCGCTCAACGTCGCCGCCCGGGGCACGCCGATGATGTTCATGGGTGGTGAATGCCACCTCGACGGTTACTGGCACGACGGCTGGGACGCGAACGGCGACCACCGTTTCGATTGGTCGATCGCGGGCGACGCTATCGGAATGGCGATGCGCTACCTCGTGCGCGCCGCCAACGAAACCCGGCGCGCGAACCCGGCGCTGCGCAACGGCGAGCTCGAGGTCACACACCGCGACCCGAGCGGCGTGGTCGCGTTCAAGCGCTGGAACGGCGGGGGCGACGTCGTGCTGGTGATCGTGAACGCCAGCGACCGCCCTTACACGGACGCGAGCTACGGCGTCCGGACGGGACAGACCGGGCGCTGGCAGCAGATTCTGTGCACGCAGGACGCGTGGTTCGGCGGTTGGGACGGCGCCGGCAACGCCTTTTACGAACCGTGGACCCAGCCCGACGGAAACATCTACGTCAACGTCCCCCATTGGTCGGTGACGATGTTCAAGCTCGTCTGACGCCCGCGGGCGCTCCGCGGGCGCTAGGCGGCTACGGGTTGCAGGTCGCGGAGCCGCCGGCGCTCGAAGTCACGGTCACGCTCGCAGGCTTGACGGCAACATTGCTGACCAAAATGAAATAGCGGCTCATGCTCGGCTGCCAGCTCATGTTGCCGTACCCGACCAGGGTCAACGTGGGTGCGGGCTGCTGACTGCTGGTGGCTCCGACCGTCAGCTCCTTCTTGCCAGATTTGTAACTGCAGAACAGAGCCGTCACGACGTCCGACGACGTTACGACGCTGAAAGCCGCGTTGATCGTGTGCGCCGCGTGCACGGCGCTGAATGTGTAGCTACTCACGGCCCCCACGGAAACCCCGTCCACCTGCACATCAGCGACCGCGTACCCGGAAGCGGGTGCCATGACGAAGGTTTGGTTGCCTCCATCCGCCACCGCCACCGCGCCCGAGGGAGTGATGCTGCCGCCCGCACCCGCCGAAGCGGTGATGGTGTGGGTGACGTCCAACGTGCTCACCTTCACGTAGTCGATGTCGTAACGGACGGACTGGTTTGCAGCGGGATTCGCCGTGGGCTGTAGACCGGCGTCGTAAGCGGCCGCCCAGGACGAATCTGGTGCCCAAAAATTCATCCTGACGTTCATGGGGTCGTTCGGAACGACGTTGGTATTGCTCCGGACCAACACGTCATTGACGTACCATTCCACCCGATCGGTCAGACAACGGAACCGCAGCACGTTCCACGCGCCGCGCACGAAGCCAGGAATCGTGACGGTCTGATCCGCGTGGTGGATGCCGTCGTTGTACGAGGTGTAGCGTTGCTTCCAGTCATTCCAGGCGGTCAGCTGGATCGCATCGGTGGGGAGATTGCTCAAGTATTCAAAATCGATTTCATCTGTCTCCCAAGTACGCGAATTGGTGCCCCGGGCGCCCCAGGAAAAAAACGACATGACCAGACCGCGGGTTTCCGACGACACTCGAACCCGCGCTTCGAATTCCTTGCCGGCCCCGATCGTGAACTGGCCGAGCGACAAGAGCTCGGCGCCCCGGAACGTGCCACCCGGGTTGCTCGGATTGTAGGTATCGTGGGACAGGGTGACGAAGTTGGTGCCGGTTTCCTGGCCGAAGCTGAGTGGATTTCCCAGCGTGGTGCGGCCGAGCAACCAGTCACCCGTGCCCCAGACGGACGGGTTCAGGCTGGGCCCGTTGAAGTCATCAAACAGAACCACCGTGGGCGTCTGTGCCTGAGCACTGGCGCCCAGGCAGAGCACCACCAAGGCGCTGCAAAACGAATAGCAAGCGCGACGCGATCTCGTCATGACGAACCTCCAATATCTCTCACCTTAGGAATCAAGACCTGGTCTCATGTGGAACCCTGAGCGGCGCCGACTATCTGCGCATCCAACGGGTTTAGCAATGGTGCGGCACTTCGACGGCCGGCGCCTTCACTCGAGGTGAAGCACGCCCACCTATTGCGGCTATCCTCTTCGCCATGCGCACCCGGAGGCGACCATGACCGAGCCGACTGTATTGGCAAGGATGACGATGGCTGGCTGCTTGGCCGGGTCGCTGTTCCTCATCGCATGCACGACGCAGCCGGGCTCGACCGGGACAGCCAGCGGCGGAGCGGGAGGATCGGACGCCGGCGGCTTCGACGGCGGTGGCGCGGGCTCGGGCGGCGGCGCCGCCGGAGCGGGGGGAGCGACTGTCGCCGGATCCGGCGGCGCGATGGGCGGCGCTCCCGGATCAGGGGGTGTCGTCGACGCCGGTGGCTCGGGGGGAGCGGCTGGCGGAACCGGCGGCACGTCGACCGGCGGCACCGGTGTGGGTGGGGCCGGCGGTGCGCCGGCAACTGGAGGAAGTGCCGGAACCGCCGGTCGCGGTGGGACCGGCGGCGCCGGAACCGGCGGCAGCGGGACCGGCGGCGCCGGATCCGGCGGTCGCGGCGGTGCGGCGGGAGGAGCCGGTGGCGGCCCCCCGACGATGGGTTGTCAGTGGAGCAGCCCGGACGGGAAGATCGTGCTGTTCGACGGCACCACCCTCGACGGGTGGCAGAACACCGCCACCGGCGGTGCGGCGCACTGGAGGATAGACACGGACGGAGCGCTTTTGATCGTGCCGGCCAATCCGTCCGCCAACCTTCAGACCAAGATGAAGTTCGACGACCTCTGCCTGCACGCGGAATACATGACGCCGATGTACGCGGCGAACGTCATCGGGCAGGCACGAGGTAATAGCGGCATCTACCTGAGGCGAGCGTACGAGATGCAGGTTCTCGATTCCTACGGACAGCCGCCCGCCATCGATGGGTGCGGCGCGGTTTACAGCGTGTCGGCACCTCTCGAGGTTGCCTGCAACATGCAGCTCGTCTGGAACGTGTATGAGATCGAGTTCAAGGCGGCGCGTTGGGATGCGTCCGGACGCAAGACGAGCAATCCTTCCTTCGTCTTGGTCACCCTCAACGGAAAAGTCGTCCAGCGCAACGTGGACCTGCGGGTGTCCTCGACCACCGCGGGGCAACCGGACGTCGAAGGCCCCCAGCCGTTGATGCTGCAGGATCACGGGAACCCGGTCCGGTTCCGCAACGTCTGGGCCAAGGTTCCCCAATGAATGCCGTCTGCTGGTCGTCATCCGGCCCGCAGGCCCGGTGATCGGGACGCACCAGTTCTGACGCCGTCAAAGTTCGACACGCTGGAACCCGAGATCGCGCGTCACGGATCGCTGGGCAGATACTGCGCGACGCCGCCACCGAACGACCAATCGATCGCGTCGTTCTCGCTGAGCACGATCATCACGTCCTCGACCCGGGTCCCGGTCGCCTCCCGAATGTTCTCGGCGATCGCGCGGTAGAGGGCGCGTTTCTTGGCCGGAGAACGCCCACGCCGCAAGGTGATGTGGATCGCGATGAAGCGAGCGGTGCGATGTACGTTCAGATAGTCGGGGTCGAACAACAAGTCGTCGGGAGCATGCGAGGTGAGGATGTGAAACCGGTCAGCGGGCGGTACATCGATCGTGGCGACGAGCGCGTGTTGAATCGCCTCGGAGACCTTGCGTCGAAACCCGGCATCCTCGTTCGCGGGCAGTGCGATGCGGACCAGCGGCATGGCGGACGTCAGATCCAGTCGGGGTCCGCGGTCTTCGAAGCACCCGCCTTCGAGCTGCCGAACGCGCGTTCGGAGCGGACGTCGAACGCGGCTCGCGCCGCAGGCAAGCGGGAGGTGATGCTGTCGGGCAACATCGCGAACATTTTCTCCAGGACCTCGGGCGCGACGCCGTATGCGCACCAGGCGAAGCCGCCCACGAACATCGCCGCCTCCGCGTCGTTCGCAGGCTTGGGAAATTCGCGCACGTTGCGCAGCAGCGGCACGATCTCCGCCTCTTCGATCGCGAGGTGGGGGGCCAGCAGCTCCGAAAGCTGGGCGACGAGCGCCGCCGCCGGGTTGGTGTTGGGCAAGGCCGCGAACGCCTCATCGGCATTTCGCAGTAACGGATCGATGCGGTGATGATCCGCCGTGAGCTTGTCGATGGTCGCCGCGAGCTGCGGATGTTCCTTCTTCATATTCGGGAACATCGTGGTGTCCTCGGCGGTGTGATGCCCGTGCAACGTGGCGTGGTAGTTCTTCCATTCGTCGCGCAGCGCCTCGGCCCGGGACGCGACGTCGGAGGCTGCGAGAGCACGCGCGAAACGACGCAGATCGCGGCGCAAGCCGTGATGAGAGGCCAAGAATGGGGTCGCCATCGAGGCGGAGCCGTCATCGTTGAGGAATTTCGGTGGAGTGGCCATGACGGGACCAAACATGTGTCCGGCATGAGCCCCCGCCACGGGAAATAATCGAAAGATTTTGCCGCCGATCTGCTTCGTGGATCAGCAGGCCGACTTCAGAGAGATCAAGGCGACAAGTTGAGTTTTCTGGCATCGTGAAAAACATGTCGCCGGGAACCCTGGCAACGTGCCCTCCCCCACGATCCGGATTTCGCGGAGGCTCACCAGACCCTCGGCATCGCGATGTGGCGGCGCCGCCGCGGGGCGAGTTGATGCGCGCGCTGCTGGTCATCGCGATCTGTGTGGCCGGCGGGGGCTGCGGTGGCGGCGGCGGTGGTGCCACGGCTTGCTTTTCGGATGCCAAGCGCGTCACGACGGGTTGGGCGCCAGCGGAGCGTCTGTTTCGCAGCGATCGCTTCTGGATGGGGGGCGACGTGGCGACGTCGATCGATCTCGGCGGCGGTCGCGTGCTCTGGTTGTTCGGCGATAGCTTCATCTCCCCGAGCGGCGCCGGCTCACGTTCGGGGGCGCCGCTCGCGCGCAATTCGATCGCGATCCAGCACGGCTACGATCCGGGAACCGCGACCATCGACTTCCATGTCGGACGCGACGCCGGCGGTACGCCGCAGGCATTCTTCGCTTCGGATTCTGCGGATACCTGGCTCTGGCCTGGGGCGGGCGCCCGCCTGAGTGAGGTGTTGGTGCTGTTCATGTGGCGGATGCGGGCGACCGGCGACGGAGGCGGGTTCGGTTTCGTCAACGACGCGCCGGTCGCGCTCTTGATCGACAACCCCGACGCCGATCCCGACGCGTGGCAGCCGCGCACCGTCACCGTGCCCGTGAATTCGTGGGGCGTTTTCCTCGGCACCGGCGCCGCGGTGATCGAGGGCGGCTACCTGCACCTTCTCAGCTGCATCGAGCCGGGGAACCACGACATCTATCTCGCGCGTTGGCCGGTTGGGCGCGTGGTGAGCGGCCAGCTCGACGATCCGGAATGGTTGGTCGGCGGCGGCACGTGGACGGCGCAGTCGGCGCTGGCCAGCCCACCGCCACGTTTGTTCGCCGGCGGCCACACCGAGGTCAGCGTCGTCTTCGACGCCGAGACGCAGCAGTACGTGGAGCTGCAGGCCACCGGATTCCCGGGCGACGTCATGATGCGCACGGCGCGCGCGCTCATCGGTCCCTGGTCCGAGCCACGCGCCGTCTATCACCCGCCGGAGCTCGACTGCGCGGGCGTGTTCACGTACGCCGCCAAGGCACATCCCGAGCTGAGCTCGCCCGATCTCGCCCACCGAGTCGCGGTTAGCTACAGCGCGTCGGGTAATTCGGGCGGGTGATCGCGGGCTCGGGCCCGACCGCCACCGCCCGCCACGATCACCCATCCCCGTTGCGGCCGACTGGCGGCGGCGCTTGCCGTTGCCTTCGCTCACCCGACCAGTACC
>WNGA01013353.1_pt1 | contig 14010 bp, 7 predicted proteins | sample 5400061 | NCBI WGS metagenome assembly WNGA01 (sample SAMN13153366, study PRJNA577476) | soil metagenome | isolation source: 100 cm soil or saprolite under grassland replicate 2 | place: USA:California | collected 2016-06-15 | reverse complement strand
GGCGGCGCTGGCCACATCGATCGTCTGCACCAGCGCGCGGCGGCCAATCGCGCGCAGCTCGGCCGCAACCGCCTCGGCCAGGCCGGCCTGTCGGTCGGCCACCACGACGTGCATGCCATCCTTGGCCAGGCGCAGCGCGATCGCGCGGCCGATACCTTGCCCGGCGCCGGTGACGATCGCAACCTGGCCGGCAACTGGTAGCTCCATCGATTCCTCTCCAAACTTCTTCACCGATTCGTTTTCCGCCGGTTGTGAGGGCCGGGCACCCTTTGGGTGCCCGGCCCTCACAACCGGCGGAAAACGCAGATCCTTGGAGGGCTTGCGCCCTCCAAACCTCCGCTTTCAGCCTGCGGAAACGCAGATCCTTGGAGGGCTTGCGCCCTCCAAACCTCCGCTTTCAGCTACCTGCGTCCAATTCAGCTGGCGATCAGCGCCGCTGGCGCACCCACAGACCCAGCAGCAGCAGCGCGAACGCAGCGACGGCTAGCGCCGACGGCAGGCTGGTGGTGTCGCCGCCGGTGGTCGGCAGGGCGGCCGGGGCGCTCGGCGCGCCGGTGACGGGCGCCGCATCGTTGGAGTAGACTTTGACGTTGTCGAAGTGCATATGCGACCCGACGGCGTCGACATTGCTGGCGATCAGGCCGATTCCGCCCTGCTTATAGGCCGCATCGCTAAAGCTGGTCAGCGACTCGCCGTTCAAGTAGACGGTGAACGTGTCGCCCTTGGCGTCGACACGCAGGTGATTGACATCGGCCTGTTGCTTGACCAACGGCGAGGCTTTGAACGCCACCAGATCGCTCCATTTACCCGCGCCATCCTGCTTGCGCACGCTGTACCCGCCCGTGCGCGGATCGACCAGCACAGCGTAGAAGTGCGCATCGTCCTTTGCGCGCACAATCAGCCCCTGCGCAATATCGCCGGTGAAAGCATCGCTGCTGTCAAACAGATCAATCTCGATCTCGAAATCGCCATAGGCCTGGTTGGGGAACATCGACCAGTGCGTCTCGCCCTTTTTGATATCTTTCAAATGATAGACGCCGGGCGCGTGGAAGCCGCGCGAGTAATCGGTGGCGGCCTTGTTCTCTTCAAGCCCGCTCTTTTTGCCTGAATCGTTGAAATCATCCTGGTAGACCAGCTTGCCCGCGGGTTTGGGCGGCTCTGCCGCACTGGCAAGCGCTGGCCAGAGCGCCAGGCAAAGCGCGACGAGTAGGCCACGAGCGAACATGCGCTTGACGGTCATAGCGGCACTCCTTTCGATAAGCTTATTCAGGTTTCGGAGAGTTGTGACGAATAGTAAACGTGCCAGGGAGTGTTTTTCGACGACTAGACGACTAATAGATGCCAAAAAGACGTTGGTATGCCATGCTGAGCCGCAGCGAAGCATCTCTGTGGCGTCCGGGCGGTATTTCCCCTCACCCCGCCGCTGCCCCAACCCCCTCTCCCGGCGGGAGAGGGGGTTGGGGGTGAGGGCGAATGGCGATCTGCAAAACAAGTGACCTGCTTGTAGAGCCTCGCGGAAGTTGATTTCAGGTTGGCGATTGACCGACGACCTACAGCTGGCCACTGTGTCTTGGATTACGGCGTGGCGGCGCAGCGGAACCCGAGCTCGTTGAACGCCGATTCTGGAGGCGCCGGCTGGCGCCAGATCGCGAGCGCCTTGCCTTGTGTCTGCGCCCAGGATCCACCGCGGTATGCGCGCGGGCCAGGCGTCTTGGGATCCTCGCGGCCATCGGCTTCATTGTACGGGTAGGCGCGAAAGAGTGAGTTGGTCCACTCCGAGACATTGCCAGCCATATCCACGGTTCCATTCAGCTCGGGCGGGAACGTGCCGACAGCGGTGGTATCCTCGATCTTGGACTCCTCAGAATTCAGCAGCTTCACATCAAACGCGTCGCCCCATGGCCAAGCCGATTTCGCGCGCGTGGCGTTGTTCCAGCTGGCTGCTTTCTCCCATTCGGCCTCAGTCGGCAGGCGCTTGCCGGCCCAGCCGCAGAATGTGTTGGCCTGCTGCCAAGAGACAAAGACAACCGGGAAGGCATCATATTTCGGCTGGTTGGCGTAATCGGGGTGCGAGCGCGAATCAGGCGATTGCAGCGGCGTGCAGATATCGGCTGCGATACAGGCGCGATACAGCGCATTGGTCACCTCAGCCCGATCGATGTAGAAATCAGGCAGCTGGAACATCTGTGGCGGCTCGTCGCGATTGACATTGCTGCCGAGGATGAACTCGCCGCCTGAGATCAGCACCATGTCGCCTTTGGGATCCTTGAGTACCGGCTTCAGGCTGGACGCCTGCGGTGGCGCATCACTACTCCAGATCGCCAGGTTGTCGAAGTGCATGTGCGGCTTATCAGCATCGACGTTGTCAACGACAAAGCCGATCATGCCCTGATCATAGATCTTGTCGTCAAAGACGGCCAGCTTCGCATCGTTGAGATAAACGGTAAACGTCGCGTCGGCGGCATCCACGCGCAGCTTATTCACATCCTTCTGCAGCTTGATCAGCGATGACTCAGTCCACGGGATCAGCTCTTCCAGCTTGTCGCCATCCTGCCGGCGCAGGCTGTATTTGCCTGCGCGTGGGTCGATCATCAGGGCGTAGTAGTGCTGGCGATCACGCGCGCGGAACACCAGGCCTTGCGACACCGAGCCATTCAGATCGTCGCTATTGTCGTTCAGATCGACCTGGGCGCTAAAGTTCTGGTAGGCCTGACGCGCAAAGAGCTCGACACGGGTCTCGTTGGGTAGCAGCACCAGCATATGGTAGACGCCAGGCGAATGGATACCGCGCTGGAAGTCGGTCGCCTTGACCAGATTTTCCATTCCGCTCTTCTTGGGGTCAGCAAAGTCGTCGGTATAAACCTGCTTGCCGGCCGGTCTGGGCGGCGCCTCGGTGGCAGGCGCTGCGGTGGCGGGCGCCTCGGTGGCCGCCTGGCCAACCCCAGCCCCACCAGCAGTGGGCGCGCCAGCTGGGGTGTTTTGGGCCGCAGTCGTTGGCGTGCCGCTCGTATTTGGCTGCCCGCCGCCGCGCAGGATGAAAAACAGCGCCAGCAGTAGCACAAGCGCCACCGCTGCAGCGACGATCCAGGCGATCGGCAGCCGCCGGCGGGATGTAGCAGGTGGTACAACTGGGGCAGCGATGTTGGTGGCCGCCACATCCACCAGTGGCCGTGTGCTAGCCGCGGCGGGGGCTTCAGCCGCCGAACGCGCCGACTCTTCCAGCGGGCGAGTCGCGAGCGGCGGAGCAGTGGGCAGCGGCGGCTCATCGAGCGATGGTAGCTTAACGGTCGCCGGCGCGGGAGTTCGCAGCGCGGGCGTCGCAGGCGCTATCCTGGTCGCATCCGTCGCGGGCGATCCGGCCACCGCATCCGCTGCCGGCGACGCCATGCTCGATTCGGTCGCGGGGCGGATCTGCTGCTGAATACCGCTCTGGCGACGCTGGCGCACCATCTCGATCTGCTGGCGCGCTTCGGTTCTGGCGCGCTCCTGAGCCTCGCGGGCGGCATCGAGGAGTTCGCTGGCATCTTCGTAGCCTGGGTCGAGCGCAACCAGCTTGCCGAGCCGATCGACCGCCTGCTCCCACTGGCCCTGCTCGAACGCCTGCACGCCAACCTCATACAAGCCGGTGATCTGGCTGCGATTCTTATCGTGATCTAGATCGATCGCGATCCGGCTTAGCTCAGCCGCCATCTCGGCGGCGGTCTGATAGCGCGCGCTAGGATCTTTTTGCAGCGCTTTTTGCAGCACCTGCTCGACAGCCAGGGACAGATCAGGGTTGAGCGTGCGCGCGGGCGGTGGCGCCTCGTAGACATGCTTGGTCAGCACGGCCATGGGCGTATCTGAATCGAATGGCACACGGCCAGTCACCAGCTCGTACAGCACCACGCCGGCGGCGTAGAGATCGGTGCGCGCGTCGATCGGGCGGCCGGTGGCCTGCTCGGGCGCCATATATGCGGCCGTGCCGATGATCTGGTTGGCCAAGGTCAGGCGCTGCTGATTGTCGTTCATCAGCTTGGCGATCCCAAAATCAGCCAGCATCGGCCAGTTGGGCGAGGGCATCAGCACATTCGCGGGCTTGATATCGCGATGGATCACGCCGCGCTTGTGCGCGTAGTCGAGCGCATCCAGCACATGGCTGGTCAGCCGCAGTGCGGTAATCGAGGCCATTGGTTTGCCAAGCATGTCGCCCAGGCTATTGCCGTTTTCGACGTACTGCATGACCAGGAAAATCAGGCCCTCCTGCTCGCCGTAGTCGTAGACCGGCAGGATGTTGTGGTGCTGCAGAGCGGCGATCGCGCGGGCCTCGCGCTTGAACCGTGCGGTGAACTGCGGGTCACGATTGGTGAACAGCACCTTTACTGCTACAAAGCGATCCAGTGAATCCTGGTACGCTTTATAGACTGTGGCCATACCCCCGCGGCGAACGATCTCGGTCAGCTCGTATTGGTTCAGGCGCGTGCCGATCAGGTCAGTCATTGTGGCGCCCCTCTAGGCCAAAATATCACGCTCATGCCGCAAGGCTAGCTGGTCACGGCGCGGCGAGCACGGAAGATCACCTTATAAACGTCTCAGGGCAGCATTTTCGACAGAAATGCCGCGCAAAATCGCTTGCCAGGCGGCGAGCGATTGGACAAACCGGTAAACACATGCGCGAGCACGCACTTTAGTAATACGTATCGCATAGTCGATCCGCATCTGATGGGTGACCGAGGATGAAGGACAGCGGCGTGTGTCTTCCAGCGCCGGTCTTCCGCCCAGAAAAAGCGGATCGCATGTAATGCTTGCCTGTACTTTAGATCACATTTAGATCACAATTGGATCACTTGTATTCTATCATGCAGCTCCCCGTTGTCAATCGGCCTTAAGCATGATACAATGCGTCTCGAAGCCGAAAGTGACACGAATCGAGATCGCAATGGCTCGCGCAACGCCAGGGATTCTGACGTATCGCCGTGCCGATGGCGCGGAAGAGCGTATTAAGCTGCGTCAAGATGTAACCACGCTTGGGCGTTCGGACTCATGCGCGGTTGTGATCGCGCTGCCCGTGATTTCGCGGCTGCACGCGCGGATCGAGCTGCAGCACGACCGCTACCTGCTGTTCGACGCCGGCAGCGCCAATGGCACATTTGTGAACGGCAAACGGATCGAGCAGGGCACGCAGCTGAGCACCGGCGATCAGATCTGGCTTGGTTCCAGCGATGTCGTGCTCACCTTCGCCGATCCGGAAGAGACGCTGGTGATGCAGCCGAACTTCTTACCGGCCGCGCTGTTTATCGATGAGGACGCGCGCACAGTCAAGGCGTATGGCCAGCCGGTGCAGCTGAGCCCACTTGAGTACGGCCTGCTGCTGCATCTGGCCCATAACCCAGGCACCGTCTGCACCCGCGAAGGCAGCTTTCTGGCCGTCTGGGGCCAGCCTTACGATCACGCTACATGCGAAGATGCGCTCAACGCCTGTATCGCTAAGCTACGCCGCAACTTGCGCGCGGCCGCCGAAAGCGCCGGCCAGGAGCCGCCGCAGATCACCACCGTCCAGCGTGTCGGCTTCCGGCTTGACTCCGATGTTGTATTCGCGCCAAATACCAGCACAGCCAGCCTCGCTCGCGCACACAGCGCCGAATGATGCTGGTCGCCATCCATCGTGGCGTGCTGTTGGCGATAGCGCCAGTTCTGACAGCCAGTGGAAGCGGGCCACCCCACGTTCATTCCATAATTCCTGCTAACACGGCCCGGCCGACGGTAAATCGACAACTCTCGGATAGCAATTCAACTACACGCTCTCATTCAGATCTGGCCGTTCATGCGCTATGTTGGTGACCAAATCCCTTATGGCTATCCAAATTCGCGGCGGCCCGCGTTCAGTGATCAGCAATTCCGACCTCAGCCTGTATACGATGGAAGCGGTGAACAGCGCTTCGCCGCGTTCGCGCGAGAGCCCGGACGCAACCGGCTCGCCAGCAAGAAATCGGAAAGCAATGTCAGACGAGCAGAAAAAGCCCGATGCCCCAGCCGGCGGCGATATGCGTGAGACCGGCGTCGTCAGTGTGATGACATCGACCAGCATCCACAAGCACCCGACCGCATTCTTTAATACGCGCCTGCCGGTGCTGGAGGTGGCGCTGGATCCAGCGCAGATGACGACGCATTTGGAGCCGCTGCTGGCGGTCTTGGCGCGCGCTGGGCAGACACCCGGCGTGACCTATGCGAAGCTGATCGCCTACAAGCAAGGCAACCGCGGCCTGATCAGCTACGAGGTTTCCGGCACTGAGTATGGCGATAGTTGCGTGGTCTTCGGCAAGCTGTACCCCGAGCTTAATCAGGCCGAACGCGTCTGCCAGACCATGCAGACGCTGCACGATGCCTGTTTTGCCGCGGCGACCCGCCTGGGGGTGCCGCTCGCGCTCGGCTGTATTCCCGATCTGTCGATGCTGGTGTATGTTCCAGCCGATGGGCAGCTGCTTGGCGACGCATTGGGCACCGACCAGGCGCTCGAATATATGGATATGTCGGGCGAGTGGCTGGGCACGCTGCACCGCTTTCCGCTGCCGGTCGAGAAGCACTTTCGGCTCGCCACCGAGCTGGTGAACTGCCAGGCCTGGGCGGTGTTGGTTGGGCACAAGTACCCCGATCAGGCCGAGGCGGCCCAGAAGATTGCCAAGCATTTGCAGGATCACGCCAGCGAGATGGCCTTCGATACGCAGTCGCCGATCCATAAAGACTTCCACTACGGCCATATCGTGGTCGACGGCGGGCTGAAAGTGATCGATTTCGATGAGATGCGCCTGGGCGACCCCAACTTCGATCTGGCGCACTTCTGCGCGAACCTGCACCTGCTGGCCTACCGGCTGAACAACTCGCCATTCCAGTTCAATGCCTTGCAGAGCGCGTTCCTACGCGGCTACTCGCGCGTCACCGGCTGGGAGCCCAACGAGCGCTTCATCTATTTCTACGCCTATACTAGCCTGAAGATCGCCAAGCAGCTGGCCAGTATGCGCGGCCTGCGGCCCCGCCCCGATGGCGAAGAGCAACAGCGCCAGGTCAGGCTCATGCTCGATCAAGGGATCGGCTCGCTGCCGAATGCCACCAGGCAGAAGCTTTCCAGCAAGTTCGCGACGGCGATTATGGAAGACCCAAATCGTTAAGGGTTAGGGGTTAAGGGTTAAAGATTCAGCTACACATAACCCTAACCCCTAACCCCTAACCCCTAACATCTATGAGCCGTATCGCCTACATCCTGCGCAGCTACCCGCGTCTCTCGCAGACGTTTATCGTGAATGAGATTCTGTCGCTGGAGCAGCTGGGCCTGAACTTACACCTATTCGCGATCACCAACCCGCACGAGCCAATTGTGCAGGCGCAGGTGGCGCAGGTGCGCGCCCCGGTGGAATACCTGGAGGATGCCGCCAATCGCGATCGCTCGGCGGTGCTTGCCGAGCACGCTTGGGCCGAACAGCAGGCGCCGGAGCGCTATGCCGCGGCACGCAGTTATGTCGAGCAGAGAGCCGACCTTGACGATGGGTATACCAGCGCCTCGCGCTACGAGTGCTTCGATTGTGCCGTGCATCTGGCTGGGCTGCTGGAGCGTGAGCGGCTCGCGGGGCGGCCAATCGATCACCTGCACGCGCATTTCGCCCACGATCCAACGCTGATCGCGCTGCTGGTACATATGCTGACTGGCATCCCGTTCAGCTTCACCGCCCACGCGCGCGACCTGGTGCAGATCCCGCCGCGCGCGCTGATCGAGCGGATCGCGCAGGCGACGATCATGCTAACCTGCTCGGGTACGAATATCGATTATGTCAATAAAGTGGTGCCGGAGCCGCTGCGCGCCAAGGTGCGCCTGATCCATCATGGTGTCAACCTGGATGGGTTCGCACCCAGCCCTCACCCTCCGACATCCTCTCCCATGCGAGGGAAAGGGGGGGAAGCTTCTCCCCCGCTCCCGTTCTGGGAGCAGGGGTCGGGGGGTGAGGGAATTCCGCTGATCCTATCAGTCGGCCGGCTGGTCGAGAAGAAAGGATTCCCCGACCTGATCGTGGCCTGCGCGCGGCTGAAGCAGGCTGGCCAGCGGTTCGTTTGCGCGATCTATGGCGAAGGCCCGCTGCACAGCCAGCTATCGGCGCTGATCGAGCGGCTGGATCTGGCCGACTGCGTGACGCTGGCGGGCGAGCGCGAGCAAGCCGAGCTCATCCCGATCTTTCAGCGCGCTGCTATCTTCGCGCTGGCGCCGTTTGTGACCGAGGATAACGACCGCGACGGCATCCCGAATGTGCTGGTCGAGGCGATGGCCTGCGGCCTGCCAGTGGTCAGCACGGCGGTGGCTGGCATTCCCGAGCTGGTGCGACACGGCGAAAACGGCCTGATGGTGTCGCCGCGCGATGTGCCGGCGCTGGCCGGCGCGCTGGCGGTACTGCTGGGCGACCAGCCGCGCCGCGAACGAATGGGTGCTTGTGCGCGGGCAACTGTGGTGGCAGATTTCGATCTGCGCGCCGCGGCGCGCCAGATTGCGACTCTGTTTCGAGCAGGCAACCCTAGCCGATTCCGAACCTAGGCAAAGCTCAAGTGAGCTTTTCAATAAAGCCGGAAGGATCCGATCTGAACCATGCGTTAGGCGGCCAACCTGAAATTGAAATGCTGTACCTGCCCGTATGAGGAGCACCATGCGCTTGCCCCATGAAAAACGAGCCTTCGCTCACTCGCGCCAACGTCTGGCGGCACTGGCGCTGATCGCGCTGCTCCTCAGCGCCTGCTCACTCTCGCTGAACCCAGCCAGCCTGCCAACGACGATCATTAAGCTGCCCGGCAGCGCCGGCGCAATCGGCTTCGACGACATGGCCTACGATGCCGCACTGGGCAAGGTGATCGTGCCGGCTGGTGCCACCGGCAACCTGGATCTGATCGATCCCGATACGATGAACATCAAAGCAATCCCCGGCTTCAGCACGGCCACGCCCGACCCAGCCGGCGGGCACGGCGACGGCACGACTTCGGCTATCGCACATAAGGGCCTGCTGTTCGCGATCGATCGCACCAATCTGCGGCTCGATGTGGTCGACCCAGCGGCTGGTGAGATCATCAAATCGACCGCGCTGATCACATCGCCGGATTACATTCGCTATGTGCCGCCGACCAACGAGCTGTGGGTCACTGAAAAAGGCGCCAGCCAGATCGAGGTCTTCTCGCTCTCCGATGAGCCGGTGCCGCAGCACTCCTCGACATCGGTGATCAGCTTCACTAAGGGCCCGGAGGCGCTGGTGATCGACTCGACGCGCGGCTTTGCCTATACCAACTTCGCAAAGACCGGCCAGACGATACCGATCGATATCAAGACTCATCAGCCGCAGGATCCGTGGCCGAACGGCTGCACCGCTACGCGTGGGATGGTGCTGGACGAAGCGCGCGGGATTCTGTTTGTGGCTTGCAAGGAAGGCAAGATCGCCGTGCTCAACGTGAGCGATGGCGGCCGGCTGCTCGCGAATACCACCTTTGGATCCAGCCTGGATTTCCTGGGCTACAACCCGCACCTCGCACATCTCTACATCCCCAGCGGTGCGAGCGCAGTCATGGCCGTGGTGGGTGTGACGGTCGAGCAGGCGCCGCCGCCCGCCACGACCGGGCAGCTGAGCATGACCCTGACATTGCTTGGCACCGCCGATACCGGGCTTGGCGCCAAGTGTATGATTGCCGACGACCGTGACAGCGTGTGGGTCTGTGATCCCACGACTGGGCAGCTATTCCACATCAAGGACATGTTCCCATCCAATTGAGTAGAGGAAACGACATGAGCAACCTGGCCCGTGCCGAAAAAATATCCAGCAAGCCGGCGGTTCAAAAAGCAGCGCCGCAGCAGAGCGAGATTCGTCGCGCCGCGCGATTAGCTGGCCGCTTCACATCCGGTCAGCGCCGCAACTTTGTGATGGCCGGCATCATGCTCATCCTGGAAGCCTGGAGCGCCGTACAGATCCCGCTGGTGATCGCCTACCTGATCGACAGCTACCTCGGTCCACGGCTGGCGCAGCTGAGTGGAAAGTCGGTGCCGCCGCCACTCAGCCCACTGATGTATTTTGGGCTGCCAACACTGATCGACCGCGATGTCGACACGATCTTGATCGTTACGATCGGCATTGTGCTGCTCACCCTGATCAACAGCGCCACCGACTCGATCGCCGAGATCTACCTGGCGAAGGGCGGGCGCCTGCTGGGATTGAATATGCGCGTGGCGCTCTACTCGCATCTCCAGCGGCTGTCGCTGGCGTTCTACGGCCAGCAGCGCACCGGCGATTTGCTTCTGGCCGCCAGCGCGCAGGAGATGCTGACCTCTATTCGGGTAATCCAGACCTACGGCCGCGGAGGCGATCAGACCAAGCGTTTCGCGGCCCAGAGCGGTAAGACCATGGAGTCGGCGCTGGAGGCGGCCAGGTTGCAGGCGCTCTTCAGCGGCGTGGTGAGCGTGCTCGAGTCGGTTGCGGTGGCAGTGGTGATCTGGCTGGGGGTGTGGCTGATCTTTCGATCGAGCATCGGCTTCGGCATCGGCCTGTTGTATGCGTTCATTAAATATATCCAGGACATGTTCAAGCCGACCAAGAAAATCATCAAAGAGTGGAACACCTTTGGCAAAATCTACGCCAGCGTCGAGCGGATCGGCGAGATCTTCGATCGTCAGCCGGCCGTGCAGGATGAGCCAGGCGCGACCGAGGCGCCGCCGCTAAAAGGCCAGATCGAGTACCAGCATGTCAGCTTTGCGTATCAGGTCGAAGATGAGAAATCGGGCGAATCCCAGCTGCGGCTGGCCTTGCGCGGGATCAATCTCAGTGTCGCGCCGGGCGAGGTGGTGGCGCTGGTGGGCGGAAGCGGCGCGGGCAAGAGCACGGTGGTACAGCTGCTGCCGCGCCTGTACGATCCGCACGCCGGCAAGATTTTGATCGACAGCCACGATATTCGTGAGTGGACGCTCGCTTCGCTGCGCGCGCAGATGAGCATGGTCCTTCAGGAAGCGATCCTGTTCACCGGCACAGTGGCCGAAAATATCGCCTATGGAGTAGAGAAGGCCACCCGTGAAGAGATCATTGCCGCCGCGATGCAAGCCAACGCGCATGAGTTTATCGAGCGGCTGCCGAATGGCTACGACACGCTGCTGGGCGAGCGCGCCAGCAATCTTTCCGGCGGCCAACGCCAGCGGCTAGCGATCGCCCGCGCCTTCATTCGCAATACGCCGATCCTGATCCTGGATGAGCCAACTACCGGACTGGATGCCGAATCGACAGACCTGGTGCTGCTGGCGCTACGCACCCTTATGAAGGGCAAAGCCACGGTGATCATCTCACACGATCTCAACCTGATCCGCCACGCCGACAAGATCGTGGCGATCAAGCAGGGCGAGGTGATCCAACAGGGCAACCATAAAGAGCTGATGAAAGCCGGCGGACTGTACGCCGACCTATACCACAAGCAATTCAACGAGGCAGTGGTCGAGCAGGGCGGGCAGATCGATCAGCCGGCCGCCACAGTAATGCCGGCGCCAGAGGAAGATGAAGAGGCTGAGCCGGTCACACCAAAGGTTTTCCAAACCTTGATCGGCAAGGCGCTGCCGCAGCCAGTCACGCCGAAGGCGTTCCAGACGCTAATGATGCAGGCAATTCCAGCGCCCGCGCAAGCGACGCCCGCACAGGTTGCGCAGCCCACGCCGGCGAAGCCCGTGCCGATCACGCCAACACCGGCGCCAGCGGCGTCCAAACCGGCTGTGCCGCAGGCGGTCAAGCCCATGCCGCTGCCTACTCCGGCGCCAAGCCGGGCGCCGGAAGAAAAGACCGATGCGAAACCGCGGCCGGCGATCTTTGAGACCACCGTGATGCGCACTATCCCCCAGCCGGCCGCACAGGCCAGCCCGCCTGAGCCAACCCATGCCGCTGGCGCGCAAACGAGCGCACCGCGATCAGTGCCGAATGGCAGCGCCTGGCTCGACCCGCTGCGCAGCCCAGTGCTGCAGGACGAACTGCCGGGCCTGCCAACCGCGTTCGACGGAGAGTCAATGCGCGAGTATCTCCAGCTTGCGCTGTTCGGCAAATCACACACGCGCTACCGGATCGAGCGCTGTGCACCCGGCAAGGCGATCTATGTGGGCGACACATGCGCGCTGCGCTACGAGCTCGTGGTCAAAGAAACGTCGAGCGGGCAGACCTTCCAGCCGCTGGTGGTTGGCCGTATATTCCAGGATCAGCTGGGTTGCGCGCTCTACATGCGCGATAAGCTGTTGCCCCTGGCAACCCTAATGCGTGGGCGGGCCGAGATTGCGCCGTTTACCGCCCCAGTGGCCATGATCGAGCCGCTCAATATGGTCGTCTACAGCTTCCCAATCGATGGCGAGCTGCCGACGCTGGTCGGCGCAACCGATCGGCAGCGGATGACCGAGATCCTCGCGGAGACACTGCCTGAAGCGCTGGCCGGGCAGCTGACCATCCAAGATGTACGCATGGTTCCAGTCAACTACGCGCGCCGCTACCGCTGTGTGATGCGCTATGAGATCGAGTGCCTGGCGCCAGGCAATAAGCTCCAGCGCCGCGAGGTGTACGGCAAAGTCGCGACCGATACCCAGGGCGCGCTGATCGCGCCGGTGATCGCGGCGCTGCGCGAGCGCGTGCTGGGAAATCGTAATGCGTACCAGTTCAACATTCCGCGCTCGCTCGGTTTCCGGCCCGATCTTCAGCTTTCGCTGCTGGAGGCGATCCCCGGCACGCCGCAGATCAATCAGCTGCTCAAGGCGCGGCTGAGCGGCGCCGATCTGCTGACTGGTGCGCTGACACTTGATCAGGCGCTGGATGCCTGCGCGCAGATCGTGAATGCACTCCACCGCTCGAATATCGGGCTTGGCCGCCGCCGCACGCTCGACGACGACCTGACCGGGCTGCGCAAGGACATTCGCGAGGTTCAGCGTATCGCGCCCGAGCTGGGCTCGCAATTCCAAACCTGGCTGGAGCGGATCGAGTCATACGCCGAGGAGTCCGACGCGCTGCTGCCACGCTTCTGCCACGGCGATTATACCTACGCTCAGGTGATCTTCGACGGTCGGCAGAGCGGGCTGGTGGACTTTGACACAGTCTGCCAGGCCGAGCCGGCGCTCGATCTGGGCCAATTCCTGGCGTACCTGCGCGCGGCGGCTCACAAGGCCGGCAAAGCTGCCAACTCGGGCGCCACGCCGATCGGGGTGCAGCTAGGTGAGCATTTCCTCGACACATATATCGCGGCGGCCGGCGATCAGATCGAGGATGCCGAACGGCTGCGCATCCGAGCTTCGGTGTACGAAGTAGTGAGCCTCATGCGCATGGCGCTTCACAGCTGGCAGCAGCTCAAAGCCACACGGCTTGAGAATGCGATCGCCGTGCTCGAAGAGGCGATGGTGCGGCTGCCGCAGCTGGATTATTAAGTAGTTGTACCTTTGGGAGGTTTGGAGGGACGCAGTCCTTCCAAGACAATTTCCTTTTGTGCTGCGTTGCGAGCGCTTTGCGCTCGCAACGCAGCACAAAAAAGTGTTTTTCGGGGGCGGCTTCGCCGCCCCCGAACCCGCACCTAATTGTAGCGAGCGACACAATGGAACACGCCCAACTAGCAATCACCAACGAAGAGCAGCGGCGACTCGTCCAGATGGCCTTGCGACCGCGGATCATCGGCGCATATCTTGAAGAGCTGTTTCAGCTGCACGGTGCGCAGGGCCGGCCGATCGAATGTCGCATTCTTGATGTTAAGTACGAGCCGGGTGAGTATTGCACAGTACTCTACCAGCTGGGCGAGCAAATGGTGATTGGCACGATCACCTGGGGTGAGGCCGACGACGAAATGCCGCAAACGCCGCATGTGATCGAGCCGCTGGGCATGCAGGTCTACCTGTTCGAGCACGACCCGGCGCTGCCGGGGTTGGATGTCGCCCGCGATCCCCCTGCGCTTGCCAGCGCGCTAAATGCGGCGCTGCCCGAGTGCCAGGGTGGCGCGGCGCGCGTGCTACGCTGCCGCGCCACC